>JACCDR010907918.1_pt1 | contig 20487 bp, 30 predicted proteins | sample 7446431 | NCBI WGS metagenome assembly JACCDR01 (sample SAMN15323443, study PRJNA562643) | freshwater metagenome | isolation source: river surface water | place: USA:Blue River Watershed | collected 2017-08-17 | reverse complement strand
CGATGCCGGGGTCAATATCCGTAAGTGGTGGACAATTCCCGTCTCTGACTTGGCTGTGACTGAGTAATATTCCCAGCCGGTGTCACTGTCGGGAATTTCCTTGGGTTCACAGACCACCACAAACTCTTCCCGGTTGTCAGCGATAATCGTCCAACCCAAGGGGCCTAGTCGTGTGATTGGAGCACGGGCAACTAATCGATCGCCAACAATAAAATCAGGGACATCTTTCCCGTGGATTCGTTGACGGATTGCCCGGTTAAATCCTGCTACTGTGCTATTCCTCCAGGCGATCGCCCGACAGTAATCCGGGTTCTCATCCCACTCCGGGGAAGTGAATAACTCAACGGCTTGATCTAGCCAGATGGGTTCCGGTGGGATAACTCTGATGGTTTCATCGCCTGACGGATTGAAGCGATAGAGACGGGTTTGGTATTGTGGGTCAGTGCGGATAGCTTCGGCCACCGCGACAATCTCCCCGTCGTATCGAACGATTTCAGTTAACGTGGCGCTTGGGCAGTCTAAGACGGCGATCGGGCTGATTTCTTCTCCTACTGGCGGCAATTGACCTGGATCACCAACGGCGACAATCTGGGTATATGGCTCACATTCTTGGCAGATATCGTCAAACGTTTCCTGCCCAACCATGGAATACTCATCAATGATGATCAGGTCAAAGTTTTTGATGCCATCGAAATCGTCACGGGTCACGAAAGTTTGCTTACCATTCTCTGTATCGACATCGGCCACCCGTCCCAATAACTTGGCCAGTGTGACTGCGTGATAGTCTGCCCCTTCTCTTAACCCGATCGCCGCTAACATCCGTTTAATATTTTTCAATGCCTTGTGAGTGGGAGAGGCCACGCAAAATTTAATATTTTTGGCGATCGCCCATTTAACAAATCTTGCCAGGGTATAACTCTTTCCCGTTCCGGCATAACCACTGAGTCTAAACCACTGCTCATCGCCTTGGATAAATTCCTTGAGGGCTTGGATGGCGATCGCCTGCCCTTCGTTTAGATCCCCGTCTAATTCGATCCGTTCAGCACTTTTTTCTGGGAGTTTAATTCTGTTTGTGGTGGCGATCACCATTAATTCTTCAAGCGTTTGGCACTTTTCCACCGACAAAATTAATTGCCCTTTGACCAACGCTTTGGCTGTTAATAAATCTTGCACCGGCTCTCTCCTGCCTGAGATTTTCCCTATTGTACCTTGATTGTTGGTAAGATAGATACGCCCGATTGCCGATTCTCTCCCGGCGATCGGGTTTCGGGTATCTGTGGATTATCGACAAAATAACGCTAAAATGCTTTTAACCCCCGGCGCGAACCGGAGGATTTTACCAATTGACCGCATGGAGGTCGCATGGCTGATTTAAGTTTACAACGCTTTGATAATGACGGGATTGAGTTGGTGATCAATACCCAGACCGGAGAAAGTTTTGCTACGGCAAAAGGCTATTCTCGGATGAGTAACAAGGAATATGACACTATTAAAAAACGGTGTCAACGTGGGGGACTGACTAACGTCGAAATCCCCACGGAGCAAGGGATTCGGTGGGGGACTTTAGTTTCCGAGGACTTGATCGCTGAGTGGTTGCCAAAAGATAATCCTTCTATGGCAACACGGGTCATGAAGTTGGGCGTTCGGTTGTTTAATCACACAATCGCTGGTTTTGATGTTGTTTCCACCGCAGTTGAGAAGAAAGACTTGGGCGGATTTCAAATTCCCCAGACACTATCTGAAGCACTACGTCTTGCTGCGGATTTAGCTGAAACCAATGAGAAGATGGCTGCCAAAATTGAAGGAGATGCCCCACTGGTTGCCTTTGCCGAAACCGTCCAGGCTTCTGATACCTCCATTGACTTCAATTCTTTCGCTAAGGCGATCGGGACTGGCCGTACTCGGCTATTCCGATTGATGCGGGAAATGAACGTAATCATGAAAAATACAACGTTGCCATACCAGCGTTTTTGTGACGCGGGCTATTTTGAAGTCTCCCAAGAGGTGACGGAAGATGGTCGTCTCTGTCCTTATGCGTTAGTTACCGGCAAGGGGCAGATTTGGCTAAAGCAAAAAATTGATGCTCACATGAATCAGCAGCAGCAATTCGTTAACCTAATTACCCAAGGCGTTTTGGGCTTCTAGTTTGATCGTGTTTGTACCTCGGTTGCTGTAATGGCGATCGGGGATTTTCGGTATTCACCTTTTTTTATTTGGAAAATAGATGTCTAATCAATATGTCGTTAACGCTCTTTGGAATGCAGCTTTAGATGCTGTTAATCATCATGATTTGGATGCGTTAAAGGGCGTGATTTCTGCGATTGAATTGCAATGCAATGACAACGCTGAAGTATCTGTCGAGAAAAATGAAGACGTTAACTTATGGGGATTTGAACGTTCCATGAATTATCTTGATATTGTCAAGAATCTTGACGAGGCGGACGCATTTGGTCGTTTTTATTATCACGTTAGCTCCTTGGAGTTTCGCCCTATCAATCTTGCAGACTGGATTGCATCGCAGGCGGATATCAAGTGGATTGCGGAAACTAAAAACTTCAAATCTCAGCTTAATAACGTTTTGCATTATGCCGTGATTGGTAGCCAGCAACTTCGTGATCATCGCTATTTGAAGTATTTAAAGAAAGGCGATCGGAATGGGTTGTATTTTTTTGATCCCACTGTTTTACTTGGTGCGATCGCCAATCCAACCCACAAATAAACAATCAAACCAAAACCCCGATCGCCGCTACAGCAACCGGGGTTTTATTTGCAAAATACCGATAAAATTATCGACTACGCTTTTGAAGCAAGCAAACCATTTCCCGCATGGGGATTTTTTCTGATTCCCAGACCTTGCCGATTAATTTGAAAGCGTCGATACCTAGGACGTTAGCCCCGTCGATAACTGCAAATTCTTTCCCTGTGGCGATGCCGGTAGCCTCGGTAATGTCTTTCCACAGATACTCCAATGCCGTGCAGGTTTCTGCTGGTTCTGGGTACTTGTCTGCTTTGCCCAGAATTCGTTGCATTGATTCTGGGCTAGCCAGTTGTCCAATTGCATAACTATCAAAGTTTGTGTCTTTCAATTCGGGGAATTTTTGAATTGTGCCTTCGATAAAATTCATTGCATAGTTGAGGACGAAATACCCATCATCGGCGGAAACATAAGGTGCTAATCGGCGTTTGGCGATGCTTAGCAGGTTGGTAAAGTAATTGCGGTCAACGCCTACGGCAACCGCGATCGCCTCTAAGCTAACTTCCTGATTGTTGCTAGACATTTTTTCCTCTATTTTTTTCCGTTCCGATTCGGGTACTTGGCTCATTAACTGTGCCTTGGCTGCTTGGTTGATCAGTAACTCACCATCTTTGCCAATAGAGAAATCTTTACCGGGTGTGAAGCCTTCTTCGACCAAGATTGACGCAACGCAATCACGGGCTTTGTCGGACACCTCCGGCCACATAGGCGATGATTGCAGTAATTCCATTTTCCAATCCCAGAAGAAACTGGCATCATTGTTATCAATACCAGGGAGGGGGGAGTCGTAGCAGATTTCAACCAGTATGTTGGCAATCGCCTTATTACCTAAATTTTTGTAGCCCCAGTCAATGATTGCGCCTAGGCGATCGCTGTTCCGAGACTTCAACGCTTTGGATAATCGGGCAATGAACTTTGCTTGACGGCGATCGGGGGCAGAGAATCCTTTGGACATATTAAGTACCGTGAGTGTGTTTTAAAAAAATAAATATTGGACTTTCTCGAAGTGGAAGGCAGTTTTGAATGGCTTGCCTAGGCCAGCGATGTGATTAACCCCCGATCGCCTCATCGACAATCTGATCAATCTGTCGCAACCGACTTAGCGAAAGACTGCGACCCTTGTCCGTGAACGTGAAGCACTCTCGTAGATGAGACAGTATTTTGCTTTTTTCGCATTCATCCAAGTAGGCTTGCTCGTCTGGGTAAAGCTGAAAGTGTTTGTTCCCTTCCCAAGGATTTGTTAAGTCACAATTTCCCGTAAAAGCGTCAATTTGAAAATACTTTCGACCAGAGTAAGTTACCTTGGCTAAACCTGTTTTCGGTGAGTTTTCCTTGTTTTTGTAGAAGACCGTGTCTCCTACTTGGAATTTAGTCTTGATTTGGTAGGAATCCATTGTGTTGTCCGTGAAAAAATGCTTACCCGATCACCACTAAAGCAACCGGGGTTTGTCTGCAAGTCAACGATATCAGTGGTTATCTAAATACCGTTGAAACTGGCGATCGCAGTTGGACTCGGTATAGTCAGAGATGCCCAAGATATATGCGTCGGACAGAGATTTTTGCCCATTTTCAATCCATTCCCGGTGCATCCGAGAGGCCGTGAACACCGAATAGGCTTCGTCTGATTCGATTTGGCTAACCATTTGCGCCGTGGTTGAAACACCTTTGGAGACTGCGTGGCAATAGTATTTTCCGACATTTTCGCCTAGTCGATAGGCTTGGTATTCGATGTTGGATTGGGCGATCGCCGGATTAGAAGAAACGGCGATCAAGAGAGAAGCAATTAAAGTTTTCATGCGTTAAATACCGATAATTTGATAGAAATTTGAGAGATTTTGTCCCATGCCTAGAATGACTCAGGAGCAAAGGGTAATTTGACCGCCATGGCCCGCTTGATATTCCCTTCCCCGATCGCCGCTAGGGGAATCAAGGGAGAATACTTCTCAAACCAAGACCGGGTGAGGTCAGAATAACACTCGGTCAGGACTTTAAACCGGGCTTCAGCTTCGGGTGATGGATTGTTGTCAGGATGCCATTTAATGGCCATTGCTTTGTAGCCGTTTCGCAGTTCATCCAAGTAAACCGGACGGCCAAACAATCGGTAGACCGGGGCATTTTCCAGTCCGTTGGTTTCCGGTACGGGTGGGAGAAGGGCGATCGCCTGAGCCAACACTCGGACAGTGCCAGTATCGTTGTGAATTTCCTTGGCGGGGGGCAATGCCTTGGTTAATTCCTGGGCCGCATACCATCCAAATTTAGCGCGGTCTTCTTTTTTGCGAAGATCGAGATTGTTGATGTGGGTCAATTCTTGGATCGCAATGCGAGTCCATTGATCTTTGCAGAAACGATAGACGTTGATTAGCCCGTCGATGTGGGCTTTGAATTTGTAGGCGTTAGCTGGGAGGGCGGCGATCGCCGTTATTTGGTCTTGGGTGATGGTAGTGTTCATTGGAGAAATGCCCGTTTAATTTCTAAGAGATCTTTTAAGGTTTCTTTGATTTTTTCCGTATGCTCTTGACAGCGATACTCTAAAATGATTTCTTCGATTCGTTCCTGGCACAATGGTCGATGTTTGTCGCGTACCCATTCAAACATTATGTGACGTAAACATAGGTTTGACTGAATAGTCCAGCCATTACTTAGTAGCCAGTCTACGTCTAACTTTTGTCCAAACTTGTCGTAAATTTCTTCTGGCATGATAGTCCTTGGGGTGATTGATTTACGGTGTCGATACTTTGCGAGAGGGGTGATCGCCGGTTAAACGTAGCGGTAGATATAGGTGTTAAGCGTAACTGTGTCATCGTCGCCCCACACGATGGATCTTTGAGCCGAGAGATAGAGGTTGATTGACCAACCATCAGGGCATTGATCTATCAGGTCTTGCTCGTATCCCTGTTTGTCGTCGAGGGGGCGACGGGGTACACAAATAGAGAAGGGTTCTTGTTGCTGGGTTTTTCCGACAACATCTAGTCCGTTAACTTCCGACAAGGACTCCACTTCGGACAGTCCGAATAATGCGTTTACAAAGTCTTCGTTTTTGACTTTGATTTTCAAGAAGTTCATCCTTGAATTTGTGTCGCGCACCGTGATGGTGATCATTGAATTGTCCCGATCTTGACTGCTTTGACTGATGCTCAGGTTTGTTTTAATTTCCATTGGGTTACCGTGACGGGGTTTTGTTGCCATCCGTTAGGCGGGATGGCGATCGCCTATTTAAAACCCGACAGAGGAAGTAGAATCAGCCTCAATGGTGATGGTTCCAGACTCATCAGCCAACCGTTTAACCTCTTCTCCTAGGTCAGTGTCAAACCCTGTAAGAGATGTCAAGTCGAGGTCGGGTGCAGCAACTTGATTGTATTGGTGTTGTGCCTCGATCATTCCTTGGGCCATCCGGGTCTTGGATTGACTTAAGAAATTCTCGGCAAACTGTTTGGTCTTGTCAGCGTGGAGGGCGATGGTTTCCGCCACCATTTGCGATAACTTTGCCTGGAGCATTAGGTCAAAGTTTGCGGTCAAGCTTTCGGCTAGCATTGACTGGGCTTTCAGGGTTATGGCATTGGCGATCGCCTCATTGGCTGTCGCGCCTGCCTGGATTCCTTGGTAGATGAATTTATCTTCTGTGTTACTCATAATCTTTTCCAAACTGGTTAAGTGTCCCGCATTTGGGACGATACCCCGGCGAGGAGTCGAAACCCCGCCTACGACCATCGGGGTTTAGTAGCCTAATCGATCGCCAATTACAGCCTCTAGGCGATCGCCAAACAATGCTTGTCCGTAGCGATATTCTTTTCCGCCAGTGCCCCAGGAGGCAAAGGCGACAATTTGCCCTACTTCGTTTTCCCGTGCCAAAATTTCATATCGGCCAGTGGTGTCGTGGAGTGAGCGAGAAAAAATTGTTACTGTTCCGTTATTGTGATCTTCCCGCCAGCCGCAACCGGATAAGTAGGGGATGGAAACGAAGTGGTCGGTCAAGTTATCAAAGGTTGAAGTTGTCATTGTTTTAATGGTTTGGGTGAAGTGTCCGCAATGTGGGACGGATCGGAGGGGGTTAATAAAGAATGGTTGATTGTCCCATGGAATCCGTCGCTAGGCGTAAATCAGAGAACATAGCAAAGCCGTCATCCCCAACAAACTGATCTGCGTTTTCTAGCACCATGGCAAGTGTTTCTGCTGCGGACAGTCCGACGAGTCCAGTCGTTTGGTTTGAGTTGCCACGGCCACGGTAGTCGCGGATCTCAATGTCTTCGTATCCGTAGTCTGTAGCGATATCTGCGATTTTTTGGGCTAATTCTAGTTGCATGATTGTTTTCCTGAAAAGTTTTGATTTGGGTTTGCCGTTGCTTTGCGAGAACGGCGATCGCCTATTACATGCAGTCTGCTTCGGTCAAGCTGTTGTAAGGAGACGGTTCCCCAAAACAGTCAACCAAGTCAATTACTGTTTTTCCTCGGCGGGTTTCTTTAATGGCATCGGCGATCGCCTTTAGCGGGGTTGCTCCCCATCCAGTAAACATCCCCTTGCATGAGTATTGATAGTCTCCGGTTTTTGTCATGAAGGACAAGGATTCATTGCTGGATGTGGCGACGATTCCATACCATTTTTCTTCAATCGTGGGGGCGTCTAAATACTGGCTGGCGACTTCTAAAAACTGTTGGCGTTGCATAACTTGCTCCTGAAATGTTTGGTTGGGCTGGATTTGTAGCGTTCCTTTGCCCGATGAATCCAATTTATCGTAACCCTATAACATTTGTCAACCCCCAAGAGAAAATCCATTAAAAACCCTGCTACTCTTGGGATAGGAATAGTTGTGGAGGGACTACCAGTGGATGATCGCCTAGAGTATTTTCGGCAGTACCGAGAGCAGAACCGTGAAAAAGTTAGAGAGATTGGGCGGCGCAGTGATGTAAAACGTGGTCATCGGGATCGAGCGGAATATATGCGGGAATATCGTCGGCGCAAAAAGCTTGGTAGCGACTCGGTAGAATAAAGAAAACATCGGATACCACCATGGCCGCATACATTACCCCAGAAGATATGGTTGCATTGTTCGGGCTTTCCGAAATGGTGCAACTAACCAACCTCGATAATCCCGGCGCTCAGTTTGTTGACGAAGACCGGGCCGAAGCGGCGATCGCCTATTCCGAATCCCTGATCGACAGTTTCCTGACTTCCCAGATTCCCTTGCCCGTGCCTGATACCGATGCTTACGCTCAATTGAAAAAGATTTTACAGGGTAAAACCTTGGACATTGCCCGCTATGTTTTGGAGTCAAGGGGGGAGCCACGGCCAGACGTTAAGCTCCGTTATGATATGGCGATCGCCTGGTTGCAATCCGTCGGCAAGGGTGAACTCGAATTGATAGCGTCTACCACCAGTGACGATGCCCCGATGCGGTTTGGTGTGGAACAGCCCCGCCAGTTCACCAAGGATAGCTTAGCCGGATATACCGACCAATGGTATCGATCAATCTGAAAAAAATATCGGCAAGTTACCGATTTTTCTGGTAGTCTTTGTTGATACCCATTCTGAGGAGAGACAGTGGCAGATATCAGTGGCTTGCTGCCGCACAGTTTGCAGGCAGAAGAAACGGTCATTGGGGCGATTCTATTCGCCCCGGCGACGATTGATTCTATTCAAGAGAGTTTGCCCCCGGAAGCGTTTTACGTGGCGTTTAATCGGGAAGTTTATAAGACGGCGATCGCCTTACAAAGGGAGGGTCGCTTAGACATGGTTACCCTGGCCAGCCGTAGCCAGAATCCTGCTAATACGGCCTCACGGTTGACCGACTTAGTTCAGTCGGTGATTGGGACAGGTGAGGTGGCTCAGTCGGTTGACGTAATCCTTGACTGCTACCGTCGTCGTCGGTTGATCGAGATGGCTAACGATGTGATCACGAAGTCACAAGCGATGATCAATCCCGTGGATGAGATTCGCGGTCAAGTTGATGAGACGATGACCGAAATTTATCAGGACAAGGAAGCATCTAGCGTTTCATCGTTGCAGGATATTCTTCAAGAGTTACTGCCCAAGCTGGCAGATCCCCATGATGGTTTGTCGTTGGGGTTAACAGCGATCGATGACCTGTTAGCTGGTGGGTTACGTCCCAAGACTTTCTCGGTTATCGCGGCCAGGCCCTCCATGGGTAAAACCTGGGTAGGGAATATGGTCGCAAGGGCGATCGCCGGAACCCAAAAGCCTGCCATTATCTTTTCCGCTGAGATGGGCATGGAGCAATTGGCGACTCGATTTCTGGCAACGGAAACCGGCGTTGACTTGGGTTCTATCCTTTCTCGGACGTTCTCTGATCAGGAGTGGGAACGGATGGCGTCGGCTGTGTCCCGGTTAAATCAGCCGATCTTTATTGATGACACCGTGGGGTCTGCCCTGACGTTGAACCATATAAAATCCGTTTGTCATAAGATCAAGCGTCAATACGGTGAAGTCGGGGTGGTGGTGGTTGACTATATTCAGTTACTTGGCGATCGGGGTTCGGGTAACCGGGCAGGAGAGGTCGGCAAGTATTCGGGCGGGATGAATGATCTTTCTAAAATCCTGAACTGTCCCGTGATTGCACTGGCGCAGTTAAACCGTGGCGTTGAGAATCGTCAGGATAAACGGCCAATGCTGTCAGACTTGAAAGAGTCGGGCGATATTGAGCAAGACGCCCACACCGTAATATTTCTCTACCGCGAGGATTATTACAATCGGGAGGAGCAAACCGATGGGCGTGACTTCGTTAAGCTCGAATTGATTTTTGCTAAAAACCGCAATGGTTCCTGTGGTACGGCTGCTGTATTTTTCCAGCCTGCCACGGGTCAAATTGTCGGCGAATTACCTTTAGGCTATTAGGAGTTTATTTTGAATCCAGATTACCGATATTTAGGGGAAGAGTCCCGTCACCACCGTTGGAATATGCCAGGATCGCCTGTCATAGAGACCTTTGCCAATGGCAAACCCTTAACTTTAACCATCGCCCCTAGTCGTCTTCAGCAGTTGCGATTAAGTGGGAGGCGGACTATCCCTTCTGGCGAAAAGCTCTGCATGGTATTTGAAATACCCGATCGCCTAGTTAGTTCGTGGAGTGATCAAGAGATCTCAGATTTGATCGCGTTATCCCAAGTTTTACCCCTGCATTTGATTGGCGATCGGATTAAAAAGAGTCCCAAGGAAATTCATGGCAAAGCTAGTGATTTGGGGCTTAGTTTAAACCCGATCACTACGGGTTGGACTATCAGGCAATTATCCTATTTGCTGAATGTTACTGTTCCGGCGATCGCCAAATGGGTGGAGTCAGGGGCTTTGGTTAGCCTTCCCGACCGTTCTAAGCAATTGCGTCACCATGTTTCTAGGAGAGCCTTGATTGCGTTTATTGATGCCCGACGGTTTCGGAATGCAACCCTGATGAAGGTCGATCCAAAAGTGCTTGATTGGTTGGTGGGACTTGGGCAGTAAAAAGTTTTGCTAGAATTAATGTGATCATTTGTGTTTTGTCATGACTACTTTTTTGTTTCTAAACTCTCTTTATTGGGCGATCGGTCTGCTTGTCGCTGTCGATTATTTTCTTCGTTTGTATCTGTTCAATCGGAAAACGGGTGCGAAATGGTCTGAGTATGGCGGACTATTGCAGACTTTCCTTGATATGTCTACCCGATGGCCGTGGTATATGGCTCGGAATATTGTTCAGCACTATACGCCCAAGATCGATTGATTCGTGCGTGATTTGCCGATAAACCCCTTAGCTTTTGCCGAGGGGTTTTTGTTGTTTTTAGAATAACGATAATTGTTGGATTGGGTCTGATTCGATCGCTGTTTTTTGGTTTGTCGTTTTTGGTTGGGGTGGAACGGCGATCGACATTTCTGTCTCCTTTCCTTGAGTTGCAGCAATTCTTTGGTTAATTATCTCAATGTACTCTGATTCCTTTTCAATCAGGACATAATTGAAGTCGTTTTTGATGGCGCTAACAGCCGTCGTGCCACTTCCCCCGAAGCAATCTAGGACAATCCCATCGGGCGGGGTGATTAGTTTGATTAGATAAGAAATAAGTGCGGTACTTTTTACGGTCGGGTGTACATTTTTTACTTTTCCGCCACAACTTCTATCTGATTTTGATGCCTTGGCTTGATAGTAAATTGAGTGTGCAGTTTCCGGGTCAAATGGCAGTTGCTTAAAATATCGGGCGGCGGTTCCTGTTGACTTTGGTATGTCATCGCCAAATGTTTTTTTACCCAATCCAAGTTTAAATATATTATTTTCAAAATTCCTATTGCCTGCACTTCCCCCGCTTGTACAAATTCCACTTTGATCGCCAATAACCGTTACAGGACAATCAGGGGAATGGGTTTCGCCATCACAATTAGCCCCACAGGATAAGACTAAATTTGCAGGGTAGCGGCCAGCGTTTAGTGGAACGACACCAAAATTTCCAGCGTGTAGCGTATTGCGCGGTTTCCCTGCATTAGATCCATTCTCTCCGCGAGTGGTTCCTCCATCCGTCCCAATCCGACAGGCTTCAATATTAATGCCCCCAACGCCATGCTTAAGGACGTTATTTGCAACGGTTCCATCTAGCGGTTTACGGCAAAGCAGGATAGGCTCGATCGCCGGTTTGAGAGCAGTCCCCCAGCCATTCCAATGTTTTGCTTCGGGTGTAGCCGGTGCTGTAATGTCGAAGTTACCCATCCCCCCATCGGCCCATATTGCGGTTTTGCCGCTCACACCTCGCCCTATTACATTGCGCTCAGTTTCAACTCTGTCAATCAATTGCTGCCAATCACTGGATAGATTGATTATTTTTTTTAGTATTTCAAAGTCTTGACGGCTAGGCACGTTTTTGGCTAGTTTCCAGTTGGATAGCTGAGCCATAATACTTTCGGCATTTTTGTAGTGTGGAAAATGCGGTATGAAATCTCTGCGGATTAATCCGCTTGCCTGCCAGCAATCCCAAAAGTGTTGAGCAAAAGCATCAAACATTCCAAGGCGAGGAGATACCTTATCGATCGCCTTACTAACGTCCAGATTTTTCGGAAATCCTTGCCCGTGACTCCAAACGATCATATCCCTAAGCTCAAAACCTGCCAATCTAACCGACGTTCCCATCAAATCCACCGAACGGGTTCCAGCAAAAATCAAGGCATGAGCACCGGGTTTAAGGACTCGATAGACTTCCTTCCAAACATCCGGGCCGGGAACCCAACTATCCCAAGTTTTCCCCATGAACCCTGAGCCTTTCGGTTGATAGACTTCCCCTTTGCACCATGCCATTAGACAGTTAACCACTTCTTCAGGTTTGTGATTGCTCAACCCGTATGGTGGATCAGTCACCAAACTATCGAAATAATTATCAGGAAAAGTCTTCAAAACTTCCAAGCAATCGCCTTGAATTACCGAGTTAATCACCGTTTATTTGCCGATATTGATGGGTGAAATGGTCGGGGTCGCCAGTCCCCCCTTGACGGCGAATTGTGCGGATTACTCAATCAGATAAGGCTGACGAGGTGACGACTTGTAATAGTCATCCAACACGGGCACGGCTTCACGCTTAAGCTGTTTGTCTTGGCGGATGCTGAAAGCTTCGTCCCAATATTCGGGATCGTCATTCAGTCCTGCGTCGTCGATTAGGTAGTTCAATCGCTTGTAGTCAGGCTTTCCTTTGGGTGTGGTTAATCCATAGCGGCGACACAATTCCGTCTTGGTAACGGTGCTGCCATCATTAATCATTTCCTCATCTTTGATTAGGCGATCTCGGTATTCAATGTGTTTGATTTCCGTATAGCCAAGGATTTTTTGCTGGATGATTTCCGGTGCGATGTCGGTAACCAACTTACGAAATTGGAGTAGAGCAAGTTCAGAACTGATTTTTTGCGCCTCTAGTCGCAATCCTTCGTTAATTAGATGTTGGTATTCAATTTTTTGAGCTATGTCGGGAGCTAGCTTTTTGGTTAGCTGCCATTTCTTTTCTGACTCAATAAAATATTGACGGATTTGACGACCTTCATTGGTTTCAGCTAGCAAGCAAAAGTGCTTTAAGGCATCGCATGACATCTTGATTAGTTTGCCAGGACGACCACCAGTAGAGGTTTTCAACCGATCGGTTAAAAAGTCTTTTCCTTCCTCAAGATACTTTAATTTGTTCTGACCCTTTTGTTTTGTACTGTATCCCGCGATTTGCCAAGCGATATCAAAGTCTACAGGAAACTGTTCTCCGTTTTGTTCAGCTTCCATCCATTGATCGATCAATAAACGGATATCTTGATTTACAATAAGCTCAGACATTTTGCCTCCAATTAGGCTAAGTGTTAAAATCCTCCAGTTTGCGCTGGGGGTGTCCTTTATTTTAACATTTTTATCGGTAACTTACCGACACCGATCGCCACTCCAAACCACCATCACCCAAACATTTCAGGTGTCAACGTTGGTGTTTCCCGTTCAACAATTCCAAACATTTCCTTGGATACAAAACCCTGCTCTGAGTAACCCATGATTACCGCATCTGCTAAGTTTGGCGATCGCTTCAACCGCTTTTTAGTCTTTGCTTTGGGTTCAACCTTTAACTTCCCGTCCGATAATTCTTCCCAATAAATACCGCATAGTTCATCTTCTAGTTTTGTTTCTAGATCTCCCAGAGGGGCGATCGCCACTTCCCCCATCTCAAAAGCCTTTCTTAGGGCAAAACATTGCTGATACTTCAAGGCTCCTGTGCCAGTGAATAATTCCGGCTGAAAACCTTGGGGATCTGCCTTGCGTGACCACTTGATGCCTGTACAATTAGCACCTGATAGATCGCTCAGCAACTCCGTGGGATCGTCCACGGATAGGATTAATTCGTTGACCCTGCCTTGGTGGATCGCCTCAAGTACCATCGAGTCAACGCCTGACCCTACCCCCGTCGCATCGATCGCCAGTTTCCCTTTAAATTCTGCCAACCAACGGATAGACTTACCGGCGGCACGGGCAAGGTCTAGGCGATCGCCCTGTGTGGGATATTCTTTGATGGAGTGCAGAACCGGGCCACGCCATGCGGCCAGTGCGTGGGGATCTCCGCCATCCCCGATATCCATACCTGCCCGCCAGGGTTGAACGTGGGCTAAATTCTCCCAATAGTCAGGGTTGCTGTCGTAACGATGACGGGCCTCTCTAAACCATGACCGGGGGACTAGGGAGTTCTCCGCATCGAGGGGGAATCGTCCTTCTACCCTAGATAGCCACCATCCCGAAGACTCACCGTGGGGCCGGGCAATGTCTTCAATCCAGGCGATCGATACCGCACCAGGGATAACGTCCTTTTGTAGTCGCGGATCATCCGGCCATTGCTCTTGCCCCAATATCTCCCCATTTTCCGGGTTGACGATTAGCTCTTTAATTTCGGACTTTAATCGGTGGATGCCGTCCGGGTGTTTCTCGTAAGCCCAGTTAACATTCGGGTGTCCCCAGACGGGAACATGGATGGCGTGACGACTACATTGCAACTGGAACGGGTTATCGACGGTAACCGGGTTTCCAACCGCCAGCATCATGTTAAAATCCCCAGTCAGGCAGGATGAGGCCCCGCCCCAGATTTCTTCTGTTACACCGCAAGCCTCGTCAATGACAATCAGTAACCTTTCGGCGTGTAACCCCTGGAAGGCGTTTGTGTTGCGGTCTTCTGCTGCAAACCCGATCGCCCATGCCTTGTCCTGAATCAACACCAATTTATGATAGGGAGAGGACGTGTACCGGCCACCGACGGCAAATTCTTTGTTACGTTTGCGGATTTCTCCCCAGATGATTTCCCCGACTTGCCGGGCCGTTGGTGCGGTGGTGATGACCCGTCCCTCAACCGCTTCGACAAACCAAAGGACAAGCAATGCTGACAGATAACTTTTGCCGACACCATGAGAGGCTTGAACCGATGTTATTTTTCGAGCTAATAGGCTATTACAAATTTCTTTTTGTTCGTCGGTTAGCATTCCGCCAAACCTTGCTTCAATGTAGCCAATGGGATCGCGTTCGTATTTTTTGTACTCGTTCGCTTTCTTTTGGCTGACCGCAACGCCGCTTTTGATCGCATCCCGTTTTAGGCGATCGTGGTGGGCATTCATGCCGATTTTGGCTAGGTTGGCTAGGGTAGGCATTGATTGGTTTTGGGGTGGTAAAAGATTGGGATTTGAAGTTCTCTTGCCATCTCAAGCTCAGCCGTTACGCCCTTGGATTCCCGCCAGCCATCGAGCATTAAGACATGAACAGCACTACAGACTGACAGGCATTTTTCAGCGTAGTTCTGCCAGTATTCCCAATCACCGGGTAGGTTTTCTTGAACGGCGATCGGGTGGCACATTGAGATCGGTGAAATAACGTGATGTCCGTCCTCGATTAGTTTTGCCGCAAAATGGTTAACCGCGTTGAATCGGTACTCGACTATCGATGGGTCGGGATGGGAGTAGGGGACGGCGAGGTAGATGAATGGTTTGGGCATGTTCGGGCTAAATTCCATTGACTTGTTTAAGTGCTTCAATTTCGTCTTTTAACTGTTGGTTTTCCGCCGACAGATCGGCGATCGCCGTTTCCGACTCTTCCCTTTGGGGTTTATCAATTGCGTCCTTGGCCAGATAACCCAGGATTCCACCGAAACAGACTTTGACGATGTCTCCTGCAATGGCGATCGCCTCTTGGGTCTGCCAAGGTTTGGCGGATAGCCAAATTACTAAGCAGGCGGCGATCAGTGATAGAGGGACATAATCGCGGTTGATGCGTCGGCGGAATAGGGACATGGGTTAATTCTTCCTGAAGTCCACTTTTAGTTATTGCCTGAGTGAGCTAATAGTGGTTTGATTTCGTGCTTGACCAATTTGCGAATAAAACGACTGGATAGCTTGGCTTTAACTTCGGGTTGCCCTCTATGATCAAACCGTGTCTTGAATCCCATTTCGTTGAAAAGTTCCAGCATGTCGCACTCATAAAGATATGCCCCAGTGAATTTTGTTAGAGGTTGCTTTAGGGAATAGCAAGAGTTCCAGTTAGATGTCTTGGAAAACATGCGGTTATCCTCAATAAAATCAATCCATAGGCGACGATTTTTTAGGTAAATGGACTTGTCTAGCCGTCTTTCATGTTCTGCTTTATTTATTGAGGTAGTGGTAAGCCCGCTATTGATACGGGCATTAGATTAAGTCTATCGGTTATTCACCGATAAAAAGAGTTCTGCGACAATCACGGAAATACTCGTCCAGATCAGGGACAAATTCCCGTTTTAATTGGTAGTTCTCCTGAATGTAGGCGGATAGTCCCCAGGCTTCCTTGTCATCCGTCAAGCCAGATTCAGCGAGTAGGGCGTTCAGTCGCTTGTAGTCCGGCTTTCCCGTTCGTGTTTTGAGTCCATACCGATCGCACAGTTCCCGCTTGGTGATCGTGCTGCCATCGTTGATTAATTGGTCGTCTTTGTATAGGCGATCGCGGTATTCAGTCTCAGGTTTGATTGTCGTATAGCCCAAGATTTTCTGTTGGATTGGCTCAGGGCAGGTATGGGTGATTGCTTGACGGAATTGCATGATTGAAAGTTCGGCTTTTTTCGCAGTGGCGATCGCCGTTTCTTTTTGTGCTTCAAGTTCCGCCAATTGGATCTTGAGTCGAATTTCCTCCAAGGGATCTATCCCTAGATTGGTCTCACCTGTTTCCATTAAATGAAAGATATGCCCATCACACCAAACAGCAAATTGGGCATTAATCCATTGAGCGCATCGCAGGGAAAGTAATGGGTGTCCCCACGTTCCCTGGTCATCTTTGCCACCCTGAATCACTTGGTATAACTGCGTTATGGGAATCCCCATAACCGAAGACAACTCGGACAGACAAGCCTTGGTTACCTTAAGTCGCAAAAAGTCTGCTACCAATTTTCCGTTAGCTGAACACATCTGGGTCATGTTGATATACCCATCGTTTCGCTTTTGGATAATTGATCCGTTGTAGTTGAAATTTTGTAAACTATTCATGTGCGGATATCGATTGAGTCTGTACTGTCGTTGGGTGTTGGGACACCGTGAACGACACCCTCATTTTAGCGGTTTTTTATCGATGTTTTCTGTTACACTATTGGCGATCGCCGTTAGCGAGTAATAATAGGAAAATCCTACTCCTATCATTGCTGCTCTCCGTTGAATGGTTTCCAAATTCCTTGTCAGAAATCAGCCAATAATTAGGCTTAGCTAAGGGGTAGTCGTTAGGGCTGCCGGGTGCGGAACGGGTGACGGCGATCGCCCTTTCAGTTATTCAAGTGAAGGCAAAACCAATGGAAAGCAGTGGAATTTTGTTAGGGGCGATCGCCACCACCACTACCCTTGTTCAGCAATCAAAACCATCGTTAAATTGTCAATGATTTTCTTTACTTCGTCTTCGGTCTTCCGATACCACCGACCAGCGATCACGATGGGGACAAGTTTCACTCGATCAGCCATGAACCGGCGGAGAATAATGTTACCTTGCTTGCGGGCGTCGTCGTGGATTAACTCGTCAGTGCCCACAATGAACTCTGGTTTTTCTGATGCCAGTGTGAGATAGATTTCAATGCGGTAGGGGAATAGGATTTCGTCCATTATTTTTTAACCGGGGGGATGTTTAATTCTTGGCGTTTCTGTTTGATGTGGGATCGGGGAATGCCGGTGCGCTTGGCGATCGCCGCATCGGGAACCACTCCCAAAACAGAAATAATCGCCTCAGTCCATTGGATTTTAGCCATAGTTTTAATGTCGATTTTTTACCGATATTCTAGCGCCTAAGTCCTTTTAATTTCAAAAAACAATGTGATCTTCGACATGAATCGATCGCCATTTTCGGCAATCAAAAAGCGACCCTCAGAGCGAACATAGAATTGGGACGATAGGCGATCGCTATATCCTTGAGCCCTATCTGCCAAGTCGGGAAAGACGTAGTCAAGGCATCGAACCGGGACATAGGTGTCATTGATGAAACTGTCAGACTCTAACTGCTTGAGCATCCAATAGAGTTCTTCTCGGTTATCGATCGCCGTATAAGTAAATCGGTCAGGCGAAACCCGATGGTAAGGCGTAAACGTGCTGTTAATGCCCTTCTGGGCCTGTGCGGGCTGGTCAAACTCAGGGACGTAGATTCCTTGGTTATTGACGGGCAGACGGAGATTAAGCCCGTCGAATAGACTATCGTTAATCCCCGCCACATAATATGCGTCTTTGATTGTTTGAGAGATCGGGAAAAGCAGGACGGGGAAAGCCATGGGAATATCGGTAAAATAAAGGCGTTGTCTCAATTTTAAGGCATGGACTATTACTATTTTCTTGAAGGGGCGATCGTCCCTAAAGCCCGGCCCCGTAATTCCCGTTGTGGGCATTCCTATTTGCCGACTAATTATCGTGTCTGGAAAAATGAGGCGATTGATTTATTGTCTGCTCAGCATGAGGGGGAGGCGATCGCCGTTCCGGTATCAATCAGCGTTATCTTGACCGGCAAGCACAGTCAAAGAGGGGATGCTGACAATGTCATTGGCTCTATCCTTGACGCGATAGTGCAGGCGGGAATTATTAAGGACGACAACATGAAACGGGTAGTGGCGATCGATCTAAAGTTGATTCACAGCAAGGAGTCCCCAAGGGCATTGATCCGCTTGGAGACTGAGATTGATCTTGAATTGCCTGATTGGGTTGGAAAATGTTCCTAAAATACCGACATTGCTACGTCTGGGGTAATTTCTTCTTTTAGCTGCATTGCCTGTGTCATTAGCATCGCGGCTTTGGCTTCTAGTTTGACCGCTAGACGGCGATCGCCGTTATCTAGGGCATCGTCCATAGCCCGTAGGGTTTCTTTGCGGCGGGACATAATATCTTGGTAGGTCTTCATTTTGCTTGCGTAAGATTTCTTTTCCATTTTATCGCTAAGTCAGCGACAATAGAGAGGTTGATTTTTTACCTATTCTCTATGCAGACACTACAGCGATCGCCGTTATTTGACCCGACGGCCACCGATGACGATATTCAGCTATGGGGCGGCAAGACAACTAATCTGATGTTGTTGGATCGCCCACAGTTTTCCTGGGCGTTGCAACTGTATAACCAGATGCGAGAATGCTTTTGGATCCCAAGCAAGGTCAATATTACGTCCGATATTAATGATTACCGTAATCTTTTACCATCAGAACAAAAGGCTTTTAACGGTATTCTTTCTTATTTAATATATTTGGACTCAATTCAAGAAACGATGCTACCGGAAATCGGATCGATCATGACATCCCCCGCCGTTCGCCATGCAATAACAGAGCAAACGTACTTCGAGGGGATTCATTCCGAGAGCTATAAATACGTAGTTGAGTCCTTGTTGCCGGTCGAGGAACGCAATGTGATTTACGATTTCTGGCGGACTGATAAGACGCTTGGCGATCGGTGTAATTACATTCTCAGTCATTACCAGCGTTACCTTGATAGCCGCAGCGACGAAGATTATTTTTATGCGTTGTTTGCGGATTATTTACTGGAAGGACTTTATTTTTACAACGGGTTAAATTAGATGGCCCACTAGCATCGAGAGGTGTTAGTTAAAACTTGCCAAACTGCTGGGACACCCTAAAGCCTTTATGCCAAAGCGAAACTGGAAACGGTAAGCGTAACGGAGCGAGAGCAGAAAAAAGTTAAGGGATCAGTGAAAGCCGTAAGGCAGTCGCTACAAACAATGGGTAATCAGCATCCAAGCCCCGCGTCAGGGGAAGGATCAACGAGCAGACGGCAAGCATCTTGGATGCGCTACAATCTATATGTAAATTTTTTGTTTTACAGTTATGAAGAATGGCGTAGTCTACAAGATCCAGAACATTGACAACGGAAAAACGTATGTAGGTTGCACTCGTAATTTTGGGCAACGGATTAGCTGTCATTTGACTCGCGCATTTGTCGGTGACACAAGTTTTCTTTTCTACCCTGAGTTGAGGGAGTCTCCAGAAAAATTTGTTTTTCAGATTCTCGAAAGCGATGTTCCTCTTTTCGATTTAAAGGTAAAGGAGAGCCGGTGGATTAGCGAGTTGTGTACCGTTCAAGATGGTTACAATCAATGTGTCGTTAGCGGCAATGAGATATTGACTGAGCCAGAGGTAAATGACATTAAGATGATGTTAGAGATGGAGATTGTTAAATTTTCAGATATTGCGACTATGTTTGGTGTCGATCCTTGCGCGATATCTGATATCAATCGAGGTAAGTCTTGGCATGATCCGTCAAGGATCTACCCCTTGAGAAAAAACACTGTAGTCCGAAAAAAATTATCGGTGGATGACCTACAACGTATTCATGACATGCTGGCGGATGAAACTTTCTCTTTTGTGGATATTGCAAAAGAGTTTGGGTGGGAGTCTCAGGCTGTTGTCAGGAAAATAAATGCTGGAACGTACTCTATTCGCCTATATCCGTTAGATGCGTATCCCATTCGTTCCGTTGATTCAAGAAAAGGATCTCGAAAAAGATGATGGTGTGCTCTAGCCCCATTCCGAAAGGTTGGGTATTAGCGTTATTTTCTTTTACACTCTGTGTTCCCGTCAGTTAATGGGTGGGACTGCTGACATTATCAAGCTCATAAACCGTTAATCTAAGCGGCCTTTGAGAGTAATCTCAATTGAAAACCCCTTTAATTCGGTGAAACCCTCATTGAGGCAATACCGATCCAAGCCCGTGAAGGGAAGGTGTAACAATCAGCCGCGAGGCGTAGGGTCAAGCGACTCGAAGCGGGGTGCATCCTAATGGGAGGGTG
>JACCDR010959639.1_pt1 | contig 20492 bp, 12 predicted proteins | sample 7446431 | NCBI WGS metagenome assembly JACCDR01 (sample SAMN15323443, study PRJNA562643) | freshwater metagenome | isolation source: river surface water | place: USA:Blue River Watershed | collected 2017-08-17 | reverse complement strand
TCGTACTTATGGCGTGACATTGAGATATTCATTCTAACAATATTCAGGTATCAATGAAGAATTAAGTATGAGTGCTGAATTGTGAATTTTGTATTAGTTTTTTGATTTTCAGTAGTTTATGTTTTTTAATCAAAATTGAATGCAAATTTCTGAAAAACAATATTTTAGATTCATAACTCAGCATTCATACTTAACTCATAGCTGGCGTTTCGTCCTCCTGCTTGGGTTTGTTGAAGTATGCCTTTTTCAACTAAATCTTTTATATCTCGAAGAGCCGTGTCGGTAGAAGTTTTAGTGATTTTTGCCCATTTCGATGTTTGTAATTTACCTTCAAAGCCATCAAAAAGTTTATTGAGAATCAAACGCTGGCGTTCATTGATAGGCGTATGCTCGTGTAATTTCCAAAAATGGGCTTTTTGTAAAATCTTGTGCGTCATGTTTTCGGTTGAAAGCATGGCGTTTTTGAGACAATGTAAAAACCAATGAACCCATTCGGTAATATCTCCCGAACTGTATTGAACTTTCTGTAAAACTTCATAATAGCGTTGACGTTCAATTAATATTTGGCTCGACATACTATAAAATCGGTCGTTACTACCTTCGGCACGGGCGAGTAGTAAATCCGTTATAGCCCTGCCTATTCTGCCATTACCATCGTCGAATGGATGAATAATGATAAACCAAAAATGAGCAATAGCTGCCTTTAAAACAGGGTCAAGGCTGTTTTCGTTGTTGAACCAATCCAAAAAATCGTCCATTTCTTTTTCTACGAGTTCGGGCTTGATGGCTTCATAATGCACTTTTTCCTTGCCCATGGCTCCCGATACCACTTGCATATTGCCAGTACGGTATTGCCCAACCTCTATTTTATAGGGGCCACTGTAACCCGTCGGAAAAAGAGCAGCGTGCCAACCCAACAAGCGTGCTTTGGTTAACGGTAACATATAACGTTGGGTCGCATCGAGCATCATTTCTACTACACCTTCGATATGACGATTGCTTGGTACGAGTCCTGCGGTATTAATACCTAAGCGTCTGGCAATAGACGAACGTACTTGTTCGTAATTAAGTCTTTCGCCCTCTATTTCTGACGACTTTACAACATCTAAAGTCAAGGCTGTGAGGGTTGCTTCTTCTTTGGCCGCAAAGCCCAAAGCATTCATTTGTCCAATGATTTTCCCTTGCATCAATCGCACTTCGCCAAAGATGACATTGATGACTTTATCTTGCCACAAAAAATTTGTCCAATGCTCGTATTCGTAAATAAATTTTGCCATTTGCCTATTTTTACGGTAAAAATACACTTTATTTACCGCAAAAATACGGTGATTGTAGTGTTTTTTTACCGCAAAATTTTCGCAGGCAAGCATTTATTTTTGAATTGTGAGGGCCATCAAACCAATTATCACATCATTGCAAAGAGCCATTACTTGAATAGATTTGATGGGTTTGGAAAGTATAGGAAATTGGTAAACGTTGGCGGCTCCGCCAGTAATAGCTTTATTACTAAAACCTTTGATACTCGTATATTGGTCGAAATCGTTGACAAATACACCCGATTTTAATAATAAACGAGGGGGACGTGTCGCTTGAGCGTATCGAAACGCTTTGCCATCATAAAAATAGTCTTGCTCAATTGGCCACCAATTGTTTGGATTGTGCAATTCAAACGTCGTTTGCTCGCCACTTTCATACTGAATCACCACCTTACCGTTTACCATTTGGCTTTGCATGGGGTTGGTGGTTCCAGCCATTAACAAATGAATATTTTTCCCTTGTACTTTTTCTTTGGGAAAAATCACTAACGTATCTGGGAAGTTATCCCATTTGCTTGCAAAAGCAATATTGAATTGTGTGCTATCGCTTGGAGTAACGAAAGGAATTTGTTGGTAATAAATCTTGCCCTGCTGCTTATTGGCTTTTTCACGAAGTCCTGAGTCGTCGATTATTGCCTCAACCAAAGGATAACACCAATTGCCAATGCCTTGCGTGGGCAACTGCAAAGTAGCACTTTGTGGTCGTGGAGAAAGGTATTTATTTTTGAAAATACGAGTAACTTTTTCGTTGAAAAACGTACTTAAATCAATGGTTTTAAATGATTGATTTTCAGAGGAATTTTGTTGTGTTGGGTAAGTATTTTCAACTTTTTCTTTGACTGAATAAGGTGTTTTAGGATTCAATTTATTTCCTTCAAAGAATACTTTTACTACAAAAATTTTCCCTTGTTCTGTGTTAATTTCTAGCATTGGCTCATCATTTCCGTTGGTTTTCCAAGCAAATGTTGTCGTTTTACCATTCACCAATACAGATTTTACCTTTGTATATTCGGCTGGAATAGTTAGGATGATTTGAGCGTTTTTCTGCCAAAAAGTTTTAATTTCATACGCATATACCTTGTCGTTTTTCTTAAAATTAAATTCCACATCGCTGGTTTTAAGACTAGCATAATTCCATTCGTTCGGAAACCCCGGTTGGATATGTATTTTACCTTCCAATAGTTGCGGTCTGATGCCGAATAAACCTTCTACCAAACTTCTTCCGGTCATGCCAATACCATCGGCAAAATCTCGGTAGAGTTCGCCTCTCATGGCATCTAAACTGGAAAGTTGTTCAAACCCACCCGGAGAAGCAGAAGTGTAAAGGCTTTCGATGAGTGTATTTCGCCAAATTTCGTAGGCTAATTTCTTATTTCCTGCTTGCCAACAAGCCAAGGCTGTATGCAAGTTTTCGCCCAAGGCTACATTGTTGATACTCCAAGTATAAGGTTGCCAATTAGTTGTGCTGAGTTGGTAGAAATCTTGTTTGAGTGCTGGAATGCTGTAAGGAATATGCGGGATGTTGTTTTCTACGTATTTTGTCATAAGATATTGTTGCTTGGGCGAAGCCGCTTGTGCATCAATGGCATGATAGATTGTCCAAAGGCCAGCCGAAGGATGAACCAATTGCAAGCCTAACGCATCTTTGTATTCGGCAAAACAGCCCGTTTCGTCGAGCCATAATTTTTCTTGTAAAGCTTTATAAATTTTGTTGGCTTCATCTTCATACATTTTGGGGTTTTTGTTCAATAAGCTCGCCAAAAAGGCTGCCGAACGAAAAGCCCGATAATTATAAGCCGTCGCATGCGTAACGCCGCCGCCACTGTATTGCAAGGCATCACTAGCCCAAATACAGCAATAAGCATCGTAAAGCCCATCGTTATCGGGGTCAAAATTATGTTTTTCCCAAGCCAAATGTTTCTCAATGGTTGGCCACATTTGACGGAGATAAGTGGTGTCGCCAGTCCAATTGAAATGATTCAAAAGTTGGTCGATATACACCAAATTCATGTCGTAATGATGTGCCCGAATATCGCCATTGGGGTTTCTACAAATATATCCTTCTGTAAAAATGCCTTGACCAATTTTTTCGATTTGCCGGGCCAAGTGCATTGCCGAATCGGGCGAAGTGTGTGCCAAAGGGAATGCCTCACCAACTTGAGATTTTGCATACGCCGAAAAATGCGTTTTTGCTCTATCGTGTTGCCCAAGTACATCAGCAATATACGGCCCACGCCAAGCAGGCAACCGCATACGCCAAGCAACCGCCCCGTGCATATAGGTCGGGGCATCCCATATAGCATCGGCCGCCAGACTTAATGCTTGCCCCAGTGGATTCAGTAATGTATCGGGAGTTTTAATTTCAATGGTATGAACAATTTTCTGACGCAAAGCTTCATTTTGCTTTTGAAAAGAAGGCATATCGGCATAGCTTATAGCTTGACTGTTTCCTTTCTGAATCAAGATAAATTGTGCTTTTTTTTGTAAATTACCCATGCCCATTAGGCACGGACTTGTAATTTTTTCCGTAAAATTTTTAACCCTCCAAGGCGATTGTTGAGCCGACGCATCTGTAGTGGCTAAAGTATAATTGTCGGGAAAAAGCCCCGAAACCATTTGGGTAGAATCTTGGGGCTGGTATTGTATTTGAAAACGGTTCTTGGCGTATTTGATAAGATTATTTTTACAGTTTTCGGTTTTTAGATAAAAACTGCTTTCGGGGTCTGCCCCAATATCGCCATCTCTCGAAAACTTTTTCCCTGTAATTCCTCCAAACAAGGCGAGAATTTGGGTTTGTTCAGAAACGTTTCCTTCATAATAGTATTCAATCAACAGGGCTTCGTGCGTATAGGCGGCTGTTACTTTCAAAAACAAGGTGGCGTTGCCCAACAACGCATCTCGGATTTTGTAGTGCATCGCACCTTCTTGATATACGCTTTGAATCTGCGTTGCTTCCGAAAGCCATTTACTTGTTGTGCCATTCAATAAACCGATTTTACAGTTTCCACCCATGCCAGGCAAATACAAAGCAAACTCTGGAAAATCGCCAGCTTCTACCCTAAAAGCCGTGTTGCCACCATACAAAGCCCGATTGAACTTTTGTGTTGGATTGACACAAACAAATCCTTTCCCCTGAAAAGGTTGGTAATGCAGAGGCTTAACTACAGGCTTTATCTGTGCCATTACCTGCATTGAAAATAGGAATAAGTAGGTTAAATAGTATTTCATCAATTTTTTCATTTGAGCGTAAGTACAAACATAAGGCTTACAGTACCTTTTTTTACCCTATTCTCTGAAAATTAAATGCTTTGGGTGAGATAGGTTTAATCCTTACAATTGTCTATATCTTCTCGGACGAATGTATTGTGGGCGACCCTCGTACTTATGGTGTAACGCTGCGTTATTCGTTCTAAGGTCAATTGTTAAGGATAAAATACGTAAAAAGTGGTTGGGTGATTATGGTTTTAATCGCTCAATCACTTTTTTTCATTAAACGATTTATCGTAACTTTCGTTTTTTCCCAGATAAATGAGTATTAAATAAGTTATGAAAGAAATATTTTTTAAGTATTTTTCTGATATTCAGATACATAAAACAAAATAAGTAACGCTTATACTCATGGCTATGGCATCCTCAACGTTGGTATAAAATTTAAAAAAGTCCTTTTTAGCAAAGAAAATATGAAAAATAAAAGACGTGATTTTATCAAAAAAAGCATCGGTGGTGGACTCCTCGCTACCTTCGCCACAGACATTGTATTTGCCGATAAACTTCCGCAGGGCATTCAGCCATTAATTGTAGAAGACCCCCATTTATTAGGAAAACATAAAGACCTAGTAGTACTCAACGAACGCCCTTGGAACATCGAAACGCCAGCTCATTTATTAGATGATGTGATTACGCCACTCGACAAAATGTTTGTCCGCAATAATGGCAATATTCCCGAAAACATTGATGCAAAAAACTGGACGCTTACCATCGAAGGCGAATCAGTGAAAGTACCTAAAACATTTACCTTAGACGAACTCAAAAAGAAATTCAAACATTATACCTATCAACTCCAACTCGAATGTGCAGGTAATGGCCGCAGTGGCTTTTCGCCACAAACGGCGGGTAATCAATGGCACGAAGGAGCTATCAGTTGTGCCGAGTGGACGGGCATTCGAGTAAAAGATTTATTGCAATACGTGGGCTTAAAAGATGATGCCGTGTATATTGGTTATTATGGTAAAGACAAGCACCTCAGCGGCGATACTAGCAAAGCTCCTATTTCAAGAGGTGTACCTATCGCCAAAGCACTAGAAGAGGAAAGCTTGTTGGCATGGCAAGTGAACGGTCAAGATATACCCCTTGTGCATGGCTTCCCTTTGCGTTTGATATTTGGCGGCTGGCCAGCTTCTACTTCTGGCAAATGGGTCGAAAAAATTGTCGTGAGAAACAAGGTTCATGACGGGGAAAAAATGGATGGCACACATTACCGTGTACCCATCAATCCCGTAGAACCAGGAGCAAAAGTTGCCGACACAGATATGAAGATTATAGAGTCGTTACCTGTAAAATCTTTGATTACTTTTCCTCGTAGTGGAGCAATGCTTGAGCAGGGAAAAACATTGCCTTTGAGAGGCCATGCTTGGGCAGGAGATTTGACGGTTGAGGCTGTTCACTATTCTATAGACTTTGGAGCAACTTGGCAAATAGCAACCTTACAAAAACCGCAAAACCGCCTAGCTTGGCAACAATGGTCGGCCGAAGTACATTTTCCAACCAAGGGATATTACGAAGTATGGGCAAAAGCCACCGATAGCAAAGGCGTTGCACAACCCATGGTGATTCCTGCATGGAATCCGGCAGGTTATCTCAACAATGCTTGTCATAGAATTGCTGTAAAAATCATCTAACGCATTTATTATCATTGCTTTAAATCAACGCTAAACAATGAAACAAGGAATTTATATTGCTTTTTTACTTATTACGCTCAGTGTTTTTTGTAGTTTCGATACCGCTACAACACGTTTGCAGACGGTCGTTGTGGCACAAGATTCACTCAGAGGAATCGACCCCGAAACGGGTTTGGTCATAGCCAAAGATTTAATGCTTGTAAAAGCACATTGCACGGGCTGTCATTCTAGCAAGATGATTACGCAATTTAGAGCAACCAAAGAAGGTTGGCTTGAGCGTATTCGTTGGATGCAAAAAACACAAAAGCTATGGGATTTGGGCGAAGCCGAGCCCGCCATTTTGGCTTATCTTTCCACGTATTATGCTCCTGTAAAATCACCACAACGCCGTGAGTCTTTACAAAATATTCAGTGGTATAAGCTCAATTAGTATAGCGAATACAGGATGTTTGATTGTAGAATTATGCTTGTTTTCCAACATCTACAATCAAACATCCAACCTAAAGAACGCTTATTCTGGCAAGGCAAAAGCTACATACTGATTGCCTTTGGCTGTTCCTAATTTTGTTCCGCCACAAGCAATAACAACATATTGCTTTCCTTTCACCATATAGGTAGCAGGCGTAGCAAAACCAGCAGCAGGCAAACGGGTTTCCCATAGGAGCTTTCCTGTGGCACTTTCAAAAGCTCTAAAATAGCCATCTTTGGTGGCAGCTATAAACAACAATCCACTTGCCGTAATAATGGGTCCACCATAATTTTCTACGCCTGTGTTTTTGATGCCCTCTGCGGCAAGCAATGGTTCAAACCCTAGCGGTATTTGCCACTTAAATTTGCCTGTATTCAAATCAATGGCCGTTAGTTGTCCCCACGGTGGTGCAATGGCTGGTAAGCCTCGGTTATCTAAAAATTTATTATACCCATCGCTGCGATAAGGCAAATACACCGCTTCTTCCGACGAAGCCCCTACTTCTTGCTTCTCCTCTCCTACCAAATACGCAATAATCGCCTGCTTTTGGATAGCCGAAAGCGTCGAAAAGCCAGGCATCATGCCTTTGCCATTGCTAATCAATTGCTGTATTGTAGCCTTGCTATATTTTTTTTCGATGCCAAGCAAGGAAGGATAATTACTTTGTGGATTACCCTTGCGGTCGGCTTTGTGACAAGCTACGCAATGATTAGTGTAAAGTTGCTGACCCAAGGACATTCCCTTGAGTTGGGCCTTTTTGGGAGTTTCTACCATGCGTAAAATCCATGCCATTTCATTAGAGTTTACATACATTATTCCTTGTGGGTCGGCAGCAGCACCACCCCATTCAGCCCCACCATCAAATCCCGGTAATAGCAATGTACCATCCAAATTTCCGGGTTCATAAACCGCCCTTTTGAGCTTTTTCCATTGTTGAATAATTTCGGCTTTGTTTTGTGCATAAGGACTGAGCTGTTGTTCGTCGATGCTGTCGGATTGCCGAGCAAAAGGCTGGGGGGCTATAGGAAAAGGCTGTGTTTTCCAAGTCTTTTCTCCTACCAGTTCCGAAGGTGGTACAGCTTTTTCTTGAATCGGAAAAATAGGCTTTCCTGTTGTCCTTTCAAAAACAAATACATAGCCTTGTTTCGTCACCTGTGCTACTACGGGTATCTTTTTACCATCACGTTCTATTTGCATCAAATTGGGTGGTGCAGGCAAATCTCTGTCCCAAATGTCATGGTGCGTAAACTGAAAATGCCAACGTCGCTTACCTGTTTTAGCATCTAAAGCAAGCAGACAATTGGCAAAGAGGTTTTGCCCTTTGCGATTGCCTCCATAAAAATCGTAGGCAGCCGAGCCTGTTGGTACAAACAATAAGCCGCTTTGTTCGTCTATGGCCATTCCTGCCCAGTTGTTGACTGCTCCTATTTCGGTATTGGTATAAGCTTTTTTGGAAAAGGTATGGTAGCCGTATTCGTTAGGATATGGAATGGTATGAAAAGTCCACACCAAACGCCCTGTTTGTACATCAAACGCCCGAATATCGCCAGGGGCAGCATCTGCCCCTTCCGAAACACGTACAGGCATGATGATTAAATTTTGGTAAATCGTGCCTGGTGTATTAGAAATGATAAACTTTTGTTGAGCAGATTTGGGTAAACCTGTATGTAAATCTATTTTGCCTTGCTCACCAAAAGAGCTGATGGGTTTGCCTGTACGGGCATCTAAGCACCACAAAAAAGACCCAACCGTATATAGGATTCGTTTGTCATCGCCTTTTTGCCAATAGGCTACTCCCCTGCTCGTACTTGACCAATGTTTGAGCGTTTCGCCAAAACGCCACAACTCTTTGCCTGTCTGGGCATCTAAAGCAAACGCCTGCACCGTTGGACTTACGCCATACAACACACCATCGACAATCAAGGGATTTGCCTGTATTTGTCCAGAATCTGGTAAGGAATAATGCCATGCCATTTGCAATTGATGTACATTTTTGGGGGAAATCTGCGTAAGGCGGCTATAATGGTTGCGGTCGGCACCTCCTAAATAAGAAGCCCAATTTTGTGGGTCGGACTGCTCTACGGCATAGCCTAAGCCCAAAAATGAGCCAATCAATAATAGCCCTAAACACAGTTGTTGATACAATTTCATAGTTTCATGGTTTTAAATCATGGGTAAAAATATCAACATTTCGGTCAATATTCAAACAGCTTATCTTGTAGAACCCCATAAAAAAGAAAGCCCACGTCAATTGGCTCGACATGGGCTAAGTATCACAGTATAAAGTTGGTGTATAGGGCGAATCAATCGTTTTTAGAGCCTTGCGAAAATAAGGTTTGGGCTAAGAGGCTTTATGGTGTTCTGTTGGGATTTTAAGGTAAAGCCCTTTTGTCTAAAATTCATACGTCAGTGTACGGTTCGTGGCTGTGGCTTGCGTATTGCTGATATGGATTTGCTTCACCAACGTTTCTTTGCCATCGGTGATTTCTATCTGATAAGTACCTTCCGTAGCTTCACTAAAATCGAATTTACCGTGGTAAGTAGCTGTTTTTTTAGTAATATACTCTTGATGAATGACACGCCCAGCGTGGTCTTTTACCAAAATACTTACTCGGTTGCCCACTTCTTTGTCAACCATAATGTGCATGGTTTGCGTGCCTTTACCTTGATACACCCCAATGGCAAAATGCTGGGCTTTGTTGCTACTGGTAGCTTCGGTGTTAGCAAAAATAGTACTGCTTGCAAAAGCAACAAGGGCGAAAATAGTGCTGATAGTTTTCATGTTTTTGATATGTTTACCCAACAAACGAAAGCTGTTTTAGCTTGCTGGCTATGATTAAGAAATTTAAAGAGATTTACAATATAGCCATTTAATCAACTGTAAATCAGTGTATTATTGGCTTGTTTGATGTTTCAAAGGTATAAAGTCTTTGCTTTTCTACCATACAAAAAGAAACCATTGGCTATATAAGCGTATGAATGGCTTATAGCCATGATTGAAAAAAAGAGGCAAATAGATATGAAAAATTAGCAAATGTTAACAAATATTGAAAAAGTGTAATTTTTTACAAAAAAATATATTTATATACCACTGAATAACAGTATATTATTTGCAACTAATCCATTTTATATATTATATTTGTACTAACCTGTTAACCTTATCTATAACTTACCTTCAAACGAAACTATGTTATGCCGCTTTTAGTAGAAAAATATAAAGGGTTTTCTATTTACCTTTATTCGAGCTCTAATAGATGTAAAATTGTTCAACACGAGCATCCGGTATTACCTGTTATTTCGGGTATTGGCGATGTGTTTACATCTAAATTACTGATTGATGCCATTTGTAAGCATTTAGCTTTGGAAGAATCATTTGAATCCATAGCAGAAAAACAAGGGCTTGCTTTAGCATAAATCTTAAAACAAAAGGGAAGAAAACGAAAGTACATCGTTTTCTTCCCTTTTGTTTTTTATTCTAAACCAATTTCGTCCACAAAAAGCCAAGGCTTATCGCCTGCCCCAACCATATTTGGCGGAATAGTACCATAAGATTGTGCCACAATTTTCACGTATTGTACTGCTTTTGCTTGCCAACGGACATCCAGCGACACTACGCCTTCTTGGGTAGGTGGTGTAAGTTGCTGGCTTGTCAATGGCGTAAAATTAGTGCCATCGGTAGAGCCCCAAATACTTACTTGCGAAGGTATCCAAATCCAACTGGATGGCTTATGAAAAAAACGTAGGTGTGCCTGTGTAATGCTTGTTGGTTGTCCTAAATCTATCACCCCTTCAAAGTCGAGGCCGTTCCATCCTAGCCATTCGTCATCGCTAAAGCGACTATTACCACCCCATACACCGTTGGTGAGTGCCTGTTTGCCTCCTTTATTGTAGCGACCATCGGGCGATGTTCGTAAGCTTATGGTTTTGCCTGTTGCTTGGTTGTAGTTAAACGTGCGGGTAATTTCATCAACCATTTTTCCTTGCATGACCGTTGCAGCTTTGACAAGGGTACTTTTTTGTAATAAAATCGGTTGTCGATACACCGCCGAAGCAGTTGTAGGACTACTGCCATCGAGTGTATAATAAATGGGAGCGTTATTATTATTTGATTGCAACGATAGTAATACGCCTTTTCCGTCGGCTTGTGTTATGCTGGTTTTTATTTCGTAAAAATGCTTGGCATAATTCACTTTTCGAGCATCTAAATGAGTAAGATAAGTGCCAAGTCGCTTGATGAAATCGTCATAATTACGGGCATCTTTAGCCGACCAATCTACTTCGGCCAAAGCAATTGCCCTCGGAAAAGTCATGTATTCGGCATGAGAACCCACAGGGACTTGTTCTGTCCATAAATTGGCTTGTCCGCCCAAAATCAAGGCTTCTACTTGGGACGAAACACCTGCTGGAACGGGTTCAAAACTGTAAATTTTAGGTAAATTAATGAAACCGCCAAAAGCCAATGGCTCGTTGGGGTCTTCTGATTGGTAATAGTCCAAATAGCAATGCGATGTTGGCGACATAATGACAGGATGATTCAATTGGGCGGCAGTAAGCCCATTTTCGATACTACGCCAAGCCATTACGGTAGCTCTTGGAGGCAATCCTCCTTCCAAAATTTCGTCCCAACCTATCATTTGTCGGCCGTGTTCGTACAAATGTTTTTCGAGTGCCGTAATAAAATCGCTCTGCAATTGTTCTAAGGAAGTGAAGCCTTTTTGCTTCATACGCAACTGGCAATTCGGACAAGTACGCCAAGCCGTTTTTGCCGCTTCATCACCACCAATATGAATCTCTCGACTCGGAAATACGTCCATGACCTCATCTAAAATTTCTTTCACAAAATTGATAGACATTTCTTTCGGACAAAACTCTCCTTGTTTGAGTTGCGGTTGTCCTGTACTATCAACGCAGGCATATTGCGGATACGCCACCAAAGCAGCGTTTGAATGGGCCGGAACATCTATTTCTGGCACAATAGTAATACACCGCTCGGCAGCGTATTGAACCAATGCTTTCATTTGAGCTTGGGTATAAAAGCCCTCATTTGTCGGCCATTGTGGCGATTTGGCAAGATGCAACAACGGATATTTTTTACTCTCAAAACGAAAGGCTTGTCCGTCGGTCAAGTGCCAATGAAAACGATTAAATTTCAAAGCTGCCAATTCGTCTATGTATTTTTTCAGAAAATCAAGTGGCATAAAATGCCTCGATACATCAAGCATAATGCCTCTGTAAGCAAACCTTGGTGCATCTTCAATTAGACAAGCAGGCAGACTTGCCATTTTGGGTTTTTCCAAAGAAAACAACTGGTATAAACTTTGGCTTGCATAGAAAAACCCCGCCTTGGATTTTGCTTTTATCAATACTTTATCCAACTGAATATCAATGATGTATCCTTCACTTGAAATAATCGCTGAGTCGTATATAACTTGTACTTGGTTGTGGCGTTTTTGTTTAGTTGAAGTTAAAGGCAAAGCTGTTTTTTGGCGAAGCTTTTGGTGAATAGTCTTCATCACCAACTGTAATTCGGGCGTTGAGCCGATGCTATAAAAAGATGTTTTCGTATTGAAAACAAAAGAGCCTTGCCGTTCTACTAAGTGTTGAGGCTTAGGAATAATCGGATAGCGTTGTGCCTGAACTGTGTAAAAGCTCCAGCAAACCAATAACAGTGAGAATAATTTCATGGTAACTCAATGATTAAAAATGTTGAAAATTGGGTCAAAGGTTTACGACACCCGTAAACCCCTTGTAAAACTACAGAAAAAACAAAGTTTTTGTATCTGCTTGCTTGTGGTGTGGCTATTGCCTGCCATGTTGCTACAGGATGGCAAAATCATATTAAGTACAGATACTTGCTTAGTCATTCTTTTGATTGTACAAAAAATCATGTTTTTTTTAGCATTTTAACTATGAAAAAACCATTTTATATCTCCAGACGAAATTTTGTCAAGCAAACCGTTGCCCTTAGCTCAGGCATTGGACTAGCCAATAATGCTTTTTCTGGACCTCAAAACCCTATTGCCCCTACAGACCCTTCCAGTATTGCCCTGCATTGGTTAGAAAACCACAACGCTACCAATTTGCAAGGCACAACATGGGGCATTCCTTGGAGCAAAGGAGTACTGCCACAACTGAGCGATTTTCATATCCAAGACGGTTCAAAACCTCTTACACTCCAAACATGGGCTTTGGCGTATTGGGACGACGGAAGCATCAAATGGACAGCTCACGCCCTTGCAGCACACAGCGACGTTTCAAGTAATCTTTTACTCAAAAAAGGGAAAGCTCCGACTAGTGAAAGTACACTTCGATGCACCGAAACCGCAGAAAAAATACACATCAGCACAGGACGGCTACAGTGCGAAATCATGAAGCAAGGCGAAGTGTTGATTCAATCTATTTTAGACGAAAATAACAAAATCGTAGGAAGCGAAGGGAAATTGGTTTTACAAATCCAAAACCATGCCGATGGCGAACCCTCGACCAATGCCCAAATACAAGGCTATTATAGCAAAATTCAGCAAGTGAGCATTGAGCAAAAAGGGCCTGTTCGGATTTGTATCAAAATAGAAGGTACCCATTCACACGCCAATTTGCCTACTCGTTTGCCCTTTGTTGTGAGGCTTTATTTTTACGAAAAAGCACAATCTTTTCGGATGCTCCACAGCCTTGTATATGATGCCGACGAGCAACAAGAATTTATCAAAGGTGTAGGTATTCAGTTGGCCGTGCCATTACAAGGCGAATTGTACAATCGCCACATTCGTTTTGTTGCAGCCAACCAAGGCATTTTCGGTGAAGCCGTGCAAGGACTCACAGGCCTACGACGCAACCCTGGCAAAGAAGCCACACAAGCCCAAATAGAAGGCAAAGCCGTTGATAATGTATCAACAGCGGTACAGCCCTTGGTACAATACATTCCTGCCTTTGGCGACTATACGCTTTTTCAAGCAAGCCCCGACGCTTTCGAGATTCAAAAAAGAACCAAACAAGGCTACGGATGGATTCAGTCGAAATTTGGTCATAGAGCCACAGGCACTGGGTATTTGGGGACACCTACCGGCGGATTGGGCTTTGGTATCAGAAACTTTTGGCAAAGTTTTCCAGCCCAAATAGACATCAGACAAGCCCATACAGCACAAGCATCGGTAACACTCTGGCTTTGGGCACCCAAAGCATCGGCAATGGATATGCGTTTTTACCACGATGGGATGAACCAAGATACTTATGAAAAACAAAGAGAAGGCTTAGACATCACCTATGAAGATTACGAGCCTGAATTTGGAAGACCTTTTGGTGTGGCCCGCACCAGCGAAATACAGCTATGGGCCTTGACACACACACCAGATACAAGCACGCTTTTGGCTATAGACCAACAAATTCAACAACCTGCGTTGTTGCAAACAACACCCGACTATTTGGCACAAGTAGGCGTGTTTGGGCGTGCTTTTACCCCTGTGCAAAACCCTACAGCCACTCATAAAAAAATAGAAGAGCAACTGGCGTTTTATTTCAACTATTACCAACAACAAGTAGAACAACACCGATGGTATGGCTTCTGGAATTATGGCGACATCATGCACACCTACGACCCCGACCGACACACCTGGCGTTATGATGTAGGCGGATTTGCGTGGGACAATTCCGAGCTTTCTAGTGATTTATGGCTTTGGTATTACTACCTCAAAACGGGAAAAGCCGACGTGTTCAGAATGGCAGAAGCCATGACTCGCCACACGGGCGAAGTGGATGTGCATCATATCGGGCGATTTAGTCCGCTTGGTTCACGTCACAATGTGCAACATTGGGGCTGTAGTGCCAAGCAATTGCGTATCAGTACGGCAGCCAACAGGCGTTTTTATTATTACCTCACTGCCGATGAAAGAATAGGCGACCTCATGCGAGAGCAATTGGAAGCCGTAAGAAGACTAAGAGAGGTTGTTCCGGGAAGAAAAATCGGACAAAAAGCCCCCGATAACGACCCGAAACAAGACCTCGCCAGTGTTTCGTTTGGCACAGACTGGGGGGCAATTGCTGCTGCTTGGCTTACCGAATGGGAACGCACAGGCAATGCTACCTACAAGCAAAAATTACTCAACAGTATGCAAACCATTGCGGCCCAACCAACAGGCTTTTTTCAAGGCTCAGGCATTATGGAACTTTCGACTGGCAAGTTTCAAATTAATCAGCAAAAAACAGTATCGGTTTCGCACCTGAATGCCGTATTTGGATTGGCTGAAATTTGCTTTGAACTGACCCAATTGGTAGATATGCCCGCTTTTGAACGGGCGTGGTTGAAGTATTGCGAGCTATACAATGCCCCTGCATCCGAACAAGCCGCCTTTTTAGGCAGTCCTTTACCCAAACTCAACCTAGAGCAGGGTCATGCTCGCCTGACGGCATTTGTGGCGTTTAAATCAAAAAATAAAGCCCTTGCCAAAAGAGCTTGGCAAGAATTTTTTGCTGGAGTGAGTGGCATCAAAAATCCAAGTACTCAAACGCAACAAATTTTACCTCCAGCAGTACTTAGCCCCGTTACCGAAGCCCAAGGCGTTTCTACCAATGCAGTGTCGCAATGGGGACTTGCCGCTATGCAATGTCTGGCATTTGTAGGCGATAGTCTTGACTAAGTTGTTGTCAATTGGTTTTGGAGATGTTTGATTTTGAATTTAAACGTTATTGATAGGCCATGCCCAATAACGTTTAAATTCAAAAATTAGCAGCATTAATTTTTTTGAAAATCAAAGCACTAATGCACAATTTTGTGTTAATACCTACAGGAGTTTTCTATTAGACAACCATTCGATGAGGTAAGCGGCAAAACTGCCTCCTTGTTCGTAATTGTACAATACTTCGGCAATACTTTTTCTAGGAATGCCTGCCAAATCGGTTTGATAATTGTCGTAAGCCAACTCTATCATAAAGCTTGGGTTTTCTTGTACCCGACTTTGTTGTAATTCTTCCAATAATGTGTTTGTCAAATCGGGCAGTGCCAATAATGCTTTTTGTATTTTGTCTTTGATGTCATTGGCTTGTGCTATTCGGCGTTGTTCGTCTTCTGTACTTTGTTGTTTTGCTTGCTCTTTTTGTCGCTTAGTAGCGGCTGTTTTTTGCAATTGTTGTTTTTTCTGCTCCTCTTCTTGTGCAAATAAATCAGGCTGTAACAACAAGGTTTGAATCAACCCTATCGGATTCCGAATTTCTTTGCCTGTGCGAGCGAAATTTTCAACGAATTGAATACGCTGCCTAATGTATTCAGGCGTATATTTGGCAAGCCAGTCTTTTACCGTATTGATACTCGCATGAGGATAGCCCTTTACCAAATCGTACAACGCCGCTACGTTTGAAGACATGGCTTGCACATCAAACGTTGTTGTATCGTCGCTTGCTTGGGCTTGTCGAGAGTCAAAAACTTTGGTATTAGGATGAATATAAAAAACCAATTGTACCACGGCTTTTCCTTTTTTGATTTCTTCAAAAGTAAAACGGATATCGGTATGTTTTTCTAAATCTTCTTGTGCTTTGAGTATGACACGCTCTTTGAAATGCCCATAGAGCCTATACTTGTCGCTGATGTCGAGTACATCTTTCAATTCTTGTACCTGAAAAAGACGCTTGCCGATGGTTTCGTACTGCTTGAGCAATTCATACATCCGCACCGAAAACGAACTTTGAATACTAAGTACATTCCGAATGTCGTACATCAAAAATTGCGATTGTAATTGCAATAGAAAAGGCTTCATTTTTGGGTGAAAAGAGATGTCTAAATAATTGCCATTATTCAAAAAGCTATCAACACCCACGGCAATGTTGGTGACAAATTCTTTGTCGCCCTCTTCGGTACTTCTGACAATGCGAATTTCTTTTTTAGTTAAACGAATCGCTCCCTCTTTGAGTAAGGCATAGGCATTTTTGTTATCTAACTGAAATTCTTTGACAACGTCTTTTAAATAAATACGGTATTCTTTAAAATCTTGGTCGTCATGTTTTATCATCGTTAGCATTTTGGTGAAAATGCGCATTTCCCAGATGTCAAATCGGTATCTTCCTTCTACTAGGTCATTTGATTTACGAATGAGCCTGATGGTTCTCTTTTCTTTCATGGATAGAATGGCTAAGTGTTAGAACAAGCTATAGGAGGTTCAACAGGGTGGGTTTTCCTCTATTTTTCCCTTATTCTGTAAAAATAGCATTAAATTCTCTGAAATGGGTATAATTTATCACAAATATAAGTATCGCAATTGTTTTTACAATGTGATATTTGCCTTACTTTTGTGATAGTATTCCTTACTTTTGCGATAATAAGCCTTACTTTTGTGATAGTATTCCTTACTTTTGTGATAATAAGCCTTACTTTTGCGATATTTACGCTTGTAATGTATTGAAAAACAATTAGTTACGACCTCCGAAAAAGATTAAAAAGAATAAAAGTATTTAAAGTCATCAAACACTGATGTTGAATTTTTATTACTAAAAATAATAGGATTTTTCAAAGAGCCAGAACAAGCTTTATGGCTTTAGTAATTGTCAGAAAAACAAGCACTTAAATCATCCATCAAACGCTTTCTTTTAAAAAGAATTTCCCGCCGCCTTACTTTTGTGATAATAAGAAAAAACGGCGCCAAGTATCGCAAAAGTAAGGATTTTATTCAGCATAATATATGTTTTTATGTTGCTGATAATGAGCGGTTTATATTCAAAAATAAAATTTTTGCTAAAACTTATTTTGGAGATAGGATCAATAATATTGTTCTATCACAAAAGTAAGGTGATTTTTTAGGCTAAATTATTGAAATAGTACCATGTTTTTCAATAATTTAAGTCATTATTATGTATTTTGTTATATTTTTTTCAGTGAAAAAATATAACAAAAATACATTTCCTTACTTTCGTGATAGTTATAATAATTAGCTTATGAAGCATTATAATTGCTCAATTAAAAATTGGTCGATAAGTACACCTGCATCTATCATTTTCAGCCGAATTTGGTGCTTTCCTTGCTTGAGTTGCAGTTGTTGTACTTCTTTTACAGTTTTGTTACCTAATACATTTTCCTTCCATTCTTCACTCCTATCGAACGTTTCAAAGTCAATGATACGAGTAGTTTCTTGGTCGATACTTACCGCTATTTTTTGTCCTAATTTTCGATGCAAAGGATGCAATGGTACGGCTTGCACCTTGATGCGATAAGTGCCACTTTGCTCAATATCAAGCTCATACGTTACCCAAGCTTGTTGAGCATCTTGAGGTGCTATACTTTGCGTTTGGGTAAAAGGCTTGCTTACGAGTGCATTGCCCGAAAACGAAGGTTCTGGAATTTTTTCCCAGTAGCTATCAGCAAAATTTTGCTGCGAAACAAATGCCCCAGCAGGTAAGACAAGGGTTTTAAGAGAGGGGGCATCTATTTTTTGAGGTACATTTTTCAAGGCCATAGGGCTTTTGAACACGGGCAAATTTCTTGGACTCATACTCATCATATTAGCCCATTTTCCGCTGTTGTATTGTTGCGTAAGCGTTGTAATAGCTTGATAAGCCTGTAATGCTTTTTGATAGTTTTCATCTTGATCAGTGCGTTCGGTAGGAGCTTTTCGATAGTACAAATCTAAATAGAGAAATTTTTTATTCATTTGGCTTGCGGCTAAGATTGGGTACGATACCAACTGGAAATAACTGGCTCGGTAGCTCGAATCTTGGAGCTGTAGGGCATTTACTTGGGTTTCTAAGGCTTCAAATGCTTGGAGGCGTTCTAATACCTCGGTTTGGGTAAAGGCTGTAGCTTTGGTGGACGTAGTGGGTTCGGTGCGACTCCAACCCATAAACTCGGGTTTACGAGCGAAGGCTAGTTGATAGTTTTGCCATAAAATTGTAGCGAAGGTAGCATTTCCAAGGTTTTGTTTGCACCACTGAGCTAAGTGGTTTTGTACAGAGCCACCTTGCTTAAACGGCTCAAGGTGGTAAGCCATGTCTAAAAACAATTGGGTAGGATACTCTTGTGGTTTGAGGTCGCCTATATTTAATACCCATACTTGGCGGTTGTTGAGTTGATAAGCTTTTTGCATTTCAAACCGCAGTAAAGCAGGATGCGTTGTGCCAATCCAAAGGTAGTCATGTGGGCGACCCCAATACGAAGCATGATAATACACGCCCGAACCTCCGGCACGTGTTTGTTCTTGCGGATTATTGAGGTTTTTGATATAGCCATAGTTATCGTCGGGCCAAATGAGTGTAATGTCGTCAGGAACTTGCAAACCAGCTTTGTAGAGTTCTAACACCTCTTTGTAGAGTGTCAAAACCTGTGGGATTTGTTGGCTATTGCGTTGTAATATTTGGCTCAACAAGGTACGTTGCTCGGCTATGATTTGTTGGGTAAGTTGGATAGCCTCTTGTTGGGTTTTGATGCCCTCCATACCGCTATCGTGTTTTCCTCGCATCCCAATAGTGTAGAGATTTTCGTAGTTTTTCACTTCTTCTAGTCGTTTGCTCCAATAGCTGGTGAGTTTATTTTTGTTTTTTACATAATTGTACTCTCCCATTGTGCTATCTATCCATTCATCTACGTTGTTACGCATCATGGGTTCGGCGTGCGATGTGCCTACGACAATGCCGTACAAATCGGCCACTATTTTGTTGTCGGGGTAATGATAAAATGCCTTGGTACTTGGGTGCATAGCAGGCCAAATAAGGTTGGCCTTTAGCCGCAGCAACAACTCAAATACTTTGGCATAGGTTTTGGGACCAATATCTTTGGTGTTGGGGTCAAAGGTTTTGGCGGCCCAAGGTTGTAGCCCCCAATCTTCGTCGTTGATAAAAATACCCCTGTATTTCACCGATGGTTCTGTGCTAATGGTATCTGTTACTATCAAAGGCTTGCTCCTTTTTTGAATGGGTACGTCAGCCCAAAAATACCAAGGACTTACGCCTATTTTTTCAGAAAGAGTAAACACGCCATAGGCAAGTCCTCGTTTATCAGAACCCGAAATAATGAGTTTGTTTTGGTATATTTTGTAGCTAAAAACCTCCCATTTATTTTTGAGAGGGGCATCTATTGCCTTACAAACACCCAGTGGGATGTCTTTACTTGCCTCGCTGGCTATACGTAAAATGATTTGGTTTTTGACTTTTGCCTTATGTACGCCAAACACTTGCCTTATGTCTTGAACAAGCAACTGGCTTATCAGTTGACTGTAGGCTTGGTTTTGAAGTTGGGCTTGTACTTGGCTTCGTGCCGAAACTTCAAAGGTTTGAGTTTTCGCTTGAAACACTGTGCTACTTACAGTAACAGTAATCAGAATAAAACGAAAAAAAAAATTCATCATGGTTGAATAATTAGGATTAGAAGCACGGTATTGTGACTTTGTTATAAAAGCATTGAACCGCAAAAAATTACTGAATAAAATATCAAGTGCTACGCTGTATAGCTATACTACCGTACTGTTGTTTCGGGAGTTGAGAGAAAAGTCAATGCTTCGGTATCGTTGAAGGGGAGGGAACAGTAAGGAAACAGGACTTTAGAATAAAGCCCCTTATTTGTATAGATTGAAACGATAGGATTTAGTACACTTCTTGCACATTAAGAAACTAAGAATGTTTCTTAATGTGCAAGAAGTGATAAACTTACTTAAACAGTATTTGTGAAAACAGAAAAATGTCGTGTCGCCAAACGGGCCAAGTATGTCCGCCAGCGTATTCGCTGTATTGGTACTTGATGCCCATGTCATCAAATTTTTTCATCATAATTTGGCAATTGGCATGAGCAATGTCTTCTTTTCCTCCCATCGAAATCCAGAAGTTTTTCAAGTTGGCATTGAT
>JACCDR011850245.1_pt1 | contig 20500 bp, 19 predicted proteins | sample 7446431 | NCBI WGS metagenome assembly JACCDR01 (sample SAMN15323443, study PRJNA562643) | freshwater metagenome | isolation source: river surface water | place: USA:Blue River Watershed | collected 2017-08-17 | reverse complement strand
TTCGGCGCGCTGCTGCGCTTGGGCCAAATCGCGGCTGCGGATCTCCAGCGTCTGCTGCAACTGGCTGATGTTGCTCTCCAGCGCGGCGATGCGCGAGTTGGCGTCGGCCAGCGCCTTGTCGTTCGCGATCTGTTCCGCTGCATCCGCCCGCCCGGGCTGGCTGTCGGCCTGTTCGTCGCGGCCCGGCGCGGACAGGGTCAGCTTGTCCTGCGCCGGCACGGTTGGCGCCGGCGCCTCGGCCAGCTCGCCGACCTGCGCTCGGCTGCTGCGGTTGCCCTCGCCCGGCAGAGTGCGGTCGTCGGTCGCGGACGGTGCAGGCGCCGTACTGCGACGCGCCAACGCCTCGCGGTAACGCGTGAAGTCGGCGGCCTGCGAGCGTATCGAACGCAATGCCTTTGCCGGATCGACCGCACGCATGGTGTCGGCGTCCGGCACGCGCAGCACGCTGCCGCGCCGGAGGCGATTGATGTTGCGCCCGATGAAGGCGTCCGGATTCGCGTCCTGCAGTGCGACCAGCACCTGTTCCGGACGCACACCCTCAGGCTGCAGCGATGCGCCGATCGAGCGCAGGGTATCGCCGCTGCGCACGATGCGCTGCGCGGGCGGCGTCGCGACATTCGGCTGGCTCGCCGGCGCTGCGGGGGCAGCACGCTCAGGCGACGCAGGCGCCGTTGTCACGTGCGGCGTCTCGCTGGCGACCGGCGGGCTGGCCGTCACTCCCGGCTCCCGCGCAGCGAGCGCCGGCGGATCAACCAGCAAGGTGTACTCGCGTATCGTGCGCGACCCGCTGGCGCCGAGCTCGACCAGCAGCCTGACGAAAGGATCATTGACCGGCAGGTCCGACGTGACCCGAACGATCGTCTGCTCGCCGCGCTTTTCAACGGACGTGCGTAATGAACGCAGCAGCGGCGTGTAGTCGATGTCGGCATTCGCATACGCGGACGCTGGTGCCGGCCGAACGATCAGCGAATTCGATTCGGTGGCTGACAAGGACGCGATCGGAATGTCGACATCGAGCGCCTGCCCGAGCGATGAACGCAGCCTTGCGTCGCCGAGCGCGGCGGCGGCCGCCGTGCCTGACAAGGCCAGCAGGCAACAGAGCGCGCCGCATCGCGCAACGCGCGCCAGTCTGGAAAATGAAGGGGAAGGAAGCGGAGAACGCAGGTTCGATGGCATCGGCAAAACTTAACACCGGCCGGAAAACCGCTGCAAGCGAGCGCGCGCAATCGCCACAATAAAAAACCCGCGCGATTTCCGTTCGGCAGGAAAAGGCGCGGGTTCGGTTGCACCCCCACAACAGGGATGCAACGAGTCAAGTCCGACGATCAGTTGTCGAGCAGGATCCTCAGCATGCGGCGCAGCGGCTCGGCCGCGCCCCACAGCAGCTGGTCACCGACGGTGAACGCCGAAATGTAGTCGCCGCCCATCTGCATCTTGCGCACGCGGCCGACCGGAATGGTCAGCTTGCCGGTGGTCGCCGCCGGGGTCAGGTCATGCATCGACGCTTCACGCGTGTTCGGCACGAACTTCACCCATTCGTTGTCGCTGGCGATGATGTCGTTGATCTCGTCAAGCGGCACGTCCTTCTTCAGCTTGATCGTCAGCGCCTGCGAATGGCAGCGCATCGCGCCGATGCGCACGCACAGGCCGTCGACGGCAATCGCCGGCTTCGCGCCCGCGCCGAAGGCTTCGCCGCGACCGAGGATCTTGTTGGTCTCGGCGCCGCCCTTCCATTCTTCCTTCGACTGGCCGTTGCCGAGGTCCTTGTCGATCCACGGGATCAGGTTGCCGCCGAGCGGCACGCCGAACTGTTTGGTTTCATCGGCCGTCAGCGCGTGCTGCTTGGCCAGCACCTTGCGGTCGATCTCGAGGATGGCCGATGCCGGGTCGTCGAGCAGCGCCTTGACCTCGGCATTGATGCTGCCGAATTGCGTCAGCAGTTCGCGCATGTGCTGCGCGCCGCCGCCGGACGCTGCCTGATAGGTCATCGAGGTCATCCAGTCGACCAGGTCATGCTTGAACAGGCCGCCGAGGCCCATCAGCATGCACGACACGGTGCAGTTGCCGCCGACGTAGTTCTTCACGCCGGACGACAGCGCGTTCTTGATCACGTTGAGGTTGACCGGGTCGAGCACGATGATCGCATCGTCCTTCATGCGCAGCGTCGAGGCCGCGTCGATCCAGTAACCGTTCCAGCCGGCTGCGCGCAGCTTCGGGAAGATCTCGGTCGTGTAATCGCCGCCCTGGCAGGTGAGGATGATGTCGCACTTCTTCAGCGCGTCGATGTCGTTCGCATCCTTCAGCGCGGTCTCGTTCTTCGCCATCGACGGGGCCTTGCCGCCGGCGTTCGACGTCGAGAAGAACACCGGTTCGATGTGGGCAAAGTCGTTCTCTTCCTGCATGCGCTGCATCAGCACCGAGCCGACCATGCCGCGCCAACCTACCAGACCTACGAGTTTCATTTCCGTTCCTTCAAATTCCCAATGACGCGGCCGGACTCAGGCCAGTGCCTTGACCACTGCATCGCCCATCTCGGTCGTACCCACCTTGGTGGTGCCCGCCTCGTAGATGTCCGGCGTGCGCAGGCCTTGTGCGAGCACCTTTTTCACCGCATTCTCGATGCGGTCGGCCTCGGCCGGCAGGTTCAGCGAGAAGCGCAGCATCATCGCGGCCGACAGGATCGTCGCCAGCGGGTTCGCGATGCCCTTGCCGGCGATGTCAGGCGCGGAGCCGTGCGACGGTTCGTACAGGCCCTTGTTGTTCGCGTCCAGCGACGCCGACGGCAGCATGCCGATCGATCCGGTCAGCATCGCTGCGGCATCGGACAGGATGTCGCCGAACATGTTGCCGGTAACGATCACGTCGAACTTCTTCGGCGCGCGCACGAGTTGCATTGCGGCATTGTCAACGTACATGTGGTCGAGCTCGACGTCAGGATACTCCTTCGCCACGTCGATCATGATGTCCTTCCAGAACTGGAAGGTTTCCAGCACGTTGGCCTTGTCGACCGAGGTCAGGCGCTTGCCGCGCTTTTGCGCAGCCTGGAATGCCACATGCGCGATACGGCGGATTTCCGGCTCGGCATAGCGCATCGTGTCAAAGCCTTCGCGCGCGCCCTGGAACGGGCCGTCCGGCGCTGCGCGCACGCCGCGCGGCTGGCCAAAATAGATGTCGCCGTTGAGTTCGCGCACGATCAGGATGTCGAGGCCGGACACCACTTCAGGCTTCAGCGTCGATGCGCCCACCAGTTCCGGATACAGGATCGCCGGGCGGAAATTCGCGAACAGCGTCAGGTGCTTGCGCAGGCCGCGGATCGCCTGTTCCGGACGCAGCGCGCGCTCGAGCGAATCGTATTTCCAGTCGCCGACGGCGCCGAACAGGATCGCGTCGGCTTCCTTGGCCAGCTTCAGCGTGCCCGCGGGCAGCGGATGGCCGTGCGCCTCGTAGCCGGCGCCGCCGACCGGCGCGGATTCCATCTCGAACTTCTGGCCGAGCGCGTTCAGGACCTTCACGGCCTGTTCGACGATCTCGGTACCGATGCCGTCACCCGGCAGGATTGCGATTTTCATGGGCTTGGAAAGTAAGTATTACGAAATCGTGTTGGCCAGCCACGGGAATTGCGCGATGTGGCGCTCCTCGTAGGTGCGAATGGCGTCGGCATGCTGCAGCGTCAGGCCGATGTCGTCGAGGCCGTTGATCAGGCAATGCTTGCGGAACTGATCGACATCGAAGCGGAACACCGCGTCGCCGTTGGACGTCGACACCGTCTGCACCGGCAGGTCGACCACCAGCTTGTAGCCGGGGAAAGCCTTGACCTCGTTGAACAGGCGATCGATCTCCTGCTCGCTCAGCACGATCGGCAGCAGGCCGTTCTTGAAGCAGTTGTTGAAGAAGATGTCGGCGAAGCTCGGCGCGATCACCGCACGGAAGCCGTATTGCTCCAGCGCCCATGGCGCATGTTCGCGCGACGAGCCGCAGCCGAAGTTCTTGCGCGCCAGCAGGATGGACGCGCCCTGATAGCGCGGCAGGTTCAGCACGAAGTCCGGGTTCAGCGGGCGCTTGCTGTTGTCCATGCCGGGCTGGCCGACATCGAGGTAGCGCCATTCGTCGAACAGGTTCGGGCCGAAGCCGGTGCGCTTGATCGACTTCAGGAACTGTTTCGGGATGATCGCGTCGGTGTCGACGTTGGCACGGTCAAGCGGAGCGACCAGGCCATCGAGTACGGTGAATTTGTTCATGGCAGAGTGATGTTGTCGTACGCGGCCCGCAGGCCGCGCGATTTACTTCTTGCTGGCGTCCTGGACCTTCTCGCCCAGGCGTTCGACGTCCTTGCCCAGGCCCTGCATCGTGTTGCAACCGGCAAGCACGACCAGGGCGGCAAACATCAGCACAAGTTTTTTCATCCTGTTCTCCCTGTGGGGTCGCCCGCTTACAGCGAGCGCACGTCGACGAAATGTCCGGCGATGCCGGCCGCTGCCGCCATGGCCGGACTGACCAGGTGCGTACGGCCGCCCGCGCCCTGCCGGCCTTCGAAGTTGCGGTTCGAGGTCGATGCGCAGCGCTCGCCCGGCTCCAGCCGGTCGGCGTTCATGGCCAGGCACATCGAGCAGCCCGGCTCGCGCCATTCGAAACCGGCGTCGCGGAAGATCTTGTCCAGCCCTTCGCGCTCGGCCTGCTCCTTCACCAGGCCCGAGCCCGGCACCACCATCGCCAGCTTCACGTTCGACGCACGGAACTTGCCGCGCACGACCGCCGCCGCCGCGCGCAGGTCTTCGATGCGCGAGTTGGTGCAGGAACCGATGAATACCTTGTCGATGCGGATGTCGCTGATCGCGGTGTTCGGCTTCAGGTCCATGTAGACCAGCGCCTTTTCCATCGCATCGCGCTTGACCGGATCCTTTTCCTTGTCGGGATCCGGCACGCGCGCGTCGACCGCGACGACCATCTCGGGCGACGTGCCCCAGGTGACCTGCGGCACGATCTCGGCCGCATTGATCATCACCACCGCGTCGAACTTCGCGTCGGCGTCAGTGTGCAGCGTGCGCCAGTACTCGACCGCGCGGTCCCAGTGCGGGCCGACCGGTGCGAACGGACGGCCTTTGACGTAATTGATCGTGGTGTCGTCGACGGCGACCATGCCGGCGCGCGCGCCGGCCTCGATCGCCATGTTGCAGACCGTCATGCGGCCTTCCATCGACAGCGAGCGGATCGCCGAGCCGGCAAACTCGATCGCGTAGCCGGTACCGCCGGCGGTGCCGATCTTGCCGATCACGGCCAGCACGATGTCCTTCGCGGTCACGCCCTTGCCGAGCTGGCCTTCGACCTGCACCAGCATCGATTTCGATTTCTTCGCCAGCAGCGTCTGCGTGGCCAGCACATGCTCGACTTCCGAGGTGCCGATGCCGTGCGCCAGCGCGCCGAAGGCGCCGTGGGTGGAGGTGTGCGAGTCGCCGCAGACCACCGTCATGCCGGGCAGCGTCGCGCCCTGCTCCGGGCCGATCACGTGGACGATGCCCTGGCGCTTGTCCTGCATGTTGAAATAGGTCAGGCCGTATTCGTGCGCGTTCGCATCCAGCGTCTCGACCTGCAGCCGCGACACCGGATCTTCGATGCCGCCGGCGCGGTTGGTGGTCGGCACGTTGTGGTCGGCGACGACCAGGTTGGCCGCATTGCGCCACGGCTTGCGGCCGGCCAGTTTCAGTCCTTCGAACGCCTGCGGGCTGGTCACTTCATGCAGCAGGTGGCGATCGATATAGAGAATGGTGGTGCCGTCCTCCGCGGTATTGACCACGTGGGACTCCCAGAGCTTGTCGTACAGGGTTTTTGCCATGGCTGGATCGCGCGTCAGGCGCGCCGGATCGAGGAAAACAGCCCTCGATTATGCCATATGGACAGCAATCAACCCGATTTCGAAAGCCGGAACACCCCCTGCGCCGATCCGGCACGCGTCACTTCGCCGATTGTTGATAAAGCGGCATCACCTTCGCCGAGTAATTGGTCAGGTCCTTCACGCGCTCCGAGCGCGACGGGTGGGTCGACATGAACTTCGGCGGCTCGCCACCGCCGACCTTGCCCATCTTCTGCCACAGCGTGATGGCCGCGCGCGGGTCATAGCCGGCGCGCGCGGCGAGTTCAACGCCGATGCGATCGGCCTCAGTCTCGTGCTGGCGCGAGTTCGGCAGGCCCAGCAGGCCCTGGTACGCGTACTCCATGCCCTTCTGCCCGATCTGGCCGATGCCGGCGACCGCCGCCACCACCGAGATGCCGATGCCGGCGATGGCCTGCTCGGACGCGCGCTCGCGCGAATGCTCGCGCAGCGCGTGCGCGATCTCGTGGCCCATCACGGCCGCCAGTTCGTCATCGGTGATCTTCAGCTTGTCGATCAGGCCGGTGTAGACCGCGATTTTCCCGCCGGGCATGCACCAGGCGTTCACCTCCGGCGAATCGAGCACGTTCACTTCCCATTGCCACGTGGTCGCGTCTTTGCGGAAGGCCGGGGTCTGCGCGATCAGGCGGTCCGCAATGGCCTTCACGCGCGCATACGCCTGCGGGTCCGGGTTCAGCTTGCCCTTCTCCTTCGCCTGCGCCATCAGTTCGCTGTATTGCTTGTTCGCGCTCTGCTCGAGCGCCTGCGCCGACACCGCCATGCGCTGCGTGCGGTCGACGCCGACCACACCCGCCTGCGTCGTGTGAACGGACTGGCAAGCGGACACCGACAAGCCCGCCAGCAGCACCGCCAGCGTCGCCTTCCTGATTGTTTTCATGCATTTCTCCCTGTTGCGGCCGGCGAAGCGCCCTGCGGCAGCGCCTGCCAGCGATAGCTGAGCGACGCGGCGAACCATGCGAGGACGCACAGCACCGCGGCCAGCAGATAGACGATTTTCGCGCCGAATGTATCCCAGCAGGCCGACAGCAGCAAACCGCCGGCGGTGCCGCCGAGACCATAGGACACGCTGATGTACAAAGCCTGGCCGCGCGCCTGCAAGGGGCCGGAAAACCAGCGCTGCAGCGTGGCGACGGAGGCCGAATGATGGACGCCAAAGGTGGCTGCATGCAGCACCTGCGCAACCAGCAGCAGCGCCAGCGATTCCGCGCCGAAGCCGATCATCAGGAAGCGCACGACGCCGACCAGCAGGCTGGCGAGCATCAGCCAGCGCACGCCGAAGCGTCGGAACAGCGGCGCCTGCCAGTAGAAAAAGGCGATCTCCGCGACCACGCCGAGCGACCACATCAGGCCGATCACGGTCTTGCTGTAGCCGATGCCGGCCAGGTACAGCGAGTAGTACACGTACAGCGACGCATGCGCGGCGACCATCAGGAAGGTGGAGGCGAAGAAGGCCAGCACTTCGCGCCGCTTCAGCAGCTCGCGCACCGACGGCGTGTCATGCGCCGGATGGGTGGCGCCCTCCTCGCGCATGCCGCTGGCGGCGAAGGCGACCAGCGCCAGCAGCAGCAGCGAGATCCACAGCACCAGACCGATGCCGTACCAGTCAAGCAGCTGGCCGGAAATCGTCACCGCGGCGATGAAGCCGACCGAGCCCCACAGCCGCAGCCGGCCGTAATGCGTCAGGTCGCCGCGCATCGCCGACAGCATCAGCGCCTCGGACAACGGCCCCTGCGCGCTGGTGAACAGGTTCAGCATCACCATCGCGACAAGGAAGTAGCCGAACGACGCGCCCCAAAACATTGCGCAGAAGGCCAGCGCGGCGGCGATCGAGGTCAGCCGCAGCACTTGCACGCGACGGCGCGTGTGGTCCGCGACCCAGCCCCACAGGTTGGGACCGAAAATGCGCATCACCTGCATCAGCGACATCAGCACACCGATCTGCGCGGCGCCAATGCCCTTGTCCGCGAAGTACAGGCTCGCGTAGGGCGAGAACACGCCGACGTAGCCGTAGTACGCGAAGAAGAACAGCGCGAAGTTCAGCGACTGGGCGGGTTTGGAGACTGGAAGCATCGGCAGGCGAACTCAGGGACACGGGTACACGGCTTGAGCCCGACGCCGGTCCGTCAGATGAAAATCAGTGATGAACGAAAAATCTGAAAGCTGCCGGATCCCGCTTTGCGCCCGATGCTGACCCCATGACGTCATTCGCGGGGACACGACCCTGGATCCCGGCCTGCGCCAGGATGACGATTTAAAGTGCGTTGACGTCAAGATCGTCGTCCCGGCGCAGGCCGGGACCCGGCGGCTTTGATTTTTTCTGGCGGACGAACTGGCATGAGATCCCGACCGGGATCGGGCGACTTGGGCGCCCAAGTTCAGCGGTCGACCCGCACATCCCCGCACTGCGCCCGATGCCGCAGCGCGTGGTCCATCAGCACCAGCGCCAGCATCGCCTCGGCGATCGGCGTGGCGCGAATGCCGACGCAGGGATCGTGGCGGCCAAAGGTCTCGACCATCACCGGGTTGCCGTCACGGTCGATCGAGCGCCGCGGCGTGCGGATGCTCGAAGTCGGCTTGATCGCGATCGACACCGTGATGTCCTGCCCCGACGAAATGCCGCCGAGCACGCCGCCGGAGTTATTGGTCAGGAAGCCGTCCGGCGTGATCTCGTCGCCATGCTCGGTGCCCTTCTGCGCGACCGAGCGGAAGCCGGCGCCGATCTCGACGCCCTTGACCGCGTTAATGCCCATCATCGCGTACGCGATGTCGGCGTCGAGCTTGTCGAACAGCGGCTCGCCAAGGCCGACCGGCACCCCGGTGGCGACGACGTCAATCCGCGCGCCACAGGAATCGCCCGCCTTGCGCAGCGCATCCATGTAGTCTTCCAGCTGCGGCACGATGTCGGCGTTGGCCGCAAAGAACGGGTTTTCGCGCACCTGCGCCCAGTCCTGGAAAGGAATGGCGATCTCGCCGAGCTGGCTCATGCAGCCCTTGAATTCGGTGCCGAACTGCTGCTTCAGCCACTTCTTTGCAATCGCCGCCGCGCCGACCACCGGCGCCGTCAGGCGGGCCGACGAGCGGCCGCCGCCGCGCGGGTCGCGAATGCCGTACTTGCTCCAGTAAGTGAAGTCCGCATGGCCGGGACGGAAGCGGTCGACGATGTTGCCGTAGTCGTGGCTGCGCTGGTCCTGGTTGCGGATCAGCAGCGCGATCGGCGTGCCGGTGGTCTTGCCCTCATAGACACCGGACAGGATCTCGACGCTGTCCGGCTCGTTGCGCTGCGTGACATGGCGCGAGGTGCCCGGGCGGCGACGGTCCAGCTCCGGCTGGATGTCTGCTTCCGACAATGCCATGCCGGGCGGGCAGCCATCGACTACGCAGCCGATGGCGGGACCGTGGGATTCGCCGAAAGTGGTGACGGTGAACAGCGTGCCGAAGGTATTGCCGGACATGGACGAGTGAACTGGAGGATTGCGAAAGGCGTCATTCTACCAGCCGCTGCCGGCCGAAACGCTCGGCCAGCCAGCTGCGCGCCGCGCGCGGGTAGGCCGGCTGCACGCGACACAGCACGGCCAGCAGCACCAGGTTGGCCAGCGCGGTGAACAGGAAAATGCCCGGCACCGACACGCCGGCCGACAGCAGCGCCATCGCCACCAGCGCCGCGACCACCATGAACAGCGCATTCAGGATGTTCATCCCGCCGATCGTGCGCGACAGGTGGCTGCGCTCAGAGCGGGTCTGGATCAGCGCAAACAGCGGAACGACATAGAGGCCGCCGAATGCGCCGAGCAGGAAGCAGTCCAGCGGCACACGCAGCTGCATACCGGACAGCAGGTCGGCCGCAGCCAGCTGCGCAGGCATGGCCGCCGTGCCGGCAAAGTACAGGTCGATGCCGAACAAGCTCAGGCCGAGCGCGCCGAGCGGCACCAGCCCGAGGTGGATGCGCCGCCCGGACAGCCGCTCGCACAACAGCGAACCGGCGCCGATGCCGACCGAGAAGGCCGTCAGCAGCACCGCGAACACCGCCGGTTCGCCATGCAGCACATCGCGCGCGAACACCGGAAACTGCGCAAGGATCATCGCGCCGAAGAACCAGAACCACGAGTTGGCGAGCATCGCGATGAACACCTCGCGGTTCGCCGCCGAGAACTTCAGGTTGCGCGCGATCTCGGGAAACGGGTTGCGGCTGATGCGCAGCCCGGGGTCGGCGGCCGCAGAGCGTGGCACCAGCAGCGCCAGCAGCAGGCCGACGGCAGCGACGGCCAGTGTGGACGCAGCGATCAGCGGTGTGGCAACGTCGCCGAGCCCGACCGCGGCGGCACCGCACAGCTGCCCGGTCAGGATGCCGACGAAGGTCCCCATCTGCACCATGCCATTGCCGCCGATGAGCTCGGCGTCGGCCAGATGCTGCGGCAGGTACGAATGCTTGACCGGCCCGAAGAGGGTCGAATGCAGCCCCATGCCGACGATCGCCGCCACCAGCACCCAGAGACTGTGCGTGAACCAGCCGACCGCGGCCACGCCCATGATCGCGATCTCCATCAGCTTCACCGCGCGCATCACGGCCGCCTTGTCGAACTTGTCGGCCAGCTGGCCGGCGGTGGCCGAGGCCAGCATGAACGGCAGGATGAACAGGCCGGCGATCAGGTTGTTCAGCAGGCCGACGTTCATGTCGGTCCAGTTGGCCGCGTCGTAAGTGATCACGGTGACCAGCGCGGTCTTGAACAGGTTGTCATTGAAGGCGCCGAGGAATTGCGCACCGAAGAACGGGGCGAAGCGGCGTTGTTTCAGGAGGGCGAACTGGGATGAGGGGGAATGCATTTCTCGTGAGAGCCGATAGCGTGGCGTTCAGTGAACCCCGAGACCGGGGATACGGGATGTTGGGTGGTGGCTTGCTTCAACAACCACAAGGTTTTCAGGGGAATGGCCAGCGATCGCGGCAAGCTACTGGATCCCGGCCTTCGCCGGGATGGCGATTTGAGCGCCGACATCCATTAAAACGTCGTCCCGGCCAATGCCGGGACCCGGCGTCTTTGGATTTTCGTTGCCTGAAAAATTGCCAGCGTGTTTTACCCAAAGAGGATCCGGGCAGATCGAACAGACTCCAACCCGTCATTCCGGTACGGGCCGAATCCCTGCCCGGTCACCTGCAGGCCGGATACGAACGAGCCGAAGCTCACTCCTCTTCCGCCTCGGCCGGCCAGTCGCGGATGTACGCCTTCAGCATCTTGTTCTCGAAGGTCTGCGCCTCGAGCACCGCCTTTGCGATGTCATAGAAGGACATCACGCCCATCAGCGTGCCGTCATGGTCGACCACCGGCACATAGCGCGCATGGCGCTCGAGCATCTGCCGGCGAATTTCGTTGATGTCGGTATCGGGCGCAATGGTCACGATGTCGGTCGCCATGTGCTGGCCGACGGTGCCCTGGCCGAGCGAGCCAGTCTTCGTGTCGATCGCGTTCATCACTTCGCGAAAGCTCAGCATGCCCTTGACCTTGCCCTCCTTCATCACGACCAGCGAGCCGATGTCACGCTCGGACATCGTGTTGATCGCCTGCAGCAGCGGCATGTCGGGCGTTGCGGTGTAAAGGATGTTGCCCTTGACTTTCAGTATCTCAGAGACCTTCATCTGATTACCTCCATTTTTTGTCCCCCAGCGAGGCCAATGTAGCCGACTCATGTCAAAAAAGCCAGAGCCTCCCGCCTATAATCGCGATTCCGTCCAGACATCCAAACGAGGAGACCGACCCTGATGAGCGAGCCAAGATACCCCGGCTTCGACACGCTGTCGCTGCATGCAGGCAGCGCGCCCGACCCCGCCACCGGCGCGCGCGCGACGCCGATCTACCTGTCGACGTCGTTCGTCTTCCGCGATTCCGACCACGCCGCCTCCCTGTTCAACATGGAACGCTCTGGCCATGTCTATTCGCGCATCTCGAACCCGACCACCGCGGTGCTGGAAGAGCGCATCGCCGCGCTCGAAGGCGGCGTGGCCGGCCTGGCGGTTGCCAGCGGCCAGGCGGCGCTGCACCTTGGCCTTGCCACCATCGCCGGCGCCGGCTCGCATGTGCTGGCCTCGCGTGCGCTGTACGGCGGTTCGCAAAACCTGCTCGGCTACACGATGAAGCGCTTCGGCATCGAGACCACCTTCATCGACCCGCGCGACCTCGACGCATGGCGCGCGAACATCCGCCCGAACACCAAGGTGCTGTTCGCCGAGACGCTCGGCAACCCGGGACTCGACGTGCTCGACATCGACAAAGTCGCCGCGATCGCGCATGAGCATCACCTGCCGCTGATGGTCGACTCGACCTTCACCACGCCCTACCTGCTGAAGCCCTTCGAGCACGGCGCCGACCTGGTCTTCCACTCGGCCACCAAGTTCCTCTGCGGGCACGGCACCGCCGTCGGCGGACTGCTGGTCGACGGCGGCACCTTCGACTGGCAGGCAGCCTATGAAAAGACCGGCCATTTCGCCGAGCTGTGCGAGCCGTACGACGGCTTCCACGGCATGGTGTTCAGCGAGGAATCAACCGTCGGCGCGTTCGCGCTGCGCGCGCGCCGCGAAGGCCTGCGCGACTTCGGCGCGGTGATGAGCCCGTATAACGCCTTCACCATCCTGCAGGGCATGGAGACGCTGTCGCTGCGAATGGAAAAGCATGTGGCCAACGCACGCAAGATCGTCGAGTTCCTCGCGGCGCATCCGGCGATCGAATCGGTGTCCTACCCGGAACTGCCGGACCATCCGGATCATGAACTGGCGAAGCGCCTGCTGCCGAAGGGCAGCGGCGCGGTGTTCTCGTTCACCCTCAGGGGCGACCGCGCGGCCGGCCGCCGCTTCGTCGAATCGCTGCAGCTGTTCTCGCATCTCGCCAACGTCGGCGATGCGAAATCGCTGGTGATCCACCCGGCGTCGACCACGCATTTCCGCGTGCCCACCGAACAACTGGAAGCCTCGGGGATCCGCGAAGGCACGATGCGCCTGTCGATCGGCCTCGAAGATGCCGACGACCTGATCGACGACCTCAAGCGCGGACTGAAGGCCGCCCAGAAAGGTGCATGACGTGAACATCGAACTCAACGGACACAGCGCATACGCGTACACCGGCGGCAAGGCCTTCAATCCGGCACTGCCGACGGCTGTCTTCATTCACGGCGCGCAGAATGACCATTCGGTGTGGGCGCTGCAGACCCGCTATTTCGCGCACCATGGCTTCTCGGTACTGGCTGTCGACCTGCCCGGCCACGGCCGCAGCGGCGGCCCGGCGCTGGCAAGCGTCGAGGCGATGGCCGACTGGCTGAACCAGCTGCTGGCCTCGGCCGGCGTGACGAAGGCGATCCTGATCGGCCACAGCATGGGCTCGCTGATTGCGCTCGAAGCAGCCGCGCGCGCGCCGCAGCCAGTGGCCGGCGTCGCGCTGGTCGGCACCGCCTATCCGATGAAGGTGTCGCCGCTGCTGCTGGAGACCTCGCGCGACCGCGAGCCGGTCGCCATCGACATGGTGAACATCTGGTCGCATTCGTCGATCGCGCAAAAGCCGTCCGCACCCGGCCCCGGCTTCTATGTGCAGGGCGGCAGCCGCCGGCTGATGCAAAGGATTACCGAGCGCAATCCGGACAAGGTGTTCTTTACCGATTTTTCAGCGTGTAATGAATACGCGAACGGCGAACAGGCAGCCGCGGCACTCGCCTGTCCGGCGCTGTTCCTGCTGGGCCGCAAGGACATGATGACACCGCCGAAGGCCGCCGCCACGCTGGCAGCGAAGATGCCGGGCGCGAAGACCGTGCTGATCGACGGCAGCGGCCATGCGCTGATGGCCGAGCAGCCGGATCAGGTGCTCGAGGCGCTGTTCGCGTTCGCCACCGGCGCGCTGAAGTAATCGGCCAGCGATGTCGACAGGTCGCGCTCGACCACGCGCGCGACCTGCTCCGACAGCGGTGAATGGCTCGCCGGCGTGAACGCGAAGCGCCGGTAGACATCGGCCAGCGTCAGCTTCGCCGGATTGGCCAGCAGCGTCCAGCGTTCGTCGCGCGCCTGCGCGCGACGGCGCAGCTTCAGCCCCGGCGTGCGCTGCGCGCGGATGCGGCCGACCCAGCCGGCGTCGAGCATGCGCTGCAACAGGCTTTCCGACTCCTCGAAGCCGAGGTGCGTACGCTCGCGCAGCTGCAGCGCGTCCACCGCCGCATGGCCGTCGCGCGCGTCGTACAACGCCTGCAGCACCGCCATCGCGTCGAGGAACTGGGCGCCCGGCGCCGCACGATGCCACCAGCGCTCGTAGCGCATCACCGGCAATGCGGCCGCCACCACCGCGCCGAGCAACGTGATCAGCCAGAACAGGTAAATCCAGATCAGGAATATCGGCACGGCTGCCAGCGCACCATAGATCGCGCGGTAGCCGCCGCCGACCGCGATCGAGAACGCGAACAGGCGCCGCGTGATCTCGAAGCCGATCGCCGCGACCAGCCCGCCGATGACGGCTTCGCGCCAGTCGATGAAGCGGTTCGGCACGGTCTGGTACAACAGCGCAAAGGCCAGCGTCGACAGGCCCAGCGACAACAGCAGCGCCATCATGCTGCGCAGCCAGGTCAGCTTGCGCGGCGCATCGGTCAGCCAGGGCAGCAGTTCGGATGCGGCCGTCAGCGACGCGCCGATCAGCAACGGTCCCATAGTCATCACCGCCCAGTACACGACCAGGCTTTGCAGGAAAGGCCGCGATTCGCGCACCCGCCAGATGCGATTCAACGTTCGGTCAACGGTGCCGAACATCAGGATGGCCGTCACGAACAGGAAGGCCGCGCCGAAAGCCGACAGCCGGCTCGCCTTCGCGGCAAACTGCGTCAGGTAGTCGCGTATCGTGTTGGCCACGCCGGCCGGCATCACCGACTGCACCAGATAGGTCTCGAGCGTGTCGCGGAATGAATTGAACAGCGGGAAGGTGGTGAAGATCGCGAATGCCACGGTCAGCACCGGCACCAGCGCCAGCACGGTCGTATAGGTCAGGCTGCCGGCCACTTCGGGCAGCCTTTCCTCGCGCAGGCGGCGCATCACGAACTGCCACAGGTCCCGGATCTGTGCGCGGCTCCAGTGGCCTGAGGGGTGCGGTGAGCGTGGCGTCATGCGTGTCCGGCGAAATTGGCTGAAACAAAGCGTCCTATAATAGCAAGCCATGAGCCCGCCCTTGCTGAAGATCCTCGTGCTGTACTACTCGCGTCACGGCGCCACCCGCAAGCTTGCCGAACTGATCGCGCAAGGCGTCGAGAGCGTTGCCGGCTGCGAAGCGGTGCTGCGCACCGTGCCGGCGGTCTCGACCGTGGCCGAAGCGACCGAGCCGGCGATCCCGACGTCCGGCGCGCCGTATGTCGAAGCGGCCGACCTCGACGACTGCGCGGCGCTGGCGCTCGGCTCGCCCACGCGCTTCGGCAACATGGCCGCGCCGCTGAAGTACTTCCTCGACGGCACCAGCGCCGAGTGGCTGTCCGGCACGCTCGCCGGCAAGCCTGCCTGCGTGTTCACGTCGACCGGCAGCCTGCACGGCGGCCAGGAATCGACGCTGCTGTCGATGATGCTGCCGCTGCTGCACCATGGGATGCTGATCGTCGGCCTGCCGTATACCGAGGCCGCGCTGATGACCACTGCCGACGGCGGCTCGCCGTACGGCGCGACCCACTGGTCCGGCGTCAACGGCGACCGGCCGCTCGCCAACGACAGCCGGCAGCTCGCGATCGCACTCGGCAAGCGGCTCGCCGACACCGCCAGAAAACTGCAACCTGCCTGAACCATGGAACTCACCCCTGCCCTCGTGCGGCTGCACCGCGCGTCCACCGCCAGCCTGCTGCTGCTGATCCTGTTGTGCGTGCTGTGGGAGCTGGTGCTTGCGCCACTGCGTCCCGGCGGCTCGTGGATGGTGATCAAGGCGCTGCCGCTGCTGGCGCCGCTGCCCGGCACGCTCCGGCGCAACATCTACACGATGCAGTGGGCATCGATGATGATCCTGCTGTATTTCACCGAAGGCGTGGTGCGCGCGTGGAGCGAGACCGGCCTGTCGCAATGGCTGGCCGGCGGCGAGATCCTGCTGTCGTCCATCTATTTCTTCGCCGCGATTTTCTTCCTGCGCCCGTACAAGCGGCAGGCCAAGCGCCTCGCGCGCGAGGCGATCGAGCGCGCCGCCGAACCGCATGAGCACTGATTTTCTCGCGCAGTGCGCCGGGGTCGTCGGCCAGGCCAACGTGCTGGCCGGCGACGACATGGCCGGCTACCTGACCGACTGGCGACGCCGCTTCACCGGTCGCGCGCGCGCGGTACTGCGCCCCGGCAGCACCGCCGAGGTCGCCGCGCTGGTCAGGCTGTGCGTGGCGCAGCGCGTGCCCGTCGTGCCGCAGGGCGGCAACACCGGCCTCGTGCTCGGCAGCGTGCCGGATGCCAGCGGCGCGGCGGTCGTGCTGTCGCTGGCGCGCATGAACCGCCTCCGCGCGGTCGACCCCGTCAACGACACGCTGACCGCCGACGCCGGCTGCGCGCTGCAGCAGGTGCAGGAAGCGGCCGCGGCGGCCGGCCGGCTGTTCCCGCTGTCGCTGGCTTCCGAGGGCAGCTGCACGATCGGCGGCAACCTGTCGACGAATGCCGGCGGCACCGCGGTGCTTCGGTACGGGAACACGCGCGAACTGACGCTCGGACTGGAAGTCGTGACCGCTCAGGGCGAGGTCTGGGACGGCCTGCGCGGCCTGCGCAAGGACAATACCGGCTAGGACCTGCGTGACCTGTTCATCGGCGCCGAAGGCACGCTCGGCATCATCACCGGCGCGGTGCTGAAGCTGTTCGCGCAGCCGGCCGCGCGCGTGACCGCGCTGTTCGCGCTCGACTCGCCGCGCGCGGCGCTCGGGCTGCTGGCGCTGGCGCGGCAGCGCTGCGATGCCGCGCTGACCGGCTTCGAACTGATCTCCGATTTTTGCCTGCAGCTGGTCGAGAAGCACTTCCCCGCGCTGCGCTCGCCGTTTGCAGCGCGCCATCCGCACTACGTGCTGCTGGAGCTGTCCGACGCCGAGTCCGAACAGCATGCGACGGCGATGCTGGAGGTGGTCGCGTCGGCCGCGTTCGAGCGCGGGCTGGCCCGCGATGCGGTGGTCGCCAACTCGCTGGCGCAGTCAGCCGCGCTGTGGGCGCTGCGCGAACGCATCTCCGAAGCACAGGCGGCCGAGGGCAAGAACATCAAGCACGACATCGCGCTGCCGATCTCGCGCATCGCCGAATTCATCGCCGATACCGACGCCGCATTGCAGGCGCACTTCCCCGGCTGCCGGATGGTGACTTTCGGCCACCTCGGCGACGGCAACCTGCACTACAACGTGTCGGCGCCGGCCGGACAGGACGCTGACGCTTTCCTGCTGTCGCAGCCGGCGGTCAACCTGCTCGTGCATGACAGCGTGCACCGGCACGGCGGCTCGATCTCCGCCGAACACGGGCTGGGCGCGCTCAAGCGCGAAGAAATACGACGCTACAAATCCGGGACCGAGATGGACATGATGATGGCCATCAAGCGGGCGCTAGACCCGCTGAACCTGATGAATCCGGGGAAGGTGCTGTAGCCGGCAAAGCCGGCTGGCGCTTTCGTGCCTCTGACATGTCAGGGCACGCCCCGGATTCCTACTGTCCCGGGAGTCTGCATGACACGCTTGCCCTGCAGCGCGCAGCCAGCCGCGCTGGCCCTTTTGCTGTTCCTTTTACTGTCCCTGGCCGACGCCGGCGCGATCCACCGCTGCGAGCGACAAGGCCGCATCACCTATACCGACCTGCGCTGCGCGCAGGGCGAGCGTGAGACGGCTGCGCTACCGCCAGCCGCGCAGGAGCCGCCGCGCGATCCGGCTGACGGCGGCTCCGCCCGAGACCAGCGCGAGCGCGCCGAGGTCGCACGGCTGCAGGCGCTGCGCGAGCAGCGAGAGCGGCAGGAGCGCCAGATACGCGATCTGGCCGCTCGCGGCGCGGCAGCGCGCGAGCGCAAGTGCCGCGCGCTCGGGCTGCAGATGAAATGGCGCGAAGAAGACCTGCGCGAGGCGCCGCTGGACAAGGCCGGCAAGGCGCGCACCCGCCTGCGCCGCGCGGCCGAGAAATTCGACGCCGAGTGCCGTTAGCGCAGGCGGAACGCCTGCACCGACTGCAGCAGTTCGCGCGATTGCTGTTCGAGGCTGGCGGCCGCTGCGGCGGCCTGCTCGACCAGCGCGGCGTTCTGCTGGGTTCCCTGGTCAATGTGGGCGATTGCTGAATTCACCTGTTCGATGCCTGCGCTCTGCTCGCGGCTGGCACCGCTGATCTCGCCGACAATGGACGACACGCGCGACACGCCGTCCATCACCTGCTGCATCATCGCGCCGGCCTCGGTCGCGATCGCGCTGCCCTCGCCGATACGACCGGCGGAATCGCCGATCAGCCCCTTGATCTCCTTCGCCGCCGACGCGCTGCGCTGCGCGAGCGCGCGTACTTCCGTCGCCACCACCGCAAAGCCGCGGCCCTGCGCTCCGGCGCGCGCCGCCTCCACCGCCGCATTCAGCGCGAGGATGTTGGTCTGGAAGGCGATGCCGTCGATCGTGGCGATGATGTCGGACATGTGGCGCGACGAGGCGTCGATCGCGGACATCGTCTGCACCACGCGGGACACCATCGTGCCGCCCTGCGACGCCAGCCCGGCGGCCGACGCGGCAAGGCGGTCGGCTTCGCCGGCATGCTCGGCGTTCATCCGCACCGTCGAGGTCAGCTCTTCCATCGATGACGCCGTCTCCTCGACGGCAGCGGCCTGCTGCTCGGTGCGCGCGGACAGGTCGCGGTTGCCGGCGGCGATCTCGCCGGACGCGGTGGCGATCCGGTCGCAGCCGTCGCGCACTTTCTGCCCCACCGACGACAGGCCTTCGCTGACGCCATTCATTGCCGTGACCAGGTCGCCGATCTCGTCATTGCCGCGCACCTGCAGCCGGCCGGTCAGGTCGCCGGTCGCCATCTGCTGCGCAAGCTGGCGCGCATCTTCCAGCGGCCGCGTGACCAGCCGGCGAATCGCGAAGTGCAGCATCGCCGCCACCAGCGCCAGCGCCGCGGCCACCACGCCCGCATACAGGTTGCGCAGCTCGACGAACTCGCTGTTGATCTCATCGGTGTAGGAGCCGCCGGCGACCAGCCAGCCCCAGTCGCGGAATTCGCGGAAGGCGACCAGCTTCTCGCGCGCCGCGCGCTCGCCCTTCTCGCTGTTGGCCCACGGGTAGCGGATCACGCCCTCGCCTTTCTGCAGCATCTCGCGGATGAACGGGCGGCCGTCGCTGTCCTTCGACTCGAGGATGTTCTGGCCTTCCTTCGCCGGGTGCAGCAGCAGCGTGCCGTACTGCTTGCCAGGGCGTGCGTCGAGCACGAAGAAGTAGCCGGTCTGCCCGACTTTCAGCGCACGTATCCTGTCCTTCAGCGCGTCCATGTCCGTGCTGATGTCCACGCCGACATACAGCGCGCCGATGACACGGCCGCCGCTGTCATGCACCGGCTGGTAGGCGGTAATCACCGGCTTGCCGAACAATTGCGTCAGCCCCTGGTAAGGCTGGCCGGCGAGCAGCGGCGCATACGCCGGGCTCGCGTGGTCCAGCACCGTGCCGACCGCGCGTTCGCCGTTTTCCTTGCGCACCGAGGTCGCGATGCGGATGAATTCATCGCCGCTGCGCACGAAGATCGTGGCCGGCACGCCGGTGCGCGCGGTGAAACGGTCGGGCACCGCGAAGTCGCCGTTCAGCGTCGCGCCGCCGCTTTTCAGCAAGGGCACGGCACGGCCGCCGCTGTCGGCCGCGTGGCCGGCATCAAGCGCGAAGCCGCCGCCGAACTCGGCGCTGAACATCTTCGAGAAGCGCAGCACCGAACTGACCATCGCCTGGTTGAACATGCCGACCATGTTGACCACCGAGCGCGCATCGTCCTCGACATGGCGGGTGGCGCGCCGCTCCAGCAGCGACGATGTCGAATAGCCAATGCCGCCCACCAGCGCGGCCAGCACCAGCCCCACCAGCGCCGAGGTCTGCAGCGTCAGGCGCGCGCCGATACCCCAGCGGCGTGTCAGTTTCGTCATGTTCAATGCGCTCATCGTGCTCGGCTCCCGCGGCATGGTTGAAAAGGCTGTGACGCGGTTACGGCGGCGGGGGCGCAAGATTAAGGCGTTCATGCGTGACCGCACGACTTCCCTGCGCGAGCGGCCCGGGCAAGTTAAACTCTCGCCGGTCCACCGATCCGCCCCAGCGCATGCGCCTGATCTTCCGACAACTCCAACTGCCGAAGGCGCATGCCGCGATCGCTTTGCTGGCGCTCGCGCTGCCGGCCGCCGCCTGCGCCGACGTGCTGTCGCCGTCAATGAACTGGCTGCTGCCGCAGCGCTTCTACGGCAGCAGCCAGTCGCTGCCGGGCGAGCGCTGGGAAGGCCACCTGACGGCCGAACGCAGCCTGGCGCTGAATTCCGCGCTGGAATGGCAGACCAGCACCGACCTCAGCCGGATACGCTACGAGCAGATGGCGCCGGTGCGCGCGCAGGGCATCAGTCTGTCGACCGGGCCGCAGCTGCGGCTGGGCGCGTCCGAACGGGCGGTGCCGTGGAACGCCGG
>JACCDR010710317.1_pt1 | contig 20502 bp, 14 predicted proteins | sample 7446431 | NCBI WGS metagenome assembly JACCDR01 (sample SAMN15323443, study PRJNA562643) | freshwater metagenome | isolation source: river surface water | place: USA:Blue River Watershed | collected 2017-08-17 | reverse complement strand
GCGCATTGCAAGCGGATGCTGACACCTAGCGAGCACAAGCAGACGCTTGCGCCAGAGGTCTCAAATTCACGTGAGTTTAGCGTAAACTTGGGATTAAATAATTTTTAACTCTCTGATAATCTGCTACTTTCTGGCGCAAGCGTCCGCTTGTGCCTACTTTTCTACCCATATCCACGGGTCACGGCCGCATTGCAAGCGGATGCTTGACACCTAGCAAGCACAAGCGGACGCTTGCGCCAGAGATCTCAAATTCACGTGAGTTTAACATAAACTTGGGATTAAATAGTTAATTGACAGATTTAGACTTCCCTTTCTTCTTGCCTTTGGAAGATGTTTTTCCTGTTTTGGCAGATGTTGGCTGGGCAGTGGTTGACTTGGCACTGCTAGCCTTTGGCGTTCCACCTGATTTTCGGGGAGAAGATTTTCCCTTTGTGGCCTTTGTGGTTCGGGAAAATGTTCCTTTAACGGCAGCTTTTCCATCAGGAAATGTAATGAGAGTCAGGTCAATACTGCGGCGTTCGAGATTCGTAGCCTTGACACTAACCACTACTTTGTCTCCAAAGGTAATGATGCGTTTGGAGTTTCTGCCAATGAGGCGGTAGTTGTCTGGATCGTGTTCGTAGAAGTCATCGGGCAGGTCACTGATACGAACCATGCCTTCACAACGGGTTTCGATCATCTCTACAAAAATGCCAAAATCTGTCACACCTGTCACCACGCCTTCGTAGTCTTTCTGTTCGGCGTTTTTCATGTACTCTACCTGTTTGTATTTGATAGAAGCACGTTCGGCATCGGCAGCTATTTTTTCACGATCGGAGGAATGTTTGCATTTTTCTTCGTATTCAGACTGGCTAGGTGACTTTCCGCCATCAAGGTAATGTTGCAACAGCCGATGGGCCATCATATCGGGATAGCGGCGAATGGGCGACGTAAAATGGCTGTAATGTGGAAAAGCTAGTCCAAAATGGCCAATGGCTTCGGTGCTGTACTTGGCTTTGGCCATGGTTCGAATGGCCAGGTTTTGCAGGGTATACTGTTCTGCTTTTCCTTCCAGGTTGTCAATGAGCAGGTTCATGGATGCGGCAATTTTGTCGCCTTCGGTCTGCATGTGGTAGCCAAACTTCTTGATAAAGGTCGCAAACAGTTTCACTTTTTCGGCAGATGGAGACTCATGGATACGGTATATCATCGTATTCTGGGTCTGTGCCTGGGCTTTTCCTTTGCCTTTTTTTTGCTTGTATACCCATTCGGCTACTTTCTTGTTGGCCAGCAACATAAACTCTTCAATCAGTTTATGGGCATCCTTGCGAATTTTGGGATAGACGGCAATGGGAACGCCTTTGGCATCCAGCTTAAATTTGACTTCTACGGTTTCAAAGCTGATGGCTCCTTTGCGAAACCGTTCGTCTTTTACCTTCTTGGCAATGGCATTGAGCAGGCGGAGTTCCTCAACAAATTCGCCATCGGCTCCTTCTAAGATGTTTTGTACTTCTTCGTAAGTAAACCGTCGATTGGAATGAATGATGGTACGTCCAAACCACTCGTTCAGAATCTGCCCGTCTTCATCCATCTCAAATACAGCCGAAAACGTCAATTTGTCTTCATGGGGACGCAGCGAACAGAGTTCATTGGAGAGGCGTTCGGGCAGCATGGGAATGGTACGGTCTACTAGGTATACCGACGTAGCCCGGTCGTAGGCTTCTTTCTCCAGGGCTGTTCCAGGCTTTACGTAGTGGGTTACATCGGCAATATGTACGCCTATTTCCCAGTTTCCACTATCTAATTTCTTGATAGACAAGGCATCATCAAAATCTTTGGCATCTTCTGGATCAATAGTAAAGGTGAGAATATCCCGAAAATCACGGCGTTTTGGGACTTCTTTTTCAATGACATTTTTGATTTTCTTAGCTTCTGCATCTACTTCTGGCGGAAATCGGAACGGTAATCCAAACTCAGCCATAATGGCATGCATTTCGGTTTCATGTTCGCCAGCTCTGCCGAGTACTTCGGTCACTTTTCCTTCGGGTCCTTGGTCTGCATCGCCCCAACGAGAAATCTTTACTAGTACTTTTTCTCGGTTTTTAGCTTTACCAGTGGCATCGAGTGGTACATAAATATCGGTGTACATCTTACGATTATCGGGAATGACAAACGCATGTTTATTTAATATTTCGATTACACCTACAAACTCGTCGCGTTTGCGGGACATAATTTCTGCAACTTCGCCCTCGGCCCGGCGTCCGGCTTTGTGCAGATACATGACCACCTTGACCGTATCTCCGTCTAAGGCTCCGTTCAGGTTACTTTTGTGTACCCATACATCTTCCTGCTGCCCTTCAACAATCACAAAGGCAAAATGCGGGCTCACCCAATCCACTACACCTACCTGGGCTACAGTTTTGGAGTTGTAGCGGTACATAGTGGTACGTACAAGGGCAATTTCATCTGTCTCGATCAAAAAATCGAGCATGTCACCGAGGGGTTTGATATACGTTTCGCCTTTGAGATTAAGTTTAGTAGCTATCTGGCGAAGTGTATAGGCTTGTTTTCGGTTTTCCCGCAGCAAATTCAGTACTTCGTCTTTCAGTGTATGAATCCGGTCTTCACTCTGATCGGACGTATTTGTTTTCTTCTTTTTCAAGGTATTTTGATTAGTTAATGTATACAATACAGGGCTAGTACATCTTCTTTGCCACACAAATCGGCCTTTTCTCCTGTTTGGAAAGTAAAGTATATCAAATAGTTATGAAAAGCAAATACTCCAGCTTCTTCGTGCAGCTTTGATGTATCCAAAAACCACTGCTAGAAGCCCCTCCAGCTCCTGTGAAAGGATACATAAGATAAACGCAACACGTTACATCAGAAAGCCCTTGGTGGCAGAAATAGGAACAGGAATATCCGTATCGTTTATCATCTACTGGAGGTCAATTTCAATATTTCTGGCAATAGATGTGATGGGTACGTCATTGTAGGTTCCTTCAAATGGGTTTTCGGAATAATCTCCAATTTTTTCCATTAGGAAAAAATTTCTTTTCTGTGATAAAAATAAAGCTTCTTTTCATCTTTCTGAAGAAATAAAGAAACTACCAGATTATTGGAGAAACCTCTGGCAATCTCAGGAAAAAATGCAATCATATACACGATGGACGGGCTTACGCAAAAAACTCAATGAAAGGCATAATCAAGCTATAGACTACACAAAAGGCTGAGACAAAAGATTTTTGCCTCAGCCTAGACAGAGGGAAAAGGGTTCTATTTTTTTTGTAGACTTTCCTGAACGGAATGTACAAGATCTTCTGAAACATCAAAATAAGAGGCTATCTGCTTGATAGTCAGAACACCTTCTTTGAGAAATTTTTCAATTACTTCCAGTTTGCCTTCCAGTTTGCCTTTTTTGTAAAGAAAATCATCTTCAGGCTTGATATATTTAGTAATAGACTCCATAATCTGTTCGATAAACGGTTTTAGCTTACGCAAATTAGCTAAAATTCGCAATTGTTCCAAGTATTTTTCAAAGGCTAATGGCGTACCTGAAGTTTGAGATAGTCGTTCTACGATCCGTATTGCAGCTTGTTGTGGATTATCCATTCCAAAGTTTCCCAATACCGCAAAAACTACTTCATCGGGCTTAGAGGAAGTAAGAAACAAGGTATAGTCTACTTGTGCCAGCCAGACCAGTTCGAAGACAAAGGATAAATGTATTTCTTGCAACATGGTGGCCATTTGCGGCTGTTGATCGGACAGGAAAAGTAGATATTGACGTACAGCTAGTTTGTATTTTCGACTGAGCAATGCCCGGTATTCGAGCATCCGGTACACCATGTCTGGTTCGTCTACCACCTGAAACTCCAGATGCAGAATGAACGTTTTTCCTGCTGTGTCAGTAATTTGCAGGAGTTGATCAGGTTTTCGTTCCAGCGTCTTGGGTAAGTCTACTTGAAGCTTTTCAGCTTGAGCTACCTGAATGTGCAACACCTTTTCTACTAGAGCCATTGTTACAGCTTCTAGGTTTTCTTTAAAAATTTTATCGTACCAGTTAGATTCTCGTTTGGTTTTCATGCCAGAAATATAGTCATAGAAATAGTTTATTTCAATTCCAGCACCATGGATGTTTTAGCAGGTATACGGATGCTACCCAAGTCTGTGATCTTCTGACCAGATAGTACATTTGTTGCTTTGGTAAAGCCAGCCATTCGTTCAAAAAATCGTTTGGTACTCAAGGTTTTGTCTTGGGTGTTGCCATTCAATATGACCATTATTGTTTGGGCATCTGTGTAGCGAAAATACACATAGACATTGTCTTCGGGCAGAAAATGCATCAGTTTGCCACTATGAATAGCAGTAGCCGTTTTACGCCAGTCGAGTAGTTTTTTGATATGGTCGTAGGCTTCGTTTTGGGGGGCAGTTCTTCCATCTTTCGTAAATGCATTGACCGTATCTCCAGGCCAGCCGCCAGGGAAATCTTTCCGAATATCGGGGTGTACGGCTCCGTCGCCATCCATCAGTAACTCCGTACCATAATAAAGCTGAGGTATGCCACGGGTGGTTAGCAGAAATGTCAGTGCGAGTTTAAACTTTTGCAAGTCACGGCCCACACTCAAGAAGAAACGAGTTAGGTCGTGGTTGTCTAGAAACGTCAGGTTATGGTTGGCATTGGGATACATAAAATCTTGGGCCAGTAGGGCATGTAGTTTGACCAGCCCGGTATCCCATCCTGCCTCTTCGTTCAGGGCCTGTAGCATTGTGAAGTAAAGTGGAAAGTCCGTAACAGAAGGCAACTGCGACACATACCCGTCTTTTCCTTGAAATCCTTTTTGCCAGTAGGCTGTCATTGGCACTGAGTTAATCCAACATTCGCCTACAATGTTAAATTTCGGGTATTCTTCTAGTAGACTTGCCGCCCAACGGGCCATAAAATCTTTGTCAGGATACGGATAAGTATCCATTCGGATGCCATCAATACCTGCGTATTCAATCCACCACAAGCTGTTTTGTATCAGATAGGTAGCAAATAGCTCATTTTTCTGGTTTACATCAGGCATAGTGGGCACAAACCAGCCGTCGGTCATGGTGTGTAGGTCAGACTGGGCCGCATATGGGTCTGTTGGTATGCCTGTGCGATAGTTGGTTAGCATGGGTTCTTTGGCTTGCGAATCATGGATCCAGCTTTTTTCAGGTAAATCCTGCATCAGCCAGTGTTGGAGGCCAATATGATTGGCCACCATGTCCTGCACCACTTTCATGCCCATCTGATGACATTTGTCAATGATGGCTACATACTCTTCGTTGGTTCCAAAGCGGCGGTCTACGTGATATAGATCCGTAATGGCATAGCCGTGATAGCTTTCCTTTTTTTGGTTGTTTTCTAGCACTGGATTGAGCCACAAAGTCGTTACACCCAGGTCTTTGATGTAATCTAGGTGGTTTGAAATACCTTTCAAGTCGCCGCCATGCCGCCCAAAAGGTTGGTCACGATGCGTACCCTGATACATGCCAACAATGGTATCATTGGTGGTATTTCCGTTCGAAAACCGATCGGGCATGACTAGGTACAACACATCTGCTGGACTAAATCCCTGTGCCCGATTGGTAGCTGCCGATTTCCTTTTCAGTTCATATCCATACGTAAATTTCTTTTTTCCGTTCTGAAATACCAGTGGCACTTTTCCAGCTTTGGTGTCTGGGGCAATGCGTAAGGTCACAAACAGATAGTTCGGGTTGTCTACCTTTTTACTTTCGACCAATGTCACGCCTGGATAGTTAACACTAACGGTCTGTGCTGAAATATTGGGTGCATGGAACAAAATCTGTACGTCCGGATTTTTCATGCCCACCCACCAGTAAAGCGGCTCTACATGTGAGAAGGTTATTTTCTGAGCTATAGAACCCTGAAAAACACAGAGCCATAAAAAAATAGAGGTGATGTAATAGGAATGTTTCATAAAAATAAATAAGATTGGATAGTAAATATAGATTACAAAAATACATATTCTTCTTATCTAGGCAATATTTTCACCAATAATTTGCTAGATACTTTTCCACCTTGCACCAGATGCATCTGGTTAGCATTGCGTAGCAAAAGCGGCCATTGTGTCACTAAAACAATCGAAATTTTACCAAAAGCCGACATAATGACATAATAAAATCAATTATCCCGGCCTTCATTAGCTAATTTCAGGCATTGGTACATAAGTTGATTTAGGAGTAGACGTCATCGAAACATAGACAGATGGCAACCACAACTTTCATTTATTTATTCACTATAACAAATCAAAAACTATGGCACTTATCAGATTCAACCAACCTTCCAGTGTATTTCCATACAAAAACCTTCTGAATGTAATGCTGAACGATTTCAACACAGCCGTTGGGCAGGATTATCGTTCCAATGTACCCGCAGTAAACATTCAGGAAACCGAAAACGGCTATACCCTGGAAGTAGCTGCACCTGGCCTACAGAAAGATCAGTTTCACATTCATATAGACGGACGTATACTGACTATTTCTGCCGAACAAAAAGAAGAAAAAACAGAAGAGAAGAACAAATGGACACGCAAGGAGTTCAGTTATTCTGCTTTCAAACGTTCTTTTACACTTCCTGAAAATGTCAATGCGGAGGCCATTGAGGCCCGTTATGACAATGGTATTCTGGCTGTACAAGTTCCGAAAACTGCAGAGATAAAACCCAAACAGATTGAAATAAAATAAGGTATCTGGCAGCCTGTCTGCCAAGTGATTACCCTCAATAATGACAGGCTAGTCAGCCTGTCATTATTTTTTGCCACCTGTCATAATTCTGACAGATCTACGCAACTAAAATGCTACCTAGAGAGTTTACTCATGTATAGCTTGGGTATCTAAGATTGTCGTTCTGTCAGTGTTCTCCTTTAAGAAATGTTAATTTGGTTAAAATGTGTTAAAAAATACTGACAGTATACTACACATCGCACAAATTTTGTTAAACTAGTAGTTAAAAAGATTTATTCACTCAAATATAATTTCTATCTGTCTCTATGAAACGCATGATCCAATCTGATTTTGGAAAAATCTTTCTGGCAGCTGTACTGGGTAGTGGGCTCACCGTAGGAGGTTTCACCCTCTTTGCCAATAAAAGCAAGCCTGTCATTATTGAAACAGCTGCCCAGACAATGGCTCGCAGTGCCTCCTTTACACCTGGCAATGTAGATGTAGCTCAGCCAGACTTTACGTACGCCGCCGCCAAAGTGACCCCTGCTGTGGTACATATTACTTCTACCACAGAACAACGGGTTGCACAAGGACGCCAGCAGCAACAACTCCCCGAAGGGTTTCGTGAGTTTTTCGGAGATGATTTTTTTGAAAGTCCTCAGTTTCGGCAAGGCACTCCTCAGCCACAAGTAGGTTCAGGCTCAGGGGTAATTATCAGTGAAGACGGATACGTCATTACCAATAACCACGTAGTTGAGAATGCAGACAAGCTAGAAGTAATTCTTTCAGATAAACGTAGTTATACAGCCAAAGTGATTGGTGCAGATCCCAATACAGATATTGCACTGATTAAAATTGATGCAGACAATCTTCCTACACTCACCTTTGCCAACTCTGACCAGATCAAAGTAGGACAATGGGTGGTAGCAGCTGGGTATCCACTGGCACTGGAGTCAACGGTAACGGCAGGCATTGTCAGTGCCAAAGGACGTAACATTGGCATTATTGGACGCAACAACCGTGACCGGCTTCCCATTGAGTCTTTTATTCAGACCGATGCCGCTATTAACCCAGGAAACAGTGGCGGGGCATTGGTAAATGCCAACGGCGACCTGATTGGAATTAACACAGCCATTGCCTCACCTACAGGCAGTTATGCTGGATATGGCTTTGCGGTACCGTCTAATTTGGTTTATAAAGTAAAAGAAGATTTGCTCAAATATGGGGCTGTTCAACGGGCTTATCTGGGTGTAATGATTCGGGACATCAATAGCCAACTGGCGAAAGAAAAAGACTTAAATGTAAGCAAAGGGGTGTATGTAGATAGCCTGGTAGCCAATGGTTCTGCGGATAAAGCGGGGGTCAAGGTAGGAGATGTAGTTTTAAAAATAAATGAGCAACCCGTCAACTCTGTGGCAGAACTTCAGGAGCAAGTAGGCCTGCGTCGTCCGGGAGATGCCGTTACACTACTGATCAACCGCAACGGTACTGAAAAGACCCTCAAAATACCACTCAAAGGTCTGGAAGGCAATACGGCTATTGTCAAAGCAGAACGCAATGAAACTGCCAATGCCTTGGGTGCAGAATTTGCCAACCTGACAGACAAAGAGAAAAAAGACTATGGGGTATCTTATGGCGTACGGGTGAAAAATCTGTTTGCAGGTAAATTACGGTCTGAAACCCCAATCCGCCCTGGATTCATTATTCAGAAAATCAATGGAAAGGATGTACATACGGTCAATGAACTGCTAAAAGCCATTGAAGTTTCTCAAGATGAGGTCTATGGTGTGGGTGTCTATCCTAAAGATTCACAAAAAATATTCTTTGGTTTTAACAAATAATGCATTTTAACATTCAAATCCCCTCTGCTACCAGAGGGGATTTTTTTTATGCCTGTTTTTTTTAAAAAAAGATGTATTTCAATGAGTTATCACATACCTTCCCATTCTTGCCGCAAGCTTTTGGGTAAACCTTTTACCACCAAGTTATAGGAATGATCAATCCATTCCTGAAGCACAACATCTGACACAGAACCATCTGCTGTGACTGTGTTCCAGTGTTTTTTATTCATATGGTAGCCTGGTTGTACACAGGCATATTGTTCGCGAAGCTCCATCGCCAATTCAGGGTCGCATTTGAGATTGAATGAGAGTGGATGCCCTTCCATACCTGTCAAGGCAAACATTTTTCCCATTACCTTATAAACCAAGGTTCCTTCTCCAAAAGGAAGTTCTTCTGTGACTCCTTTTTTAGCCAGACAATAGGTTCGAAATGATTCAATATGCATAAAACAAACATATGTACATAATGCAAACTGGATGGTTAAAAAATGACCATTTAACCATTGAACAGAGTAGAATTAATCCCTACTCAATGCAAAAGCCTGCGGACAATAATCACAACCAAACAGATCAAAAACATGAGCATGGAAATCTTGTTAATGCCATGCATCATGCGAAGATTGAAGTTAGGACGGTTATTGGGGTCATTCTTACGAAACCAGTACATAAAAACCGGACCCAGATTCAACCAGTGTTTCAGACGATTCATATAGATAGGTATATAGGTTAGCTATTGGTGTAACTTTGTGTATATACAAAAGGTTCATAGAAAATACCTCTCTATTCCGTTACTATTTTTTGACTTCTGAAGACAAAGCTGTCTGATAGGTACTACGGGTTAGGTAATAAAACCGCCATACGAGTAGCAAAGCCGAAACGGTGAGTCCACAGAGCAGTCCATACCAGATCCCTTGTACGTCCCAATGCAGCCAGAAAGCAAACACATACGCCAGTGGCAAACCAATGATCCAGTAAGCCAACAAGGTAATCCAAGTAGGAATCTGAACATCCGAAATGCCCCGCAATATACCTAGTCCAGTTACCTGTATACCATCTGAAAATTGAAAAAACCCAGCAATCATCACCAGAGAAGCAGTTACTGTAAGTAGTTGTGTATCTGATGTATACAGACTGGTGAGCCATTTGGGTAGTGTCAGAAAAATCAGGCAGGTTAGGCTCATAAAACTGATGACCAATAGTAAAGCAATAGTACCCGACTGGCGTATGCCTGTGGCATTTTTAACACCTACCTGCTGCCCTACCAGAATACCTCCCGCAGAGGCAATACCCGCTGCTATCATGTACGTAACCGAAGCCATATTGATGGCAATGGTATGAGCCGCTTGCTGCAAGATTCCCAGCCAGCCCGCCATAATATTGGCAAAGGAAAAAGCTACGATTTCGAAAAACAACTGTAATCCGCCCGGTAACCCAACCCGTATGAGCTTCTGTACCAAGGGCATAAGTGGCTGTGTAGAAAGTATTTCTCTGAAATCTTTAAAATGAGGAGTTTTCCGTATCCAAACTACCAGACCTATAGCCATACATATACGGGACAGAAAGGTAGCCATTCCAGCTCCATTTAGCCCAAAAGCAGGCATTCCCAGCTTTCCGGTAATGAGTACCCAGTTTAGAAAAACATTGGTCAGCAGTCCGCCTAATGTTATCAGCATCGTTATCCGCATCTGTGACAGCCCGTCTACAAACTGCCTCAGGCTGGTAAAGATCATCAGTGGTACAATAGAAGCCGCAATCCAATAACTATACGAACGAGCCAGAACAGTTACATCGGCAGGTTGTCGAAACCAGTCCATACGCACCGATACACCAACCAGTATTATCGCCAGCAATATTCCCCAGCCTATGCCTGTGTACTGACTAACCCTGAGCAGTCGGTTGCATTCATTGTAGTCGTTTTGGGCGTGTGCAGTAGCAGCCATGGGACCCATCACCATTGTAGAACCTATTCCAATAATAGACACCAGCCAAACTACGGCATTGGCAAACCCAGCCGCTGCAATAGGAGCTGCACCCAATACACCCACCTGTATGGTATCGGCCACACCCATGAGAACAATTCCTACCTGTCCCATGACAATCGGTATGCTTACCCAAAAGGCTTTAATGATCTCTTCTTTATAGGCAGGCCAACGGCGTTTCATCGGTTTGGCAAAAAATACAACAAAAGATTTGGCGAAAGATAGTATTTATTTTGACCACCTGCATAGATAGTATTACTTTTGCAGGAAATCTGTGCGTAGTGGATGTGTGTAACGTAGGGCATTGTCTTTTCAAAATGCTGCGTTATCTTTTGCTACACCCAGCTGATTCTTGTCTTGTATCTACTATCTTTTGTCTATTCCGATGATTGCCACCCCCACTGATTTGTTGCATGTGCAGGTTGAGAAAGCGTATGAAATATTGAAAACAGTGGTGCAACATACGCCACTCCAGTTCAATTCCCGGCTTTCTCAAAAATACGAAGCTGAAATTTATTTCAAACGGGAAGATTTACAGACCGTTCGTTCGTATAAAATTCGTGGGGCGTATTACAATATTTACAACCTGACCGACGAACAACGGGCCAGAGGCGTGGTGTGTGCCAGTGCCGGCAATCATGCCCAAGGCTTTGCCTGTGCCTGTAGCCAGATGAAAATCAAGGGTGTAGTCTTTATGCCTCAGGTCACGCCCCGACAGAAAATAGAACGGGTACGCCTGTTTGGTGAAAACTGGATTGAGATTCGGCTTGTAGGCAATACCTACGACGAAGCTGCCCACACCGCCAATCTCTTTTGCACCGAAAAAGGCATGACCTATGTACATGCATTTGATAACCTGCACACCATTGCCGGACAAGGAACAGTGGCCTACGAAATTCTGGAAGACATGCCCGATGTAGAAATGGTGGTGGCTCCTATTGGTGGTGGTGGACTAGCCGCAGGAATGTCCTATTACATTAAATCCAAAAGTCCAGATATACAGATCGTAGGTGTAGACCCTGAAGGAGCTCCCAAAATGATTGAAGCCTTGAAAGCTGGCTACCCAAAGGTACTGGATAAGATTGATAGCTTCATGGACGGTGCTGCCGTAAAAAAAGTAGGCAACCTGACCTTTGAATTTGTTCGGAAATACGTAGACAAGGTCATCGCCGCCCCAGAAGGCAAGACCTGTACAGTCATGATTGAACTCTATCAGAATGAGGGATTGATTACCGAACCTGCCGGAGCTATGTCTGTGGCAGCCCTAGAACAGCTTCGGGACGAAATACGAGGCAAAAAAGTGGTCTGCATCATCAGCGGAGGCAACAACGACATTTCCCGATACCCAGAGGTAATAGACCGCAGCATGATTTACGAAGGACTAAAGCATTACTTCATTGTGGAGTTTGCCCAAAAACCGGGGCAGTTGCTACAATTTCTGGGCGAAGTCCTCGGACCTAATGACGACATTGTCCGCTTTGAATACCTTAAAAGCACCAACCGTGAATATGGTCCTGCCCTGGTAGGCATTGAACTGACCAATAAAAACGACCTAGAAGCGTTGTTACAACGGATGGAGGAACGCAACATCCTCTACAAAAACATTATGCAGGATGATGTACTACGAAAATACCTTCTGTAACACCACTTTCTTAGAAGCATGAAGCCCATCTGGAAAAAATATCTATTACTCATGCTGGCAGGCAGCCTAGTGCTGCTTGCCTCCTTTCGCCACGACTTCCACTCCAGCCTGACCGAAGTTCAGTACAACACCCAAACCAAAACCCTAGAAGTAAGCTTACGCATCTTCACTGACGACCTCCAGACAGCTCTGACCAAAGCCAGTGGCAAAACTGTACGACTGGAAAAAAACGCAGCCCCCTCCGACCAAGTGCTGCGTCAATACCTGGCCCAACATTTTGCCGTGATAGATGCCAAAAATACCCGCAAGCCTATGACCTGGGTTGGCAAAGAACTGACGGTAGACGTGATCTGGGTATATGTTGAAATTCCCATCACTGAAAACATAAATGGACTGAGACTTGAGAACTCTATCCTACACGAACTCTTTGACGATCAGATCAATATTGTGAATATTATCCAAAACAAGCAGAAGAAAACCTATCTCTTCAAACCCGACCAAGCCGTGCAGACGGTGGTGTGGTAGGAGAGTATCATGTTGCTGGGTGGCTGTATAAGACTAGTGAATTCTGCCCAAGACCAAACTGTTAGTAGTTCAGATATAAAAACCTTTTTATTCTTTAGAACAAACACTCCAGTATACCAATCAGGTAGAGATCTTAATTATAGAAAGCATTAACAGTTCACAGGGCTTTTAATAGGGTATTTTGCGTAAATCCTACTATTGTAGAAAGGAGTAAAAAATAATCTGCCTGTAACTGTCTCTTCAAATCAAGCGGTACGCTGATAACTTGGTTGTACTTTGGTAGAAGAGACAGTTTATTATACATTTGTGGTATTGCCTTCATCATTTATACTTTATGCACATACGTATACTCCTTACACTGCTATGTATATGTATAGCAGCATTAGTTTCGGCCCAAAAACATTCTTTTTCATCTTTAGAAGAAGCTCTGCGCAATCCTGAACAGGTAGACACATTACTTTTGAGCGAAAAGACCCTAACAGATTTTCCTAAGGATATTTTGCAATGCAAGAATCTAAAAGTACTGGATATAAAGGGAAACAAACTCACCAGTTTACCCCATGAGATTGGGCAATTGCAACAATTAACAGAGTTGCACTGCTCGTTCAATCAACTAAAAGCCTTGCCCGATGAAATTGGACAATTACAAAACCTGACCAAATTGTATTGTTGGCGTAATCAACTCACAGCTTTGCCTAAACAAATCGGGCAATTACAAAAGTTGACAGAGCTTAATTGTGAAGGCAATCAACTGACCGCCTTACCCAACGAGATTGGGCAACTACAAAACCTAACCTGGCTGGAATGTTCAGAAAACAAACTCACCTCTTTACCTCACACGATTGGAAAGCTACAAAATCTGACTAAATTTTATTGTTGGTTCAATCAAATCACTGCTTTACCAAAAGAAATGGGGCAGCTACAAAAGTTGACAGAGCTTAATTGTGAAGGCAATCAACTGACCACCCTACCCAGCGAGATTGGACAATTACAAAACCTAAAAGTATTTGACTGCAAGAGTAATCGTTTGACGGCTTTGCCCATTGAGATTGGACAATTACAAAACCTGACCAAACTTTACTGTACGGGCAATCAACTGACCGCCTTACCCAACGAGATTGGACAACTACAAAACCTAACATGGCTGGAATGTTCAGAAAACAAACTCACCTCTTTACCTCTCACTATTGGAAAGCTACAAAATCTGACCACACTATATTGCTGGCGCAATCAACTCATAGCCCTGCCCAAAGAAGTGGGACAACTACTAAAACTGACCAAACTTTTTTGTTCCTATAACCAACTCACAGTTTTACCCAATGAAATTTGGCAATTACAAAACCTGACAGAACTGGATTGTTCTGGCAATAAACTGACGGTTTTGTCTCATACGATCAAACAATTACAAAAATTGATACAACTAGATTGTTCTGGCAATAAACTCACAACCTTGCCAAAAGAAATCGGGCAACTACAAAACCTGACAAGTCTTTCCTGCACAGGCAATCGTTTGACAGCCTTACCCAACGAAATTGGGCAGCTGAAAAAATTGACCAAATTTTTTTGTTACAATAACAACCTGACGGTATTACCTCGCACCATCGGGCAACTACAAAACCTAACATGGCTTGAGTGTTCAGAAAATAAACTCACCTCTTTGCCCAACGAGATTGGGCGGTTACAAAACCTGACTTGGGTTTCTTTCACGGATAATCACTTGAGAGCTTTGCCAAAAGAAATTGGGCAACTACAAAATCTGACTTGGCTTGAGTGTTCAGAAAATAAACTCACCTCTTTGCCCAACGAGATTGGACAGTTACAAAAACTGAACGTACTTTATTGTGACAAAAATCTGTTTACAACCATTCCACGTCCTCTTTTTCCATGGCTGAAAGACCGAAAGTTCGGTAATTCGCCTGAAATACAGGCTATTGTAGAAGGGAGTAAAAAATAATAACTCCCCCGCCCGCTAGTGTGGCTATTGTAAGCTCGTTTGTCTGGTTTCTTGCCAGTCTATTGGCTAGGTATCCAATAGATAGGTATTAATTGCCTCTTCAAATTTTTTCTGCAATACCTTCTGTAGCTCAGAAACCATTGCTGTCGCATCTGACGACAGGTTATAGTCAGTATCTGTCAATCCTTTGGCGGTGTAAAATCGTCGGGGTTCTTCTTTTTCTCCAAAAAGGCTTTTTCTGTGAATACCACTGGGAGTCTTGAATTTTTCGAAGGACTGAGCAGAAACCGACAGTTTATACCGTTGCGTTTTTCCATCTGAGGTAAGCCACTGATGCACACCACTTTCACCTTTCAGATAGATAAAAGACAGGTTGCCACTGACTTCCATTTCTACACCTATCCAAGTATAGGATTCATCTACCACACTTTCATAGGGCATTCGCAGGTAGGTAACAGGTTTCTTGTAGTCTGTATAGGGATTATATGGCTTGAACTTCTTCCAAGATTCTTCCGTAAAAACAATAGCCTGACTATTGTGCCAAACCTGATAGGCACGGAATGTATAGGCTTTTTCGTCTGAAAGCAAGGCTACATAGAGGTCGGCAACACGTTTCAGAGCGGAGGCGTTGCCATAAATGCACCAGACACATTGCATTAATTCGGGATTTTCGAGTTGTACCAGCCTGACTTTCAATTGCTTAAACAAGACATACCAATCTCTGAATTGGGCATACAATTTTGCTACATCTGGGCCTAAGCCATTCAATACCAGAAAATTTTCCATGTCCAGTTCATGAATCTGCTCAAATGCCGCCCGAAAATCTTCTCTCAGTTCCTGCAATTCATAATACAACTTGTGTGTAACCTCATCTTTCCAGAATTCATCTTCTTTGTTCTTGCTTTCCAGGCGGCGGCGTTTGCGTTCCAGCTGGTCAAAACGGCTCAGAAAACGAGCATAATAGTTTCCATGCTGAATGGTCATCACTTGGCGGCGTTGCTCTGAAACTTGTGTGGTAAAAGCGGCTACCGTCAGGGATTTAGCTCCTTCAATGTCCCGTTCGGTAAGCGGAATCTCATTTCGTTTCTGAATCTGAAAGGCCAGTTCCTTTTCGTTCATTCCTACTACCACATCTAACGGTGTGACAAACGAGTGGCGGTTCAGATGAGCAGACAATGGCACAATAAATTTATCATGAATGGTTCGTTGCAGAAACCGGGCTCCATAGGCCCAGTTGTAGCCTTCCGTTCCCAAAAAATCCAGTACATCCCGTTCAATGCTCAGCTTCAGGTTACGGCTTCGGATTCCTTCCCGCTTGCGAACCAGTTCTATTTCCCGGTCTACAATCTGCCGCACAATGGCTTTTTCGAGGGGCACAAAGGCCAGAATCCGATCTATCCGATTAAAGAGTTCGGGACGAAAATGGTTTTGTACTTCGGTCATGAAATGTTCGGTAGCAGTAGCGGCATGATGCTGGGTTTCGACAAAGCCAATGTTTCCAGTCTGATATGTCCGTGCTCCGATGTTGGAGGTCATAATAATGATGGTACTGCAAAAATCTGCTACGCGTCCTTTGGCATCGGTGAGCCGGCCTTCGCCTAGAATCTGAAGCAATAGGTCATAGAAAGACGTGTGTACTTTTTCCAGCTCGTCAAATAGCACCACAGAAAACGGATCTTGACGTACGGCAGCAGTGAGCAACCCTTCGCCACTGTGCAAGTCGCCAGTGAGCCGCAGAACAGCCTGAAAATCTGCATATTCACTCATATCAAACCGTAACATCTTGTTTCGGTTGCCAAACATAAATCCGGCCAAAACTTTTGCCATCTCGGTTTTTCCCACCCCAGTAGGCCCCACAAATAGCAACGAAGCCAGTGGTTTGCCCCGTCGGATCACAGCCGCCTTAACAGACACAAGCATATCTAACACCGTCTGAATAGCCTCTTTTTGTCCATAAATGTTTTTGTAGAAGAACTGATGCATGGCTTCAACATCCAATGGAGCTTCTGGATTAATCATAAACTCAGGCATACCCGTTTCCTGACAAAACTTTTCGTAGATGTCGGCCTTAGTAACGGTAGAGAGTTGTTGCTTGTGTTTGTCGGCAATCAAGGTTTCCAGAAATCGCAGTGTTTTGCCAGGCAAGCCAGAATATGGCGTGTACCAATGTTGAAGTCGCAGAATTTCCAAACTGGCCGTTTCTTCAACCAGGCAAGGTTTTTTCTGGTAAATCCATGCCATTTTTTGCAGCACAATAGCCTGAATCTGAGCCTGTGTCAGGGTTTCGAGTCGAATCTGCGTGAGCAAAGCCAGATACCCCGGCGAACGCAGCTCAATCAGGGCTACTTCTTCAGGTGTACACTCAGCCAGCAGTGTAATTTCGCCACGGGCCAGGTAGTCACGCAGGTAGTCGGCCATAGACTGACTATTGCCCGAATACTGGCCTACTTCAAAGAGTTCGGCCAGGTTTTGTACATATAAAATATCTCCTCTTTTGCGAAGTTCATTACATACATAAGCCAGATGTTCTTCCCAGCCACCCAGTCCAGACAGCCGATGTAGCAACTGAGCCGCAGACACTTCCCATATATGCACATCTTTGAGTCCCAGTTTATCTTTGCGTCGGGCAAATTCGCGAATAATCGTTGTTTTTCCTTTGCCCACTTCTCCTATCACTACCACACTGTTGCGGCTACGGGTTTGTAGGGCTGTCGTGAGTCCCTCCAGTTCGTTGGCCAGTCCAAACAGCTGATCTCCTCCGGCTATCATCCGCTGAGCTACCTGTGGCAAAATCTCTTCCTTCTGGCGGTGCTGCATTTTTTCCTGCTCAGACAAGGTATAGAAAGTAAATTCTATCGGAATGCTGTGTATGGTCAGGTTCGAAAACCACTGTGTGGTAAGGATAGACGGAACAGATTGCAATCGTTTTTTCCGCATAAACTCCAGTCGGATATTTTCAACGGTATGTTCTCGCAACTCATCGAGGGTATTTCCAGTAGACTCCAAACTCAGGACAGGCACAAACCCCACCAGATGCCGAGCTTCTGTTGCCACATAATACAAGTCAAAAGTCAGTTCTAGGGTTCCAAACAGGTGTTCTTTCGAAGCCTCCAGCGTAACCGTAACTAACTCATGTACAGGCTCCGTCTGCGACACATACGTCCATAGCCGGTCATATAGCCCTTTCATAAGAAGGTCGGCATGAATCATCTGGTATACTTCCTGGGCTACGCTCTGAGCTGACATATTGGTACGCACCATATCTGGCATTTGTACTGGAAACAAGACTTGATTTCCAGAAGAATGGCTGGCTTCGGCAATCAGAATCGTAAGGGGAATATGCTTCATAACAGACAATAGAGGTTTACACAAGGATACATATTTTCTAATAGAATGCCAGCATCGCCTCTATTTTTCTGATCTATCCTCTCACAATCTGCTACTTGATCCCATATCCTATCTTTGAGGCTATTAATTAGGAAATGAGTATGGATATTCTGTTAATTTTGGTGTAGGTAGAGTAAGTCTGGGTCAGACTTACAGCTCAGCAACTAACTATGATACAGCCTACATGGATGTCAATATGGAAAGAAATATTACCGCAACAGGTGCAAGTAAATTCAGAAACAGGAGAAGTAACAATTGCTGTATATGATGCAACGATAAAAATTTGCCCAAACATTTGGAAACTATGTGCAAATGTCTGGGCAGTTGGTTAGTAAACGCTTGGGTGAAATATTTTTCGCCCAAGCGTTTACCATCTATGAATGGTTTGAGAACAAATGCAACCAAACATGTCACAAATAGGCAACAATTGCCTAGACCATTCGGGGATGGTGTTAGTTTGAATTTTTCAGGGTGACCAGCAGTTTATCAATACGGTTACCATCCATATCGAGAATCTCAAAATCCATGTTATTCCAATGAAACTTTTCGCCAGTCTTGGGAATTTCATCGGCAATGGTAAAGATCAAGCCACCCAAGGTATGGAAGCTAGCCCGCTCTTCGGGATCTATTTCTACATCTGTAATCTCAAAATATTGCAAAAACTCATCAAATGAAATTAGTCCATCAATCAGAAAAGTCCCATCCTCTCGTTCAATAATTGAAGTTTCCTCTTCGGTAGACTGTTCCAACTCTCCGACCATGGCTTCAAATAAATCTTTCAGAGTAACAAGCCCTTGAACCGTTCCGAACTCGTCAACCACCATAGCTATCCGTATTTTAGATTTCTGAAACTGCTCCAATACCCGAAAAGCCTTCATGCTTTCAGGAATAAAGAGGGGTTTTTCAGAAATAGCCTGAAGATCAACAGTGTTTGTTTGGATAAGTGTTTGCAAAAATTGTTTGGTAGAAATGATACCAATCACATTATCAAGAGAGTCGCTACACACTGGAAAGTGGCTATAAGGAGCCTGCATCACAGTTTGCTTGATATTTTCAAAGTCATCGTTAAGGTCTACCCACTCAATATCCAGCTTGCTAGTCATGATAGAACCTACTCGACGGTCACTGAGCATAAAAACTCGGTCTACGATCTCCTGTTCTACCTCTTCAAAGATACCCATATTAGTTCCCTGTGCTACCAGCGACTTTATTTCCTCTTCTGTGACGGATGGTTCATCTGAAGGTTTGATGCGAAAAATCTTGAGTATCAGATCAGTGGTACTACTTAGTGTCCAGACAACAGGCTGAAATATTTTGGAGATCAGATTCATGGGAATGGCCATAAATCGCCCGATACTTTCCGGAAACTGCATGCCGATGCGTTTGGGTACCAGCTCACCGAGTATCAGGGAGAAAAACGTAATAGCCACCACAATAACACCCAGGGCAATGCTATTACTATACAGCTTAAATATCTGTACACCAAACATCTGTGAATCAAACTGATACAGCCAGGTTTCCAGTCTTTTAGCCAGACTTGCTCCTCCAAATACACTTGTAATTGATCCTATAGTAGTAATACCTGCCTGAACTGTCGAAAGAAATTTGTTGGGGTCATTGGCCAAAGCCAAAGCCACTTTTGCATTCTTATCTCCTTTTTGCGCATCATTTTCCAGGCGGGATTTGCGGGAAGACACGATGGCAATTTCTGCCATCGAGAAAAGGCCATTCAGAATAATCAGAAAGAAAATAATAAAAACCTCAGAGACCATGTACGATAAAAAATGGTAAACGGTGGCAATATACTAAATTATCTGTGCATCTGCATAACGGCCTGTATAAATTACCAATGCCTTCATTCTACCATGCATACGACCTGTTTTGCACCCGCACCTGGGTAAAAAATATCGCATCTAGCCTTGAAAAAGTACTATTTACACCCTTGCCAGGATATATGTTCCTTGTTGGCTGTCAGAAATAGAAGCTACCTTCGGCATTTTTTCCAAATTATGTCTTAATTCTTCCTATCCATACGCATACTACAGAAAGACATAATACCTTCACTATCAACAATTTAAGCAAAATACAAAAAAAAACAAGCAAAATAATGCCTCGCAGATCACTACAATAGCGGCTAAAATATGACACGGTAAGAAAGAAAATTAAAAACCACTATAAATGATGGTTATCTTGATGACTTTTGAGGAAAGGAAAAGAATACCTATTTAACGCACAAGGAATCTTGAATATCAATCAGTTAATAAAAGCAAAATTTAATTATTTACCCGCTTTCTCTTTCAGAAAACAGGAGAAAATAAAACAAAACACTAGTATGAAACTACGAATACTACAGTTTTCAGTAACCTTCAGTGTACTCTTTCTTTTCATAACCCTATCTAGTTTCGGACAAACCCGATTTTGGATAGGCAACAGTGGAAATTGGAATGATCCGACACACTGGTCTACTACGTCTGGCGGAGCTGGTGG
>JACCDR010309330.1_pt1 | contig 20503 bp, 25 predicted proteins | sample 7446431 | NCBI WGS metagenome assembly JACCDR01 (sample SAMN15323443, study PRJNA562643) | freshwater metagenome | isolation source: river surface water | place: USA:Blue River Watershed | collected 2017-08-17 | reverse complement strand
TACGTCTATAAAGACAGGAGTGAGTGTACTAAAAATAAGCCTCAAAAACAAGTAGTTTTGTGCTATGATACCGCTGATGTCCGGGTGGCGAAATTGGTAGACGCACTTGCCTTAGGAGCAAGCGGGGTGACCCATGGAGGTTCAAGTCCTCTCCTGGGCACAGTGTTCGGTTTTTAGAGAAGATAAGGGGGTGCCGCGAAGCATGGAGGTTGAAACAATCTTGAAGATTGTTTCAAAACCTTTTGAGCAAGGTCGACGAGAGGAGACTTTGCCAATGGATGTACCGATTCTGTAAGAATCAAGTCCTCTCCCACGCACAAATAAATGAAAACAAACGAGCGGTCCTTGTGGACCACTCGTCATACTGCACATGCCTGGGCATCAGTCTTTTTCCTCCCCTCTTTCAGAAAGATCAGGCAACGACCACCAGGCCGTATACCAAATTCCAGCAACCATCAGCCAGAATCGTGGAATCGGTAGAGCAAGGAACATAGCAGACTCCATCGAACGCAGATCAAGATGCGTCCATATAGAAGCATACACCTTTATACTCATGAAGTGTGGCAGTAGCACACACTACACCGCCCTGCGCAGCTTCGTCTTCTTGAATTGTGTCGGACGAAAATACTTGTTGTAATAGCGAGCGTAGAGCTTCTTGGTCTTTTCAGGCAAGCGGTCAAACAGTCGACACCATCGTGAGCAATATCCATCTTGCCTTGCAACACACGATGTACAACCGAGGAAGAGTACGTGACACACTTGGTTCTTGCAGTGGTAGTGCGTATCACTCTTTTCACTATGACACAAATGACAGTGCGAAATGATCTCATCTCCAATCCGTTCCCCGAGTCGCTCGTCAAACACGAAGTTCTTTCCCTTGAAGCGATTCGGCAGTCCTTCACGTTCGACTTGATGTTTGTAGTCAATGACTCCACCTTTCAAATGCTTCACGTTCCGATATCCCTTATGCTTCAGCCATGCACTCGCCTTCTCGCAGCGAATTCCTCCCGTACAGTAGAGCGCGATCTTTTTGTCCTTATGCTCCTTCAGTAACTCTGGGACAAGTGCCAGCTCTTCGCGGAAGGTATCAACATCCGGCTTGATTGCCTCAGGGAAATGCCCGATCTCACTTTCGTATCGATTTCGCATATCAATGACCACAGCGTCCTTATCATCAAGATACTCGTTCAGTTCACGTGCCGTCAGATACTCACCAGTGTCGCTTGGGTTAAAGCTCGCGTCATCAAGTCCATCGGCCACAATTTTCTTCCGTACCTTAATCGTTAGTTTATAAAATGATGGTACAGGACCCTCCTCAACCGCAATCTTATACGGCACACCCGCAAGTTCAGGCTCAGCTTGCACAAAGGCATCAAACGCCGCCCACGATTCCTTCGGCACATTCATCTGCGCATTAATACCCTCATGCGCGACGTAGATACGACCAAGGCACCCGAGGCGTGACCAGGCAGTATAGAGCCGCTCGCGAAAGGCGTCAGGATCAGCTATCGCTACGTAGCGATAGAACGATAACGTGGTGCGAGGTCGTGTATCTAGTTGCACTCGAGCCTTTTGCTGAGCTCGAGACAAGAGCGTGGTTGCAGATGCAGACATATGGACAAAAATGGTAACAGAGTGCCCTAAAGGATGCAAACGATAACAGTCAGGTCCTTCATGACGTACCTGATAATGGAATTCCAGGCCAATACGCAATCGACGTACACGCAAACTCTTGGCAAGTGTGTAGAATAACGTTGAAAAATAAGCCTAGAATGAGACACAAATGCTTGACTTTTCACTCTAAATATGGTAGTATAGTAGATGGAAGGTCGGGGACATACAACTCCCCTCCTACAAGCGTTGGGTGACCTCCTGGTCACCACCATTCTTTGACATTTTTTCGCGGTACAAAGTACCGCAGAGGAGATTGATATGGAGATCATCACCCACTCCCTGATCATGGGGGTTTCACTCTTTGTTACCGCCATTCCACTGGCCGGTTTCCTTCTGTTGGCGATTCTACCCTTCCTCAACAGCTGGTTCTTGCACGACCCAAACAATCTGAACCGCATCGCCCTCTTCGTGAAGGCAGAACCAGGCACTGGCCTGATCGTCCTGAAGGGCGGTGACATCGATCATGAAATCCATGGTCGAAACGAAGAAGACGGTACTCGCCACGACGAAGATGAGACCTTTTCCAACGCCATACTGTCCATGTACGACAGTTATTCACAGCTCGTTGGTGTTCGTTTCATTGGCATCCCCAAGATCCATCAGCTGAAGGTCTACAAGCTTGGTCGGTACACAAGCGAGGAAGCAGGTGGTAAGATCAAATACAGCTACAAGGAGGACCACTCGAACCACTGGCGGACACAGCTTTCGCCGTGGTACCTGGAGTTGGAGAGTGTAGACATCGAAGGAATACCTTTCACCGTCCACGTTGTGATGAACGTGACTATTCGTGCCGAGCTGCTCAGGGCTACTGCGTACAGTGTTGAGTCTTGGAACCTTCTCCTCGGCCAAGTGGCCGCGGCCAAGATCCGCGCGATCATGCGCAAGGAGATGACCCTCGAACTGGCACTCGGAAAAGTCAGCACGGAGCTGGACAATCCGGTAGAGATCGTAGGCGACGGCATTGACAAAGAAATCAGTGCCACAATCCTTAGAGAGATCACAGAGGCAAAACTCCGAATTCGAGTCAAGAATGGCCAGTTCAAAAACAAGACCCTCGAACAAGTAGGGATTCACGTCGCCACCTTCGACATCAAGGACTATGCCCCCGAAAGGCTGAGTGAAAAAGAACTGGCACAACTTCGTGCGCCGGTACTCGAGCGCCAAAAGGCGATCGGTCGACGTATGGCGGGTCTTGGTGAAGCTGCGTACCAACGCGAGCTTCTAGGTGCGCTCGGTACGGACCGTGACCTTGCGAAGGACGCACTTGATGCGGATGCCAGGGTCAAGATGGCCCAAGGCGGTGGACTTGATGCACTGTTGGCACAACTAACCAACAAGCTGAACAAGTGAGGAGATCATGACAACAGCCTTCATCGTTCTGCTCCTATTGACTCCAATAGGACTGGTCGTGGCGATCATTTATGGCATGCTTCGGCATAACAAGACAGTGAAGAACAAGGAGGTGCCGGGCAAGACCATCGAACCCAAGAAGGATGAGACCAAGAAGCCAATCCCTTGGATCTGGATCGTAGCCACCATTGCACTCATGGCCGTCGCGTACTTCTTCTGGCCCACATCGGTGCCGGGAGAGTGGTACGCGGGGCTGTGGGGCCTCGAACCGAGCGACCAGTGGTATCCCTGGGCAGTGCAATACCTGCCCATGGCATTGATCGCCTGGGGCGCCTACGACCTCCACGAGACGAAGGGGTCGCAGATGACCCCGTTCCGCTGGGTCCTCCTGCTCCTTCTCATGGCAGTCATGAGCCTCGCGCTCCTTGACCGCGTAACCGAGAAGGAAGGTGGCGGCAAGAAGAAGGTCGTCGTCAACGGCGAGCCGATCACGCTCGATCTGAGAAGAAGTGGAGTCGGCGGAAAAGTCAGAATCACCGCAACCCCCGAGGACTCCATCCTGCTCCTCATGCCGATTCGTAGCCCTGGCGACCGAAACAGCCACTGGGACTGCATCTCGGTGATCGAGCCAAAGATCCTTCGCGGTTCGAAGTTTGAACCACTTGCGGAGCACACTGGCTGGCGCACCTATCGTCTCTCCAACGAGACACGGGAGAAGGTCAGAGACGCCGGTACCCGACTCATCGTGTACGAGGGGTACACCATCGCGACTCCTCCGGGGCAGACCGACCCCTGCCCCAAGGAGTAACCAGTTCTTCAGTTCTTTCCCCACGCGGGAGCGTCGGGAACAGCAAGGCCGAGTGCGTCAGCGCTCGGCCTTTTTCTTTGTATACACTCACCTCTTACCCCTCAAATCGTAACACCTCAGCGCAGCCACTTGCGGTTGGATTATCGGCACAGTTCAGTTCGTCGTCGAGTCCAAAGGTACCCGCCGCAATACTGAGAATACCAAAGGCTGACGCCATCACCACAAAGCCAATAATTCCGTAGATAATGTGTCGTTTGCCTTGCTCTCGCGCTTGATCATTGCCAGCACCAAGGACATATTCGACACAGCCGTAGGTAAAGACAAGGAATGCGACCCCAGACAGGAGATAAATAATCGGAAAAAGAATAATCGTATTCACCTTATCAACGAAGCCACTAGCTTCGACCATCGCTGCCTCTTGTGCGGTTGCCATATACAAAAAGTATACCATGCCCTACCAACACAAAAGACTCCCGGCTGGGAGTCTTTTACGGTGCTGCAAAAAAGGTAATAGTGCCTATGTTCCCGAAGGAATCACCTTAACTCCAGGTGTGGTAATACTCTCACCCTCAAGACCAGTACTTGTCGAAAGGAGATTCACGATACCCCAGAAAACAATGATGAGTACGAACCCAAGTGTTGCGTAGATCATGAGGTTCTTTCCTTTCTCCTTCTCTTCGTCATTGGCACCACCAACGATGAAGAACTTGAACATACCCCAGACGAACACCAAGAAACCGATACCGATAATGAACGGTATCACGACAGTGTTGACAACTTCAAGGATGTTGCTCATGAGATTTTGCAACTTACCTGCACTTGCTTTATCAGCGATTTGAGCTGACGCAACAAACGGAAGGACAAACAGAGCGGCTGAACTTATAATGTATTGCAAACGTCGCATACTTCGTAAAGTTAAAAATTAATTATCTCTATAATCTAACAACGACTACCAACCATAATTATACATGACTCAAATCAAAAAAGAGTGTTCCTTTTGGTTGCTGTGTATAAACTAACCAAAGATTGAAGCTTGAATTAATGAGACAATACCCCAAATGATGAGGAAAATGGTCATCACAACGGCCGCTACAAGGGCGAGGGACTTCCCTTCTTGTCGCTTACTCTCATCGTCGGCATGAACGATCCATGCATCAAATAGTTTCCAGGCCAAGATTGCACCTACAACAGTAAGCATGAGTGGGATGACAATATTAATGATGTCGAGAAAGAAATTGACTAGCTCAGCGAATGTTGTTGGAGTTTCCATAGCTGTCTACGCGGTGAATGATCCAACAAGATTCTTCACAATTGTTGCAATCGCAAAAGCACCAAGAATGATAACCGCTCCAATAATGGCATAGGTAAGTGCGCGGTTGGCTTGAGTTATCTGATCAGGATTACCGCGTGCCGTCACATAGAGAAATCCAGCATAAATCACAAAGAAGACAATGATCGGTGTCGCAAGAATGATGACGACACTAATAATAGCCTGGAAAAAATCTTGCAATGAATCTACTTTGAGAGGGTTATTGAGCTTGACCGCTGACGGCGCAGGGTCTTCTGCACCGTACGTAAGTACCGGTACGAGAAGCGAAAGGATCGCTCCTCCCGTGAGCACTCCTTGAGTCCTGACACTACGCACGATTTTAGTCATCTTGTGTGATTGTGATTTGCTATCCATACAATAGTAGATTTACTATATCATCCTTAATACGCATTTTCGAAACGGCGCAGTGACTCAAACGCAGCATTTGCAACATTTGAGGGATTGGCGCGCGTCGCTTCAAGTGCCTGTCGAAAGATCGCATCTGTCTCGCTTCGGCGGGGGCTGAGCCAGGCGCGTGTTGTCGGCACGACACTGTAGGCAACTCGCCCGTACACATCGTTACTCCCCGCTGCAACACTCGATCGGTAGACTGGTACAAGACCAAGCGCATCGGAAATTTGCTTAACATATTCTTGCGCCGACATATCGAGCATTACCTGATACGCACCAAGTTTATTTTTTGCACCGCGAGGAACCATCAGCGCGTAGAATTTTCCATAGGTACGCTTCACGGTAGCTTCTGCTCCCTGGGGCACAGGCGCAACATCAAAATTGAGATTCGGGTTCTTTCGTTCAAGGATCTTTCCCTCACTCGCGTAGCCAAAATAAAGCGCCAACTCTTCACGGAGAAAAGCTTCTTCGTCTTGCGGTTTCGTACGGTTCCATGAATAGAGCGTATTCGAAACGGAATTAAAATTAGTGAGAAAACGTAATGCATTGAGGTATGGGCGAGCTTGCGTATCCACAGAGACACTCGTATCAAGTCGAACTCGATAACTTCCTTGTTCTTCCTCTACCAGTCGACTTCCGCCCTGAAGGAGTAAGGTGCTTAAAATTGCTTTTGCATTCGTCACATTATCATACTCACCAAGCGCAACTGCTGACTGACTTATGGTTCGATTGAAATCACGGACGGTGAGCTCGGGTACAACCTCGTTCACGAGCTGTTCCCAGGTCGCTGGCGGTGTCAGCATATTATTTTGCGACAAGAGATCTCGATTCCAATACATGAGAAGCGGATCGATAGCAATTGGGTAGCCATAAATACCATCCCCGAGAGCAAAGATATCAGCGCCATCAACATAGAGACCCCGAAAATCAGGTAATGGAAATGAAGTATACGGAATCGCTTCTACGCGACGACGATTGGCAATCAGTTCTTCATGAGAAATAAGCACGAGGTCAGGCGGTGTCCCGTCGGCAAGAGCATTCACAAACCGCTGGTCGAACTCTTCTTCTGGTACATACTCGTACGTCACCTTGAGATACTCTCGATTTTTGCCCCGCAAGGACCCAAGAACTTCTTCAAACACAGGACCGCCAATGGTGCCCCAGATGGTAACCGGTCCACCTATGACGAGTGTTGACTCATCCTTTTCGGGATTCACACTCCGTAGCAAGACGAGTGCGAGCGCCATCAAGATACCAAAGCCGACGACGAGTGTGAGTTCAAATGGACGAATTTTCATAGTGTTACTTTGCGCATCACAAATCCATAATGATGGTCACCAGCAGGAAATTCTCGCTCATAAACAAGATGAGCAGACTCGCACAAGAGAATTGCTGCGTCCTTGGTGACGACGTCTTGTGGCTGTGGCCCAAGACCGCCAAATGATTCCGACCAATCGATGACTACGAGTGTTCCTCCAGGCTTCACCACTCGAGCACACTCGCGAATCCCTACGTCTTTGTTAGTAAAGAGAAAGAGTGTATTGATAAGAAGACCGACATCAAGCGTCTCATCGGGTAGCTGCACACCTCGCTCTTCTTCGAGATCACACCACAGAGGGACCACGTTCATGAGATCGTGCAAGCGAGCCTGTTCACCCAGCTTATCGACGAGTTGCTTTTGGATATCACAGGCATATAGCTTACCCTCTCTCCCTACAGCAACCGAGAGCGGCTTCAAGAAATAGCCACTCCCCGCGCCAAAATCACCAACCGTATCCCCCTCGTGAATCCCGAAGTGGGTCACGACAAGCTCAGGCACCACAAATTTCCCAGGTAATGTAAAGGTCATGTCACTATAGTATACCAGCGCTCAAACAAAAGTCAGAGCGCTCCAACTGTGTAGAGCAAATTACGGAAATCGCTAGACGAAGACGACACTCGCGATCGCATCTCCCTCGCGCATTTTCATCACGCGTACACCCTGTGTCTGACGGCCGAGCGTCGGCACATCTTTGAGTGGCAGCTTGATGACCTGTCCTTTTTGACTCATGATCACGAGCTCACCATCACTTCGTTCCTCGGCGCGCAAGACGATACCGCAGACAATGTTTCCTGTTTTGGGTGTCATTTGCGCTGTCTTGATACCAGATCCACTCCGCTTTTGGACTTTATATTCCTTGGTTGGTGTTGTTTTACCATACCCATGCTCGGTCACAATGAGAAGTTCAGTATCCTTTTCACCCTTTGTGATCACATCGGCAGACACGATCACATCACCTTTACCAAGCTTCATCGCACTGACCCCTGCTGCGGTGCGACCCATCTCTCGAACGTCACCTTCAGCAAAACGAATCGATTGGCCACGCTTTGTTACGAGTGACACATCATCTCCCTTCCCGACGAATCGTGCCGCAATGAGCGAATCTTCTGGCTTCAAGGTGATCGCAATGAGCCCACTTCGACGAACCTCCTTAAAGGTATTTGCATCACACTTCTTGGCGACACCATTGCGAGTGATCATCATGAGACTCCAATCTCCATTCCACTCCTCTTTACGGACCGCCAACACAGATGTGACCACTTCTTCTTGCGCAAGTGGCAAGAAATTCATAATTGACTTTCCCTTCGTTGCACGACGACCCTCAGGGATCTCGTACATCTTGCTTTGATAGACTTTACCGAGGTTCGTAAAAAAGAGAAGATCACTATGAGCAGACGTCGTGAGAAGTGTCGTCACAACATCTTCCTCTTTGGTATTCAAATCAACAACACCCACCCCACCTCGTTTTTGAGTACGATACTCAGACGGGTTGGTGCGCTTCACATAGCCACCCTGTGTAAGCACCAAGACACTCTCCTCGTCAGGAACAAGGTCTTCTTGAGAAAGTTGTTTCACTCCACCTTTGACGATCTTCGTACGACGGTCATCGCCATACTTCTCGGCAACTTGAGCGAGTTCGTCCTTGACGATCTTCATCATGCGCGCCCTGCTCTTCAAGATTGCCTCAAGTTCTTTAATGAGTTTCTGGACTTCAGCGAGCTCGTCTTCAATCTTCTTACGCTCGAGTCCCGCCAACTTCTGGAGACGCATATCAAGAATCGCCTGCGCCTGGATTACCGAGAACTTGAACTCCTTCATGAGAGCAGCGTGTGCACTTGGCACGTCTTTGGCAGCCCGAATGATCTTAATAATCTTATCGATGTGATCAAGTGCTTTTTTAAGACCCAAGAGAATATGTTCCCGATCTTGTGCCTTTCCAAGGTCATACGCCGTACGGCGACGCACAACTTCAGCACGATGCTTAATGTATTCCTCGAGTATTGCCTTGAGTGAGAGTGTCTGTGGCACACCATCAACGAGTGCCACCATGTTGTAGTGGAACGTATCCTCGAGCGGAGTATGTTTGTAGAGCTTATTAAGGACGGTCTGGGGTTGTGCACCGGTCTTCAGTTCAATGACGATACGAACATCCTTTGTCGACTCATCGCGCATATCGCGAATGCCTTCGATTTTTTTGTCTCGAACGAGATCAGCAATCTTGACCTGGAGCTCAGCCTTGTTGACGCGATATGGTATCGACGTAATGATAATTGAAAACGCGCCTCGCTTATCCTCCACAATCTCAGCCTCACCGCGAACCACAACACCCCCCTTACCATTGGCGTAAGCATGAGCAATTTCCTTTTGATTAAACGCGATTGCGCCCGTAGGAAAATCGGGACCCTTCACGAATTTCAAAAGATCTTCTGTTGATGCGCCTGGTTCATCAATAAGGTGCGCGACGGCAGCAGCCACCTCACGAAGATTATGTGGTGGAATGTTCGTCGCCATTCCCACAGCAATGCCGAGCGATCCCATGAGCAACAAGTTAGGAACAGCCGCTGGCAGCACCACTGGTTCTTTTTTCGTCCCATCAAAGTTTGGTCGCCAATCAACGGTATCCTTCTCAAGATCGCGAAGCATCTCTTCAGCAATCCGAGACATTTTGGCCTCTGTATAACGATACGCAGCGGCACTATCGCCATCAATGGAGCCGAAGTTACCCTGCCCCAAGATGAGTGGGTAGCGAGTCGAAAAGTCTTGCGCGAGCTTCACCATGGCTTCATAGACCGACGAGTCACCATGTGGATGAAGGCTACCAAGCACATCTCCGACGACTGTCGCCGACTTCTTAAACTTTGCACTCGCAGTCAAGCCATTAAGCCGCATAGAATAGAGGATGCGGCGATGCACTGGCTTCAGACCATCACGCACATCAGGAAGGGCACGTGAGGTAATTACCGACATAGCGTAGTTGAGGTACGCTGTTTCCATCTCGGTGGTGATATTTTGGGCAACAATGCCGCGCGGCTCTGGGGAAGGGGCGTTTTCTACAGTGGTCTTTTTCGGCATACGGGAATAGAAATTGGTAACAAAATAACAAAACTAGTATAGCACAGCAAAACTACTCTGGCAGTACTTTAGTACGTGACGACTCGGTTGAGCTAGCAGCACCCTGCCTCACGGTCATAATCTGAACCACACGTGGCTCGTCACGCTTTTTTCCCTCTTCTCCTTGTGAGGGAGAGGTTGTTGTTCCAACACTAGCCGCGACGGCCGCGACCGAATCAGCAACTGCTTGTTCAAGCGGTGTTACGGCACCACGCTCAGTATCAATCTCACGTACACCAGACCCCATCCGAGCATCCCATTCATTTTTAATACCCTCAACAAGCGTCGCAAACAGGGGCTGTCGCTCATCAACCATACCCCGAGAGACAGTTGTTGAAAGCCAAACAAGTGCAATCACGGCTGTTACCGACAGCGATGTCGTAAGAGCGATCAGATTACGAACCGCTCGAGGTTTTTCGCGGACAGTACGGATGAGAGTTCCAATAAACATGGTAGTTCGTCCGGACGACGCTTACACCTCCAAAAATCGTACTTCCCCTTCGAGTTCCTGTACTTCTTTCTTCTTCAGCGTTAGTTTCTCGACTTTATCAGTGTTACCTGAACCGATCTCTTTGATAAAAGCCTCCTTTGCAGACTTGTCATAATGCATTGGCAAAATGAGATGTGCCTCGAGTTTAACCGCAAGCTTCGATGCTGCTGGAACATCAAGAACATCACCTCCTCCGATCGGGATAAAGAGAATATCAATATCACCTAGCTCACTAAGGATCTTTGGGTCTATTTCTGCTGTCCCAAGAGCTCCCAAGAACACGAGATTCATGTCCTCCATTCGAACTTGGTAGATTGTCGTATAGCGTTCTTCTTTGTCATAGACGGTCTTCATTCCATAGCCGCGCACCGTCACTGCACCACACTCATATTCTCCTGGACCTTGAATGACAAATGGTTCTTTTGTGCCATGACTCACCTGTTCGACACCATTCATATGTGGGTGCCACAACGAAACAAGGGCGATATCAGCACCAAACTTGGTTTGTGGATACGCTGTCCCCTTTGCTATTGGGTCAAAGGCAAGTGTTGTGTCGCCAAACGACACCTTAAAAAATTGACATCCGTGATATGAAATAACCATAATGTGTAGAGTATACGATACTTTTGTCCGCTTGACGAAGTCAGTATCAAAAACAAAGCAGTGAAGCTACTGAGCATCAACTGAATCCAGTCTATATCGTCGTGACCTATTCTGAGCATTCGCGGTGATCGTATGTCACACGACGCTTTCGACGTCGAAGCGTGTGAGGAATAGGTCACGACGATATAGGTACAAATGACTTTCTGTCTCGACAGACTAACAAAATATGCTATAGTTGCCCGACCGAAAGGTAATTAACAGTTTCCTCGCGACACACGTTAATCCCTCTTTGCGTGCTCACGGCCACGAGATCTGGAGCAAAGAGACGCGTGTCGTCGGAATAATAACAATATATTGTTATCTAAACGTATGGCAGAACACACACACGACACCCCAAGTGTCATGGGCTCATTCATTGGCGCAGTGCCAGTAGCCCCAAAGGAAGGACAGCTCGTAGAAGGTACCGTATCAGCAATCGGACGTGCCCGCGTCTACGTCGATCTCCCGCCGTTTGGAACTGGGTTGATCTACGGACGAGAGTATATGAACGCCCGCGATATTCTCCGCAAGGTTTCTATCGGTGACACCATCGCTGCTAAAGTAGTCATGCCTGAAAACGAAGATGGATACATCGAACTCTCCCTCAAGGAGGCTCGTCAAGCATTGATCTGGGCTGATGCTGAAGAAGCAGTCAAACGAGGCACCGTACTTAGTCTTGCGGTCAAAGAAGCAAATAAAGGTGGTCTTATTATCGAATGGCAAGGTATCCAAGGGTTCCTTCCCGCATCACAACTCTCAGCTGATAACTACCCACGTGTGGCTGATGGTGATAAGGATAAGATTCTCTCCGCCCTTAATTCACTCGTTGGTAAGTACCTCTCGGTCGTCATGATCACGGCTGACCAAAAGGAGCATAAGCTCATCTTCTCAGAGAAAGGACTCCAAGAGAAGGAAGAAAAGGGTGTCAAGATCGGTAAATACGAAGTGGGCGATGTGCTCACTGGTGAAGTTACTGGCGCCGTTGACTTCGGTATCTTCGTCAAGGTAGAACAAGGGCTTGAGGGTCTCGTCCATATTTCAGAACTTGATTGGGGTCTCGTCGAAGACACACGTGCACTCTACAAGATCGGTGACTCCGTCAAGGTCAAGGTGATCGAAGTTAAAGATGACAAGATCTCACTCTCAATCAAGCAATTGAAAGAAAATCCATGGGTTGAAGCTGGACGCAAGTATCAGAAAGACCAAATCGTTGACGCGGTGATCATCAAGTACAATCGACATGGTGCTCTTGCTTCAATCGAAGAAGGTGTTGCTGGACTCGTTCACATTTCTGAGTTTGAAAAAGAAGAACAACTCAAATCAACTCTTTCACTCGGTAATGTCTACAAATTCAAAATCATGCTCTTCGAGCCTGCGGAGCAACGTATGACCCTCTCATACAAAGCTGCAAACGAAGTAGCGTAACAACAAAAAACCTCCCCGCTCATCTGCGGGGAGGTTTTTTGTTGTTTCTAATTATAACGATTCATTACTGCAACGAGACCTTCCGTAATGAGGACATGCATTACTTCTTTATAGAGCGGATAGACATCCCGCATAAGCACCTCATGCTCCTTTGTCGTAAACGACTGAAGCACAAACGATGCGGTTGCAGCACCACGAACCATCGGTACGGTACCGTCTTCTTGAGGGAGAGGAGCAATACCAATACGAATCCGAACAAACGCGCGACTTCCCATTTTTTCAATGATTGACGCAACACCATTATGACCAGCGGCACCTCTATCAAATGATACTTTGATCGTCCCTAGCGGTATATCTAGCTCATCATGCACGACAACAAGTGACGAAATATCATCTTTGCGCAACAACTTTATTGCCGCAGACCCAGAATGATTCATGTACGTCTCAGGGAAGAGTATCGTCAGTGGTCGATTTTCATATGCACCCGTCGTCACTCTACCACTATACGCAGCTGACATAATCGGTGACGGTAACACAAAATCTTCACAAAGCTTTTTCGTCAAAATCCACGCGACGTTATGTCGTGTCGTTACATATGCATCACCAGGATTCCCTAACGGAATAACGTAGATCATGATGTTCTATTCTACACGAGCAACACACGACTGTCAGCGAAAGAAAAATTTGTATTTGTCGTAACATCACGTATAATTGATTCATCAATCACTCCTATGTCTTGGTTCTCATCAGATGAAGCATCCTCACGTACTGTGATTCTCCCCGACACAGACACCGCAACAGCAACATCGTCTAAAGAGCCAGAACATGGCATTGTAGAGGTCGTCCGTTTTTGTATCATTGCACTTCTCATCGTCGTCCCGATTCGGATGTTCATCGCACAACCATTCATTGTCTCAGGTGCATCGATGGCGGATACCTTCCATACAGGCGAATATCTTATCGTCGATCAGGTAACGTACCAGCTTCACCAACCAAGGCGAGGCGATGTTGTCATCTTTCGTTACCCGCGAGATCCATCCAAATACTTCATCAAGAGAATCATTGGTGTTCCTGGTGATACCGTCGTCATTGAAAAAAGTTCTGTAACAATTTATAACGCTGAACATCCTCAAGGGTTCGTCCTTGACGAACCGTACGTCAAATCAATGCGCCCAAACCCTCGTGTCGAAGAGACACTCGGTGACCGTGAGTATTTTGTGATGGGCGATAACCGCGACGAAAGCTCCGATTCTCGTATGTGGGGCGTCCTACAAGAAGAACGAATCATCGGTCGAGCTTTTGTTCGCCTCTTCCCATTCAACACCATTGATTTTCTCCCGGGCGAAGCCGCGCCGGATGCAACCGCAGTATTATCACCAACGTCATAAGCAGTCTATATGAAGTATTCTACCAGTGACTTTCTTCGAGCAGCCAGTGAGACCGCTGAACACTACGGGTTCCGGACCGTGGAACGACTGAAGCGGGACCCTGCTTGTAAAGAGTGCACTGCACTCACCCACAGCGTCAATCCCGCTGAAATGTTTTCTGACACGCATGGTGCAATCTGGGCTAATGCCCTCACCGATTTTTGCGAACAAAATCTCCACGCACTTAAGACTCCGGTCCTTCTCTACTCCATCGCGCAACAAGACGACAACAGTGACGTCGCGCTCTCGCTCAGTATTTTTAATGTGCAAAAGAGCATCGCTGAATCAATACTTATCCAAGCGTCCCGGGCCATCCTACAAGAATTAAATCAGGCAGAGCACGTGGTTCGAGTCAATTCTCTCGGCGATACAGAGTCAGCCACCCGCTACACCAAAGAACTCACTAATTTCCTTAGAAAGCGTATTGATCAACTCCCTGTCGATGCTCGTGAACGAATGAAAGAACATCCCGTACAAGCCCTCCTGACGCTCATCGAGACTGAACACGAGCTAGCCTATAAGAGTCCCAATCCCCTTGAATTTTTAAGCGATCAAAGTCGAAAACATTTCCGAGAGATTGTTGAATTCCTCGATATGAGCGAGGCTCCTTATGAAATCGATGCGAAAATGCTCGCGCACTACAACTTCTACTCCGATGCAATATTCTCTATTGAACATCCCCCCTGCACCGAGGACAGCTCTAGTCTCCAAGTCCGAGGTGGCCGGTTTGATGAATTCGTCTTCCGTAAGACGCGTCAACGTATTCCTGCTGCCGGAGCACTCGTCACCTTGAAAGATAGCAAGTCAGTGAGCCGATTCCCTCGTCTTAAGACCCCTGACGCCTCAGTGTACGTGGTCCAACTGGGTGCCGGACCGAAGATGCGAAGTCTCCTCATCATCGATGAACTTCGTCGTGCAGGTATTCTCGTTGACCATGACCTTGCTTGCGACTCGCTCTCAACACAACTACGTCAAGCCGAGGCACGCGGCGTTCGCTATACAATCATAGTGGGTCAAAAGGAATTCGTTGAAGGATCTGTCATTATCCGCGACATGCAAGAACGAAGCCAAGAAAACGTTTCAATTAAAGACATGGTTCGCCTCCTCAAAAAGCAGTCAACACACGCTACCTGGACTGTCTAAGGTATCAAGAATAACCCGTGCTTGCTCATAAAAAGAAAAAATGCTATAGTGCTGCCCACATATGGCAATTAATGTAGCAGTCGAGCGCAACAATAACGAAAGTAGCGCAAACGTTATCCGTCGCTTTCAAAAGCGAGTACAAGGTGCTGGCATCCTCCAAAAGGTCCGAGGTGCTCGTTACTATTCACGACTTAAGAGTCGTAATGTCGACCGAATGTCAAAGCTCAAAAAGCTTGCTAAGAAGGAAACTTACGAGAAGATGCTCAAGCTCGGTAAGATCAAAGAACAAAAGAGCTTCCGCCGTCCCTAAGCTGACACCACAACCCCCTTTGGGGGGTTTGTTTTTATAAGTAAGGATGGCATACTCTAGTGACATGTCGTCCTCATTCATCTGCGCCTCAACGGTAAAGAAACCAATTCCATCCGCGCCATTTGAAACCATAAAAAATGCTATTCTTGGAACGCGATACTCACTCCACCTTACCTTCGTCGGCGAAACCCGGGCTCAATCACTGAATACAATTTACCGACAGAAGTCCTATGTACCGAATGTCTTATCGTTTCCCCTTTCAGAATCAGAAGGAGAAATCTATATCTGCCCCATTGTTGCCAACAAAGAAGCGTCTCGCTACAACTTCACCAAGGAGGGTTATCTTGTCTTTCTCTTTATCCACGGTTGCCTTCATTTGAAAGGCCACGACCATGGCGATACAATGGAGGAACTGGAACGCCGCTTTTGCAAGCGTTTTGGCGTTGTATAAATCCTCATGGCAGACCATATTATCACCGGCATTGATATCGGCACCTACCAAGTGAAGGTGGCGATTGCTCGTATCCCCAAAAGTGCTAGTGACCGAGTCGTCCCTGAAATCATCGGTACCGGATACGCAGAAAGCCGCGGTCTCAAGAGTGGCTATATCATGAACGAGGCTGATGTCGCACGAAGCATCAAAAGCGCCATCGTCCAAGCCGAAAAAAGTGCTGGCGTGCTCGTTAAACGGGCACACATCGCGATCGGCAGCATTGGTCTTGAAGAAACATACTCTCGTGGAGAAATCATTCCCACACGTGCCGATGCTGAGATAACGACTATCGACATTGAGAAAGTTATGGAAGATAGTGAGGCTCGCATTATCGATCATATACCCAACCGAAAAATTCTCCACTCCATTCCCCTTCGCTATCTTGTTGATGGACAAGTTGTCCTTGGTCGACCACAAGGCATGCGTGGTACCAAGCTCGAAGTCGATGCACTCTTCATTACCACCTTTGAACAGCATGTAAACGACCTTATCGCCACCATCGAGGGCATTGGTATTTTTGTTGAGGATGTGATTGCCTCGCCTCTTGCAGCAAGCTTCGTCATGCTCAGTAAGACACAAAAACGAGCCGGGTGCGTTCTTACAAATATCGGATCAGAGACCACCTCAATGGTTGTCTTTGAAGACACGACCCCTATCTCGCTTCGTATTTTTCCTATCGGCTCAAGTGACATTACGAATGATCTTGCACTTGGTCTTAAAATCCCTCTCGAGGAAGCAGAAAAAATTAAGCGCGGTGGTATCACAAGCGCAGCTTTTTCAAAGAAAAAAATTGATGAAATTATCCAGCATCGATTGGAAGCAATATTTCTCCTCATTGATGCGCAGCTCAAAAAAATTAAGCGAGATGGTCTCCTCCCAGCTGGGGTTATCTTAACTGGCGGCGGCTCGAATATTCCAACCATCGCCGAGATCGCTAAGCAAGCACTCTCACTTCCAGCCAGAATAGCGACCCTTGAAATAGGAAAAAACACCAAGATCAAAGACGCTTCATGGGCTGTTGCCTACGGACTCTGCATGTGGGGCGCGAGTGACACCGAAGAAACCTCGACAATCGGTGCCGTCAAGAAAAGTAAGCATACATTCATGGCGTGGCTACAGCAATTTCTCCCGTAGTGACACCTCTGTCAAACACACGCATCACAATTTTGTCAATATCGTGACAGATTGCATAGGGAGCGGTATGATACCACTACCTTATTAATGGTGGGTACCGATTTTGGTGTGGTATTCCGGTAATGCATACGTTATGGAACAAATTAAATCTGATGTCGAATCCTTCGCACGAATCCGCGTTGTTGGTGTTGGTGGATCGGGTGGTAATGCCGTTAACCACATGGTGGCGAACAAAGTAAAAGGAGTTGAATTCATTGCCGTCAATAGTGATGCCCAGGATCTCCACCACTCACTCGCAAAGCGCAAAATTCATATCGGAAAGAACCTCACTCGTGGACTCGGTGCTGGTGGTAATCCCGACATGGGACGTCGAGCTGCAGAAGAAACTCGCGAAGAAATTGCAAACGCGATCAAAGGTTCTGACATGATTTTCATCACTGGCGGAATGGGAGGCGGTACCGGTACCGGAGCAGCTCCTGTTGTCGCTAAGATTGCACGTGAAAGCGGCGCACTCACCGTCGGTGTCGTCACAAAACCATTCCTCTTTGAGGGACAAGAACGTATGCGTCTGGCGCTCCAGGGTATTGACGAACTCAAGAAAGAAGTCGATGCACTCATCATTATTCCCAATGACCGACTCCTCGCTATCGTCGATCGAGAAGCAACTATATTGAGCGCCTTCCAACAGTGCGATAACGTCTTGAAGCAAGCCGTCGAAGGTATCTCCGACCTCATCACGATGCCCGGTATCATCAATGTTGACTTCGCTGATATTCGCAGTGTCATGGAAAATGCTGGATCAGCACTCATGGGTGTCGGCGTTTCAAGTGGCGAAAAGCGTGCCGAAGAAGCTGCCAAGTCAGCCATCAATTCCCCACTCCTTGAAGTCTCAATTACAGGAGCCAAGGGTGTCCTCTTCGCCATCGCAGGCGGCGACGACCTCGGGATGCTCGAAGTGCAAGACGCTGCTCGTATCATTACCGAGTCAATTGACCCTCATGCCAAAGTGATCTTCGGTGCTATCCGGGATGAAAAGCTCAAGAAAAATGAGATCAAAGTCACCGTCATCGCAACTGGTTTCCCTGAAGAGGGTGTTAGTAGCACAACGACCATCTCCCGGCGCGCACCGCTAGCTGCTCCACTCCCTAAGCTTGAACCAGAAGAAGAACCAGTCGTAGAGTCAAAGGGACGAATTTTCAATTCGCTCTCAATACCCAAGAAGCCTGACCCAGAACCTCTTCCCGACACAGTAGCTGAAGCAGCTCATGCGCACACCTCAGTACCGCAACGAGCACCTCTTGAGATGACCAAGCGTGACCCCAAGCCAGTTGACCCGCTCGACGAAGAAGATGACGGGGATTGGGGAGCAGTGCCTGCATTCTTGCGCCGATCCAAACTCAAGTAAATTGCAACAACTTCCATTCTCACACAACAAAACCGAGCGATGCTCGGTTTTGTTGTGGATCTAGCACAACTCGATGTCTCATCCCCCTATTCAATCGCACATACATTTCCAGGACAAACTGGTTTACTATCCGGTTGTGCAATATATCCATGTGCCAACAACCAATTGTACACAATGCAACCAACACAGATACCAAATGCGGACTCAAAAAACATAAACGTTAAACAAACTCCGCAGATAATGAGATTAGGCACACCAACGACCCCAAGAACAAAAACAAGCATCATCATGATGGACGCAAGTGCAAATCCAATACTCCAGGCAAAGCGTTTTTGAATTGCGCCGACATACTCAGGTGTTTGACGGTGCACTATCCAAGCAGCTAGTCGCGAGAGCGGTGACGCTTTGACTCCAAGGGTAAGCTTGAGAAGAAAATCAGACCAAATCAACGGGAGAACAATCATAAGTGGCTGGTAGTCCTCGGTATACCAGGCTGACGTCATGGCGAAGAGACCGAGCAACATTGTTATCCCCGCTCCGGCCCGCACTGCCCGCTCATTCACAACTGGATACGGAGCTGGCTTCCCATAGAGCATTAATCCTGGAATAACGTCACCAACCTGCCCGAATGGTCGAGATAATAATTTCATATCAAATACGTTATAACTTTTTTATCATCGTCTTCATTAACGCCACCAATTCCTCAGGTCGTGCATTTTTTGCACACTCTGCCAGGGATGATTCAATGTACGCAACAATGGTAGCGTCGAGAGCACCCTTCACGGCGAGTAGTTGCGGAACAAGTTTCGCACACGGAGTTCCGGCGTCAATCTCATGTTCAAGTCGTTCGAGTTGCCCAGAGAGACGTCGTAGTCTGTGTGTAATGATGGTGTTTATCATACTTGCAGAGTATACCCCCCTGGGGTATACTCTGCAAGTACTCCCCTGTGCTATGCTACGGGAGCATCACATTGTTTAACTTTTTTATGCATACGTTTGAACTTGCAATTATTGGTGGAGGACCAGCTGGCGTCGCAGCTGGCGTGTACGCGTCCCGCAAAAAACTCAATACGATTTTTATAACAAAGGACTGGGGTGGGCAGAGCACTGTCTCGACAGATATTCAAAATTGGATCGGCAGTCCTTCAATCAGCGGACAAAAACTTGCTTCCGATCTTAAGAATCACCTCATGACCTATGCAAGCGATGTCGTCACCATACAAAGTGGCGTGACAGCAACGCAGCTGGCAAAAAATCCTGACGGATCATTCACCGTTACAACAAGTGATACTACTACCTATCAGGTCAAAGCGGTACTTATCGCTGCAGGATCGAAGCGGCGTCAACTTGATGTACGTGGTGCTGCTCAATTTGAACACAAGGGACTGACCTACTGCGCGAGCTGTGATGGGCCAATGTTTGGCGGCCAATCAGTCGCGGTTATCGGTGGCGGGAATGCAGCCTTTGAAACTGCCGCGCAACTCCTTGCCTACGCCAAAGACGTTACCCTCTTTCAGCGAGGCACCACCTTCCGTGCTGATCCAGTTACCGTCGAAAAAGTACTGGCCCACCCCAACATGCACGCGATCACTGATGTCTCGATTGAAGAAATCGTTGGCGACAAGTTCGTCTCCGGTATTCGCTTCCATACGCCAACCGCACCTTCGACTATTCTACCTGTCACTGGTATCTTCGTTGAAATTGGCATGATACCCAACACTGATTTTGTTGCTGACACCATTACACGAGATGAGTATGGAAGAATCGTGATCGATCCCTGGACACAACAAACAAGCACACCTGGCATCTGGGCGGCTGGCGATTGTACCAACGTGCTCTACCACCAAAACAACATTGCCGCCGGAGATGCGGTCAGAGCCCTTGAAGACATCTATATCAATCTACGTGCACGCTAAGTGCTTTCAACAAAACCACCACCGGCTAGAAGCCGGTGGGTTTTGAGTATTGCAATACCACGGGCTAAAGCCCGTTATGGTAGTGGTAATTAAGCGTCTAGCACCGTGAAGCTATCACCACGCTTATCTTCGTC
>JACCDR012638776.1_pt1 | contig 20504 bp, 21 predicted proteins | sample 7446431 | NCBI WGS metagenome assembly JACCDR01 (sample SAMN15323443, study PRJNA562643) | freshwater metagenome | isolation source: river surface water | place: USA:Blue River Watershed | collected 2017-08-17 | reverse complement strand
GGTGCGCCCGGTTGAGGTGGAGAAGGTTGACCCCATCGTGGCTTGGCGTTACCTGCCATGAACAAAGGCCTAGGACTCACCGGCTGGTGCTACCTCATTGCCCTAGCTGCTGTTCTCGTGATGCTGGTGGCGCCATGACGGTTGCTGAGTTGATTGCCAGGCTGCAAGCCATGCCGAGCGAGATGGTTGTTGTCATTGAGGACTGCGACAGCGGCTGGGCGCTGCCAATCGAATCTGCGTCTACGGGGCATGGGGATTGGAGTGCCCTCTTCGTTGTCAGCGGAAGCTATAGCGGGAGGCTGGACTTGTGACCGAGGCCGAAGAACTGGAGCGTTCCCATCGCCTGTGGCACGACGCCAACGTGGCTGTGATCCTCGGTTACATGGAAGAGTGGGGCGTGACGCTGGAAGAGATCGCCGAGGCGCACAGGAGCGCGGGTTGCCCCAAAGTAGGAGTTGCCGTAAAATTTCCATCCAACTTGGAGAACCAGTCTGTTGGACATGGCGACAAAGTTGGCAAACGACCAGGGCTACCTGATCGGGCAGAGTCACCCGAAGGCGGAACTGTCTGACCACGAGGTTGACCTGCTCCGCAGCCTCCGGGAAGAGCACAACTACGGCTGGAAGCGATTGGCGAAGATCATGGAAATCCCCGTGCGCACCGTCCGCGACATTTGCCAGTACAAGAACCGTGCCCAGACGCCCAACGTGGGCGGTCCCATTACTGGGGGTGGGTGAAGTTGCTGGATGCTGGTGAAACACCTTTGCAAAAGGTGCCGTAAGCATTACAATAAGCTAAGACTCTACCCCATGCCAAATGGACGCAATGAGCCAGATAGTTAAGACGCTCGGGTCTATCCCTAAGACCCAGCAGGAGCGTCGGCAGGCCAAGAACAAAAGATACTACGAGAAGAACAAATTCATCTGGCAGTGGTACAACGAAATACGCAAACTGCGTAGGCTGCAGAGGTTATTGGAGAGCCAATGAGAATCACTGATGTTGCCATCCAGAGGAGTCTTGCGCACAACAGCGCATGGCTCTTCATGATCGAGATCAATGACAACAAGTTCACGGGCTATTTTGACGACTTCGGTGGCTTTATTACCATGGTGACCGAATGTGCCAAATTCATGGCGGTTCGAGCTGGGAAGCTCCGTGTCAAGGATGCAGGGTTTACCCGACCTGTGGCGCCGGGAAACAGCCAAGGACAGGTCCTGCCAGGAGACCGGGCGCAATGAAGCTACTTCGGGAAATCGGGGCTTACGCATTCATCGTGTTCTGCGTTTACATCCTGCCGGCAGCGATCCTGATCGGCCTGGGGGTGTAATGGCGTTCGACCCAGCCATCGCAGACAAGGTGTTGGATGGACTTGTGCGGGGCTTGAGTTTGCGCCAAGCATCGGAGCTGCACGGCGTCTCGCAGCGGACATTTCTTGATTGGGTTGAATCGGGGGTTAACCCTGAGTTTTCCGCTCAGTACGCGAGAGTAAGAAAAATTGGGTACCTCACCTTGGCAGAGGAAATATTAGAGATTGCCGACACGCCGATGCTTGGTGTGGAGACTAAAACCAAGGCAGACGGCACTGTGGAGACAACAGAAGGTGATATGCTGGCGCACCGTAGGTTGCAAGTGGACACGCGCAAGTGGATGCTCTCCAAGATGCTTCCCAAGGTGTACGGCGATAAGTTAGAGCTGGCCGGCGACAAAGACAATCCTCTGACGGTTGTAGTTCGCAAGCTGACTGACCAAGTCAAGCCGAATGGAGATTGAGCTTCCCGCTAACGGGTGGCGCCCCCGTCCTAGACAAATGGCAGCATGGGCTGCACTGGAGGCTGGGCGTAAGCGTGTCGCATTGGCGTGGCACCGAAGATATGGCAAGGATGAAGTAAGCCTCAACTGGACGGCCGTTAGTGCCATGGAGCGTGTGGGGACGTACTGGCACTTACTTCCGCAGCAGAACCAAGCGCGCAAGGCCATCTGGAACGCAGTCGATGCCCGGACTGGCAAGCGTCGAATTGACCAAGCCTTCCCCCACGAAATACGAGAAGTCACCCGTGACAATGAAATGTTCATCCGTTTCAAGAACGGATCGACATGGCAGGTGGTGGGGAGTGATAGCTACAACAGCTTGGTTGGCTCTCCTCCAGTGGGGGTGGTGCTCTCTGAGTACGCGCTGAGCGATCCCAATGCATGGGCATTCCTCAGGCCCATTCTTGCCGACAACGGCGGTTGGGCGCTGTTCATCTCTACGCCACGAGGCAACAACCACTTCGCCAAGTTGGTTCGATATGCCATCGATAACCCGGATGAATGGTTTGGCGAAGTACTGGGTGTTGAGGACACGGGTGCCATCCCGATGGATGTTATCGACCGTGAGCGTCGAGAACTCCGTGCCGAGCGCGGGGAGCGGGAAGCAGATGCCATCATTGCGCAGGAGTATTACTGCGACTTCAATGCGGCGATCCCAGGAGCTTATTACGGCCATCACATGACATTGGCCGAGAAAGAGGGGCGCATCGGCGACTTCCCTTGGATGCCCAATCTACCCGTTGGGACTGCATGGGATCTTGGTCACGGGGACTCGACGGTTATTTGGTTCTACCAGCAGCTCAGATCTGGTCGTATCCGACTGATCGACGTGCTCGAAGGATCGGGTGTCGGGATTGATTGGTATGCCGCCAAGATTCGTGAGCGGGAGTATGCGTTCGCCGATCACATTTGGCCGCATGATGGTGGGCACGGGAATGTTCGTGACATCGGAGGCAATACCCTGGAAGCCAGTGCCAAGACATTGGGCGTGCGCCCTATTCGAATCTTGGATCGAGACCCAACGGTGCAAATGGGGATACAGGCGGTTCGCCAGATCTTCCCGTTACTGGAGTTCAACGCCAAGCCGCTTCCTTTCCAAGGAGAATCGCAAGACGATGCGAACCTCCGCATGCAGCGCGCCTGTGATGCGCTGCGGCAATATCGGCGAGTGTGGGACGAAAAGAACCAGAGGATGAGCGACAACCCGCTTCACGACTGGACATCCAACACCGCAGACTCGCTCCGATATCTAGCCCGAGGCAGAAAGCCTTTCTATTCGGCTCCAGCTGGAAACAGTGGCCGGCCCACTCAAGCCATCACTGATTGAGCGCTAAGACCCCATTGTCTTCAGCCCATAGCATCCCGCGAAACAGGGCGGAGTGCGCATGAATATCTTTAGTGGCTTGGGTGATGTGCTGAAAAACCAGTTCAACGCCAAGAGCCTCACAAAGAGCGCCCTGACGAGCGGGCTCACTACGGCGCATGACTTCAACAAAGACGGGTATCACCGTCTATTCCCTGACAAGCCTGACGCTCCAGTCGCTCCTCCAGCTCCCACGATCAGCGATGCTGATGCGGCAGGCGAAGACAAGGCCAACCAATTGCGCAGACGCCGTGGGTTAGCCGCCACCATTCTGGCGGGGAGCACGGATCAACAGCCCACCACGCGTGCGGCATCACTCCTAGGAAGCTGACAAACATGGCACGCCGCAAGACTTACTACATCGCAGACGGTCAAACTATTCAAGGAGTGGCCACCCCTGCTGTTATTGCAGCAGACGGAAACTATCCCGCAACGCCAGGCTACGTGGACTGGGAGGGTGGTGATGGCGCATTCATGCTGGCGGGAACGGTGGGAGGCGGGACCTACACCCTCCAGATCCAAGCGCCAGATGGAACGTGGCTGACGGTGAATGCAAGTGTGGCCCTTACGGCGGTCGGTGTCGTGAACTTCAGTGCTCCTGCTGGGCGGTTGCGCCTTGCGGTGACGGGATCGGCAGGCGCCTCGATCAAGGCGTGGCTGGTCGGCATCCCAACCAATAACGCTGGGTGATGTAGTCCAATGGACTCTGTTGCGGAAGACTGCCTGCGCCTTCAAAGCGAGATGGAGGCCGAGCGCGGCACCATCGAGGGTCACTGGCGTGAGGTGGCCGAGCTGGTCCGTCCAAGCCAGAACATTTTCCAGCAGAACTATCGGACGCTGGGGGATAAGCGCAATCAGAAGATCTTTGACGACACAGCGCAATTGGCTTTGCCAAAGTTTGCCGCTGCAGTTATCAGCATGGCGTTTCCCGCTACACAGCAGTATCACAAGCTCACCTGTTCAGAGCGCAAGCTGGCCGAAAAGCCAGCGGTGAAACGTTGGTTTGAGCGGGCCAATGACCTGCTGTTCCAGGTGCGGTATTCGCCGTATGCCAACTTCCAGACCCAATCGGGCGAGATGGTGTTGGATGTTGGGGCCTTCGGGACGGGGATTCTGTTCGCCGATGACGTGCTTGGGATGGGGATTCGCTACAAGTCCTTCCCTCTCGCAGAAACGTATGTCGCGGAAGATCCTCACGGGATCATCAACCGGCTGCACCGCAAGTTCGAATTCACCGCATATCAGGCAGTCAACAAGTTTGACCCTGAGCGACTGTCGGACGGCATCCGTGCAGCGGCGCAAACCAATCCACTCACTAAGTTTTGGTTCGTGCATTGCGTCTTCCCCAACGATGCCTACGACGAGCGCCAGGTACTGCATCCCGTGAACGGGAAGAAGTTCAAGTCGGTCTACATCGAGTTGGGTGCACGCAAGTGCGTGGCAGAAGGTGGGTACAGAACGTTCCCGTTCTCGGTCCCGAGGTACGAGACCGCCCCGCGTGAGGTCTACGGCCGCAGCCCGGCCATGAAAGTCCTGCCGACTATCAGGACCCTGAACGAGATGGAGAAGACCATTCTCCGTGCGGGGCAGTTGGTGGTGGCTCCCCCAATCATGCTTACCGATGATGCGAGCCTGAGTGCTTTCGACCTGCGTTCAAGTGCACTGAACCATGGGTATCTGGACAGTCAAGGCCGCCCGTTGGCTGTGCCTTTCCAGTCCAACGCCAAGGTAGATTTTGGCTTGGACATGATGGAAGCCAAGCGAATGGCTGTGAACGATGCGTTCCTCGTCACGCTTTTCCGAATCCTGGTGGACGAGCCGCAAATCACGGCAACAGAAGCCATGCTGCGCGCTCAAGAAAAAGGCCAACTCTTGGCCCCAACCATGGGGCGCATGCAGTCCGAGCTTCTTGGCCCATTGGTCGAGCGGGAATTGGACATCCTGGCTGCCAATGGCGCGTTGCCTCCCATGCCGGAAGAACTGATCGAAGCGCGCGGCGAGTACAAGCTGGAATACCAATCGCCACTGAACCAGGCCCAACAGGCGGGGGTCGGGGTCTCCATCTTGAATTCATTCCAGGCCTTGGCACCATTGGCTCAAGTGGACTCGACGGTCATGGATGTGATCGATACGCACAATGCAGCTCGCAAGCTTCTCCTCGCGGGCGGGTTCCCTGAGTCTGCCATCAGGTCGGAAGAAGAGGCTGGAGAACTGTCAGAAGCGAGGGCTGAGCAGGCTCAAATGCAGCAGATGATCTCTGCGGCTCCGGTTGCTGCATCGGCGGCCAAAGACATGGCCCAGGCGCAAGCCTTGGCTGCTTCCGCGCCAAACCAGCAGGCGCCTAACCTGGGGCTCTCTTGAGCATCTACACCAAGTTCTTACGCAGGCGTGGGCACTACCGCGCTGTATTTGAAAGCGAGTCCGGCAAGGCTGTCTTGGCGGACCTTAAACGTTTCTGCGGCTACATGGAGAGCCCGGCTGTGGTGTCACAGCTGAGGCAGAAGGTGGACATCGAAGCCACCTTCATTCGCATTGGCAGGCAAGAAATGTTCCAAAGAATCATCACGCAGTTGAATATTGATGATGCACAGCTCCTGCGGCTCAAAGAGGCTGCGGATCAAGACTAACCACCGAGAAGGATAGACCAATGACACAAGCCGCTGCTGCGTTTGCAGCCACCGCGTCCGCCCCTGCTTCTAGTGAAGGGGTTGCAGCGCCTGCTCCAGTTGCCTCATCTCCTGCCCCAGCCCCAGTGGCAGCACCCGCTCCTGCTGCTGGTGGGGAGTGGTTTGGCGGGTTCGCGAATGCTGAGGTAAAGACATGGGCTCAGGCAAAAGGCTTCAAGGACCCTGAGGCTGTGACCGAGAGCGCCTACAACTTGGAGAAGCTGATTGGCTTCGACAAGGCAGGGCGGACGCTCGTGGTCCCAAAGGACGATGCTTCGCCTGAAGAGTGGAAAGCATTCAACGCCAAGTTGGGCGTCCCGGAAAAGCCAGGGGACTACAAACTCCCGTTGCCGGCAGATGCCGACCCGAATCTTGTGTCCACCATTCAAGGTTGGATGCACAAGGCTGGGGCGACGCCCAAGATGGCCGAAGCGCTCACGAAAGAATTTGTTGAGTTCTCCGTGCAGCAAAAGACGCAGGAAGAAAAGGCACTCTTCGACCTTTCCGACAAAGCGTTCGGGGAAACCACAGCACGCTGGGGTAAAGAGGCCGACGCCAACCTTGAGTTGGGTAAGCGCTTTACGGCACAGCTGCTTCCCTCTGAGGTGACCTTGGACGATGGAACCAAGGTCACTCGGCAGCAGTTCCTCGAAAAGGTCTTCAATGCCACGGGTGCCACAGGCGCCATGCTGGAGCTATTTGCCAAGGCTGGCCGCGGAATGGGAGAGCATGTGATGCATACCACCTCTGGTGGCGGTATGCCAGACAACTCACCAGCAGCAGCGCAAGCGAAGATCAAGCAGCTCACATCCGACCCCGCTTGGTCGAATGCGTATCTCAATGGTGACAAGGAAAAGCTTGCTCTGATGAGTGAACTCCAGCGTCAGGCGGCGGGCGCATGAAGAAGCATGGCGACAAGAGCGAGTTCGAGCAACCAGGGCTGGAAGTTCGGTCTTCGCTAAGACCCGACATCCTGGCGCGCATAGAGTTACTCAAGATAGTTTGGAGACCTGATCGCAGCGCTGCTGATGCGATCAAGGTCTGCGAAGAACTAGAGAAGTACCTCGGCAGTAGCGGCAAGTCGTGAGACCCGCCAGACCGCTCGAAAGAGAGCCGCAGGCCACATGCGGAAGTGGAAGTAAGGCCCGGACATCCCGGCAAGCCTCGCGAGATTGAAGCCCGTGAATCAACCTCAATAGCGAGAACCCAAAATGTCTCAGTTCGTCACTACCCACTTCGTGCAGCAGTACACGACCAACGTGCAGCTGCTTTCCCAACAACGCATGTCGCGCCTGCGCGCCTCTGTGACGACCGGCACTTATGTCGGCAAGCAGGGTGTGCCGGTCGATCAATTTGCACCTACCGTGGCCCAGCGGCGCACCACGCGCTACCCGGCCCTGACCCCTGTCGATACGCAGACGGATCGTCGCTGGGTGTTCCCGGCCGACTACGACTGGAACGATCTGATCGACGGCATTGACAAACTGCGCATGTTGATCGACCCACAGTCGAGCTATGTGCAGAACGGCACTGCTGCCATGAATCGTGCGATGGACGACGAAATCATCGCCGCATTCTTCGGTGTTGCAAAAACCGGCGTCGATGGCGCTACTAGCACCTCGTTCCTGGCGGCCAACCAAGTGTCGGCCTCTGAAGGTGCGTCGGCCGCTACCGGTCTGAACGTGGAGAAGCTCAAGGCTGGCATTCAGTTGCTGTTGGCCAACGAAGCCTGGGACCCATCGAGCGGTGAGCGCATCAGCTGTGTCATCACGGCCAAGCAAAACCGCAACCTGATGGATGAAGTGCAGATCATCAACAGTGACTACAACGGCGAACGCGCCGTGGTCAATGATGGGTTTGTGATGCAGTGGGGCAAGGTGGATTTCATCCACTCCGAGCGCCTGCCGCTGAACGGCTCGTCGCAGACCCGTTGCCCGATGTACGTCAAGACCGGCATGCACCTCGGCCTGTGGCAAGACATCAGCTCAGACGTTTCTCAGCGCAAAGACCTGGCCGGCTTGCCTTATCAGGTCTACCTCTTCGGCACCTTCGGTGGCACCCGAATCGAAGAGAAGAAGGTCGTTGAGTTGCCGTGCGTCTAATCCAATCCGTATAAGGAGAAACTTTCATGGCAATCGTTCAAACCAAGAGCACTGCGATCTCGAATCGCGATGCAGTTCCTTCAGTCATCAACGATGGGCGGATCGAGCGCGCAACGCAAGAAACGTGTGTGGGCTCAGTGGCGGTGGGCGCGGCCGATTCGGCAACGTCCTACTACCCTTTGTGTTCAGTGCCGTCCAGCGCGATGGTCCGTTCGGTATTTCTGACCTGTCCTGCTGGCATGACCACTCTGGCCGGCAACATCGGTGTTTACAAGAACACCAAGGACAGCGGCGGCAGCACCACGGGCGTGGCAGCCAATACCGGTTCGGGCACGATCTTCGCGGCGGCTCAGACGATGGCAACAGCGCAGAACCGCCTGGACGTGACCAACCTGAACTCAAACGCATACGGCACCGACAAGCGCGAGCAGCCTTTGTGGCAGGCTATCGGCCTGACCGCCGATCCTGCGACCACGTTTGATGTCGGCATTGTGGTGACGACCGCAAACACTGGCGCAGCTGGACGTGTTGGCCTCGAAGTCAACTACGCCGACAACAGCAACTGATCTCTCCTCGGTCTTTCCCCGGCTTCGGCCGGGGCTTTTGCAAGGAAGCAACATGGCAACTCGGCGTTATTCGATCAACCCGCAGGACAACGATCACCAAGTCGTTGAGGCGGCAGGGGCAGCGGTTGTCACCAAAAACATCGAGTTGACGGTGGACTTTGACACGCTGGCAGCGCTGAACCCGTCCATCACAGGGCCGCAGGGCAAGCTTCAGGTGCTGTTGGCACTGGAGCGACTGCACGCCTACATCGAAACCCGTGGCGTCTGGCCCCCCGCTTAATTCGGAGGCTGCATGGCCTCCAGGATTGACATTGCCAACCTGGCCTTAACCAAGCTGGGATCGGCCAGCAAGATCACGGCACTCACCGATAACTCGGTCGCTGCGGTCGCAATCAACAGTGTTTACGAGATGGTTCGCCTTGCAGAGCTGCGAGGCAACTATTGGTCGTTTGCGCTCAAGCGCACATCCATCCCCGCCAGCGCGACCGCTCCTGCGTGGGGATTCAGTGTGGCCTACCCGCTACCATCGGATTTTCTCAGGCTGGTCCAGGCGAACGAGTTCTACCTCGTCCCGGCTTTGTATGACTACAACACCGCCGACGCCAGTGCTTACAGCATTGAAACGAACGCCGATGGGGTGCAGTCCATCCTTTGCAACTACACGGCCCCACTGAAGCTCCGGTATGTGTGGAACGCCACAGACGAGGGGACCTATGACCCCTTGTTCAACATGGCGCTTGCGTCTCGTCTGGCGTATGAGACATGTGAGCAAATAACAGGATCTACTGGCAAGCGAGAGCAGGCCAAAGCCGACTACAAGGACGCCATTTCCATGGCAAGGAAGGTGGGCGCGATTGAGAAGCCGCCTTCACTGATCGGTGATGACAGCTGGGTTCTCACGAGGCTCTGATGTCGCGCGCCTCACCAATACAGAACAATTTCAATGCTGGCGAATTCTCTCCCCGCCTGGCTGGACGAACTGACATTGCCAAATATGGCAGTGGCTGCAAGATTCTGGAAGGGTTCATCCCCTTAATCCAAGGACCGGCCATGCGGCGCGGCGGCTTCCGTTATGTGGCCGAGGTCAAGAGCAGCTTCGATAAAACGTGGCTTGTTCGGTTTGAGTTCAATACCACGCAAGCCTATATCCTGGAGTTTGGAAACAATTACATTCGCTTCTACGCGAATCATGGGCGCGTCGTGGTGTCCGGAGTGTCGGCATACAACGGCGCTACCGCCTACACAATCGGCGATCTGGTTGTTCAAGGCGGGGTGAATTACTACAACATCCAGAATTCAACCGGGGTGGCGCCGCCAAATGCGTCGTATTGGTATCCTCTGACGGGGGATATCTTTGAAATCCCATCCCCGTATTCGGTTGCCGACCTGACGGATAGCGACGGCAACTTCAACCTTCGTTTCGAAGAGTCAGCGGATGTGGTGTATTTCGCCCATTCGTTCCATCCGCCGTACAAGCTGTCAAGACGCGATGTCCAGAAGTGGACGTTTGAGCCGGTTGGCAGAGAGTTGGGAGTTGATGCGTCTGGAGCGCCGCTCGCGACCGGAGGGCCATTTAAAGAAGAAAACATCACGGCCACAACCGTCTACGCATCGGCGGCAACAGGGGCTATTCAGCTCACGGCATCGTCCCCCATCTTTTCAGGGCTACACGCGGGCTCTCTTTTCTTCCTGCGCGAAAAGACTACGGTGTCAACGAAGAAATGGGAAGCAGGCGTCTCCATCACGCTAGGGGACAAACGCCAATCAGACAACAAGACATACATCGCACTCAACACCGCGACCACAGGCGGGAATCGACCAGTCCACACCATTGGCGCGCAGTTCGATGGCGACACGGGCGTTCAGTGGGACTACCAGCATGCCGGGTTTGGCATCGTCTATATCACCAGCGTAGTCAGTGGGACGGTCGTCAATGCGATAGTGGTCAAACCATTCCCGACAAGTGTGAGCTACCCGTTGCCCGATAACGTTGTGGGCGTTGGGAACGCAACAACGCGTTGGGCTTTCGGGGCATGGTCTTATTACGAAGGCTGGCCGACGCAGGTTGCTTTCTTCAAGGAGCGCCTGTGTTTCGGAAGAGGTCACACGGTGTGGCTGTCTGTGGCCGGTGACTATGAGACGTTTACCGCTCATGATCCCAGCGACTTGGTAACGGACGACATGGCCATCAAGGTCGAACTCCAGTCCACCAAGGTCAACGATCTGCAATGGATGCAGTCTGTCAGTGCGGCGGTTGATGCATTGGTGTGTGGGACGGCTGGCGCGGAATTCCTGGTCAAGGCTGACACACAAGATCGAGGCTTTGGGGCAACCAACTACACCTACTCACAGATCTCTACGCTTGGCGCCTCCAATGCGATGCCGGCCCAGGTTGGCAATGTGCTGTTGTTTGTCCAGCGCGCAGGGTTCAAGCTCCGCGATGTGGACTACGATTTCACGTCTGACTCTTATCGGTCAGCCGACCAGTCGCTGCTGGCCGAGCATTTGCCAAAGGTGGGTATCAACCAGGTCTGTTATCAACAAGAGCCGTACTCACTGATTTGGGCCGTGCGCCCTGACGGGCTATTGATGTGCATGACGTATTCGCGCGAGCAGTACCCGGAAGCGCCTCATGGTGGATGGCACCGACATCCTGTTGGTGGGAACGGGGTCGTGGAGTCATTGGCGTCTATTCCTGCGCCGGACAAGTCTCGCAACGAATTGTGGGCCATCACCAAGCGCACCATCAATGGAGTGACCAAGCGTTATGTCGAATGGATGGAATGGGAGCACCAGCCCAACGAAGACCCGGAAGATTCGTTCTATGTGGACAGTGGTTTGACGCTGGACAACACCCAGGCCTCGACATTGACGCCTGGGGCAGGAGCGACAGTCCAAGGAACCATGGGAGTCACATTCAGTGCTGGCACTCCGATCTTTTCGGCGGGGGATGTAGGGAAGCAAATTCATCATCGTTACTACGTCACTGACGATGAGGGCGCTCGAACCTACGTCACAGCAAAAGCAACGATTACGGCATACAACCATTCCGAATCAGTGGTCGCGACAATCGATGCAGCATTCCCAAGCTTGGATGTGATCCCCTCTGGATGGCGCTTGACTGTCACCGCCATCACGGGATTGGGGCATCTGGAAGGCCAGACCGTGGATATCCTAGTCAATGGCGCCACACACCCCCAGCGCGTGGTGACGGGGGGTCAAATCACCCTTCAATCTCCAGCCTCAAAAGTCCACGTAGGCCTTCGCTTCTTGACACGGCTTCAGACATTGAGAATGAACGCGGGCGCTCGTGATGGCACCAGCCAAGGAAAAAAAACCCGGATTCCGACAGCCGTGATTCGGCTGGATGAAACGTTGGGGCTTCAGTACGGCAATAACTTCACCAACATGTACGAAATCAACTTTCGTACGGCCTTGGATTTGATGGATAACCCCCCTCCGTTGTTCACAGGAGATATTGAAGTCAACTGGCCTGGAGATTACGACACCACCCCCTGGCTTTGTTTTCAACAAAGTGATCCGCTGCCGGCGACAATCGTTGCTATCATGCCGCAGGTTGTTGTGGCGGATAAGGGCTGAAATGGACTGCCTAGCCGAAATGGTTCATGCGGTGGCTGAGTTGGCGCCGCGCCAGAAAATCCTCGCGCTGGAAGCCGAGCTGGCCAAGCTGCCTTCGATTGAGAACTTTGTCAGGCTGCGGGAGTTCTTTGCGCCTGGGCAATATGTGCGGGAGTTCTCTCTGGCCGCCCGCCCATGGGGGGATGATCGGCAGGCTATTGTGATCGGGAAGATTCACAAACATGCCCATGCCAATGTGATTTCCAAAGGCAAGTGCACTGTCTACACGGAAGATGGGCTCATGGAAATCGAAGCCCCCATGACATTCATCAGCCAGCCCGGCACCAAGCGGGTGGTATTGATTCATGAAGATCTTGTGTGGACGACCATTCATTCCAACCCAGGCGATGAAACCGACATCGCCAAGCTGGAGCAAGAGATCATCGCACCCACCTATGCAGCATTGGAGGCGCCATGAGCTGGTTTGCCGTTGGGGCGGCAGTAGTTTCCGGCGTTAGCGCGCTTTCCAGCGCCAACGCTAGGCAAAACGCTGCCAAATACAACCAAGAGGTGTCGGAGCAAAACGCCAAGATCACACTGGATCAGACCAGTGCGAATGAATCGGCGCAACGTAGACGAAACGCCCGCATGCTCGGGCAACAGGTGACCCGTGCGGTAGACGGCCCAGGCCTCTCAGGAACCGGGCTGGATGTCATCCAGCAGTCTGCTTCAGAGGCTGAATTGGATGCATTGAATATTCGGTACTCTGGACAACTCGGGTTCATGTCGAATCAATCGCGTGCCGAGCTGTACGGTATGGCAGCAGATGACGCCCAAACGTCCGGGTACGTCAATGCGGGGTCGGCAGCTCTGTCGGGGTACGGCGGGTACACCAAAGCGAAGAGGATCTGACGTGGCACGAATTCCGATTTACGAGCAGCAGACCCATGCCTCTGGGCAGCTGAGTGTCAGCGCCAACGCCGACAGCTTTGGAGGCGGAACGGCGCAGGCGCTTGGGAGTGTTGCGGCAGGCATTGCAGATGTCGGAGTTCAGCGCGACCGAATCTTGCGCGAACAAGACGAAAAGGATGCGCGGGCGTGGTCCGGAAGCGCCCTGTCCAAGGCAACGCTCGACTGGACTGAAACACTGCAAAAGCAGAAAGAGGATGCGCCTCCTGGGGCGCCGGGGTTCACCCCGAAGGTCCTTGCTGAGTTTGACACTTACTCATCCAAGCTGATTGATTCGGCCCCCACCAAGACAGCTAAAGAGTTTGTCCGTCAACACATGACGGCCATGCGAACCTCTATTGGCGAACAGGCGATTCGCTTTGAAGGCGAGGCCCGTGTGGGGCAAAGAGTTGATAACGCACAGAGCGCCATTGAGAATGCCGCAAAGGTTGTCGCGCAAGACCCTGGGCAGTTTGCCAAGATGGAAGTCCTCCTCAAGGAAACAAGGCCTGATGTCGGCCCTGCGATGGCGTCAAAGTTGGACGACCAAGCAAGAAAATCACTTGTCCAAGCGGCGGCCGCCAGTCACATACAGACCAACCCAGACAACGCTTACAACACAATCTATCGGTCTCTTCATCCGTTGATTGATCCTCCCAACAAGGGGTCAACGTCCAGCCAGTATGAAGAGCGGGGGTTGAGGAACAACAACCCAGGCAATCTGAGGAAGTCATCAGCGCCATGGCAAGGCGAGACAGTTGGCAGCGACCCGAGCTTTTCCAGCTTCGCGACACCAGAGGCGGGAATTCGTGCTCTTGGGAAAAACCTACTGACGTATCAAGATACTCACGGACTGAACACTGTCCAAGGAATCATTTCCCGCTGGGCGCCAGCAACCGAGAACGACACGGGAAGTTATGTCAACGCAGTAGCCAGGGCAGCTGGAGTATCTCCAGATGCTCCCATCGATCTGCGTAACCCAGAAACACTCAAGGCGGTTACTGCTGCCATCATCAAGCACGAGAACGGCAAACAACCCTATGCAGACGGGACGCTTGACGCAGGTCTAAAGGCGGCCCTTGGGGCTGCGGATCTTCCGGCCTCCAACCCAGATTCGGTGAAAGCCGTATCCAACCCAGCCGTTGCATCCATGGGGATTGCAGCGGATGGGGAACCGACCAAAACAGGCGTCCCTTGGATTGATGCCATGACGGTGCCAGAGCGTCTGCATTACTTGCAGCAAGCAGCTACCGAACAGCAGAGAGGACTTTCGACGCTTCAGGCCAGCCTTCGATCCAAAGAGAAAGACCTTGGGGCGATGGCAATGTCAGGAGTAGCCCCTCCTCCAAGCAGTATTCCGAGCGAGCAAGATTACATCCGGGCGTACGGTCAGGTGGACGGTCCGGCCAACTACCGGGCGAATGTTTTGGACATCGTTCAGTTGGGGGACGGGATTCGAGCGCTCCAGACGGCCTCCCCGATTGAGCGGAACGCCATCATCAAAGGAGCCGAGCCTCAGCCTGGCTCTGGTTATGACCACGCACAGAAGATGCAAGCGGCGCTCATCAAAGCCAATAGCATCATTGAAAAACAGCTGACGGAGGACCCTGCTGAGTACGTTCTTCGTACGTCACCCAGCGTCAAGTCAGCATTTGTTGCTCTGCAGAACGGCGGGGGGGACCCCATCGTCACGGCGGCCTATGTGAACGCAATGAATGCAGAGCAACAAAGACTGGGTGTGACGGCGCCGAAAGGACCTGGAGAGACGATTCAACAGCCACGGCTGCTCACCACCTCACAAGCCAACGCGGTGGCGGCTCAGTTCTACGACCAAACCCATGGAGGGGCCAAGGCGGCCGATACTATCGCGGCGCTTGAAAACCAATGGGGGCCAGCGTGGCCGCAGGTCTATGCACAGCTCGCGAGAGAGAACAAACTCCCCGACGCGGTTTTGGTGATTCCCAATATGAGCGATGCGGGCGCAAAGGCGCGCATGGCGGCGGCTTCCGTCATCAAAGACGAGGAGTTCAAGAAGATCCTTGCGCCGTCAGACATCAAAGACATCCACGAAACGCTGCTGTCTCAGTTCGGTGATGCCCGGACAACCTTCGCCGCCCAAGGGGTTAACGGGGTCAGCACACTCGGAAAGGCGATGGACCAAGCTGAAAAGCTTGCGCGGTATTATCGAATTCAAGACAAAAGTACCAGCGACGCTGCAAAGCAAGCGTTTGCTGAAACCATGGGATGGAAGTACGACTTCGTAGATTCGTACCGCGTCCCCAAAGTCCAACAACCAAGAGAGGTCGCCCGAGGGGCAGAGGCTTATTTGCAGGGCTTGGACAAGACAAGCCTGCAAATCATGGGGGCGCAGAACATGTCGGCCGAGGATCAGGCCAGGCTGACAGCTGATGCGGTTGCGACCAACGCTCGCTGGATCACAAACGGCGATGAGTCCGGCCTTCGGCTCATGATTCAAGGGAATGATGGGGCGCTTTATCAGGTTCGCAATTCGTCCGGCGAGCCCGTCAACGTGCAGTGGAAGACGTTGAGAGAAGCTGGCGTCACGTCTGAAAAGAAGCGTGAGGACGCCATCATCACCCGCGAGTCTGGTGTCGATACCCGAGGCAAGACCCTGCAAGATGCCGCTGAAGCTGACAGGCAGCGACGTTTGCGCGAGATGGGGATGCGCTGATGGCATGGAATGTCAACGTTGACGAAGGCGCTGCTCCTCAGTTGAGCAGCTTCCCTCCCTCGTTTGGGGAATCTCTTAAGGCATCGGTGGGGAGTACGTTCAATGAGAACGTCTCCGTGCTGGGGTATGACTACTTGCAAAAGGAGTCGGCCAACAAAGGCGCCAAACTGCCCAAGGAAGACGCAGAGAGCATGGTAAAGGGAGCAGGGGTCAAGCTCACGATCCCGGAAGATGGGTACACACAAGAAGCGCTCTCCATGCTCATCAAGCGCCAACAAGACCACATGACGCGCCAGAGTGTCATGGACCGCACACCATGGAGCTGGCTTGGTTCGCCCACACGAGGCGCGGCCATGCTTTTGACAGGACTCACCGACCCACTCAATGTGGCGTCAGCCTTCATCCCGGTGGTTGGCGAAGCCAGGGCAGCAGCGATGATGGCCAAGGCTACAGGCGCATTTGGCCGTGCTGGTGTGCGGGCGTCGGTCGGTGCTGTAGAGGGGGCGGTAGGGGCAGCTGTCTTGGAGCCAGCGGTTTATGGGTTCCACCAGAACCTGCAAGATGATTACAAGATGACCGACAGCCTGGTGAACCTGGCATTCGGCACAGTATTTGGAGGCGGGTTGCACGTGGTCGGCGGGGCAGTGGGGGATGCCATGCGCGCCCCGATGGCTCGATCAATGGGGCTTGAAACTGAAACAGCCGGCAAGAGCTTGGACGCCCCGCCTGGTCTAAAAAGCGACCCGTCTTCCGTTGCCATGGCGCGCCCGACGACTGGCGCAGAGCCTCCGCCTGCCGCTGCGATTCTGAGAGCTGTGTCTCCCGAGGCGCGGGAAGCTGCATTGCGAACGGCTGTCGCGGACATGGCAAATGGAAGAATGCCCGATGTGGAGGCGGTGGTGAGGTTCGACCAAGCATCGGCCCCGAAAGATGTATGGTTCACGGGCGCCCCCGAGGCCATCATCAAGACCAGAACCCTGGAAGAGCAGTCGGCCAGATCCAATGCCAATGAACAGTTTGCAGGTCCGGGGCACTACACCACAACATCTCGCGACCTGGCAGGGACGTACGGTGGCCCGACAGGGCGCGTGTATGAAGTACAGACCCCGTTCTCAAATCCATTTGATTTCAACGCGGTTGAGAACCGGCAATCAGGGAAGACCCGATATGAAGCCATGGTGGAGCAACTTGGCAGCAAGACAGCAGCCAATGCCGAACTTCAGCGGCAAGGGTATGACGCGATTATTTTCACAAGCCCTCGCGGTGAGCGTATTGCCAACATATTTCAGTCCCGCAACTTAGTGGACGCTGGACCCGCCCGCGCCCCGAAGCCGCCGATGCAAGAACTTCGGTTGGTGGATGATGTTGTGTCTTCGGCAGAACGACAGCAGGCGCCGGATTCTGTCGCCATTGGATCACCAGAAGCATCCAAAGCGGCTGATACTCGGCTCGCGGAGGCTCACAAGGAGCATGCATTGGAATCCGCGCAGGCTGAGCTTACCGATGCCATGTCACGAATCTCTGAACTCCAGAAGAATCTGGAGCTGGGCGGAGCTGATCCAGCCAAGCTGGAACGGATGATGGAGGGCCTCAAGCTGTTTGACGAGGCGATCAAAGACGCTGCCAACATCGGGAAAGCCATTGTGCAAAACGCCATCTGCGGGCTTCGTTCATGAGTACCTTTCAAGACTGCATCAAGATCTTCAAAGAGGCGGCCGGACGTGATGTAACCGACGCGGAGATCGATGACTTCCTGTCGGCGGCCGAGTCGATGAAGCGGTATCTGATCGCCAAAGATGCATCGCTGAGCCTAGAAGACGCCGCAATGCAGGCCGCCCAAAAGGTCGCTCAAGATCTCCAAATGGCAGCTGTGATCGAGAAGCGAAACGCAGCCTTGAACTACGTCAAAAGGCTGGAGCGTGTGGCGTGGATCGGCAACAACTTCAGCAACAACATCGCTCTTGGGATTGAGTCATTGCTGGTGGGGACGCAGAGAGCCAAGGCAGGGGCACGCGTCAGTGTTGCAAGCGTTCAAGATTCGCTGAAGAAGTCATATCTCGCAGGCTTTACCACCGACATGGAGCGGACTGGGCACTTTCCGCTCTTCTCGTCGGGAGTCATGGACCGCGACGTATCACGCGCTCTGTGGGCGCTTGGCAAAGAAGACCAGGCATCTCTCGCAAAACTGTCCAGAGAAGCAGTCGATATCGCTAAAGTGATCGCGAAGTGGCAGGAAGTATCCCGCGTTGATGCCAATCGGGCGGGCGCCTGGATCGGGAAACGTGACGATTACATCACCCGTCAATCTCACGACGCAGAGAAAATCCGAGGCAATGGGACGGACGAAGCCTATCAAGCATGGAGGGCCAAAGCCGTCTCCAACTTCGACATTCCGCTGATGCTGGCGCAACATGGCTCTCTGGATGCGGAGGCCATGTTGAGGGCAACCTGGGTCAACTTGGCGAGCGGGAATCATCTTAAGAACGCCCCGGATGACGTGGCGTCGGGATTCAAAGGGCCGGGTAATCTGGCAAAGAAGGTCAGTCAGTCGCGCTCCATCCTGTTCAAGGATGCAGACGCATGGTTCGACTACAACCAACAATATGGAACCGGAACCCTTCGGGAGTCGGTTCTCAGCGGGCTGACGCATTCGGCGGACTCCACCGGCCTGATGCAAATGCTGGGCACCAACCCAGAATCCATGGTGAAGGCGATTCAAGATGATTTGGTCATGCAAGCCAAGTCCGAAGGGAAAGTCGATAGCATCAACAAGCTCAGTGAAAAACAAGGCGAGTTGAGTCGTTACCTGTCCGTGGTGGATGGCTCCATGAACATCGCTGGCAATGCGATGTGGGCAAGGCGATCAGCCAACATCAGATCCTGGGAATCGTTGTCCAAGCTGGGTGGGATGGTGCTGTCCCAGCTGAACGACCTGGCCGTCTATGCATCTGGGACGAGTTATCAAGGGCGTGGCTTCTTGTCTGGGATGCACGAGGCGGTATCTGGTCTTGGAAGAAGCTTGGAGCCTGTCGAACGCAGAGATTTGGCGTCGTCTCTTGGGGTCGTTCTCGACAACATGACCGGGGAGCTGGCGCGTGTTGGTTCGTTCTCTGAAGCCGGAACGATGAATAACCTGATGCAAACATTCATGAAATGGAATGGTTCTCAATGGTGGACCAGCCGCATGCGCACCTCTGCCGCTTTTGGGATGTCGCATCACATGGCGCTTCAGGCCGGAAAGGAATGGGCCAGTCTTGGGGCCGAATACCAGCGGGTGCTGGGGCTTTACAACATCGATGCATCTGATTGGAATGTCATTCGGCAATCAGCCGCCAAACAGGTAGATGGAAAACTTTACATCGTGCCGGAAGGGCTGAGAACCGTTTCAGATGATGTCATCAAGGCGCACAGCGGGCAGCCCATTGGCGAAAAGAAGATCTCTTCGGTTAAGCGCGAATTGGAAGACAAGTTACGAACGTACTTCGTAGACCAGACCTCAACACTGGCCCTGGAGCCAGACGCCAAGACGCGCGCCATCCTGCTTCAGGGTAGCCGCCCTGGGACGTGGACGGGTGAGTTCTTCCGCTTTGCCATGCAGTTCAAAAGCTTCACCGGAGCTTACATGCAACGCATCTTGGGGCGCGAGTTGTACGGGAGGGGATACGAGGGTGACAGTTTCTTAGGTGCCTTGCGCAACGGGAGCGGCGAGATGCAAGGCCTTGCACAACTTATTGTGACTTCGACACTCATGGGGTATGGGTCCATGGTGTTGAAAGACCTCGCCAAAGGGAGAACTCCAAGAGACCCGACAGAATCACCCGGAGATGCAGCCAAGGTTATTTTGGCGGCCATGGTGCAAGGCGGAGGAGCCGGGATTTATGGCGACTTCTTGTTTGGCCAGGCTTCCCGCATGGGGTCAGGCACTGTCGAATCCCTGGCGGGGCCTGCCATCAGCACAGCAGCACGAGCCGTCGATCTTTACCATAAGGCCATCGCCGGGGAAGATGTTAAAGCTACTGCGTTCGGAGAGGTTCTGAACAACACCCCGTTCATGAATCTCTTTTATGCCAGGGCAGCATTGAATTATCTAGTCTTCTATCGTATCCAAGAATGGATGAACCCTGGGTATCTTCGAAGAATGGAGCGCAACGTCGAGAAGAACAACGCCCAGACGTTCCTCATGCGGCCCAGCGAGGCTGTGAACTAAGCTAAGACCCGTCATCGTCTAGCCATTACCGTGCCGCGACACACGGCAGGGATCAGACGATGACCATCAGCACCACACAGAATCAGGTCACCTTCGAGGGGGACGGCGTTTCCACCGTTTTCCCATACGGCTTCCCGTTTATCGCCACCACGGATCTTAAGGTCTACATCGATGGCGTACTGCAAACAACCGGATTTACAGTTTCCGGCACTTCCTCGTCTGGAGGAAGTGGGACGTTCAATAGTGGGACGGTCACATTTTCGGTGGCGCCTGCTGCTCTTTCATCCATCCTGATCTATTGCGATCCGGATTTGCTGCAAAGCACATCACTTCCCCCAAACGATCCATTCCCGTCAAAGACCGTCGAAAAGATGGTGGACAAGGTTACGCTGCTCATCCAGCGTATCAAAACGGCATTCGGCAACGCTATTACGTTCCCTCCGGGGGAGACGATCAGTGGCGTTCTACCTGCCGCCGATCTGCGGGCAAACAAAGCTCTCACCTTTGATTCGAACGGCGCTCCTCAAGTCGTTGCTCCAGCTACTGGCTCTGCGACCGACCTAGCACTCCAG
>JACCDR010680543.1_pt1 | contig 20507 bp, 27 predicted proteins | sample 7446431 | NCBI WGS metagenome assembly JACCDR01 (sample SAMN15323443, study PRJNA562643) | freshwater metagenome | isolation source: river surface water | place: USA:Blue River Watershed | collected 2017-08-17 | reverse complement strand
GGCCAGGCTGGCAGCGCCGGCGCCGGTAGTACGGGCGGCGCGTCGGGCGCGGGGGGCAAAGCCGGAAGCGGCGGTGGCGGAAGCTCTGGCTCGGCTGGCGCCGCGGGCGGCGGCTCCGGTCCGTCGGTCTGCGAACAGGCCGATCAGCTCGATTGCACTGACGCGCCCGGCTGCGAAAGCTGGAAGGGCGGTCACGACACCTGTGGCTCTTGCACCAAGAAGTGCGGCATCACCCAGCAGTGCGTCATGGCGGGCTCACCAGGCAACTGGACCTACGGGTGCAAGACGTTGTGACCAGAACGATCGCTTTGGTGCTGCTTCTGTCGGGGTGCGCGTGGCAAGCGTCGCTGCGAACTGGGCCCGAAAGTAAGCACTGCTACAAACCGGACGATTCGCAGGAGCGTCGATGTTTCGCCAGCGAGGATGAGCTGCTTGACGACTATCGGAAACAGCAGCACCGGCTGCTCCAGCGTCGCTTGATGCGCGAGGCGAGAGCGGTCGAGGAGAGGGCAAGAAAACGCGCCATGGCTGTCGCTGCTGAGCGAGACGCCAGAGAGGCCGCCGCTCGCGCTCGAGCCGAAGCGGACCGCGCCGACCGCATCCAGGATGATGCGTTCGAGATCTTGGTCGAGATGCAGGAAGATGCTCGCGAGCGAGATCGCGCCGAAGCTACGGGGTCGTCTTCAGAAACGTCTGCAGAACCGACCACGTCGCCGGAATAGTCGTTGCCAGCAGAACCGCGTTCGTCGCGTCCGTCGGGGCTCCGCTTGGGAAGCCACCGGAGAGCTCGGTCGAGAATTCCGACCCGAGCTGGTTGGCCTGGCCGGCGTAGGTGTAGGCGTGGATCCCTGCGGCTCCGAGATCAAAACCCGCGATGATGGCCAACTGGGCGTTGACGGATACGACGCTCGCGGTCAGGTCAGCGACCAGCGCCGCTACGATTGCGAGCTGCGCCGAGATGTCCGGGGGCGTGATCCCGAGCGAGAGCGACAGCTGAAGCGACGCGACGACCTGCTGGGCAACCGCCAGGTTGGCTGTGAGGTCGATCGGCGTCGGCGTGAATGAGAGCAGCCCTGCGAGCCGCGCTTCGATGTCTGGCAGCGCAAGGTTGATACCCGCGGTGCCGGCAGCAGCCAGCGCCGCCGCTCCCGGAATGGCGGCGCCAGTCGTCAGCGATCCGAGGTAGGTGACCGTCACGACACAGCTCCAGCCTTGGTGCTGCCAGCGGCGATGGCGCCGACCATTTTCATTGCGGGGAAGGTGAGCACGCCCGAAGCGGGAGCACCGCTGATGGTGCCCGTGAAGACTGCTGGCGGTAGCGGCACGTCAACACTGTCGCCCTTGCGAGCGATGTCTTGGCCTTCACCGGGAGCGTCCCCGCCAAGCGTCACGCGGTCAGCATGCAGGGTCAGCGACTCAACGAACTCGGGAGCGAACTCCCAAAGCCCGACGTAGGGGCGGCTCGGATCGCCGGCCGCGAAAGCGAGGTGACAGCGGGCGCCGGGCTTCAGCTTGGCGCTGCATCCAGGCAAGCCGTAGCGAATCGGGACCGCGTCGAGCCCGCGAGCTCGCATGACCTCGTCGTCAGGCAACAGCTGGAGGGTACCGTCGCTGTTCTGCGTCACGACCTTGCAGGGGTACTCACGCGAGAAGTCAATCTCTTGCTGGCGTTGCGCGAAGGCTCGACCGAGGGCGGAGCGCGCGCTGTTCGTTCGGATCTCCGTGCGGAGTCGCTCGCCGTAGCGGTGCGTCACGCTCTCGATCTTCTGCCCCTGATAGACCGTCCCGGGCACCATGTTCGGCGTCTCGGACGCCAGGATGAGGCAGCCATCCGACCATTGCTCATCGACGAGTGTCCCTTCCGGGTCTACTTCGGGCCACGTCTCGGCACCGAACCAGACCGTGCCGTCGCGGAGCATGCGCCAGGCGCCGTCGCAGGCCTCGGCGAGCTTGGTCAGGGCGTTGGCAGCCGTGGTGCCAGCCGGCACGTGCCAGCGCGGCAGCTTTTTGTCGAGCGTCTCGGAATCCGAGAGGTCCGAGAGGTCTTCGCCGCAATCCTTCAGGATGTCGCGAACGACAGTGCCGACTTTCACGCCTGACGCGCTCGAGTAGCTGTGCGCGCTCACCTTGCGGCGAATGCGGCCATTGCCGGCGAGCACCTGGCAACGAGCCCGCCCGCCATCCATGCCCGTTTTCTCCGGGATGGCGGTGCCGGTGAAGTCGATCTCGTCGAGTTGAAACGTTACCTTTCCATTCTCGGCCGTCTCCTGGTCGAGATCGAGGTCGCACGTCCACTCGCCGATGCGGTTGAGCCGCAGTTCGGCCGTGATTGGCTGCACGGGACGAGCGGCAGCAGCAGCCGTCGCCTTCGACTGGCACTCCCCGAGGTGCTCGTTTAGGCCGCGCAGCGACCGATTGACCGCACCTTGATCGAGGCGCCGTCCCGGTGGCATCACACCGTTGGTCCCGGCCTGGGCCTGAGCCTGGGCGTTGAAGAGCGCCAGGTCGCGCTCGAGTGTGCCGCAGAGCGAGATGGCCGTGTGGAGATCGGCGACGAGCTGCGCCCCGAGCGAAGCGCTTGCCGAGAGACCAACGCCGAGGTTGAGCCCCAACCCGATGCTGGCGGCCACGCTCGCGCTCACGCCCACCCCGAGACTAAGCGCGTCCGTCGGCTGCCCCGCCGAAGGACGGAAACCATTGCCGGAAGGGCTCGCCAGATCCATCGTCACGCCGATCTGGGCGATCGCGTCGACAGAGGCCTGTAGGCTCTTCCGCAGAGAACCCGGGGTCCAGTTTAGCGACAGCTGTCGAGCGACGATCGCGTCGAGCTTCGCTTGCAAAGCATCGAACGGCGGAGCCGGCATCAGTCCTCAAAGGCCCGCGAGGCCATCTCGTCGTTGCTACTGCCGAGGTTGGCGATGCGGTTGCCGGCGCCGGCGCCCGCAATGAGAGGGCTGGGGCGAGGCGAGTACTTGACCTGCTTTTGCGGCTGCGCGTCTTTCTCTTCCTCGAACCACTCCCCGACACGGATGGTGATCTTCATCCCGTCGCGAGCGCTTGGCGGAGCAACCTTGATCTTGTGGACGTAGATTTCCTTGACCCCGTGGGCGTTCACGAGTGGGTGAACGATGTTCATTGGAGTCCGGACCGCGCCCTCTCGTCGTGGCTGGATCTTGGGCAGCACCTTCAGCCACTCGTGCCACTGCGCGCCGTTGATTTCGACCACGATGCTGAACGCGCACGGAGCGATCCCGTTGTCGCGCAGCTTGGCCTTCTCCTTCTTTCGCCGCTTCTGGACGTCGACGTCGTTCCCATACTCGAAGTCGTCGATGGTGCACACGCCGGGAAGGATGACTTCGCCGAGCTGGACCTGATCCCATGTCGATCCCAGCTGCTCGCCGTCGATGACGGTCTCGGAGTCGGTCCACGACTCATAGGCGAGTTCTTCAGCCATGACACGTCAGGCATTCTCGAGTTCGCGCCGGACCTGCGAGCGGATGGAAGCGGCAAGCGCGTCCTTGTCGACACCGCTCTCGACGCGGTCGATCGTAACGTTGACGGTCTTGGAATTGTTGGGGCTCTGCTCGACAGACGCGACGGTCGGAGGCGTCGCGTCATACGCCTGAAGAACAGACGAAGCTCGCGCGATTGGGCCGCCATCTGCGGCCGTCGTGATCTTCGGCGTAGCGGTGCTGGTGGTGCTCGAGCCGGTCAGTTGATCGTAGAGCCACTTGAACTGGTCGAACACAAAGCTCGCGAGCTTGCCGATGTAGTAGATGGCAATGCCGATCGCTCCGACCAACAAGTACAGAGGGAGCATCAGCGTGAAGGCCGCTACGCTCGCGACGACCAGCACGGCTGCCAACGTGATCATGATCGCCACGAACGCCTTGCCCTGCAGGGTGCTCGTGTCGAACAGCGAGAACAGGAACTTGATGCTGTCGGCCATGAGCCGGACGCCCTGGTCCAGCAGCACGGCGATGACGGGCCAGTTGTTCTCGACCCAGATCGTGAAGACCTCGAACTTTTTGAGCAAGAACTGGCCCAGCTCAGCCAGTCGCGGGTTCTCCGAGAGCGCTGTAAAGGCCTTCTGGATGACCCCCATCAGCCGCTTCAGCCCGGGCAAGATCTTGTCGCCGATGTCGATGAACCAGTTTTCGACCGATGCGCTCAGGACGTTGGCCTGACCGGTGAGCGACGTCTGAGCGAACTTCCGTCCGGCGTCTCCGGCCTTCTCGGAATTGGTCTTCTTTCTAACGGCTCCGAGCACAGCCTCGATGACGTTCGTCGAATCGAGCTGTCGCTTTTCCTGCATCTTGATGATTTCAGGAACCGTCTTGTTCAGCCGACGGGCGAGCTCCTTGTAGACGAGCTCGGTCGAGACGCCGGCCTCGCGGAGCTGATTGAGCTCGTCCCCCTGGAGGTAGCCCGTGTTCTTGATCTGGCTGATGGCGACGATCGCGCGCTTCGTTTGGTCCGCCGAGGCGCCGACGGCTTGAAGATCCGCGGACATGCGGATCAGCTCTTTGGCCTTGCCGACCTCGAACTGCGCGGCAAGCAGCTTCTGAAACCCGAGCTGCGTATCCTGCACGCCGAGCCCCAGCTCCTGGGCTTCGCGTCGCATCGACTCGAATTCGGCGTTGGCCCTCGGCGCACTGTCGAGCAGGAGCGTGAGCGCCAGTCGCGAGCGCTCGCCGAACGCTGAGGCCTGCACGGCGGCCTGGCCGAACTGGTAGGCGAGGTAGCCGACGGCTGCGGCTGCCGCGGTCGCAGCAACGGCGATCGCGCCGGCGGCGGAGCTGAGTCCGCCGGTGGCGAGGTCAGCAAGCCCGGCTTGTCGGTCGAGCTTTTGCTGCGCCATCCCTTGCTGGAAGGCCGCGACGCGCTTCTGCTCCTTGAGCTTGACGCCCTCTTGGAGCTTGGCCGTCTTCACGGCATCCCGCTGTCGCCTGGCCGCGTCGGCAGCGTTCAAGCGCGCGATCTGTCGGGTCTGGTTGACCTGATCGCGCGCCTGCGACCGGCGCGCCGAACCCACCATGCGCTCCCATTGCGAGGGCGCGCCGCGGCGGGGAGCAGGCGCCTCCAACGCGCTGCGCGTCTGCTCAACGGCCTTCTTGACGTCGGCCATCGCGCGCTGGACCTGCTTGGCCGGACCAGTGACCTGGTTCACCAAGCGGACCGCGAAATCTACGGTTCCGTCAGCCATCTATCGCTTTCGCCCGCGCCCGCCGCCGTTGCGGCCCTTCTTCGACTTCACCCATGCCTTCACCCACTCGGCGAAGTTCTCAGCGTGGGCGATGTTGACGGCGCGTTCCTCGGCTTTGAGCAGCGCACCTAGCAGGGACATGTCATCCATCGGGACGCCGGGATGCTCAAAAGCAAAAAGCGCGCAAGCGGCCAACATGTGGTCGCTGCGCGCGCTCTTCAGCCTTTTCCCAGCTCCGTCACCCCAGCGCCGGCCAGATCAGCCGCGCGGTTGACGAGCGGGGTGACGAGCCCAGGCCGAAACTCGTAGATCTTCTTGGCGATCTCGCGCTCCGGGTGGACCGTGCACGCCAAGAGGAACTTCGTTGCCTCGACCGACTTGTCAGACCGTTCGTTGTGGAGGTTGTTGATGTAGTCCTGGTAGGACTTGTGATTGACAGGCGGCGCCAAGACGATGACCCCGCCGAACTTCTTCGGGGCAGGGAAGACGGCGATCTCTTCGTGCTTTTCGCGCAGCTTTGCGAGCAGCTCCTTGTACGGAGCCAGCGGATCTTCGGTGTCGTCAGTGGGCGCACTTGCGCCCGTGCTTTCGTTCTCGCTCACGTGCTTCTCCCATTACGTTGCGAGACGCCCTGAATTGGGCGCCTTATGTCGACGGCTCAGCCGTCAGAGCTTGTTCCCGAAGATGTCCTCGCCGTCCCAGTAGATGTTCATGATGTCGAGCGGCATCGAGACCATCTGCGGGTCGGGCCCGTGGCTCCCGGAGTTGCCGATCTCGGCGAGCTTCACACCCGTCAGCGTGTCGGTATGGAGCTCCTCGCCAGGTGCGTAGAACGTGAAATTCAGCACCATTTCGAGGTTTCCGAGCGGGATTCCGAGCTGCTGCGCGCTCGACCGCACGAGGTGCCACCAGTAACGGTGGATCGTGATCGAGGCGTCGAACTCAGCGTCGCCCTCGGTGCGCATGATCGGCAGACGGCCGCGTCCGTAGACCTTCGTGCGGTTGATCGTGCACGTGTAGTCGAACTCCTCGATGCCCTCGACGATGCCGAAGGTCGAGAGGCTCTGATTCGAGCCGACGACCAGGATCTCGGTCTCGAGCGATTGGAAGTCATACGGGACCTGGTTGACGAGTACGCTGCCAGCCATTACGCGGCCTCCCCGAGTGCGCCGGTGAATCCGATTTCAGTCGCGACGCTCTCGATCGGAGCGAGCGGCACCGCGCGGACCGTGCTCTTGAGCTGCCGCGTGCGGAGCACGTCGTTCGTGAGATCGACTACGTACTCGATCGCCGAGACGTGGCCGTTGAAGCCTTCGGCGTTCTTCGGGTCGGTGATCCGCGCCTTGAGCGCGGCGCGAACCGCGGCCTCGATTCGGACGGCATCTCGCGGATCGATGCGACCCGATCCGTCGGAGAGAACGCGCACCTTCTTGAGGAGCCAGGGCTGCTGCGCGTCGTAGACGGTGCTGCAGATCTCGTCGAGGACGAGACCCCAATCCCAGTAGACGAAGTCAGAGCCCGTGCCGCTCTTCAGGTAGCCGTTGGTCGAGAAGAAGCCGGTCTGGCCGTCGTACGTTCGGAGCGTGTTGATCCGATGCGCCTCGATGAACGCCTGGCTCACGCCCTCGTCGTTCAGGATCTTGGTGACCCGCAGGGAGCCCGAGGCGACGCGCCCTAGGTTCTCGGAGAGGTCGGCCTGCGCGGCGCGCTCCGCCAGCGCGAACATGGCCGGCTGCCGCGGCGTCGCGTAGCCCTTGCGCCCATTGAGCGTAGCGATGTCGGCTTGCCCGAAAACCACGGCCACGCGGGGGATCGCGAGCGGGGCGATGCTCGTGATGACGTTGGCGCTCGTGTCGTTACCGCAGTCCATCATCCCGCGCGCCCAGCGCTTGCGCGCCTCGAGCGATGTCAGGTGCGTCTGGACGGCGGCCGCCATCGTCGCTGCGGCCGACGCCGAGGCGCTGCGGCCGGTGAAGAAGACCTTGCTGATCCGGTAGTTGCCGAGCGCTGCGAGCAGCGCCGTCCATGCGGTGGCGAGATCGCTGGTCGTGTACTGCGGCGCCGTGCATGCGAACGTGTGGTAGTCGCCGTTCTCGAAGAAGACGGCGCCGGCGCCAGGTACGAACGTCAGCGTGAGGTTCGTGTTCGGGATCGCGTACGTCCCGCCGCTCGGAATCGTGAGCTCCTCGCTGTAGTCGGGAGCGTCGCCGAGCTGGTCGAGCGAGTAGTCGAATCGGCCCACTCCCACGGTGCCCGTCGCCTTGATGCGAACGCGCACCTGGTAATCGTCGTAGGGAGCGCCGGCGACCGTGACCGTTCCGGTGCTCGTGCCGATCGCCGTCTTCGTGACGGCACCGGCGACGCCGGCAGTGCTCGCTGCAGTCTTGAGCACGAGGACGCCACCGGCGGCAGTGATCTGCGGGAGCGCCAGCTCGACCGCCTTACCTTGCCCGAGCGTGTCCTTCAGGCTGTTCTGGTTGGTCGAGAAATAGAGGGTGTTTGCGGTGCCGCTCGAACTGTGGCCGACGACGAGCGGGTACTTGGTCCCGGAGTCGGTGATGCCGATGCCACCGTCGCGGACGACGAGCGTTTGACCTGCGGGGTACGTCACGGATCAGCCTTTCCGCTGGTGCGGGCAGTGGGGAGAAAGCGCCGCGTCGTGCGGCAGGTATTCGCCTCGCTCGTCAGGGCTCGAAGCGGCGCGCAGCGCGTTCCGGTACGCCTTCGCTGTCATGCGAATCGGCTCGCCAGCGTGGTGCGCGTGAGCGTCCCAGCCGTGCAGAGCAGCGGCAGCGTTGTGCTGCCACGTGTACTGAGCGATCGTGGGAGACTGGTCGCCAATGCGGGCGTAGCGCGTGGCCACGCCGACGAATTGCTTCTCCGCCTTGGCGTGCTCCTCAGGCGTGAGCATCGGCTCGGGCTCCGGACGTACCTCGGCGTCGACCATCGCGGCCTTCTCGTGTTCTTTGGGCATGCAGCCTCAGGGTTCTGGTGGGCCCGTGACCTCAACGGTCTCGATGGCCACGTAGGTTTCGTCGAGCACGGCCGACTCGGCGCCCATGCTGATGTTGGACTCGTGCGACTGAAGCTCGACCGTCGTAACGGGAATGCTGCCTTCGCCAGGAATCGGAACCGCGATGTTTACGGAGAGCGTGAGCAGCTCACCGTCATGCGCGTGGCGCCCTTCTGTCTCCGTCGGGGCCAGGAAGTTTTGCGGGCCCATGTTCGGGCCGTAGGCGGTCGCTCGGATGGCCGCGAGCAGATCGACCATCATGTCCCAGGCGGTCTCGAGGTCACGCTGCCAGATCCAGACCTGGAACGTCGCGATCGCTTGGTAGATGGCGCCATCGGTGCCGCCAACCTTCGTCGCTGCGCCGAAGCTTCCGGCTGTCAGCGTCCAGACAACGCGGTAGCCCTTGTTCTCGAACTTCTCGAGATTGCCGAGTAGCGGGCGGTCGTCTTCGGTGCGCGGCAGCGGCTCACGCCCGCCGGGTAGTGCCTCGTAGGCATCGCAGATCTCGGAAATGATCTGCTCGAGGATCCACACAGGCTACCGCTTCTTCGTGAAGTACTGCGAGAGGAACTTGGTGGCGCGCTGCTTGAACGCCTTCTGCCAGATCGGCGCAGGCTTACCAGGCAGCGGCACGATGAGTCTTTGCGGCGAGCCCTTCACACTGCGGAACGCCATGTTCCTGGTGAACTGCCCGGTGACACCGCTCCGCCCCTGGGAGCCGCCGATGACCAGCGCCTTCGCGGTCTTCGGGTAGATGCGTTGCTTGCGCGGACCGTAGAGGCCAGTGCCGAACGTGAACTTGGCGTGGTCCTCGACGTTCGTGATCTCGAAGCCCCTTGAGTCCGCTCGAAGGACTTTGAAGCCGTTGTAGAGCTTCTCGGATGCGCCGCGCAAAATCTTGCGGCCGTCAGGGAAAACCTTCCGCGGCCACTTCTTGCCGTACGGATCGCGCTCTTCGCGGAAGCCGTCACGGGCTTGGACGATGGCCTCGGCCGCCAGCTCTTTGTTGAGCCTGGTCAGCGTCTTCGCGCTGCCGATTTCAGCGACGCGATCACCGAAGCGTGTCAGCGCCTCGAGGTCGCCGGCGAGCAAGCCGAAGCTGGTCATCGGGTGAGCTCAGCGAATCTTGACCGTGACCCTCACTCGGCTCGACCCGCACCGACACACCGTCTCCGCCTTGAGCGTTACGCCCCGGCGGTCAGCGGCTGGCCATCTCGGCTGGTCCGCCGGCGGCACCCGGCGCTTGGCACGGCACTTGACGCAGTGAGCCGCGAGGGAGACGGAGAACGAGGCGAAGGCCAACCCCGGAAGGGTAAGCACGGGGTCGGGGAAGCGCTAGGTGCTGGAGTCGTCTAGCTCGGCGCCGTAGGGATACGTGCCGAAAGCTAGGTCAGTATCGAGACTTGCGACATCGTAGTCGCCGTCGGAGCTGCCGGTCGCGTCGTCGCCGTCGTCCGAGTCCTCGACTTCCGGCATGCAAGCCTTGTCCTCGCCTACCTCTCGCAGCGCTGCCATCGCGTCGTCGTAGCGCTTGACGATGAGTTGGTCGGCGCCTTCTGGCTGAAACCCGCGGACGGCCATCAGGTCGTAGGTGGCGATGTGCGCAACCAACCGCCGGAGGTCATTGCCCCACGCGATGAGCGGGAGGGTGAACTGCCGGCAGAGGTAGCGGTCAGCGGTGTCGGACGCCGCGATGAGCGCCTCGACTTTCGTTCCAGTGGCGACCGACTTGAGCGCCGCTACCGCGATGCCCAGGCGCTCGAGGTCGCGCACGACCGCATAGGTGAGGTGCGCGGATCCGGTGAGAGCGAAGGTGACGCTTGGCGTCGTGCCCTCGATCGTCCACGAGAAGCGGACGAAGCGTTTGACGGAGCCGAACGTGTCTTCGCAGAAGGTCGTCGTCGAGAGCGCCGGCAGGGAGCCGAGGGACTTCCAGCCACCCGTGCCCGTCGTTGACGTCTCGACCTTGACCGAGATGCGCGTGTCGGGGGTGATGACCTCGACGTCGAGCGTGACCTGCAGTGCGTTGCGGCTGCCGATGTCGAGCGCAGCAGTGGACCCGCTCGACGTTTCCGCAGCCAAAGCGTGCGGGGTAATGTCGAGCGGGTTGGACATCAGCTGGGGGAGGCGATCTCTTCGAGATACTCGTCGACGCTCAGCGCCTCAGAGCGCGAGATCTGCAGTTCGGCACCGGGCCCGAACCACGAGCCATTGACCTTCACGCTTCCGGGACCTTTCACGCGAAACCAGGCCAATCCTGACGTTTTCTCGTCGGATTTCCTGTTTTTCACGGGAGGTTTGCCCTGTTGCGCTGCGAGCACTTCCTCGGTCTGCGCTCCCTGCGGACCGGTGCCCGCGACAGCGGACTGCGCCGAGACCTCGCCGATCCCGCGCTCAGGGCTGTCGGGAAGGCCTGTCTTGTTGGGCTCGGTCTGGTTGGTGGGCTGATTCTTGGACATGATGCGTCTCCTATGCCTGGTGGGCCCAGGATGAGGCCTAGGCCCCACCAAGCAAGAACTCAGCCGATGGGCGTGGTGAGGAGCCAGCCGGTGTCCGCGGCCACGATGACGGACGAATCCGACACCTTGGCGCGCGCGTACCAGCCGCCGTCCGTGCCGCGCTCGCTCGAGTAGGTCGTGTCGACCTCAGCGTTGGCGCGGTCCTGGAACGTGACGCCCCAGCTGGCCGAGCGAGAGCCCGGATTCTGGGCGACGCGCACGACGCCGAAGACGTCCGGCCAGATGCGGCCGTAAGACGCGGTCTGACCTTCGTTGGCCGTGTCCTGCCAAGCCGAGCCGATGAGCAGTTCGTCGAGGCCGAACCAGTTCGCGAGCATGCTCGGCATAGCCAAGCCAGCGGTGCCGCTGAACTTGAACAGGTCGAGAATGCGGGGGTGCTGGCGGAGCACGTTCCAGACAGCCAGCGACGTGAAGCCGACCAGCTTGGTCGGACCGCGACCGCTCCAGATGCCGGGCAGCATCGCGATGATGTCGGCCACCGGATCACCGCCAACGTCCCAGCGGTTGGCCGCCGCGATCGCTGTGGTGTTCGAACCGTAGTTCGCTGAGGCGCCGATCACGGCCGCGATGCGCTTCTCTTTGAGGAACGCCAAGCCTTCGAGCGCGTTCGCCGAGGCCTCGATCAGCTCGTTGAGGGGCTGCTCGGGGTTGTTCAGCGTGAGCTCGTCCACGTACTCACGGAGAGCGCGCGGGGTGAGCGACACGTTGACCAGCGACTTGGTGCGGCTGAGCTCGTTCGCGTTCGCGCGCTCGGCCATCGAGTCGTCGGGGTAGGCGAGCTGGTCGCGCTTGCTGTAGCTGTAGTAGCTCGCAGCCAGACGCCCATTCAGATTGACGGTCGGCATGAGCCGCTCGCCGATGTAAGCGTCGTTTTGGTAAGCGACCGACATCGTGTCGATCACGTAGTTGTGGAGCACGGCGCCCGAGGCAGCTTTGAGCCCGAGGATCTCCTCGTTCATCGCCTTCCACTCGGCGCGCTCGCCCTCGTCTCGAGAGGTGCCGATCGCCTTGATGGCGCGCAGCACTTGGTCGTACTTGAGCCCGCGCTCGGTGCGCTGGATCGGGGCGTTCGGTTCGGCCCTGAGGATCATGTTCATGGCTGGTTGTTTCCTTGTGCCGAGGCTCAGGAGCCCACGGTGAAGCTGAAGCCGCCGAGGTTGACGCCGACGAAGTCACCCACGACTCCCGTCTGCATGAATTGGCCGAGCACGACCAGCTTGGTCGTGGCGCCGCCGACGGTGGCGTCGGTCAGGCCGTTGGCCGCGTACTTGGCCGGAGCGCCGCGCGTGGCGCCGCCGGTGCCGACCTTGACCTTGGCAACGCCGTTGCCGAAGAGGGCAACGCGAACGACCGCAGCAGCCGCGCCGTCTTCCAGCGCAATGCCGATGCAGTTGTCGCTCACGGCGGCCATGTTCTGGATCGCGTCGTCAGCGCCAGAGTGCTTGACCGCGTAGCCCTTCGTGGCCGTCTGCGCAGCAGCGACCGTATACGGACGGATCGTCGCGTATTGGAGGATCTCGGATGCTCGCGTCGCCATTAGCTAACCGCCTTTTCGAGACGCGCCGAGATGAGCTTCGGCGCTCCGCCGCCCTTGTTGGCGTGGTTTTCGGTATCGTCTTCGGTCTTGGTGACCGACTTGAGCGCGGGCAGTTCGGGCATGTCCTTCACGAACTCCGCGAACTCTTCGGCGCCCTGCGACTTGCGGAGCTTGATGAACTTGTCGCGCTGCGCGGGCTGGATCTTCTTGCCGACCAGCGCCTCGACCTCGAGCGCGATAAGCTTGCTCTCGTGCTTCTCGGCGAGCTGCACGGCGGCATTCCGCTCGGTCGTCACGGTGGCCAGGCTCTTCTCGAGCTCCGCCACCTTGGCCGTTGCGGCCTTGGCTTCGCCGCGCGACTCTTCGAGGGAGGCGCGCAGATCCTTCAGTTCTTTTTCTGCGTCTGACATGGGTTTGTGCGTCTCCTCGGCGTTGGTCGCCGGTTGGATCTTCTCTGCGGTCTTTCGCGCTGCCTCTCGGAGCGCGGCTTTGGTCTCAACGAGACCGTCGACGTCTTTGGCGAGCGCGTCGGGGTTGCTCCCGATGGGCACCACGCTCAGCTCGAACAGCTCGTTGTTGGCGAGCACGAACACCTCTTCGCCGGCGCGCTTCTCGAGCCGAACGTCACGAGGGCGGAAGCCCACCGAGACGGCTCGAATCATGTCGTCCTGGAAGAGCTGCCAGATGTCTTCGGCGAAGGCGTGCTTCGCGAAGACGATCCGCATGCTCATCATCGGGCCGGACTTGGTCTGCTCGACCTTCCAGTCTTCCCCGCGGCCGATCGGCTTCCCGTCGTGACCCGGGGCGCGATTGTGCGCCCAGAGGATCACGGGGTTACGCTCGAAGCGTTTGAAGTCCCAGCTCTGCTCGACGATCTCGTCGTGCGAATCGAGGCTCTCGCTCGAAGCGATGACCTCTACCGACCTTTTCTCCCGATCGAGAGATCGGACGGCGAGACCATGCGATCGGCGGACGAGTCCGGCAGGTTCGCGGTCCCGCGCCCCTTGTGCTTCCGTTCCCATGATTTCTTGGCTTCGCTACTCGGCGGCTTTGCCGCTGGTCGGCTTGTCGTCTTCTTCGTCGCCATCGGACTCTTTGGGAGCCTTCGGATCGGCCATCGGCTCACCTTCGCCGAGCAACTCGTCGTCGGGCTTCGGCTGCGGAATGCCGGCCGTCTCGTAGACGTAGCTCGACGGAATCTTGAGGCCGGCCAAGCGCAGAGCGCTGATTGCCTTGCTGAACTTCTCGAGGTCGGCCGGGTCCTCTGTGAGGAAGAAAAACTCTGGGACTACGGCGCTCTCGCCGAAGTTCATGCGGACCATCGGCTCGATCAGGCCGCGCTTGATCTCCGCGCCCAGCGTGAGCGCGTCGGCGTCACGTCGGTCTTTGCGGATCTCGTTGCGGACTTCGCTCGCGGCTCGGCTGCCGTTCTTCTCAGCCTCGATCGCGTCGGTACCCCCGAGCACGGCCTTCGACATCTCGCGACCCATGAAGGCCACGAGCTCGCCGTGATTGCTCGTTCCAGAAGCCGAGAACTCAGGCCAGTTGACCTCGACTGTCCAGGCGTCGGGGTAGATGGCCATGCCGTTCTTGGTCATGGCCTCCAAGATCCGCTTCATGGCCGCGACGTCTTTCGACGTGTCGGCGCCGAGCTTGTTCTTGTCGAACTTCGCGGTGCGCCACGGCTTCCACGCCATCTCGGCGAGTTGGAGCCAGTCGGCGATCCCCCAGTTGCGGAACAGCGCCGCCCAGAGCAGCGAGCGGCAGAGGCCCTCGCGTACCGGAACGTCGCCGTTCACCCGACGCCGAACCTGCAGGAACTTGTCCGGGTAGGACTCGAGCAGGTCGATGCCCGTGTTGTCGGTGGGGCGCTGTAGGAAAACGAGCCGGCCCTCAGACTCCGTGAAGCAGAAGCGGCGGCAGCTGAGCTCGATGGTCCGCTCGGGAACGATGAACGCCCCCGACTTGCGCCACATGATCTCGGCCGTCGAATGGCCGAACAACAGCGACTCGCCGGAAAGGTGCGCGATGAGGCGCGGGAAGCCGGCCATCGCGGCCAGCCATTCCTTGCAAAACTTCGCGATCTTCTTGTCGCGCTTGAGAGGCTTCTCGCCCGGCGGGATCACGTCCCACTCGAGCTGCTGGAGTGCGAGCTCGCGAGTCTCGAGAACGCTCTGCAGGTGCCCGTCTTTCTGACGGGACTCGTGCATCAGGTCGACTAAGCGAGCGGGCTTCCCGCTGTCGGCCTCGGCCAGGATTGCCGTCACACCCGACGGTGTTAGGTTGCCGCCGATGCGCCCGAACGACTCCGACAGTCGAAGAGGCGATGCAACGCTCTCGACCTGCATCAGGACGGGGCGCGGCTTTGCTGCGGCCCGCTGTGCCTTGGCCATGAGATCAGAAGTAGGCGATGAGGAGCGTGGCCGTGGTGGCGGCCATGATGCGATCGATGGGCGGGACGTCGATGACCCGGCCTTGTGTCGGCGCGGTGAAAACCAGCGTTGCCCCGCCGTTCAACATGCGCAGCGACAGGTTGCCCGCGCCGCCCACGTAGATGGCCTTGCAGCCCGTGAGGTCGGTTGAGTCGCTGGGCGTGACGGCGACGGCTCTCGAGTAGCCGTTGTTTCCAAAGGAGCGCGCCATCGCTCGACTCAGACGGGGATGACCGCAGCGACCCACCGCCCCGACCCTGCGTCGGGAACGAGAACGGTCGTGGAAGCGCCAGCTGCGCTGTCGGCATCGAACACCCAGAGCGAAGCCGGCTCGACGACGACGAGCATGCCGTTGGCGCGGCTCTTCGCCGGCAGGGCCTTCAGCGCGGCCGTGGTTGCAAACACGCCGCCGAAGCGCGCGCTCAAGTCTCGCTCGACCGTGCCGCCGTAGTTGACTTGGCCTTTGGGGGTAGCTGCCATGTGATTTCTCTTTCAGCCGAATTGAGATGGGACGCGCTCGGAGGGACGGCTCCCGGCTACGGGGCCCCTCGTCCTCCCGCGTCGCTCGGTTGCCCGAGTCTGCGGGTGCTCTATGCCGATTACTGAGCTACGAACGCGAAGCTTTTGCTCAGCCGAAGCCGCGTGTGTCGGGCTCCCAGCGAGTCATTGAGGTTGCGGATTCGACCCAGGAGTCGTCGACAGCAACGGTTTGGGGCTCGTAAGCCGAGAGCAACACGGAGTCGGCGCGGTCCGGTGATCGGCCCAAGCGCTTCTTCGTGTCCTTCTTCTTCTCGACCTTGTTGCGACCCTGGGCGTCCAGCTCGTAGGTCGGAGCGATGAGTTCGCTCTCGGCTTTGGGGTCCGGATACAGAGCCCCGAGCTTGAAGAAGCTTCGCCCGCCGAACCAAAGTTCGTCGCGGACGACGGGATACTTTTCTGGGTCCGAGCTCTTGCCGGCGAAGTTGACGCGGACGATCTCGAGCCGCTCAGGCAGGAGCGGATCTCCGTCGTCGTCTTTCGTCTGCTTGAGCCGTTCGAGCTCGGCGCACACGGGCTCACCAAAGCCGCCCGTTGTGTCAACCTTCACTCGGATGCGCTCGCCAGGTCGCGCAAGTGCACCAATGCAGCTCGACACGAGCGCGCCGACCTTCACAGCATCGTAGCCGTTCACGACGGCTTTGATGTCGTGCTCTTTCTCGAAGTAGGCCGGCGTGTAGAGGCGGAGACCTCGCCTGCCGCTCACGGCCGAGTCATCGTCACCAAACCGCGCTACGTCGACGCCGATGTCGACCACCGCGCAGTCGTCCGTGATGTCTTCATCGTCCCAGCGGGCTCGAGCGCCTTCGATCAAGCCGAGGCCGATCACCGCATTCGCGACCGCCTTGGGAAAGTCACCCTTGACGCGGACCGCGTACTGCGGCGAATCCTCACCGTAGTCGTCGATGATCTCTTGGACGAAGTCTTGGCCGGCCAGGCCCGGGATTACGTCGCGACCCTCGACACAGTTGGGCGTGTCAGTGCTCGAGATCTGGTAGTGAACCCAGCCCTTGCGCTTACCGTGGTAGGCGTCGAAAAACCAACCACTCGTCTGCGTGGGGTTGCCCAGCGCCAGCACTTTGCCACCGCTGGCGCGGATGCCTTGGAACGCTTCCCACACAGCGCGCGAAACACCGGGCCCTTCGTCGATGACGATCAGCACCTCGGGGCCGCCGGGGCCTGAGACGTTGTCGGCATCGCTAGCCGTGAAGCCGAAGAGCTCGCGCCCGTCGTACCAACGACACCCAGTCTCGGGTGCTAGCCCGGGCTCGGGCACCAAACGGCGCAGCTCCGGAGAGCTCTGCCAGTATCGGCGCACCTCGTACCAGAGCGCCTTACTGACCTGGCGCGACGTCGGCGCCGTCAGGATGCTGCGGGCCGTCGTGTGCGTGCAGGCCCACCAAAGACCGAGACCGGCCGCGAGCTTGCTCTTGCCGATCTTGTGACCGCTGCGCACGATGGTGCGGCGGTTCTCAAGGACGGAGCGCGCGACATCGAGCTGCGCGGTCCAAAGTCCCGTGTGCAGGATATCGACGAAGAACTCAGCCGGACGCTCGGCGTACTCCGTCAGCACCGTTGCTTGGGACCAAGCTAACGGGCCTTGCGGCAGCTCCGGCTGGGCTGGTAGCAGCCGGTCCAGCTTCTTGCTGAACCTGTCGATCCTTGCGAGCGAGTCGAGCATCCAAGACCTTCCAGGTCGCGGCCTGCTCGCTCAGGAGCTTGAAGGCACCAGCGATGCTGTGGACCATGTCCGGATCCGCGGGGTCGCCGGTGGTGGCCGCTTTGCGGAGAAACGCGATGGCTTCCCGGAGCGCGCCCGGGATCTCGTCAGCCCAGCCCTGCTCGACCTTGGCCCTCTTTTCACGGACAAGATCGGCCAGTTCGGCGTCTCCCGCGGCCACCTGTCGGTACCGCCGCAGCGAGCGCGCGTTCACGCCGTACTTCTTAGCCGCCGACTCGTCCCCGTTGACCGAGGCTTCGACGATGATGGTCGCGACCTTCTCGCGCTTGGCCGGGGTCATTGTCGTGCTGGCCCGTCCCTTGCTATCCTCGGACCCGTGCCCCGATGCCTTCCCTTCGCGTCGTCTCCTCCGTTGAACCCGTTCGCCTAGCTGGCGAGCCTGGCGGACCTGCGGACTGGGAGGACTTTTCGAGGTGGGAGCCGCTGGACCGACAGGAGCGCTTGGCCTCGGTGCGGCGGTCAGGCGTGTGGCGGTCTCGCCCGGGATCGCTGGTTCGGCTGGAGCCTCTCGGGGGCTCGGAGCGGCTGGCGTCTGCTCTCGGTCCCGCGTGTGGGGGCCCCGTATAGGGAGCTGCTCGGAAAGGCGGCTATCTGCGGCTCACGTGCAGCCTTGGAGGGCTTGGAGGCGCTGAACGGCCGCAACAGCGTCCGTCGTAGCTGCCTGAAGTTCCTCGGCTTTTGCCATCCGGGTCTCCAAATCGCGGAGCTTGCTGCCGTGCCCATTTACTCGGGCGGCAAGCTGACGATGGCGCTGGTGTAGGTCCGCGAGGCTGGCGTCGATGCTGTCGAGGCGCGCGACGTCCACCGGGAGGAGGCTCGAGAGGGCGTCCACGCTCACGTAGAGGTCGCGACCGGCGCGTTTGGTGAACCGGGTGCTGTCGCGGCGCTCGGCGCGGCGCACGAGGCGGCGGACGGCCTCGAGGCGGCGCTTGCGCGTCTTGTCGCCGAGCTTCGGGTACAGTTGGGCTAGGCGCTCCGCCACTTCGCCGATCGAAAGCCACCGCTGTCGGCGTGGGCGGCTCACTCCGCGGCCTCGGCCGGGATGTAGACCGCCAGGCTAGAGCGGCGCTCCCGAGCGCTCCGCATGGGCGCGGCAGTTGCCTTGGCGGCCTGCCATGCCTGGTGGGCGGCCGCAGACGCGGCGCGGGCCAGTTTCAGGGCGTCCCGGATGGCGCGCCGGCGGCGTTTCGTCTCTTCGCGGTTCACCTGCCCCTGGCGGACCCCGGACCCGTGGAGCGGTTGCGGTTCGAGGCAGGCGAGGTGCAGGAGCGCTGGATCCGTGCAGAGGGCGCCGGCCAGTGCCGCGTACTCACCGAGCTGGGCTTCGACGCCGCGCGTCGGCTCGTCGCTGCCCTTGCGGTAGTCGAGCTCCTTGACCCATCGGTCCCGAGCTCCGTAGCCGGCGTCGGAGCGCTGGTCGGACTTCGGGGCCAGGTAGCAGAGACCTAGGATCCAACGGGTCCGCTCGTCGAGCGCTCGCCACGCCCGAGATAACCAGCGGTGCCGTTCAATGTCGCCGGCGCCGAAGCTGCCCGTGCCGAGCTGCTGGTCCGTGAAGGTGTGGATGTAGGAGCCGTCCTCGCCGAGCCGGCCCGAGCCGCCCCCCCCGCTCTCGATCGCGGCGATGACACCGCCGGTCGTGCCGCGCTCGCCCATCGCAGCTGCCCCGCACATGAGCAGCCATTCGAGATCGCCGTCGAGAGCCACGACCGAGACCCGCTCGGCCGCCTGGTGCTTGTCTGTCGTCGTCGCCATGATGATCGCTGCTCCTTGAACGGCGCCGGGCCGTTCGGTAAGGTTCCGGTGAGGCTGGCGTCTCTCCGGGACCCTCGCAGCGATGCGGGGGTTTCGTGCTTCTATGCGTCGCCTCCTGCGGCGTTGATGCTGAGCAGCGGGCGAAACCCACCTGCCGCGAGGTAGCCGGATGCCGGCTGATGCAGCTCGACACCAGCCTTGCGCAAGAACTGCGCTCCCAAGATCGTCAACTCAAAGTCGCCGCGGCAGCCCCAGTCGCAACCGCTCAGCAGGCCGCGCCGGATCAGCGCGCTAGCCTTCGCGAGAATTACCTCACTCGGGAAGATCGGCATCAGGTATTCGAGGTTCCAGATGAACACCCAGTGTGGAAAACGATCGAGGGGGTAGTAGCCGGGGTTCGCTACGCCATGCAGAGTCGAGGGCGGCTCGGGGCACATCGAGCACCAGTCGACGCAGCCCAGGAAGAAAGCGTCGTCGATGTCCTTGGCTTGGAAGCGCCCGTTCTTCACGGCACACCGTCCTTGAGGTAACGAACGGCGTCGTGCAGGTAGGCCACCGCGCCTAGCAGTTGGCTGAGTACCATGGTGTCTTCAGACGGAGGACCAGCTGCTCGCTCGCACTCAAGACGTTTCGCAATGATCTCGCTTACCCTCCGCATCTTCGCTTCCGCATGCTCGAGTGAGGATCGTACTCCGTAAGCCATCAGCCTGCCTTCCTCCCATGCTCCGCAAAGCACTCCTCAACGGAATCGAAGACCCCAAACGTGAACGCCTGCTCCTTCTCGCCAGCGTCACACCCCATCGTCCAAACCCCCGGCTTCACCTCCTCGCCGAGCCAGAAGCGCCAGCCGTCGGTGCTCAGCCAGACGAGTGAGCCTGGTGCTGAGCGCGAAAACGTCCGTGAGTCGATCGTGAATTGGTCTTTGATGTTCATCGCTTGGCTCTCTTCTTTTTGGACTCGCGCTCCGCCTCTTGCTCCGGCGAAAGTCCCGGCTTCCGCCTCACGCGCCTCACCTCGTCAGCCATTTGCTCGATCGCCGCCGGCGTCGTCACGATCTCGGCCTCGCAAACCTTGTAGCCGCACTGACACTCCCAGCTCGACCGCTCGGCAAACGTGTGCCCGTTGGAGCAACGGTATTCGGTGACCGAGACGTTCGGGTTGTGGTGGTGCTCGACGCCATCCTCGTCCCAGAAGGTGCGCTTGGGATCCTTGCCCTGCGTGCAGCGCACGATGTCGACGACGGAGCGCTGGCCGGCGGCTTGACAGTGGGGGCAGAGCATCACTGGTGCAGCTCCGGGTGGTAGCGCTTGCGCGCCACGTAGTAGTTGTACGCGCACCATCCCCAGCCTGATGCTGCGACGGCGGTGTTCGTCGACCAGCCGAGCGCGAACGAGAGCGCCCAGAGAAGCTGACCAACGAGAACGAACCAGTCGATCACGTCGAGCTGGTTCACGTAGGTTCGAACGTAGACGTGCTCTCTCACTTCTCCTCGCTCTCTGGCTCGTAACGCCTGAAGCCGTGCACGACCGCACCGCTCGCCGTCGTCCCGACCACCGTCCGCACTTCCGGGTTGAGCGCTTCGAGCTTTGTGAGCCGCTCCAACACTGAGCGCTCGAACGAAGCCCGGCGCTCGTGCTCGGCGTCGAGGTAGAGCACCAACGCCTGCACCAGCGCGTTGACGCCGAGCTGTTCCGCAGCCGCTCTCCCCTGCAGCGTGCCCGCGAACTCTTCCCACTCAGCGTCGGTCAGCTCTCGACCGAGCTCCTT
>JACCDR011232255.1_pt1 | contig 20511 bp, 15 predicted proteins | sample 7446431 | NCBI WGS metagenome assembly JACCDR01 (sample SAMN15323443, study PRJNA562643) | freshwater metagenome | isolation source: river surface water | place: USA:Blue River Watershed | collected 2017-08-17 | reverse complement strand
TTGTAGTCTTCGGTGAAGTATACAAATTCACGAAATGAATCTTTTAATACCTGTAATTTTTTATTGAGTGTAGCTCCAATATTAGGATTTCTAGGAGTGATTATTAAATCAGGATTAGATGAAATAAATGCACTTAAAGATGTTTCTACCATTTGAGGTATAGCATTTTTCCTACCAACGTCTTTCAGTGGTAATGTATTAAGTAATTTAGGAATACCTTCTCCTTTTGTTCCCTTTAAAAGCACATAAGTACCTTGATCTTGAGGATTTTCTGGCAATATATGATGTGCTGATTTACCTGTGATAGTAGCTATTAAACCGTTATAATGAAGCAGGTGTACTTCGTTATTATATAGTTGAGTTTTAGACTTAATAAAGTCTTTAAAGCTCTTTACTTTTCCTCTTCTAGCATCACCTGTAAGTCTTTGAGTAACAGTAGTTTCAATTACTCCATTTAAACCCTCATTGTAAATTTTATCAAACTCTTCTACTACTCCTTTTCTTTGAAGGAAGGCTACTATATTTTTTCCTTCCTTATCTGTGGATACTAGTATAGTAGGAACTAAACCTGAACCATAATTAAATTCCTGACTATGTAAATACACAGTATCCCCTATACCAAAACTATTACTGTTGAGGTCTTTATAATTAACATCAAATGGATAATTAGAACCTTCTTTAAGAAAGGCTAAATGGTCATTTCTGTCTTTTACATCTTTACTATCTTGTTTAAGTTCTGGTGTACTTTGAGTAGGTAGTTCTTCACTCGTTATACTAGGATTAATATCTTCACTGTTAACCTCAAAATCATCTCCACCTGTAGGAGTAAATGACATATCACTTGATTCTTCTTCTACAGGAGCTGTAGGAGTAAAATCAAAGACTGGTTCATTTACTACTTTCTGACTTGTAGGTTTTGTTTGTTTTTGAGTTATCTTATCTTCATCTTTTTTTCCTTTAGTGTAATTTTCATATTGCTTACGTGTTAAATAAACAGGAGTGTTATCTTTGAAATAAACATGAGTGTAGTTTGAGTCAACACCTAATACTTGTAAATCAATAGGAGTTAATTCAAATACATTATTATCTCTTACTTTATTAGTTAAGGGTTTATATTTTCGTTTTATATGATCTAATAATACATTTCGTTGAAGCTCTAAGTTATTCTTAGCTTCTTCACTCATTGCATTTGTAGTAACTACCTTTGAGTCTTCTTCTTCTACAGCATTTAATACAGCTTCAACTTCTTGTTTAACTGCCTTTTCTTTTTCTTTTTCTAACTCTGTAACTAATGTGTCAAACTCTTTAGTTTTTTTAGTATTATATCCTTCAGGGTTAGTTAATATCTCTTTTATTTTATTATTATACGCAATAACATCTTTTGATGTTAAAAGCTTCTTAACTTCTAATCCTTTAACTTCCTTATATTCGGCTGTACCTTTAACTTCATTAACAGCTTCTTTACCATACAAGTACTCAATTTCATCTATAATATTAGTTGGAACTTTAGATAACTTTTCAGCAGATTGTATGTCTTTAGTTTTAATATAGTAAGGTAAAATACTTCTTAGTTTTGTTCCTGCTTCATTTATCTTAGTATCAATTAATACTCCCTCTCTTTGAGACAACTTAATACCTACAATATTATCATATATATCTCTTCTGATATTATCTTTAGCTCCTGCAATCTTTACATATTCCTTCTCTAAGTCTTTAATTAGACTTATAGCCTCTGCACTTCTTTGTTTGTAAGATGTAATATCTAAATTTTTCTCTTTAGCTTCTTCTTGTGATGTGTTAGATGCTTTTTCAAATACATCTATTAACTTTTGAGTGCTACCACTTTCAAATGCTAAATAAGCCTGATTAGATAATAACTTATTGTCTATATTATTAGCAGTGATTTCATCTCCATTAATAATAGCTTCTTCTTTTTGCTTTAGGAGTTGAGCTTGTGAAATACTTGTATCATAGATACTAAAAATGTCAGGTAACCCTGAGTCTTTAAGTTTCTGGTTTAAATTATTAATGTATTCTTGCTGTTTAGCATAATACGTATTCTGTTTATCAGTAGTACCATCTAACTTATTCCACATGTGAGTTATAGCAGTGCTACCTACACCACCTAACATACCTAGTAATCCTGACTCTAAGCCTTCTTTTGACAAAAGGTCAGCTATAGTGTTTCCTAAGTTGTATTCATATATCTTATTATTTCTTACAGCTTCACCTTTTCTTTTAGCTTCTTGTTCTGCTATGTAACCAATACTCTCTTCTAAATACTCTTGTCCTCCTTCTAATATAATGTCTTTTAAAGCACTTTTGAAGGTGTTCTTAGTAAACTCTTTTCTTGTATACTGATAAGGTCTTAAAAAGGCTCTAGCAGAGCTTAAATTCAAGAAAATATTCATTCTTGACATATTAGTAGCCATACTAGCAGCATCTGAAGCTAATATATTAGCTTTTTCTTCTGTATATAATTCCCCTGTCTCAGGGTCTATAGCTTCTTTGAATTTATTAAATTGATCCTTATAAACTCCAGCACCTATCTGTACTGACTCAGCATTGGTAAGTAATCCTGAAGATAAAGCAGTAGCAGCAGCTTGTCCCATTCTACCTAATTTCATTACATTAGCTGCTCCAGATAAAGTACCTGTAATAGCCTTACCGGGTACTAAAAACTGTAATATACTACCTGTCAAATCTCTACCATTTTGAATCCACCAGTTAGAATTAGTAAAATCCAAAGACTTATCTGAATCTGAATATACAGGTAATACATTAGTGTCAATTTCTTTCTTAACCTCATCAGCCCATTGCTGTACATAGTTACCTACTTCATCTTTGTCATTTTCTACATCTGAAAAATCAAAAGCAGAATAAAAAGTAGATGCTATTTGAGGCATTAAGTTAATAGCTATACTTCCTAAAGAATTACCTATTTTATCTAATATAGGTTGGTTGACAGCTCTCCATTGAGATTGTAACATCCCTTCTAGTAATCCTTTATCATATTGTGATCCTCCAGAATAAACTTTAGAAAGAAACTCTCCTTGAAGTGAAGCTTCTTCTTGGGATTTAGCTGAATATTCTTCTCCAAATCTAGGAGCTATGGGTTGAGGTGTATTTTGATTTTGTGTATTCTTATCTTTATTATCAGGCATCTTTTTATATTTTATTATGTGATATTTAATGTTTATTTACATCACCTTTTGAGTATCCACGAGTGGAATTTAGAGTTCTTTTAGCTGATTCATTTAATTGTTCAATGAACTCAGCTTTTACCTTCTCTAGTGATTTTTCTGAGGAAAACTCTTTTATTTCAGCATCAGTTTTAGCATCAAAGTATTTTCTATTTACCACAACATGAAAAGGGTGAACTAAACCCCCATCGTTTTTATCTGGATCATAGTCTTTATTTGGTATAGTTGTAGTATACCATTTTTGATATACCTGCTTACCATTGAAATCAAATATCGGTTCTGTTTTAGGATTATCTTTTGTGTAAGTGTCTATACCTTGCCAATAAGAATTACTCACCATGTTCTGATAAGGCATTGTAGCGAAGGTAAAATTTTTATCCATAGGAGCTTTAAAAGATATAAGTTTTTTAACTCCCGGTATGGTCATATAACCACCAATACTTCCACCTTCAGCGTTTTTCTTCATAGTAGCTAAATATACACTAGAAGGTTCTATCGACATTTTATCCATTACATCGTTAACATCGTCTATACCTAGTTCCTCTAATAACTTAGAGAAGCTAGTATTTTCATATTTTTTACCATCTATGGAAAAATCAAATAATCTTTTGTTTAAATCAGCTCTTAATTGTTTTCTTGTAATTTCAGCCATCTCAGGCTGCATGTTAATAGGAGCTTCTGAAAATATGAGAGGTTTTGATAATATTTGTTTTAATTTAGTAGCTACTTCTCTATTATCATGGTAACCATACTGTGATAAATCCACAGATTTAACTAGATGATCTAGTTGTGGTTTAAATGGAGTATCTTCTACTTGTTTAATTCCTTGTTTCAATTGGTTTTCTCTATCTCTAAATTCTTTTTCCGTTATAGGTTTTCCATTTTTACCGAAAGTGCCATCCTGATAAGCCATGTATCCCTCTTTTAATAACTGCTGACTCACCTTACTAGCATTCGTTATTTTATCAATAAACCCTTTAGCTTGATATGAGAAAGTACCATCATCTGTGACCTCTCTATTAACTTGAAAAGGAGATTCTTCAGGGATACCAAAACCCATAGTATTAATCATACCATCATTTTGTTTTTCTTTATCTTTATTAGCTACCCATTCAGGTAAAAAAGTAAAATCAAAACTGGAATCTAAGTCATTCTCTGATGCCTTATTGTAGAAATAACTTTGATATTGTGACTTGTAAGCATTTAATCTGTTGTTTAAATACTCTTGTTCTGAATATTTCTTTTCTCCTATTCTAAATTCAGGCTTATCACCAGTGAAGTAAGCATTTTCTTTTATATTTTCAATTTCATCAATTACTCCGCCTCTGATAGTATTAGATAAATCAGTATTCCAGTAAGCATCAAATGTATCTTTTAATTTAAAAGTATTTGACCTCATTAAGTCTTTTCTTTTTTCTACTCCCATTGCGTTATAACTAAGACTTCCCGGGTTAGATTTTGTAATCATCATTGGAATATCTTTAGCTCTAGCATCTAGTTCTTTATAAATATCTTTAGCTTCTCCTATTGGATTGGCAGATAAAGTAGCTCCCCCAAAAGCCCCTCCTTTCATACCATATACTCTGGCTGAATTATCAAACTGCAAGAATCTATCTTGTCTTACATTAGAATCTTTTAATTCTAGTAGACTTTTTTGTCTTGATTGTTCTTGATTATATGAGTCTTGTAACTTAGCTCCTACAGTATTTTTGAAAGTATTTATTTGTTGAGATTTTTCTCTAACGTAATTTTTAAATTCGTCTATTTTGATTTTACCAGTTACAAAATCATTAGACTTCTCATTAATTTCATTTTGCAGCTCATGTGTCATTTTTTGGAGATAATCCCTATCTCCAACTTTGTACTGTTTCCCAGTACTGGTTACCACATAATCAAGAGCATTGATACCTAATAATGTTTTTGATGATTCTGAGGCTGTGTTAAGTATATCTTGTTTTTGTTTTTCATATTGGAGTCCTAACTGATAGAACTCTTGAAATGGTACAGGTATATAGGATTCAGTTACTTGCGGTGTAAATCTAGCTATAGGACTTCCTTCTGTTATTGGCATATTTTCTAATTCCTTAATAAATAAAAAAGGTTATAGGCGTTAAACACCTCATAACCTTTTGAAATTCTATTTTGTATTTTCTGTAATTAATCTCGTTATATATTATAACTCTTATTTGTTATTTTCCTAAAGATGACAAAAAACCCGGTATTAGACTATCTAACATTTTCATCTTACTATCATCATATCCTTTTAACTGTTTGTTTTGGTTTTTAGAAGCCATAGCTGTTTGAGCTAAATCAGAAGCTTGAGATAAACCTTCAGCTAACATTTGTTGTTTTCTCTCTCTTCTTTTAGTATTTATATCTCTAGCTTTTTCTCTTTGTTCTGTATTAAGCATATCAGTTTGAGTTTTTATTTGCTGATTTTGCTCTTCAACTTGTAACTTCCTCATTATCTCATTATTTTCAATATTAGCTAATTGCTCTACCTGTTGATTAGCAGATTGTTGCATATTACTTCTAATATTAGCTGTTGATCCTGCACCTAAATTTCTTATAGACGAGTTTCTCTGAGAAGTAGCTTGTTTAGCTTGATTTCTTATAGGATCACTGGAGTCATTGTAATTAATAAGATTTGGATTAAATTGAACAGGATTATACTTTTCAACCTTACCGAACAACCCTTGTGATATATTGTATATGATAGGGGCTAACTGAGCCGCCTTATTGAAACCATCACTTAAACTACCCATCATATCAGACTTCTTTGATATATCACCAGATGAGTTTTGAGGTGATGTCTGAAAGTTGTTAGGTACTTGAGTCATTTCATCAAACTGGTAGTCACTAGGGGCTTTATATGACGTTGTAATACCTTTCGGATTTAATGGTTTACTAGGATCACTTAATGTAGGTATACTTGGTAAACTCATATCTATAGGTGAGGTATCTATATCCTTAGGGAATAAAGGTAATATACCTTTTATTTTTGGAGGTATATATGTACCCTGTCTGGCTACAGGTTCATCTTCAGGTAAAGTCTGTCTATAAGATTCAAATTCACTCTTATCTTTTACTTCACCTTTATCTAACATTTTAAGAACTTTACTTCTATCTTTCTTAGGTACTATCACATCTCCTTCCTTCGCTGTAATATCTACTCCACCTTTTTCATGTGAAGGTTTACCTTTAAAGTCCTTAACTAACTTATACTTGTTATTTTTATTTTTTCTTAATTGAAGTTCGTCTCCTTCTACTTCAATAGCTTTAGTTTTTTTCATTCTCCAAAGAATTTAGGTAAGTCATCTACTAAAATGTCAAATATATGATTCGATAATAAATCTTCAAAATAATCATCTCCTTCTAAAGCAGCTTGCATATCTTGAAGTGTGAATAAAGTATCACCTTTTCCTCTAATAAAACCTAGTTTGAATGTTTCTAGTATTATTTGGGTTAATTGTTGTTTTTCAGTTTTATCTAACATTTCATTTTATATTTATGTTTACTTTTTAATTTAACTTCTTTTATACCATGTTTAGCTATGGTTTTATTTGCTTTATTCTTTAACTCCAAACTACCTAATTGATTTATTAAATTTAAAATACCATCTTCATTGTCAATTGTGTTTTGGAGTTCTCTTATATTGTCTTCTTTACTATTATCTTTTAAAGCTTTTTGAAGTCTTTCTTTTGTAACAACTTCGTCTGGTTTTACATTCATAATTTTTCTCAAAACCGATATTCTAGCTTTAATCTCAGTAGGGTTTTCATAGTACTCATCTGGAACATCGTACTCCTTATTCTCCTTTCTAAAATTAGGGTTTAACTTAGTATGCTTTTGAATTAAACTTATTTCAGATGGAGTAAGCTTAGTACCAGCTATATCAGCAGCATGAGACATTTCATGGACATTAGTATATTTTCTATTTTTTATTTGATTGTTATAAACAGTTAAATCTTTATATTTATCATCATATGCACCAGCTTTGTCACCTGCTTTTTCTTGAACATTAAATGAAAGTAAATCTAAATTACTAAGTTTGGATTTTTTTACTGCTTCTAATTCTTGCTGTATTTTGGGATTAGTGGATTTTCTTTTATCTACCCAATTTTTCATATAATCTCTTTCAGTATCTAACTCTTTAAGTCGTTTAGCTACATCTTCTTTACTCACATTTGGGTTATATGTACTTCTATACTTCTTTTTTACCCCACCTGTTTTTAATACTTCATCTGAATTATATTCTTCATAATCAGATGTTAATCTTAGTTTTTGCTCTTCTTCTGGAGTTAGGGGTAAAGTTGTTTCTTTCTTTGTTGGTATTTTCTTACTAGCCTCTTTCTTAGCTTTATTCTTAGGATCATCACTGTTTATTTCAGAAGTACCTTCCTCATATTTCATTTTATATTTAGTCTTTATAGATTTAGTACCTTTTTTATATTGTTGACTTTGAAATTTAGTATTGGAATTAGCATCTTTAAGATTATCTGAAGCATTGTTTATGTTAGCTGCAATTTCAGCTTGCTTTCTTTTTTCAGCAGCTTTCTCAGCATTTGTTTTCAATCCAAAGATTTTACTACCAAAACCAAAAGTAAGGCTATCTACTATATCACCAGCACTTCCTGTAGTAATACCTTCAGATAATCTATTAACTACAGTTAAAGGATTAATAAAGGAAGCTGTTTCAGCAAACTGAGATTTATATGTACCATCTTCCTTTTTAGTCAGCTTGTCAGTTATAAGGTTTAGTGGTTTTACAGCTTTACCTAGTCCCGGCACTACAGCATTTAATGCTGTAGCTGACGCAGTTTCCGCTAATTGTCTACCTGAATTAGCATTATCCATCATAATATCAGAATCAAAGTAATCAGGAGTGTATTTACCTTGAGGTGGAGCTTGAATATTCTGTGATCCACTTCTGTATTTATATCTTTCCTTCTTTACTTCCTTCTTTGTTTTAGGAAGAGTATTTGTGTATTTTCTGACTTTCATGTTTATCGTTTATTTACTCTATATATAGTTGTAACAGCAAATAAGTTAATATTTTTATCTGTATTATTTTTGTTGTCGTACTGTAACTCAATCACCATAAAATGGTCTTTAAACCTAGGTAATATTTTATCTAGAACCTCCAATGGATTTACTACCCCTTCTAAATTAGTTTCCTCGAAAATATTAACTGTTGGGTCTATAACCCAATCAGTAGGCATTTGTATTCTATACTCTTTATTAACCTCATCATATTCTAATTCATCATAGTTAATATAAGATTTATCTTTACTAACTAACTTACGTAAACCAGAGTTCTGATTTGAATTATATACTTGAATATGGGTGAATATGTCTTCCTTGAGATATAGATTGTCTTTATCTTCATCTGTTAATACATTAGAAGAGTTATAAGCAGTCAAAATAACATTATCGAATGTTTTATTGACTTTAGGATTATCGTTAACCACAAGCCTTATATAAGCTTTATGATAGGTATTATTGAAGTACTCTCCTATGTTTCCTTTATTTAATTCATAGATGTTATTATCTCCATAGTTATGAATATAAACTCGTTTATTGGTTTGTACCATGTGGTAAGGTATATAATCATGTTCCGCTGTAAAACTTTGCAATTGAACCTGATAAGATATAGTGAATCCATTTTCACCTAATTTACTCAATAACCATCGTTTATTTTCATAATCAAAGCAAGATATATAACCACTGTTCTCAGAGAAATTATCATTCACCTTATCTAACTTTTCTAAGAAAAATCTATATAAACCTTGTTCAGATATTTCAGTAACAGTATCCGTTAAAATAAATACTTTCCCTTGAATAGTATCCAAAAAGAATCTACCGAAAGGTGTATTACAACCACTCCATTTAGATGTAGTACCACAATAACCACCAGCCACAGTAAACATCTCTTTTGATGGTATTGGAAATAAACCACCATTTCCCAAGACTACAGTTCTACTATCTTGTGATGTAATAGCTGTTTCTTGATTAAAGAAACTTCTAAATAAAGCATAAGCTGTTTGAATATAGAAGGTATCATTGTAAACAAAAGTATCAGTAATCTCTCCCTTATGTCTAGGTATATCATGGTAGTTATTTATCAAAAACAATCTGTAAGCATCAAATTGCTCACCTTCAATACTTTGTTCAGAATAAATAGTTCTATTGCTAAAATTATTTACTACCTCTGTTGTTAAATGAGCTGGGAAATACTTCTTTAATGTGTTATTAAAGCTGTATTGTTTATTGTAAGCTCTTCCCCCTTGTCCCACAGAAGGTAAATAATCAAATAATCCAGAGCTACCATTAGTTATATCCTTCACTTTAGGGTAATAACCCACCATATCTTCAGTGAAATGTCGGTATTTAGTATTTATGCTTGATTCTAAATAAGCATAAAAGAGGTTTCTATTTGCTAATATACCATCATCTACTGTACTAGCTCCCACATAATTAAAAGGTAAAGCCGTTAAAATAGCAGATGTCATAAATGCAAATTTATTTATAAATGTATCACCATTGAAGCAATCTATGTTAGTGTCTGACATATCACCAGATAATAACTTATGAGTTACATATATATACTCAGCATCTGTTAAATTACCATATTGTTGAGGTAAGTCTCGTCTAACATTATATATAGTATTTTCTATTTGATTGATAGGTTCAACTTGAGGTTTCATCCCAGCACTATTAACATTATACCATGCATTGTTATCCCTTCTTCTCAGATATACTTGGAAATTACGTCCACTATTATCTTCATTACCATCTAAGTCTACCATATATTGTTTTTTATATGTAGGATTAAAGTTAATATTAGGATAACCTTGATAGGTAATACTATTCTCTTGGTCTACTATGTTAGATGTTGTTTTTAATAACCAGAAACCCAAAGTATTAGAATTACTAACTCTTTTATAAGGATAAGTTAAGTCATTTAATGTTAGAAAAGGTCTCCCTTTTCTTTTATTAATATCACCATCTATAGGTAAATTATCTTTCTCTATGAATTTTGAATATTCTATAAAAGCTTTTTGTTTATTAGGTTGTATCTTTAGTCCAGTATAATTAAAAAAGACACTCATTAAGTTTCCGTTACCACCGTCTGAAAAATCTCCTTGTACTGACTTACCATACCCCTGATAAATTATCTCTGGATATAAGTAAGAATTTCCCTTTAAAGGATTTTCATCATAGAATATAGTCTCAGGCGAATAAAAAGCAACTAAGTTATTTAATATATGCCAGTTTTCTCTGTCAGCTCTTCCTGTACCTACATCTGAGTTTTGATTAGGTACACCAAATCTAGTAACATTTTTATAGGCTACACTACCGTTGAATAGTGGATGGATAATCATAGCTTGTTGATTATCTTTGTATCTATTAAAAAGCTGACCTTCATTACCGTTGTGATCCCCCGGTGAAGTATGATTCATTTTAAAGGCAAATCCTTGCTGTAATATACTCTTATTAGCGTCATCTCTATTTTGTCTTACTATAATATAACCTGCTAGTTTTTCTTTAATGTTATTTGGAAAAATTATATTACTGAAATTCATACCTAATACCACAGTACTAGCCTGTTCTAGTGTATGTGTAGTTGAAGTAAAACCATTAGATTGAATAACTAGTGGTTCTTGTTCAATAGAAGGCATCTTATGAAATCTAATTTTTGTAGTACCATCACCATCCTCTGAAGGGAAACCTTTTGATTTTGGATAATACAGTTCACTCACATATACACCTGTATCTTTAGTGACAGGTTCAGCTTCTATGGTTGATGTAGCATATCTTGGAGGAATATGATAAGCATTACCTGTAGAACCATTTTTAAATATAGGTACTAAAGCAAAGGAATACACTTCTGATCTTCTTAATGATTTATGATAAACAGTGGTTTCTTCTTTGTCATAATCATTATTTGATGACATACTACCTGTATCTTGAGTAGTATTATTAGTATTGTTTATATATATTACTTCGGTTTTAAATAAAGTCTTAAAAGTATATTTGGAAATAATATTGTTAGCTACAGCTTGAAAATCAAATTCATCATCATCAGACTGTAGACTAGAAATGAGTAATCTACCATCTTTTTGTTCTATATGTTTTGCTCTGGAATAATTGACTTGTTCTATAGTCAATTCATCTAAAGTACTATCTCCTGTTATTTGATTTTCACTTGAATATACAAATCTTTGGGTAGCATCAGTTATAGCTATTTTTCGTAATAAATTTATAGTAGGTGTATTAGATATACCCTTATATGTTATTACAGCTAATTCGATAAACTTATATTTTAAATCTATATTTTTAATATCTAACACAATAGCTTTATTAGCTACTCCGTTTATTTCATCTCCATCTCTAAGATGATATGTAACAGCCCCTTCATCTATTACAGGAATGGGATTAGTTATTAATCCAAAACTTGTAGCGTTACCTTCTTGTGTAAGTAGTCTAGCTGCAAACTGGTATACTCCTGTGTTTAACTCACCTGAGTCAAGGGTATTAACGTAATCAATATATATTAAATCTGAATTTAGAAATAAATCCATAGAGTTAGATAACTCTATTTGAGGAATGTCATCTAAATCTAATCTTCTAATTGGATTTAGATTATCTGTAAAATATATAATCCTATGTCCTCTATAGTCTTTTCTACCTTGAACATCTATGGGACTGCTTATGTTAAAATTAAGCTCGTTACTATTTAAAATAGGAGTATAAGTATTATCTTTGAAAACACCTATTTCTGATTGACTTCCGGAGTTTAGAAAATAAATCACTTCATCTTCCAAAACATAACTTCCAACAATAGTATAATTTACAGGTAAAGAGTTAATCACCTGTAAACCTTTTTCTAATAAGATACTACCATCACCTCTTCGTAAAATGTTTCTAGCATCTCTATATGTGTCTTTAGGTTGAGATATTGGATTATAGTGCCTATTTATCCCACCATTGAATGTATTAGTAGCTTCCATTTCTGTTTTTAAACAAAGATTCGTAAGTATCTTTTCTCGGGTTTACTCTTCGAAGAATAGAAACTAATTTTTCTATTTCTTCACCATCTGGCATATTTATACTGGCTCTAGCTTGACCACAATACTTTAACCACATTTGATTTGCCATTATAAAGTTAATTTCCTTTGACTTAAAGGTATATCCTCCCAGTGATAATCTGCTTACGATATACCAAAATAAAGATTGAGTATACGATGGATTATCGGGAATCATAGGGAAACCTTCATTGTCTAATAATATACTTAAACCTTTTATTCTTATTTTACCTCTTTCGGTGGGAGAATATAGTATGTTATTGACAATTTTAAAATCAGGATGTAGTATTTTTTTATCAAATATATTGGACATACTGTAAGGATGCAAGTCTGTATTTTTATACATATATATATCTTCAATATGTACTATGTTCTGTGGCAGCTCTGCTCTATAATCATAGAACTCAATATCACATTCTTCCACCTTATATTGGGGATATGCTCCAATAAGACGTAAGGCTGTAGAAATCCATTCTATCATAGAATGCCATCTGACCTCAGAGTCAATATTTAACACATCAATTACCTCTTCTATTACTGTTTTACAGCTTATGTGATTAATATTTTTCATTATTCTAAATACGTTTTCCATTTATCTTTCAACTTCATTTGAGCTGAAAGTTTTAACTTGATAGGTTTTATTGGTTGAAAACAATAGTAATTTTTTTGTCTGGATTTAATATCTTTTTTACTCCAAAAGAATCTAGCTTTCCATTCACTACTATGTAAGTTTAAATGATATACTTTTTTATTTAAATCTTTAGTCTGTTTATAATCAAGTCTAAGTTTATGATGGTCTGTATACATCATTTTACTTTTCTTTATTCTTAGTTTACCCATACCAAAGGGTAACTTATATTCAGCTCCATCTAATATTTCATCTACAATACTAGTATTGTAGTCTTCCAATATCTTTTTAAAAATAGAATATTTAACATTAAATGTTTTAGATTTAATTATGCTTAAATAATAAAGGTAAATATGAGCTGTAGATAAACATTTCCCTACAGAAACTCGCACTTGTTCCCCATTAATACGTTTAATAATCTGGTTTTCATTAATTTTCCTTTCCTGTAGGGTTTGAGTTGGAGTCATTAGTTGAATTTTTAAAATTATTTAACAACAATCTAAGTTCTGCTTCCATAATCATTTTATATACCATATCCAACATAGCAGATGAAATGGGATAGTTAAAATCTAAACCTAACATAGAACACTGATTAGTACGTTCTAAGTATTCTTGAACTTCTAAGGGATTTTCAGCTACACCTTGAATATTCACATATTTCTGTATAGGATTCAAATTATAGAAATAAAAAGTATTTCCTATTCTTTTATAGGATTCTAATTTACTTGTGTACTTTCTGTAACATTTAAAAACATGATGTTGCGGGTGATACAATTGATATGAGGTATTACCGTCTAATGCTCCAATGTAAGTAATTAAATCCTTATTACCTGCCTGTATTATTGATGGTAATACATCTTTATTTACTTTTTCTATATGTAAATTATTAAAGTCATACTTGTCTTGATCTTTCAACTCCACTTTACCAAAATCAGATATTAACTGTGGACTAAGACTTTGACCTTGATCTGTTTGCTGTTTAATGATTTTAGCTCTATAGTAAGCTACTATAAAAGCAATTTGTCTATTGGATAAATCAAAACTATTATCTGAAATCCCACCCTCTATCAGATTTCTTATGTTGAATACTATTTCACTTAATAACATAGTCGTATAACAAGATAATAAAAAAAGTCTCCTTTTGGGAGACTCTTTATAATAGTTTATGTTATTTTTTAATTAAGGAAAGGTGATACCAGCACTAGCTAAATAAGGAGTAAGTATAGTATCCAGATATGTTCTTTGAGTTGAACCTGTAGGTACAGCAATGATGGTTTCTTTTGGGTAATGAATACCTCTATCTAATCCAGTAACCCAATTAGAATCGTGACTAATAGTGATTAAATCATAAGTAGCTCCTTTGACCACATATGTAGGGAAACTGTCTACTGGAAATTGAGTAAAGTTATGATAACCAATCCATCCAGCTAAGTTTCTTTCCATATCTAAGACTTGTTGAGATGTACCTGATCCTTTAGTTCCTTGTACAGTAGTAGCTACTGTTGCAGCTTTAAGTGGCTCACCACCAGCTCCCAGACTAGGTACTAAGGAATCAAAAACCACCATGCTTGTATCAAAAGTCAAGTATCCAAACTTATCAAGTCCTTGTACTGGTACAGGTTTAGCCACTAGAGTAATCACACCAGCAGTATTAGAAGCACTAACTAAAGGTGCTAGATACTTACTAGCATTGATTTTAGCTACAAACGCAGTAGCGATTTCTGTAGCTGTAGCTGTAGCATCGGAAGTATAATATAAAGAAGTTCTACTATCCTTATTATCTCTGAGCTGGTGAGAATCATTAAACATAACCGTTAGTTTGTAGGCACTTGAGTTCTTGATATTGTCAACAGTAATTGTTTGAGTATGAGCAGCAGGATCAGTGTAAGCTTTTACAACAGCTTCTTTAATACCCTTACCTACAATAGGTAATGAAAACTTATAGTCTCCGGGTACTTTACACTGTACAACTCTGATTATATCAGCGTCAGTGATAGTATCTCCAGCTACAAGTATTTGATTTCTTTGATTAACAAAAGCTAGGTCTCCAGCAGCTAAAGCAGCCAAGTTAGCAGGTGTTAAATCTGAGTTTGTTCCATCTCCAATTAGTATTTTACTAACCATGTTTTAATTTTGTTTAATTTTGTTTAATTTATTTATTCAAGATTGTTAATGTTTTCCTGATTGGTTTGTATTCTTTGAGATTCTATGGTCTCTAATGCAATTTGTGTAGCTATATACACAACATCAGTATGTAAGTGATCTGGTAAAATACTTGTTGTATTTGTATTATATGATATTTTATTTGGTTTACGGATAAAAGATATTTTAGCATTCAGAATTTCTATTTTATTTGAATGATGAATATAGATTTCATTATTCTCAAAAGTATAACCACAATCAACTCCTTTTGGTTTATTGAAAGGGTCACTGACAGTATTGTCTTTGATTTTATTATAAGTAGGTGTAATGTTTATCGTATCACTACAGTTCTTATTTTTGATTTTAAGTGTCAGATTAGTTAAGAACCAGTACTCAGAATTATCAACTATAGTTAAAGTGGAATCCTTAAAGAACCCATTTAAACTTATAGATGAGATAGTATCCTCAATTGAGGATACATTTTTATATGCTGTTACATGAACAGTACGTAAATCATCTATTCTTTTTTGAGATTGTTCAAAGCCTTTTTGGTAAATATTATTTAACCCGTATGTTTTTTTTACTATTCTCTCCTGAGATAAGTTCAAAAACATATCTATCTCTGCTTTTTGAAAATCAGGTGTAGACTGTGTATCTACCTTATCCAGTAGTACTTTGAACATACTATGTAACTCTTGAACCGTCATTAGCTTTTCTTCTCGTTTAGTTTCCTTTTCAGAATAACTAAAGTTTCTTGATTACTGGCATCTTTTAACCAGCTTATAGTAGATTCCTCATCTAATCCTAACATAGTATCATTGTAATACCATTGTTGTTTTCTCACTGTCAAAATACCATAAGCCTTTAAAGTATGAATGAAGACTTTAGATTCAAATTGGTCATCTTCGAAAGTTTTATTGAATTTTTCAGGTTTACTCTCTATAATATCTCCGATTTTCTCTCTAACAATTTCATCTGAAATATTGTCAGCTTTAATTCCTTCTAAGAATAAGAATTTTCTCATTTCATTAGGAGTCATATTTGAGAATGTAACATAAGCTTTAGATTTCTCTTGTCTCTTACTGTTTTTCTGAATAGCTTCAGCTTCCTCGTTAACCAATACATACAAGGCTTCTGGATTTAGTTTAGCGTCCGCATAACTTGACGCAATTCTTCTTTTATTGACTTGCAATATCTTATAGTCCAAGTAATCCGCTGGATTGTCTAAATCCAGAGTTCTAATATCTGAATTAAGCCTAACATAAAAAGTTCTCCAGTATTCGGAGGATGGAGAAAGTGTTCCTTCAGATAGTCCTAATTTTCGCTCTAGCGTATTCTGTTCATCTAATGTTAAGCCTGTCTTGAAATAACCTTCTTTTCTAATAGTTGCATCCAATGGTACAGGAAAAGTTCTATTGCAGTGGTCAAATAATGTAGCTTTTGCCCAGTTTTTCTTCTGAACCATTTGTACTTTAACTTTATTCATAATTAATCAATTAATATTGTATGTTTTTGTTTTTATATTTAATGTTTTAGTAAATTAATATTGTATTTCAAATAGAAAATACAAGGGTGATATAATCACCCCGTATTCAATACAACTATTAACTATATTAACTATATTTACTCTGCTGAGAAGATTAGTTCCCCACAGCTCAGGGGATCAGTAAGCATTAAACCTACTTCTGAAAGAAGGTGTCCAGTGAAACCGTCTTTACCATTACTTCTAACGCTACTTTTAGACCCTTGTGCTGACGGAGGTAATACTGAACCACCTTCATACCACATTTCTAGTTCACGTCCTTTTTTAGCAATCTTTGTGATGTTTGCTGTACCATCTTTTGTCTTACCAATATTTAAAATTGTAATCCTATAACTTTCTACAGGCTTTTTAGAAATAGGATGTAGTTCTCTGTTATCTGTAGTGTTATCATAAGGAGCGAAAGGCATTACTGTTAACTCAATTCCATTAAGGAATTTAATGTGAGTGAATTGACCTTCAAAACACAATTCTTGTCCTTTACCTGTAATAAATTGTCCTTGTCCTGTCTGTACTACTAAACCTAAACCTTTCATTTCTCTTCTGATAGCTTTATCAACTTCAGCCATCCCTTGTCGTCCGGTTAAACCTACGAACTTAACATCTCCACCAGAAGGGTTAACATTTTGAGACAAATCAAAAAGAAACTCTGTAATAATGTCGTAAGAAAGATAACTGTAATATCTTATGTTTGCTGGTGCAATTTGTTCTCTAAGTCCAGCTCCCTGTTTAATAACTCTTCCATTCTCACCAGCCATCTCATAAGAGTTATCTGATAATTTATTGGCATTAGCATACATGAGAAGGTTATCAATTTGCTTTTGGTGAGTAGCGTTAGCTCTCCATTCAGTAGCAACAGTCCAGAATCTAGTTTTCTTTTCTGGATTAGCAGGATCAAAAATATCCATTACTGCGTAATCAGATGCAGCAGAACCAGTTACAGTATACTCAGTTCTAATTGTAGTCAAAACGTTTTCTAATGTAATACCAGTTGAGAACCCAAATGTACCCCCTCTGTCTGAGAACTCTTCCACCGCAGTCCATTGCTTAGAGAATCTAGCCCCGGGACTAATATATTGAGAAGGAATAAATTTAGTATTATCTCCTGTCATCAATTGCACCTCATATACCCAAGAAGTACCTGATCTATAACCATCACTTCTGACAATCAACATATAATCTCTACTATCAGATAAAATTTGATTGTTGGTTTCGAAAATCTTTTCATCAACGAAAATCCTGAATGTTTGAAGACCTATACCTGTTGTACTAGACATATCAGGAGAAACCTCTGTTACGTTAACAGTTCTAGTTTCATCAGCCATGATTTCCCACCGATATTCAGACTTATCAATGTATTTTGTGTTACCTAACCCTCCTGTAAGAAGCTGTAGAGTCTTCTCATAATAACTTCCAAACCGTCTAGTCATAAATGTACCCATTTTCGCAGGTTCTGTATAGAAAGCCCTTTGTAACTGAGAACTTTCAACCATACCATGAAAAGATTCTGGTTTTTTCAGTTGTAACTGATTAATTTTAATTTGTGTCATTTATATAATTTGTGTTTATTTAATCTTCTGGGATATATAAGTCATCTTTCTGAGATTTTCTCGGCATAGATGATTTTTTACTTGTCTCACTGTATTTGTTTAATATTTTTTTAAAATCTCTAGCTGTACTGGTTTTAGCTTTTTTTTCAACTTGAGAGAAATCGAATTTTTTCATCATCAAATAAGCTTGTTTGATACTCATAGTATCATCTACTTTCATGTCTACCTGTACTTGTGTTTCCCCTTGTCTGTTTACAGGTTTAAAAATATAATCAATCAGATTTTGTTTTTCTTTCTTGCTTATTTCAAAACCAGCAATTTCTTCTAATGAAAGAATTTTTGATTTGATATTACTCTGAACCTCTTCTGCTTGTTTCTGTCTTGCTTTAATGGTTTCTTCTTGTTTCCTTGTAGCTTCTAAAATAGATTGCTCTCTTCGTTTAATTAAATACTTCTGAGCCATCTTAGCTTGTTTCTGTAGTGTATTAGAGTCTCTGTAAGATTGAATCATTTCTTCAATCTCATCTGAGTCTAACTCTTGATCTTGAAGATATTCCTCTATTAAGATACTATAGTTGTCTTCGTCATCCATGTCTACATGACTATAATCTACTTCAGCAGATGCTTCAACTATTTCAAGCCAATCTCCACCTTCTTCTGCTATTCTTATAGCTTCACGTAATGTTGGAGGAATACTATCTAACTTATCATTGACTTTTTTTGAAACAGTGTATTCTACAATTTTAGCAAAACCTTCAATGTCATCATCATACTCTTCATTTTCATCAAAATCAAGTACTCCTTCATTATATAATTCTTCAACAAAAGGAGAGAAGGTTGAATCTTCATCTGTTTCAACTTCATTCTCATATGAATCCTCTTCATCAAAGTCTTCCTCAGTATCAGTTACATCTACATCCTCATCTTCAGTTTCTACTTCATCTTCTTCTGATTCTTCATTCACAATTTCTAAATCAGATTCATTAGATGAGAAATCAATATCATTATCTGAATCAATATCTTCCTCTATGAAGTTTAACCAATTCAAGTCATCTTTTTCTTTTTTCATTGTAATAGTTGTTATAATATAAATATAAATGAAAAGAGGGGAGATTTAATTCCCCTTTATAATTTTATTACTGTTACTTGTTAATTAAAATGTATCACTTCTTAGTTAATTTCATTTTTTTCTTTAAAGTAATAGCCTTAGAACCATCTTTCATTTTAGGTTTCCCTTTTGCATCTACTTTGTTTCTTCTCTGATATTCTTGATCTAGTTCTTTAGCTCTATTTGTAGCATCTATTACCCGCTTATCCCTATCATTAGCCTCACCTCCTTGTGTGGTTTTTGCAGATACCTTAGAGTATTTATTGTAAATACTAGTATCTGTAGTTCTATTAGAAACAGCCACAGCATTCTTCTTAGCTGTTTTCAACTCTTCATCCGACATCTCAGAAGGTTTTTTCTTTTTAACTTTATCCTCTTTTACTTCGGAAGTACCTTCAGAGTACTTTTTCATTTTCAATTTTTTCATTGTGTTATTGTTTTATTTGTGTTATTGTTTTATTATTTCAAATAAGTTAATTTATAAATTGTTCTAGCTATTAAGGATAGAATTTCATCTAAGATGTTTTGAAGAAATGACTCTTCTGTTTCACTATGATATTCTTTTATTTTGTCTTTAGCTTGTTTTAAATATTCTATCATATCATCCACTGATTCAACAGACTCTATTTTAATTTCAACTAAACCATAACATCCCTGATATGCTTCAATAAATTCATCAGTTAATTCTAAAATATCTTCATATAAGGTATTTAAAGCTATATGCTCAGAATAACTAGTAGAAGATAAATGTTTACTATGAGCTAAATCTCTTGTTTTAAATAGAAGAGTAATTAGCTCTCCTATATTCGGTTTAGATACAGTTTCATTAGTTTCGGTTTTTTCATCATCATCTGTTAATTCTGGTATTTTATACTTTACGCTAATAACTTTTTTCTGCTTTATCATTTTTTCTTAGTTAGTTCAGATTTAGTTTTATTTTCCTTTGCTACTTTAATAGATGCATCTGCTTTAATTTTAGCTTCTCTTTCTTTACTTCTTATTTTTTCTAACTCAATCATATCATTAGAATTATCTTTAGGTGTATCTGTATTAGGAGTTTCTACATTATATTTAGCTTCTAATTCAGCGTAAAACTTCTCCTTTTCCCAAGCTAATGCTTCCTGTTGAAGTTGATTCTGTTGTTCTGATATTTGATTCTGTCTTTCAGCTTGCTGTTGTTCAACTTGCTGTTTTTCTTTCTCATTAGTTTTGATCTCATTAGCTATAGAGGCTATAGAACCATTTCTATAA
>JACCDR011144254.1_pt1 | contig 20518 bp, 25 predicted proteins | sample 7446431 | NCBI WGS metagenome assembly JACCDR01 (sample SAMN15323443, study PRJNA562643) | freshwater metagenome | isolation source: river surface water | place: USA:Blue River Watershed | collected 2017-08-17 | reverse complement strand
GTGACACACTGTCATCAAAAGTAGTTACTTCAAATGCCTCATGTACGACCAACGCTGGGTCACCAGTCATTCAGATTTTGAACGATACCGTTGGTATTGAAAAAGCCATTTTAAACACAGTGCACGGCTATACCGCTAGTCAGAGTATCGTCGACGGACCAAATGCTAAAGACTGGAAAGAGGGTAGAGCTGCTGCACAAAATATCGTCCCGACCGCGACTGGAGCAGCCAAAGCCACCACAAAAGCCATCACCTCCCTTGCTGGTAAGTTTGACGGTCTCTCTATGCGTGTACCGGTCGTCGCTGGCTCTATCGTGGATATCACTTTTATCGCCAAGCGCAACACTAGTAGCGAGGAGATCAACTCTATTTTGAAAGAAGCAGCTGGCAAAGATCACTGGAAAGGTATCTTTACCGTGACTGAAGATCCTCTCGTCTCTTCCGACATCCTCGGTAGCGCTCATGCTTCGATCGCCGACCTCGGCCTCACTCGGGTGGTGGACGGCAACTTGGTCAAAGTCTTGGCTTGGTATGACAACGAAATGGGATACACTCACTCACTGGTAATGCACGTGGCCAAAATCGCCGGGTTTATATAAAAATATGAAAAAATATATTGCCATACTTGTGTTCATTTCTGTACCCATATTACTTTTTTTGGCTTTCTCCAAAAAACCAAATGAGTATTTTGAGGGCATGGTCTATGATTGTGAGACAAATCAGCCGATCTCTAATGCTCGTGTGCTGGTATATATGGGCAACGATATCTGGCATCTGTTTTCAGATAGCGGTCGTTCGTGGGAAGGTCAAACAAATACATCTGGCTATTTTTCTATTCCCTATGCTGGTGGTATTGCAAATGTCTCAGTTGGTAAAGATGAAGATAATAATTATTTAGTAACTTCTGGGGTTTTTCTAGGAGGGAAAACAAAGATAGGTATGATGAAGAAAAAACCAGACGATGCCCAAAACGAGTTTATTGTTGCTCAGTGTCAAAAATCTTCTACCTGTATTGAGACAAAAATGGTAGATGGTATTATGGTTTCCAATAATACCTGTTCAAATACGTTACCGCAGATATAATTTTTTTAGTTTTCCTTCTGTCTTTGTTTTGCTACAATATCTACATGAACATCTACATCGGTTCTGATCATGCGGGGTTTGCTCTCAAAAAAGAGCTCATACCATACATTCAAAGTTTTGGTTTTTCGGTCACCGACTGTGGGCCAGAAAAATACGATCACGATGATGACTATCCAGACTATATTTCCAAAGTAGCCAGCAAAGTGTCCGAAGAGTTTGTTGGAAATCCCCTCGTGCGAGGTATCGTCATTGGCTACTCTGGCCAAGGGGAAGCTATTGTCGCAAACAGGTTTCCTCGAGTACGTGCGGCGCTGTACTATGGAGGACCAAAACACATCCTCACGCTGTCTCGTGAACACAACAATGCAAATATTCTCTCTCTCGGAGCGCATTTTGTCACTACTCAAGAAGCCAAAGAAGCAGTCGAGTTGTGGCTTCACTCTGATTTTAGTCACGAAGAACGTCATGCCAGACGTATTATGAAAATAGAACACTATTCATGATTCAAGTTTTACCAGCCATTATCCCTCATAGTAAAGACAGACTCCTCGAAGAGTTTGAAAAAGTAGCTCATTTTGCTCCGTTGGTGCAAGTGGATATCAGTGATGGAGTGTTTACCAAGGTCACCACGTGGCCATACAATGGTCGTGACACAGATTTTTTTGAAAGCTTACACACCGAAGCAGATGGTTGGCCGGAGTGGGAACAAGTGGATGTCGAACTGCATCTGATGATTCAAAACCCTGAACAAGAGCTGGATAAGTGGCTCCGTACAGGACCAACAAGCGTGGTTTTTCATATCGAAGCAACTGAACATGTGGAAGAGTGTATAGAAAAAATAAAAACAGCAGGGGTAGGGGTGGGTATTGCCATCAAACCTCGTACACCACTTGAAGTATTATATCCTTTTGTCGATACTATTGATTATATCCAATGTATGGGAAGCAATGATTTGGGTAAACACGGGGTAGAGCTCGAGTCTTCTGTCCTGTCTCGGATAACAGAATTGCATAGCCGTTTTCCAAACAGTATAATAAGTATTGATATTGGTGTACGAGAAGAAAATGCAAGAGAATTGCTGGAAGCTGGTGTGTCAAAACTGGTCGTCGGTAGTGCGCTTTTAGATGCCTCTGATCCACAAGAAGTCTACGATTTTCTTTGTTCTTTGGATAGTAACTAGATTCTCATGAACACCACACTTACAGATGAAGAAATACAGCTTTTAGAAAAAAAAGCACGGGATATTCGAGTCTCTATTATCGAGATGCTCGTCTCGGCTGGGTCTGGTCACTCGGCTGGACCTCTTGGTATGGCAGATATTTTTGCTACACTCTACTTTCATATATTGCGACATAACCCTCAAAAGCCAGACTGGGAAGAGAGGGACCGGCTGGTCCTTTCCAATGGCCACATCGCTCCTGTCTTGTATGCTACTCTTGCCCACGCTGGATATTTTGATACAGCCGAGCTCCTGACCCTGCGACAGTTTGGCTCAAGGCTGCAGGGACATCCGCACAGAGAGTTTTTACCGATGCTCGAAACTAGCTCTGGTCCTCTCGGCTCCGGCCTCTCCCAAGCCGTCGGGATGGCTTTGGCTCGCCGCATCGACAAAGGTAAAAGTGACAACATGTTTTTTTACTGTTTGACTGGAGACGGCGAACTGGATGAAGGACAAAATTGGGAAGCGGTCATGCTGGCTGCCAAGGAAAAACTAGGAAACCTGATTTTGATCGTCGATCGCAACAATATCCAGATCGATGGCTACACCGAAGATGTCATGCCTCTCGAATCTCTCACTCACAAGTTTGAAAGTTTTGGTTGGCACGCTGAAGAGGTCAATGGTCATGACTTTATGGCCATCGTCTCGGCAATCGGCAGGGCCCAAGCCGTCTTTGACGGACCGAGTGCTCTCGTCTGTCGCACTATTCCAGGTAAAGGTGTCTCCTTTATGGAGCGTGATTACAAATGGCACGGTAACCCACCTGGGGTAGACCTACCAGGCGAACCACCAAAAGACGAACAAGCCAAGATCGCTTTGGAAGACCTGCGGACTTTGTACGGACATATTGAAAGTGAACACAAATAATACTCAATTATGCTGAACGTAGATCAAACATTACAACAACATATGTTTACTGCTCCAGAGCAGGTACCTATTCGTAAAGGGTTTGGCCAAGGCCTCCTCGAGGCAGGTAAGCGTGATGAACGGGTAGTGGGATTGTGCGCAGACTTGACCGAGTCTACGCAGATGCACCTCTTTCGTGATGCCTTTCCGCATCGGTTTATTGAGATCGGTATTGCCGAACAAAACCTAGCGGGAGTAGCGAGCGGTATGGCCGCTATGGGTAAACGACCTTTTATATCCAGCTATGCTATGTTTTCTCCTGGTAGAAACTGGGAACAGATCCGCACAACTATTGCCTACAACAATCAGCCAGTAGTAATTGCAGGTTCTCATGCTGGTGTATCTGTCGGACCAGATGGTGGTACACACCAAGCAATCGAAGACATTGCTCTTATGCGCATCGTGCCTCGTATGACGGTCATATCACCATGCGACTACATCGAAGCCAAAAAAGCGACTCTGGCTACACTATCCTTGCAAACACCGGTATATATTCGTCTCGCTCGAGAAAAGACACCGGTCATTACGACCGAAGATACCCCTTTTGAGATTGGCAAAATACAAAAATATTTTGGTGCAGATGACGCATCGGTGGCCATATTGGCTACCGGAGCCCTCCTGTACAAAGCCCTCAAAGTGGCAGATGCTTTGGCTAAAGAAAATATACAGGTGTGTGTCTGGAACGTGGCTACCATAAAGCCTCTTGATACGAAAACTATTTCACAGATTGCTGAACACGCAAAAGGGATCGTCACCGTCGAGGAGCATCAGATCTTTGGCGGACTAGGTGGTGCTGTGGCAGAATATATAGCAAGTACCCGTCCACTACCGATAGAGTTTGTCGGGGTCAGAGATGTTTTTGGTCAGTCAGGCAAGCCGGAGGAGCTCTTGGAGCATTATGGTATGAGCGAAAAGGGAATACGAGAGGCTATTACTCGACTTATACAAAGAATATAATTATGGAAACACCAAAGATCAAAAAAGGCATATATCAACATTATAAAAACAAAAAGAAATACCAGGTATTAGACGTGGTGCGACACACTGAAACAGAAGAGTGGATGGTGCTGTACAAAGCGCTGTACAAGTCAGAGTTTGCAAAGCTTTGTGTCAGACCGTACGCCATGTTTTTTGAAGAGGTCAAAGATCCAGTGACACGAGAGTCTGTACCGCGTTTTGCACCATACAAAGCTCCTCCTAAAAAAGCAGTGCAAAAACCAGCACAGAAAAAAGGGAAAGTCGTACAAAAGAAAAAATAATATGGAAGGTGCACCAAAACATACTGAATTACCTTTTGATCCAACATTGGGGAAATTAGAGACCGTATTTATCCCTCATACGGATGAAGAAGTTCCTGACTCTATGTTGTTGCGACAGTTTGGCACGTTGGAGGGTAAAGTAGTACGAGAGGAGATTCTTCCTTCAGAGTGCGAGGGGGACATCGAATGCGTGGCGAATATGTATGCACAGAGTAAAGAAAGTTTTGATGAGCTGAGAGCGTATGGTTTTGACGTGGTCAATTATGACAGTGTGGTTGCTAAAAACGAAGATGGAGAGGTGAAAGTGTTTACCATTGTCGATCGTATCGAAGGGGAATTACTTGACTATTTGGATGAACAAAATACTGATGAGGTGGCAAAACAGACTATCCAAGCATTTTGTGAAAAAGTGGCAGAGTATTACAGCTCGGAAAGAGCATCACATTGGAATGATTTTGGGTTACACCAAATCATGTATGGCACCAAGGCGGATGAAAAGGAAAAAAAGTGCTGGATTATTGATATTGGCCCAGGTTATTTTAATCACAAAGATACACTCATACAACGACTTGTACGTGAAGATATAGAGCTTTTACAAAAACGTATACCTAGTATCAATCTGCAAAACGCAATTGATTTATTGAAATAAGTTTTTTAGATTTCCGCTATCTTGTATCCCTCTGGAGCATGAGCCAGCAGGTCTTCTAGCTTTTCGCGTGGCAGGAGGCCTTTTTGGGCGCCAATGTACTGGACGACAGACTGAGAGTTGATCGGTCCCCACGTCAGAGCTTCATGCAGAGGCTTACCCAAAGCCAAAGCCGAAACAACGGTCGAAGCAAAAGCGTCACCTGCACCGGTGCGTTCAAATGGGTTGTGCGGATAGACTGGCATAAAGAAGTATTGGTTGCCATCAAATGCATACGCACCATTGATACCGTCGGTGATACAAACAATAGCTGGTCCCAGATCATGCATTTTTGCAAGCAGGGTTTTCGGATCTCTTGATGATTCTTCGAGGATTTTTTGGGCCTCTTCGACGTTACAGAAAAAGATATCACTCTCACGGTACAGTCGAGCCAAGCGGTCTTTGCCGGTCTTGATCTGAAAGGTACCAGGTTGGAAAGCTAGTTTGGTCTCTGGATGTGTTTCGATAAAGTTTGCTATGTCATCATGAAAAGCCAAAGTATTTGAACCAAGGGAAGATAAATATATCCATTTTGGCGGGGTGATGTCGCCCAGGCTGTAACTAAAGGCTTCGTGTTTGATGAGTATGGTGCGGTCGACATCGTACCAGAGGACATAGTGATAATTGGTCTTTTTGCCTGCTTCGGTGCGCACATAGTCTGTGATCACTCCGTTTTTTTGTAGTTCGGCTATACACTCTGTACCGTTTTGATCGTCACCAACATACGATAGTAGAGCAGAAGAGAGTCCTAGGCGTGATGCAGAGACAGCAGCGTTTGCCGAGTTGCCCACGGCCACACAAACATCCACCGACTGATACGGTATTTTTTCTCCAAAATTAACACATAGTTTGCAGTTGGTTTTGTCTAGCTCGCAATGTACCTCGGCTTCTTCGAGTCTGATAAAGGCATCGGTCACTATATCGCCGATACAAAGTATATCTATGTCTTTAGTCATGGGTATATTGTATCAGAGTTTGTGTCTTATGCTAGATGCTGATCAAAGTTTGTTTTTATGGCTTGATGTGTTAGGGTAGTAGAGGAGTAACACATGGACGAATCGTTATTTGATTATATTAGGCATCATTGTGCTAGATTGGTCGGCAAGAAAATATACATACGATTTCGGTGTGACAGACAGGGCGGCGCGGGAGAGACGACCAATGATTCATGGATGATGGGTAGAATAGACAACATACTGTACCACGCTGGTACACACATCGAGATATCTAGTGGTATGGAGTCGGTTTATATTTTTCCTGATTGTAGGGTGTCATATCACCCCAGCTCTCTTAATGCATCTATAACAGTCAGTGTTGTTTCTCTGACCATACATGATGTAAAATACCAGATCCCAAGGCCTTAGGCCTTTTCTTTTTGACCAAAAATCTTTTGTGATACAATAATGCAATGAAAACATTACGCCAAGCTGTGCACGAAGCGCAAGAAAAAAAAGTAGCCATCGGACATTTTAATATTTCAAATCTCGAAGGTTTTTGGGGAGTGATCAAAGCCGCTCAGAGTCTCTCTGTGCCAGTCATCATCGGTGTGTCCGAAGGTGAACGTGATTTTGTGGGTGTTAAACAAGCGAGAGCCTTGGTAACCAGCCTACAAGCACAAGGTATGCCTGTGTACTTGAATGCCGATCATACCTACTCTTTTGATCGCGTAAAGGAGGTGATCGATGCTGGCTACGACTCTGTCATTTTTGATGGTGCAAAACTTTCTTTTGAGGAAAACATCTTACAAACAAAAAAATGTGTTGACTATGCGCGTGCCTGCGGTCGAGATGTCTTGGTCGAAGCAGAACTGGGCTATATAGGTACATCATCAAAAGTGCTTGATGAAATACCAGAGGGAGTGGAATTGTCCGAAGAGTCACTGACTGATCCAGACAAAGCCAAAGAGTTTGTAGAAAAGACTGGAATCGACATGCTGGCTCCTGCAGTCGGCAACTTTCACGGCATGCTACGTTCTGGGGTGGATCCACGGCTTAATATAGAGCGAGTCAGAGCGATCAGTGAGGCGACTGGTGTGCCTTTGGTTTTGCATGGTGGCTCGGGCAACTCCGAGGAGGATTTTAAAGGATCGATCGCTGCTGGTATCGCTATTGTGCATATCAATACAGAAATAAGGGTGGCATATAAACAGGGGTTGCAAAAAGGGTTGTCTGAACACCCAGATGAGGTGGCGCCGTATAAGTTTTTGAAACCAGCAGTTAGCGCTGTACAAGAGGTGGTAGAGAAAAAACTCAAATTTTTTAACAATATAATGTAATTTGGTATGAATCGTATATTTGTCACTCGTCGCATTCCAGAAATCGGGTTATCCATGTTGAAAGAGCAAGGTTTTGAGATTGATATAAATCCTGAAAATCGTATCCTGACTAAAGCAGAATTGATCGATTTTTTATCACACAAACCATACGAGGGACTGTTGTCTTTGTTGACCGATACTATAGATGCGGAGGTCTTGAATGCTGCGCCACAGCTGAAAATCATTGCCAACTATGCCGTGGGTTTCAACAATATAGATGTAACTGAAGCAGATAAACGAGGGGTGGTGGTGACTAACACTCCGGGAGCTCTCTCTGAAACTGTAGCCGAGCACACTATGGCTCTCATGCTGGCTGTGTCAAAAAGGGTAGTCGAGGCACACAACTTTGTGGTAGCTGGTAAGTATGTTGGCTGGGATCCACTTCTGTTTATGGGTAGTGACTTGCAAGGGGAGACTTTTGGACTGCTTGGTCTGGGTCGGATCGGAGCCAGAGTAGCACATATAGCCAGTCGTGGGTTTGGTATGAAGCTCGTGTACTATGATGTGAAGCGAAACGAAGAGTTTGAAAAAGAATACGGAGCGGTGTTTTGTACGACACCGGAAGAACTCTTGCCACAAGCAGATGTGGTCAGCTTGCATGTACCTTTGTTGCCGACCACAACACACTTGATTGATGCTCACAGATTGTCATTGATGAAAGAAACAGCCATCCTGATCAATACGGCTCGAGGGCTGGTGGTGGATGAGCGGGCATTAGTGGAAGCCTTGCAAACAGGAATGATCGCTGGTGCAGGACTCGATGTGTTTGAAAGAGAGCCGGCTATAGAAGAAGCACTGAAAACAATGCCTAATGTCGTCCTGACTCCCCACATTGCCTCTGCCACTCGTGGGGCTCGTGATGAGATGGCCACCCTAGCCGCCAGCAACCTCATTGACTTTTTTGAAGGCAAAGAGCCAAAAAATAAGGTGGTGGTGTAAAAAATAGTAAAACAAAACCGCTTACTCGAAAGTAAGCGGTAACCACCCGTGAGGGTGGATGAGATCTGGTCACTTCAAAAATTCTTTCTTCGGCTCGTACCCGCCCACTACATCCATATGATTTTGCAGGAGTACCCACCCTCCACCCATGAGGGTGGAGTAAGTCCGAGCTTTGTAGCCAAAATATCAGCATAGGTACCCACCCTCCACCTGTTAGGATGGAACAGGTCCAGTTTTTGTGGGTTTCTAGGTCACAGACGATGTTTCCATCATCAAGACATAGCTTCATTTCCCCAAGGCAACTGGAAAGCCTTGGGGACGGCCCGGGTACGGGGCATAGGTGAGGTCTAAAACCTCACCTGCTTTTCAGATCCTGAGAAAAATACCATACGTCACCCGAAAGTGACGGTATTCTTCTCAGATTCTGTATGAATGTATACCATGTGGTGAGTGGTGTGTCAAATTGACAATATTATTTTTTTATTATATAAAATAAAACTAGGAGCTGATCCTTGAAACAATCACCGAAAATACGGAAAACGTATCAGCAGAAAATACTGTTAGACCAAAAAACGGAAAAAGATATTTTCCAACTTTCCAGGGTAATGATTTATCTTTGGAACCTTGCCTGTGCTCAGGCTGAAATCTGGTTGGAAACAAAAGAAAAACCGGTGACGGCGTACTCTTTTAACTATTGGTTGACGACACTTCGTGCGTCGGTTGCTATTTCTCATGAAATACCAATCAGTTTTTCTGAAGTATCTTCTGATCTTTCAAGAGAAGTGCTTCGAAAACTTGCTGGTAGTTATCAGTCATTTTTTGCTTTGAAAAAGAATCAAGATGGGCGGGCTCGTAAGCCTGGTCCCAAAAACCCAGACACCCAATTTCAAACGTTGTCGTGGACGCAAATAAAAATTGTCGAGACGACCATGATTCTTCCGAAAGGAAGTGGAGAGAGATTGGAAATACAAATTCCAGAATATCTCTGGTATAAGGTTTCTGGAAAGAAAGTGGTACACGCCACTATATCTCGTAAAGACGGAGAGTTTTTTCTTTCTCTTGTGGTGGTTGAAACTGCACTACAGATGATAGAGAAACCTACATTTTTTAGAGCCATTGATCTCGGTTCTGGTAACATAGCCGTAACGGACTCTAGTGGTTCTGAGTTTCTTATTTCCGCTCGTCGACCTGACAAATACTGGCAAGCAGAAATAAAGATGGTAGAAGAGCGTCAAAAAAAGTGTACCAAGAACTCTCGAGCATGGATACGTCGAGCAAATGCTCGTCGAAAGATGCACAAAAAAGGGGGAAACCAGCGGACTGATTACCAGCGAAAGCTTGCTCATGCTCTACTGGAAAAAAAAGTAGAGTGTATCATTATTTCCAAGCCAAAAACGAGGCTTGGTTTGGCTCAGTCTACTGGTACAGCAGACCAACATGTCGGTGTACAAAACACCGGGTATATGTTTAGGCTGCTGACTTTCATAAAAGAGAAAGCGGTTGAATGGGGGGTGCCTGTAATCGAGATTGCTGACCCTCGTCGGCAAGGTAGTTTGGATGATCCCCAGACTAAATTTTTTGCGAGTAGAAATTTGTTGGTCCAGGGCATGAGTCGATATGGTGTACAACCTACTACAACAGCTTATACACAGAAAAAATTTGCTTTCAACAGTAGTAGTGGTGTCGATCATACAAGAACTGTGCCTTCTGAATAAATAAAACAACACATACGGGGAAGCACCCCGTTTTCTTTTTGCTATTATTATATATATGAATGCAAAGCTACATCGAGACACAACGGATCTGTATAAACAAAACCGCTCACTCGAAAGTAAGCGGTAACCACCTATGAGGATGGAGTGGATCAAGGAAAGATCCCAAGGAATAACTCGGAGTGTGTACCCACCCTCCACCTGTTAGGATGGAACAGGTCCAGTTTTTGTGGGTTTCTAGGTCACAGACGATGTTTCCATCATCAAGACATAGCTTCATTTCCCCAAGGCAGCTGGAAAGCCTTGGGGACGGCCCGGGTACGGGGCATAGGTGAGGTCTAAAACCTCACCTGCTTTTCAGATCCTGAGAAAAATACCATACGCCACCCGAAAGTGACGATATTCTTCTCAGATTCTGTATGAATGTATACCATGTGGTGAGTGGTGTGTCAAACAATACCAGTCTTCAGGCGACACCTTGATTTTTGGAGGCTTATTTGGTAGGCTGAGGAAATGATTACTTTAGAAGCACATACTCGCACCGCAGAACACGGTGCTGCATTACGAGAGAAAGGTTTGATTCCTGCTGTATTTTACGGTAAAAAAACAGCTGCTACTCCTATTTCTTTGTCTGTGGGAGATTTTACTAAAGTCTGGAAAACAGCCGGTGAGTCTGCTGTGGTGACACTCGTGACCAAAGAAGGTAAGATTGATGCTTTGATCAAAGACGTTCAATGCGATCCAGTCTCACACGCTCCTTTGCATGCTGATTTTTATGTTTTCGAAAAAGGCCAAAAGATTGAAGTGTCAGTGCCTATTTCTTTTGTTGGCACAGCTCCTGGGGTAAAAGATTTTGGTGGTTTGTTGGTAAAAGTGCTCAATGAACTCAAAATCGAAGCCGATCCGCAACATATTCCTCATGAAATCGAAGTAGACATCAGTACATTGACTACCATAGATGCTCATATTTCAGCAAAAGATATTGTGTTACCAAAAGGGGTAACATTGGTAGAATCTCCAGATGAGGTGGTGGTGGCTGTGACTGCTCCGCAAGAAGAGAAAGAAGAGACAGGTCCGGTTGATCTCTCTGCTATTGAAGTAGAAAAGAAAGGTAAGAAAGAAGAAGAAACTCCAGAAGCGTAGGACAGACAATGTAAGTATTGTGCTTGCATTATTCTTTGTGTTTTTTGTTCTTAATCGTATGTCTTATCGTCACAAGTTTTTTATATCTCTCATATGTCTCGGTTTGATTATATATCCACATGCTTCTTTTCTTGTGGCTCAAAATACTCTTTCTCGAGCTGACCAAGAGGCTCAGTGGCGTGCCGAGCTTGAGCAAACCGAAAAAGATATTGCTAAATGGCAATCTATTTTGGATAGTACTAAAGCAAATACCAAGTCTCTACAACAAGAAGCGGCGATTTTGAATGCAAAAATTAAACAGGCTCAAGCTTTTATCAAACAGCGTAATATCGCTATTGCTCAGCTCGGTAAAGATATCGAAAAAAAGACTGAAACAATCAAAGATTTAGAAGAAAAAATAGAAAAAGGGCACGAATCTTTGGCTCAATTGATTCGGAAAACAGATGAGATAGATAATTACAGTTTAGTAGAAGTGATGCTGACCAATCAGGATTTGTCTGATTTCTTTAGTGATGTCGATTCTTTTCAAATGATTAAACGTTCGATGCACGAACTATTTACCGAGATCAGGCAAACCAAAAATATCACCGAGCAAGAAAGAGCTGAATTGGATAAAAAGAAAATAAAAGAAATGGACACCAAGGTGCAGGTAGAGGCTCAAAAAAGAGAGGTTGAACGTAACGAAAAGGAAAAACAATACTTAATACAAGTCAACAAAACTCAAGAAAAAACATACGAACAGGTCTTGGCCGAGAGACGTAAACGAGCGGCCGAAATACGTGCTGCTCTCTTTGCTTTGCGTGACAGCGCCTCGATTCCGTTTGGAGATGCTTTGACGTATGCTCAAAAAGTAGAAAAGGCTACGGGTGTGCGCCCTGCGTTTTTGCTGGCTATTTTAACCCAAGAAAGTAATCTCGGTAAAAATGTGGGTACATGTAATCGTAAAAACGATCCACCGGAAAAAGGATGGCGTAAAATCATGCCAGGACCAGAACAAATCGCTGCCAAACTCTCACGACGAGATGATCAGAGTGCTTTCTTGCGCATCACGTCGGCTCTAGGGCTTGATCCGGATACCACTCCACTGTCCTGCCCACTGGCTAGTGGGGGTTGGGGAGGAGCGATGGGCCCGTCTCAATTTATTCCGACTACGTGGGAAGCATATGCACCAAAAGTAGAGAAAGCGCTCGGTAAGAGCGTGGTGTCTCCTTGGAATCCAGAAGATGCTTTTATGGCAGCTGGTATTTATCTCTCCGAACTGGGGGCTAGCAAAGGTGGCTATACAGCAGAACGCACAGCAGCCCTCAAGTATTATGCTGGTAGCAACTGGAACAGGAGCAGTAATGCCTTTTATGGCAACCAAGTAATGGCCAAGGCAAACAATATCCAAGAGACCATGATTGACCCTTTGGCTAATCTATAATCTCTTGCATCTCACGTATTTTTCTGCTACAGTAGTGTGGCTTATGAAAAAAGACATACACCCAAAAAACTATCGACCTGTCCTGTTTATCGACAACTCAAACGGGGTAGAGTTTGTTATTCCTTCAGCGGTTAATACCAAAGAAAAAGCCACCGCTTCTGATGGTGTAGAATATCCTGTATATCGAGTAGAAATCTCAAGCGCATCACACCCTTTTTATACTGGAAATGAAAAAGTACTTGATACTGCTGGACGAGTAGAAAAGTTTAAAGCAAAACAAGCCAAGGCTAAAAAGGCAAAATAAACTCCTCTGATACATAGCGAGATACCTCGCTATGTATTGCTATATTATGGACCGAGACACGTTATCCAAAGACCCAAAAACCAGCTATTTATTTGATGTATATCAAAAATTAGAAACAGAAGAAAAAAATCTGTTGGCCATGCTGGACGAAGACCCTAGTTTGAAAGACCTTGTTATGACCGAACAAGCTGCTTTGATCGTGCAAAAAGATGCATTATGGAAACAGATGGAGGATATTATGAAAGAAAGTGAAGAGGAGGAAGAGTTTCCAAACGAAATTATTTTGGAAGTGCGAGCGGGAGCGGGAGGAGAAGAGGCTAGTCTTTTTGCTCAAGAGCTGGCTGAAATGTACACGACGTATGCACAAAATAATGGATGTGCGGTGTCGGTCGTCAGCGAGTCTCTTTCTGCTTTGGGTGGCTACAAAGAAGCTGCTTTTGAGATACGTGGTAAAGATATTTATCGAAAATTGCGTTATGAGACTGGTGTACATCGTATTCAGCGTATTCCAGCTACAGAAAAAACAGGTCGGGTGCACACCTCTACTGCTTCGGTGGCTATTTTGCCTGTACGCAAGAAAAGCACTGTTGTGATCAACCCAACCGATTTAGAGATCGAGTTTTCTCGGTCAGGTGGAGCGGGTGGACAAAACGTCAACAAAGTAGAAACCGCAGTGCGTATTATACACAAACCGACAGGTATTGATGTGCGATCCACAGCAGAGCGCAGTCAGCTCAAAAACCGGGAAAAAGCCATGTCTATTTTGACAGCCAAGCTAGAGGTACTAAAACAAGAAGAAGAAGCAAAAAAATACGCTGCCGATCGTAAAGACCAGATAGGTACGGCTGATCGTTCTGAAAAAATCCGCACCTACAACATCCTCCAAGACCGTATTACCGATCATCGGATCAAAGAATCGTGGCATAATATCGAGAAAATAATGCACGGTGAACTAGCGCCCATCATTGAAGCTTTTGAACATAGAGAGCAGGTACCAGTTGCAGAGGAGTAACAGATATAGTATGACTACAGTTAGATATGCATATGTCTAACGAATGTCGGTCGTTCTGGGAAAAATATATTGATAGGGAATCTGTCGAGAGTATATGTCGCCAGTACCCCAGAATACTGTCTGATGTATTTGAGGATCTTGTCAGGCTGATCGGTAGAGAAAATCTAGATGTATTTATGATCAGTGCGCACAAGGTGTTCGCACCCACACCGGCTCAATACATCAATCAATCTGTCGATACACCCAGTGCTCTGAGAGCGCTACACATCTTTGTCAGTGCTTCTAAAGGTCATGATTTTTCTTAGATATTTCTTTGGTCAGAGGTAATCATACAAGACTATGTGATCGAGGGATACCCCTCGTTTTTCTTTTTTATATACAGATACAGGGCTATATTGCATAATTTCTACATATTTGATAGTATGTCTGGTACGTATGAATACAACACAAGATATGAAAAAAGGCGGTTTGATCGAGTCTCTTTTTGCGGCTGGAGCTCATTTTGGCTTTGTAAAGTCACGTCGTCACCCAAGTACTAAACCTTTTATGTTTGGTACTAAAAACAAGATTGAAATATTTGATTTAGAAAAAACAAAGACATCTCTCGAAACAGCTCTTGCTTTTGTGGAAACCCTCGGTTCAAAAAACGCTACTATCCTTTTTGTCGGAGGTAAAAATGAAGCCAAAGAGGCCATTACATCTTGTGCAAACACCCTCAGTCAGCCATATGTCGCTGGTCGTTTTATCGGTGGTACTCTCACTAACTTTTCAGAAATCAAAAAACGTGTAGAAAAACTAGAAACACTGACTACACAAAAAGAAAAAGGAGAATTGGGTAAATATACTAAAAAAGAGCGCCTCTTGATCGACCGAGAGATCGACAAACTTCGAGAGTTTTTCTTTGGTCTTTCTACTATGAAAGCCTTACCACAAGCCTTGTTTGTGGTGGATGCAAAACGCGAAGCTATTGCCGTCAAAGAAGCTCATATGAAACACATCCCAGTCATTGCTCTCTGTGGTAGTGACAACAATCTAGCTGATGTTGACTATCCAATCCCAGGTAATGATGCATCAAAAACAAGTATTGAGTTTTTCCTCAAAGAAGTTGCGGCTGCCTACAGTCGAGGTCAGATGAAAAAATAATTTGTTTCTGTTATACTATTTTTATGGAAATCACAACTGAACTTATCAAAACATTACGTGATAAGACTGGCGTCTCTGTCATGCAATGTAAAAAAGCACTTGAGGAAACAGGGGGAGACATGGAAAAAGCCATCATGTTGCTCCAAAAGAAAAGCTCTGAAGCTGCGTTGAAAAAAAATGATCGTACACTGGGTGCTGGGGCAGTGGAAGCATATATTCACTCTACTCATACGGTGGGTACTATGGTTGAATTGTTGTGCGAGACCGATTTCGTATCAAATAATCAAGAGTTTCGTACTTTGGCTCGAGATATCGCTATGCATATTTCTGCTACCAACCCACAATTTTTGAAAAAAGAAGATATCGACGAACATGCTATGGCTTTGGCTACAGACATGTTTGCTAAAGAAGTCGAGGGTAAACCTGAAGACATGAAAGCAAAGATTTTGGAAGGCAAGCTGAACGCATATTGGAGCGAGAGAGTGTTGCTTGATCAAGCATTTATTAAAAATCCTGAAGTAACCATCAAAGATTTGATCGATGCTGCTACTCTGAAGTTTGGAGAAAAGATAGAGCTCTCACGATACGTTCGCTTTTCTACATCAGCATAAATCCATGACCACTGCTATTTTTATAGGTTCTTTTTGTACAATGTCTGTAATGGTGTTATTCAAAATGTTTGAATTGCGCTTTAACAGACAAGTATTTCTCACTAGTTTTTTCAAAAAAGGAGATGTGTTTATTCACTCCATCTTTGATGCGCTTGTATTTAAATACAACCGATATAAAAAGATTAGCCAACTTTTCTTTTTTGAATTTTTACCATCCTACACCTATGAGCTGTTGGTAAAACTAAAAGACTATGTAGCTCGCAAGTATTACGAAGCAAACAGTTCATGGCGAGGCAAGCGTATTTTGCGTAGTGATGGTTCGGTATCGTTTTTTCTTGAGAAATTAGCCAAAGAAGAAGAGAAAGAGACACCAAAAAACCCTCCGACCACCGAAGTTTAATTCTTGAAAGAAGAAATAAAACGTGATAGTATATACAACATAAAGCCGCCTTAGCTCAGTTGGTAGAGCAATACTTTTGTAAAGTATGGGTCCTCGGTTCAAGCCCGAGAGGCGGCTCAGATTAATTTTTTACTTCTCTGGTACTCGTTGCTTTTTCTGTTTTTAGTTTTTGAAGAGCTGGAATATTCTTCTCTATTTCTTCAATGGTTTGGAAACCATAATAGGTTTTTTCTTGAGTAGGTATATATAGAGCTGGTGTACTATCGTCTATTTTTTTCGTCTTGATCAGAGTCTGTAGTGCAGATAGATCCATATTATAATCAAAAGAATATATGCGTACATCTGGATACCTCTCGCGTAGTTTCGTCAGCACATAACCCATTTTTTCACATTCTGGACACTCGGTTTTAGTAGAATAAAAGTAAATGATAGAGAGGGGGGTTTTGCCACATTTTTCACTAATTTTGTTTAACAAAATCAAATCTTTGATTTCCAACAGAAAATAATATTTTTTCAGGGTTTGTACTTCTTCATCATCAGCTCCGCGCTCTTGTTCAGTAAAAGAAAGTTTTTGCTCGAGGCTCCCTAGCTCGCTCGAGAGGGTGGTGGCACTAACGTCTTTGCACAGAGAGTCTTCGAGTAGAGCAAATTGCGTTTCGCTCGACAAGATATCAATAGATATTTTATCTTGAATATCTCGGAGTTCAGCCAATTTCTTTTCGTTTATATAGTTTGCAACATACAAAGAGCTACCAAATATGGTGGCGGTGATAATAAAAGTGAATATGTATTTTTTCCAATCGATAGTACGATGCATAGTGTGTTTTACCTCCAGTTGGTTTTTACAGAAAAGAGTACGTTATAAAAGGCTTTTCCGATCCATAATGGCGCAATAAATGTATATAATATCAAGAAATAAAGCAAGTCAAGGCTCGGCTTATAGGTTCCTCGAACTACCTTGCGAGAGGTAATGATTAATACTAAAGAAAAGATAAATATAACAACAAGAAGAATATTTAAAAAATCAGTTTGAATAAAAAACCAATCAAAATGAAAATCAAATCGGGGTGTAGAAAAACCGACAGCACTATATTCAATGTATCGATTGATCAGGTTTTGGATTGTATCATAGATAAAGCGACAGATTAGATATACGACAGTCAGTAAACTTAAGGTAATCATCGGTAATACAAATACTCCTAAATCACCGTATTTTTTGTTGAAAAACATGTCTTTGTAGTCAACGATATTTTTCAGGAAGCCATACGTCCAACGTAGTCGTTGTTTGTGTAGTTTACGCAGGGTTTTTGGAGCTACTGTATAGACAATAGACTGGTGTGAGTTTGCGATCTGATAGTTTTGTTTTTGCATACGCATGGCGATTTCCATATCTTCGGTCAGATAAGCGTGTTTGTAAGGACCGAGAGCTTGAAACACCTCTACTCGAAAGATAGAGAAGGGACCTGGGGTAACATAGAGTGCTCCAATGTATGATAAAATCTTACGAATCAGTATACCCCACTCATATTCTACTTTTTGGATCATCTGGATAATGCTTTGTGCTTTCCATATTTTGACTGATGGTGTAACAGCCATTATTTCTTTATTTTCAAAATAAAGCATGATGTGTTTTAGAGCATCTTTCTCTACATAAGAGTCTGCATCTAAGCATCCAACAAATTCAGTATCTATTTTAGATAAACCAAAATTAAGTGCAGTATATTTACCGCCATTTTCTTTGCGGTATATCTCTATATTTGGTCTATCTTTGAATTGTTGAATTACTTCCCATGTACCATCAGTTGAACCGTCATCAATAATAAGGATTTTAAGTTTATCCGTTGGGTAGTCTAATTTGAGTAGAGAATCAATGGTTCCAGAAACGGTTTTTTCCTCGTTCCATACAGGTACCAAAATAGAGACCGTGCCATATGCTTTTGGGTGACGGTGTATCTTCTTGTTTTCTTCTCTAAATTGATGTCTATGCTCAAAAAAAGTAATAAGCATAAAGACGGAAAAGTAGAGAGAAGAAAAAAGAAAACAGTATGTAAGCAATTCATGAATAGCCATAACAACGTATATAATACAACTTTTCTACGTTTTTTTCAAGTCTAGCGTATAGTCGCTTGATATGTTTCTTTGGTGATGGTTTCGAGTTTGGAGTGTAAGGTGTTGACCTCCTCTTGGGTTAGTGTGCGATCGAGTGATCTGTAGGTGATACGATACGCATAGCTTATATTATCTTTACCAAACTTGGCTTCGTTTTCATATTTGTCGAGCAGGGTGACTTCTTCTGCTAAATCACCGACAGTTTCTCGTACGAGGTCAAAATAGTCATTTGGTGTAAACGTATTCGGTACGATAAAAGAAATGTCGCGTACCACAGCAGGGTATTTTGATACTTCGACAAAACGCTGGCCGAGCTTGAGTTGTTTGGTTACTCGAGGATCATCTGACCATAAGAGGCGTATATCAGGTAGCTCCATGGAGATAATAGCAAGGCGCTCGAGGCCGAAACCAAAGGCCCATCCGTTGTAGACTGTACTGTCGATACCAAACGTTTCAAGTACTTTTGGTTCGACGATGCCAGCACCGAGTACCTCTACCCATTCTTCCTCTGCCTTTTCGCTATTGAGGCTGTTTTTATCCACTTCCATTTCCAAACTCTCGATAGTGTATGGAAAGGTGTCTGGGTTGAACCGATATGCGATGTTGTCACCAAAAACACCCTTGGCCACAGAAGACAAAACTTCTTTGAGATCATCTTGGCTGATAGTGTGGTCGTTTTTTGGACAGAGAAACAGACCATCGATCTGATGAAAAATGTTCATGTGTCTACGGTCGATTTCGTCTTTGCGATAGACTTTACCGTACGATAGGACTCCAAGAGGTTTTTTGTCTTTGAGTTTTTGCTGTATGTCAGCTTTTGCAAAATAGTAGTACCACATGATGGTAGTGTGGGTACGTAAAATATAGTCGTCTGATATGTAGTAGGTATCTGACCGGCTACGGGCAGGGTGATTTGCCGGAAAGTTAAAGAGATCAAAACTTTCTCGAGCAGGAACAATCTCTGGTATTTTTATGTCGTCAAAATGTTGAAATAGTGGAATATGTTTTACCCTCTGTACTACTTCATACAAAGGACTACTGTCTGTGCGAGACAGATCGGCCATAGCCAGATAACGCTTGATACGATTGCTTTCGGTATCAGTCTTGGCTTGCAGAGCGGTACGCAGCTCGGCTTCCGCTTGTTCTGTACTCTCATAGGTGTGTGTAGAGAGGTCTGGAGATTGGTATAAATCATGTATCGATGTCATGCTACTAGTCTACGCCAAAGATGAAAAAAAGCAATCAAATAGTGTTTCCCTCACTCGTTACCTTGTCTCATATGGTACACGACTGCTATACTACATCATATGGATTTTGTATCACATGGATTATGGGGAGGGGTAGTGGCTGGTCGGCGTAATCGTCGAGATTTTTGGAAAGCGTTTAGTTGGGGAGCTATGCCAGATCTTATCCCTTTTACTCCTTTTTTTATAGAGCGAATATATAAGATGTTTACTGGGGGTCCATCGTTTGTATCTGGTCCACCGGATATTAGTACTATTCCTCAATATGTCTTTAATCTCTATTCTGTGACACATAGTTATGTCACGTTTCTTGCTGTTTTTATCATTATGTATGTCATATACAAGAGACCGTATTGGCTGATGACTGGCTGGGCTATTCATATCACTATGGATATCTTTACTCACACGACAGCATTTTTCCCAACACCTTTTCTGTTCCCTCTATCAGACTATCGTTTTAATGGCGTGTCTTGGTCAGAGTGGTATATTTTGTGGCCCAATATCATTATATTAGCTTTGTCGTATCTGTATTTCTTTGTTATTCGTCCTCGCAGACAAAAACATTGGGCTATGAAAAACGAGGGGTAAATCCTCTCGCCTTTTGTCTCAATTTTTGCTATACTTAGCCCATGTCTAAAGAAGAAAAACCAAAAAAAGGTAGCTATGGAGCCGACGCTATTACTGTCCTTGAGGGTCTCGAGCCTGTACGCAAGCGTCCCGGCATGTACATCGGTACGACTGGCCCAGACGGACTTCATCACCTGATTTGGGAAATCTTTGACAACAGTCGCGACGAAGCAATGGGTGGGTATGCCAACCATATCGAAGTGACTCTCCTGCCTGGTAATCGCATTCGCGTTGTCGACAATGGTCGTGGTATTCCTGTCGATGTGCACAAGCAGACCAAGGTATCTGCTCTCGAAACTATCATGACCACCCTCCATGCGGGTGGAAAATTTGGTGGTGAAGGGTACAAAGTCTCTGGAGGGCTCCATGGTGTGGGAGCATCTGT
>JACCDR011926128.1_pt1 | contig 20533 bp, 21 predicted proteins | sample 7446431 | NCBI WGS metagenome assembly JACCDR01 (sample SAMN15323443, study PRJNA562643) | freshwater metagenome | isolation source: river surface water | place: USA:Blue River Watershed | collected 2017-08-17 | reverse complement strand
TCTTCGAGAAGATCGGCGGCCACGCCTATCTGCATGGCCTGAGCAACCCCGCGGCACCGAGCGTGCAGGCGCTGAGCTACCTCATCCGGCGGATCAGGTCGTCGGCGGAGCTGCGCCGCATGGCTGCCGCCGGCAAGCTGGCCACGGCCGCGGCCTCGGATGGTGACGGCGACGGCGCCCGGGCGATCTTCACCGCGGCGCTGTCTCAGTCGGCGGCGACCGGCGCGCTGCTGCTGGATGACCAGGTCGACGAGGCGCGGCGGCTCATCGAGGAAGCCTTCTCCGAGCGCCTTGCCGGCCGAGACGTCGGCCTGCCCCTGCCGTGGATGACGTGGCGGCGCCGCAACCCGTGGCGCCCGACTCACTTCGGGGTCATCGCCGCCCGCACGGGCGTGGGCAAGACCATGGTCGCCGCCCAGGCGGTCCACACGGCTTTGCGCGAGGGCCGGCGGGTCACCGTCTACAGCCTCGAGGTGCCGTACTTCGAGTGGCTGTTGCGGATCGCCGGCCACGACGCGCAGGTGTCCTACACGTCGGCGCTGAACGGGCAGCTCGCCGCCGAGCACCTTGACCAGCTGCACACCGCGCTCGAGGCCATGCGCGGCAACCGGCTGCGGATCGTCGACAAGCCGGGCATGACCTTTGACGAGCTGATCGTCGACATCGACGTCGGCCAGACGCTTGACCCGGCTGACGTGATCGTGATCGACCACCTCGGGCTGGTCAAGGGCGGCCCGGCCTATCGCCACCTCGACGAGCATCAGCTACTCGGCGAGATCAGCGACGCGCTCAAGGCGCGGGCGAAGCGGCACAGCTGCATCGTGCTCGGCTTGGTGCAGATCAACCGCGCCGGCGCCGAGGGGCCTCCGCAGCTGCACCACCTGGCAGGCAGCGACCGGATCGCCGCCGCGGCCGACTGGGTGGTCTGCCTCGACCGCCCCAGCCAACGCGACGACGATGCCGCAGAGGACCCGCTGTGGATCTACATGCGCAAGGCGCGCTCTGGCGAGTCCGGCTGGGCCATGAAGTTGTCGGTGGACTGGAGCATCGGGCGCGCCTTCGAGATCGACTGGGCGCACAGCGCGGCGCCGGCGAACAAGCCCAAGGGGCGCGGCTCTGCGCGCGAGAGTTGGTAGCACGCGACCGCGTGCGTTAGGTCTACCCACGCCCAACCTGGGCTACCCTCCCCATCAGGAGCCTTGATGTTCGAGCTGCCCCCGGCGCTCGCGCGCCTGCGCGACCCATCCAGCATGCCGCCCCCGCAGTCGCCCGAGGCGCAGGCGCTGCTTGCGCGCCTCGAAGACCTTGAGGCTGCCTTCCTCGGCGTCGAGGGCCAAGCGGTGGGCGACATCGCCCACCGGCTCGACATCATCAGCGAAGAGCGGCAGCGGGCCGCCATCCTGACCGAGAGCGGGCAGCACTACCTGTTGGCCCGGCGCATGGCGGCCTTCGATCCCGTCGCGTTTGTCGGCCCGGACCGGCCGCCCTTGCCGGCTTGGCAGCGGCCGCTGCTCATCGTCCAAGCGGATGCCGGTCCCGCCATTCAGGTCTTCTCGACCGCAGTGTCGGCGGTGACCGCCTTCCGCACGGGGCATGGCCTCGTGTCCCAGTTGCACGGCTGGCAGCAGCACGCGCACTTCGGGCTGTTGATCCTGCGGGACTTGGTCCTCGCGTGGTCCGCTGAGCAGCAGGCGGAGGTCATGCTTCACGACAAGGATGCCGTCGAGTTGCTCGCGAGCTTGATGCCGAACATCCAGGCGCAGATCGACATCCTGGAGGGTCAACATGACGCATGAGCGCGGCAACCCGTCGGCCGACTACCCCGCCGGCCTCGACAGCCTCAACCTGCTGCGGCGCCTGCTGGGCCACCCGTCGGTCGCGCAGTGCTCGATGAGCGCGCTGTGCCTGATGTCGGCGCAGGTGCGCATGCTCGGGCGCCTGGGCGGCTTCATCGGCGCTCTCGACTCGACCATCCGGCGCTTGGTCGCCCGCGGCGAGCTTGACGAGGCCGAGGGGCTTCTCGTCGAGGTGCAGCACCTTTGCACCGAGCGGCTCACCTACCGCAGCGATCTGCTGACCGGCGGGGTCGAGCTGCGGATCTGGCGCGACCGCCCGCTGGCCGTCTTCACCGACGCCGACCTACTCTCGGCGCGCCCGATGCCGAGCATGGCCGCGGCCATGGAGGCCGTGCGCGGCCGGGGCGAGCTCGCCAGCGTCGAGCTGGTCACTGCGGCCCGGTACATGCACATCACCGTCCACCACGCCAGCGGCTGGGCCGCGGCAATCCAGCCGAGCGCGAACGTCGAGACCGAGCGATGGATCGTGGTCGGCCCCACCGAGTGGCCCCAGTGGGCCGCGTCCTTGTCACAGCGGGCCGAGCCCGCAGGAGCATCCGCATGAGCACCCTTCAGTACCTCGCCAACCGCGCCCACCGCACCGCCCGCGCCAAAGGGTGGTGGGAGCACCAAGAGGTCGAGCGCGAGACCCTCCACGGCACCGAGGTGGAACTGGACTTTGAGCGCGTGCGCTTCACCATCCCCGAGAAGCTGTGCCTCATCCACAGCGAGGTCAGCGAGGCCTTGGAGGACTACCGGGTCGGCAAGCTCAACACGCGGCCGCGGGCGTCCGACGGCAAGCCCGAGGGGTTCGCCACCGAGCTGGCGGACATCGTCATCCGCGTGATGGACCTCGCTGGCGCTCTTGGCATCGACCTCCAAGCCGAGATCGAGCGCAACATGGACTTCAACGACACCCGCAGCCACCGCCACGGCGGCAAGGTGGCCTGATGCGCGCCGTCTCCGTTCCCGGCGAGGTCGCCTTCGGGCTGATGCTGCTCGGCGCCGACCGCTTCGGCGTGGCGGTCGCGCTGCCCGTCATGCGGGGGCTGGTGCCCGTGGCCATCCACCACGGCCCCGTCGAGGCGGAGACGTCTGCGCAGACCGATGAGCGGCGCGAGCTGCTTGTCCGCGCGGCGGAGCGCGCCGGCTGGGCTGTGGCGCGCACGCGCACCGGCCTCGTTGACCGCTACGTCTTTGTCCGCGGCGAGCGCCGGCACGTCGTCATGGGCCGGCTCGACCGGCCGCTGTTCTGGGGCGCGACGCTCAACCGCGTGGTCGGGCTGGTGCGCGTCGGTCCGGCTGACGGCCTGCCCGCGTCGACCTGGTCGCACCCGTGGACCGGCGTGGCGGCCGGCCAGACGTGGCCCGTGCACAGCGCGGTCTACGTCGGCGGCGAGGTTGAGCTCCCCGCGCGCCCCGGCTTGTGGGTGCTGCCTGAGGCCCGAGCGCACGTGCTTGAAGCCGAGGTGCGGCGCGAGGAAGCGGAATGACCGAGCGACGCTGGATCGTCGCCCCGCGCAGCGGCTACCGCGGGGGTTTCCTGCGCGCGCCGTCGCTGCGGGCGGCGGTGTGGGAGGCCAACGAGCGCGGCTGGCGGGTCTTCCGCGAATCGTTCGATGAGGACGGCGACCGCGTGTGGGCGATGGAGCCCGGCGCGATGGTCGAGCAGTCGGACGGGCGGTTCGGCCTGCGGCTGGCGGTGCTCGACGGCTACGACCGGGCCAGCGAGCCCGCCGCCGAGAGCATCGGCCTGTTCGCCGCGCCGCCGGGCCCCGTTCCGGTCGCCTTGCAGCCCGCGCGGGTCGCCGATCCGGCGCCCATGCTGTTCCCGCCGCCACGCGCGGCGCCCACCAAGCCCACGCCGACCGGGCCCGCCCAGCGCGGCCTGTTCAGCTGACCACCCATCGGAGCCCCCATGACCGTCATCGCCCCCGTCGAGCTCAGCGGCATCAATGCGCCGCTCGGCACCAAGGCCACCCCGTGGATGGCGAACGCGCTCGCCGCGCTGGCCAGCAAGGCGCGCGACCACAACGAGCGCCGGCCGCTCATCCTCGCCAGCGCGCAGATGCCGCACCAAGTTTGGCGCGACCAGCGCCACCGCTACGCCGACTGGCTCGACGCCAGATGCCCGCAGCCGGGCCGCAACAGCGCGTGGGCGCCGCGGATGTGCACCACGCACGTTCCGGCCTGGGGTGATGACCTCGCCCACGGCGGCTGGGCAGCGGTGATCGACTTCGCGGCCATGCGGCCGCAGAGCAGCAACGGCGAGCTGTGGGTCGAGCTGCTTGAGGGCTGGGTGGAGTCGGTCTGGCGCCAGCTGTGCGGCGAGGTCGGCCTGCACCTGGTCAGCAGCGTGCCGCACACGACCGGCTTCGGCTGCGTCGTGCCCCAGCACCTCGCCGACGCCGACCGGCCCACCGTCCGGGCGCTCAACGGGGTCACGGGCGCCTTCGGCTCGGGCCAGCATGGCGCGCGAGCCCTGGCTCTGTCCTGGCTGGCGCTCGACGGCCTCGAGGTAGTCGACCCGCGCGAGGCCGCGCCCCGGGCGCGAGAGCAGGCGGCCGAGCAAGGCGTGGACCTCGACGCGCCGCCGAGCGTGCTGCTCAGCAGCCGCGGCGTTTTGGCGGCGATCTCGCGGCACCACGACCGACTGACCGGGAACCGCGACAGCTACGGTGGAGACGTCTGATGGCCAAGCCCCGCGCCAGCGCGCGGGTGAAGGCCGGGGCCTGCGGCGCCACGCTGGCCTCGGGCCTGCGGTGCCAGCGCCCCGCCAAGCCCGAGACGGGGCGGTGCGGGCGCCACAAGCCGGCGGGCGACCGCGTGCCCGATGGGCCTGGCTGGTTCATCAAGAAGCTCTCGGGCGACGGCCGCGCCGCCATCGACCGCCTTGTGGCCGATCCGCAGCTGCTTGACGTCAAGGTCCCGGTCGCGCTCCACGCGCTGTCCATGTCCGAGCTGCCCTTCCATCAGGACCCCAAGACCGTCGAGCTGCTCGCCCAGGAAGAGGCCGCCCAGCGCCTCGGCGTCGGCATCGATGGCGTGGCCGAGCAGGTGCGCGACATCGACCGCCACCGCGCCCGGGTGCGGCTCTACAAGCTGGCCAGCCGGGCCGCCATCGACCACGGGGAGATGGTCGGCTTCGCCCGCAAGGCGCTCGACGCCGAAGAGGTCATGCGCGGCGAGATGCTGCCAATGATGCTCGACTTCGCCAAGCTCATGGCCTCGGCGGCGAAGCGCTACATGCCGACCGAGCTCCATGCGCGCTTCGAGGCCGACGTGGCCGCAGCCATCGCCGCCACCGTCGGGCGCATGCAGGCCGCCAAGCACGAGCTGGTCGACGCCGCTCACAAGGTCAAGCCGTGAAGCAGCCGATCTCCGCGCAGGACATGAAGCTCGCGACGATGATGCAGATGTTGTCGATGTTCCGGTCGACCGCCTGTCCGTTCGACCCGCGCGGGAACCTTCACCAGTTCGTCCAGCACTACGGGCTGATCATCGACGGCCGCCCCTTCGACCTCGCGACCTTCTCGCACCTGCGAGAGCTCTACGAGGCCGTCTGCACCTACATCGTCGTCATGGCCGGCGCGCAGTCGGGCAAGTCGGTGTGGATCATGGCCGAGCTGCTGCGGGCTGGCATCCTGCGCTGGGGCGCCAACATCGGGTACTACTTCCCCGACAACCACCTGCCGGTGACCTTCTCCCGCTCGCGGTTTGCACCCATGGTGCGGTCCTCGCCTGAACTCGGCGCCTGGCTGGGCCGCGGCACCGCCGACAAGGACGACGTCGACACCGCCCACGTCAAGGCGTTCGGCGCCACGACGTTCATGTTCCTGTCGGTGGCGGGCAAGAGCACCACGGAGGGCACCCCGATGCAGGGCGTGTTCTTCGACGAGGTGCGCCGCATGGACCCCGGCGACATCCAGCGCGCTGAGGAGCGCACGTCGGCCCAAAAGGACCCGCTGTCCCGCTACGTCAGCACGGCGATGTTCCCCGACAGCGACATCCACAAGTACTTCCTGCGCGGCGATCAGCGCTTCTTCCACAGCGACTGCGCGTGCGTTGACGGCATCGTGCTGTCCCTGTCCTGGCCTGAGTGCGTGCTGGACCTGCGCTCCGCGACGCCGCAGCTGCGCGCCAAGGCCGAGCACACCTTCAGCCACGCCGGGGTGCCCTTTGGCGGTATGACCGAGCTCGAGCGGCGGCGCTGGGGCGACGTCGTCTACTGGTGCCCCAAGTGCGGCACCATCCTGACCGACCCGCGCGTCGGGTGGTGGGAGCCGCACGCGCCACAGAACCACGGTCAGCGCAGCTACCAGCTGCCGCAGTTCTTGAACCCGATGTGGCCGGCCGCCCGCATGTGGGACGCCTTCAATCAGCCCGGGCTCGACGTTCAGGAGTTCCACAACAGCAAGCGGGGCATGCCGTACCTGTCGACCGAGAGCGTTCCGGTGTCGGCCGACGCGCTGGCGGCGAGCGTGGACCCGCGGCTCAAGTGGATCGCGCTGCAGCCGCCCGACTGGCTCGACGAAAACGGCGGCTACACCGCCATGGGCGTCGACGTTCAGCGCGGCTACCTCGTGGCGGTGCTCAAGCAGCGCCTGCCGTCCGGGCACTACGCGACGGTGCACGTCGAGGTGGTGCACCGCAACCAGGGCGCCGGCAACCCCTGGGAGCGCCTCGCCGAGATGATGCTGCGCTTCCGCGTGCGCTACTGCGTCATCGACTCGCAGCCCGAGTGGGACAGCGCGCGCCGGTTCGCGACGGCGTTCCCGGGGCGCGTGTGGCTGTGCCAGTACGTGGAGAGCGGGCCCGGCTCATCCATGGTCGCCTGGGGAGACGCGCAGAAGCGCAAGCGCGAGAAGGGCGACGCCAAGATGAAGTACATCGTCAATGTGGCGCGCACCACGGCGTTTCAGTGGTCGCTGGGCATGTGGAAGCAGGGGCTCAAGTGCTGGCCGAAGCCTGACGAGCTGCTGCAGACGCTTCCGGTGCAGAAGGGTGCGCCGGTGCTGGCGGCCAACCTCTCGGGCGGCGCCTGGCAGCCGGTGCGGGTCGCGGTGGACCTCTACGCGCTCCACCTGCAGCGCGTGGCGATCTTGCGCTCGAACCTGTCGACGGATCCCGACGGCCGGACCGGACGCTTCACCCTGCGGGCCGAGCACATCGGCCTAGACCCGCACTTCGCGCACGCCGAGCTCTACGCCGACGTGGCCCTGTCGCGGCTCGGCGCCCCGATGGGCAGCCAGAACCCCGCGCAGATCGCCGCTGAGTAGCCCTGGCGCCGCGCCGGGGGTACAGTGGCGCCGTGCACGGCCTATCCGCCAACGTCGAGCGAGCCCTGATGCGCGTAGGCGCTGTGGAGCGCGCTGCCCCGGCCGCCTCGCTCGAGCGGGTGCAGGTCAACTACGGCCTGGAGCTCGTGCGCTCCAACGTGGACCTCGCGAAGCTCGCGGTGGCCGCCATCAGCACGGTCAACGGCCGGGCGCCGACCAACGCCGCGGGCGTGCTCCATCCTGAGCGCCCGGAGCTGATCAACGGCGAGATGACCCTGAACGGCAACACCTGCTGCTTCCGGCGGTGCGACGACGAGCTGCGCAAGATCGCGACGCTGCGACTGCCCTTCGAGTTCTCGTGCAGCTGCGGGTCGCGGTGGCGCATCCGCTCCAACGTCGAGAGGCGCTCGTGAGCTTCGATCCCGCCGATCTGCCCGACACGATGGCGCAAGAGGCGCAGCGCAACGCCGAGCGGCGGGAGCTGCGCTCGCTCGGCGAGAACCTGATCGAGGCGAAGCTGCGGGAGCTCGAAGACGGCGGCCTGCTGATCACGCCCGAGGCCTACGCCGAGCTGCGCCGCCAGTCCGAGCGGGGTGGCGCGGTCAGCCCAGTGCCCAAGCTGCCGCGGACCATGGCGCGCGACATGGGCGGCGCGGTGCCGCGCGGTGCAGGGTCCGGGCGTGCGCTGCTGACCTTCGACGCGCTGCGCCGGCTGCGCGAGACGGTCGCGATCATCAACGTCGTGCACGCCGCTGTGCACGCGAAGCTGCGCCGGGTGTGCCGCCGCTGGGATGGACAGCGGCATGAGGTCGGCTGGGAGATCACGCACCGTGACGCGCTCCGACCCGATGGGGTCGTGCCCCGCGGCTTCCAGCGGGTCATCCGCCAGTTCGAGGCCTTCATGGAGCAGCCGAAGCTCGGCATGCCCCTGTCGGACTTCATGATCCAACTGGCCGAGGACCTGCTGACCATCAACCGCCCCGTGGTGGCGCCGCTCTACTGGGCCGCCGACGACAACCGCGTGGTCGGCTGGGAGCCGGTCGACGGCGCGCTCATCCTGCCGCTGGCCGACTGGATCGCCCAGAGCACGTTCGGCGCCGGGTGGATCGAGCGGCAGGTGCCAACGTCGCTCGAGGGCCGCAAGGCGCTGCTGCGCGACCTGTACGGGCCGCACACCGACAGCATGCGCTGGGTGCTCATTCGCGACGGCATTCCCGAGCGGTTCTTCCGCGACACCGACCTCATCGTCGGCGACAGCAAGACCCGCACCGACATCCAGTGGGCCGGCTACAACCCGTCCACCGTCGAGACCGCGGTCGAGCTGATCGCCGCGTTTCAGGGCGTGTTCCAGTACAACGCGAACTTCTTCCGCGACGGCTTCCAGCCTGACTTCGCGATCATGCTCAAGGGCCTGCAGGACCCCGACGCGGTCAAGCGGTTCACGCAGCAGATGCAGGAAGCCGCGCAGGGCGTGGCCCGGGCGCACCAGCCGCTCATCCTGCAGTCGGTGGACGACAGCAGCGGCATCGAGCGGATCGAGCTCAAGCGCAGCAACGCCGAGATGGGCTTCGAGACGTGGCTCTCGGCGCTGACCGCGCTGACCTGCGCGGTCTACCGCGAGGACCCGAGCTCCATCAACGCGAAGCCCTGGGCCGGCGGCTCCGGCTCTTCGCTCAACGAGGCCAACCGCTCGCAGGAGATCGAGCTTGCCCGGGCCGACGGCCTGCAGTCGCTTCTCGGCCAGCTCACCGACCACATCCTGACGCCCATGGCGCGCCGGTGCCACCCCGACCTGGTCGTGCGCTGGCACTACGGCGAGATGGACCCCGAGCGGGACGCGAAGGTCTACCAGATGCGCGTCGCCACCGACTGCACACCCAACGAGGCCCGCGTGCTTCGTGGCGACGCTCCGGTGCCGCCCTACTGGCCCGCGCGCGAGCTGAACGACCGCACCCCGGCCGAACAAGCCGCGCACCACGCGAACCCGTGGAACCACATCCTCAACCCGACCTTCGCCGCGGCGATGGCCGCTCGGCAGCAGGCCACCGCGACCGACGATGGCTTCGGCGAGGCGCCCGAGCCTCCCGCGCCGCCCGCGGCTGCGCCCCCTCCTGAACGACCGCGCCCCCCGGCGCCCACCCCGACCCCGCTGGCGAAGGCGGCGCGCTCCGAGCGCTACCGCTGGCCCCTGGAGCGCCGATGAGCACGCACGATCAGAACCTCCGGGGCCTCGCGCCAGACGCCCGCGTCGGTAACGCCGATGCCGCGTTCTCGGCCGTGGCCATCTTCCAGGCCGACATGGCCGACCCGACATCGGCGCTGCAGGCTCGGCCCGAGGGCTTCACCAACACCGAGGTCGAGTGGGCAGTGCTCTTGCCGCCCGGGGCGACCGGCGCCGACCTGTGCCTCTGGCGCTGGGTCGAGTTCATCGTCGACCGCACCAAGATCGCGCAGCCCCGCGGCTACCCGGCCGGCTCGTGGCGCCTGGAGAGCACGCAGGCCATCACCGCCGATACGTTCATCCTGCAGATCGGCAACGGTCTGGGGCTGACCTGCACCGTCAAGAACATCGCCGGCACCCCGACCGACGACGGCTTCATCGGCGTTCGCGGCCTGACCAAGCGGAGCTGACCCATGTTGTACGGCTCGCTCTACGGCCGGGAGACCGGCGGCCCTACGCCCCCTGACGCACCCGAACCGGTGTTGGTCGCCTGGGATGAGACCGGCGCCGGCCCAATCTTGGTCGGATCGTGGTCCGAGTCGGTCACGGTCACCGTCGAAGGTGTGGACGAGACCGGCGCCCCGGCGCCGACCGCCACCGTGTCCGGCTCGGGCGCGGGTCCGTACAGCATGAGCATCGCGTCCGGCTTGGTGTCGGGCAAGGCCTACGGCTACACGCTGACCGGCCTCGCGAGCTCGGGCAGCTCCGTGGTCACCGTCGCGCTGGCGGTGCGCATCGCGCCTCTGACCGCGCCCACGCCGCCAGTGCAGGGCTCGCCTGAGCCGTCGGGCACGCTGACGGTCACGCGGACCTGGACGCACCCGGGCGCGCCGGCCAGCGGCATCACCTACGCGCTCGAGGTCAAGAACACCGCGACCGGCGCCACGATCACGCCGGTGAGCGGCTCGGGCCTTGGCCCCTACGTCATCCCGGTGTCCGACGACCTGAGTGCCGTCGCGACCCTGCGGGTCACGCGGACGCTGGATGGCCAGTCCGAGGCCTCCAATCCGCACTGGATCGAGATCACCGAGTCGCCGGCGCTGAGTTGGACGGCCCCGGCGACAACCGCGGTGGCGGCGGGCAACACGTCGGCGGTGCTGACGTGGACGACACCGACGGGCGGCACGGGCACCTACTCCTATGGTCCCGTCAGCGTCGTTTTCGACACGCAGGCGGCCAGCACGACCGTGTCGCTCAGCACGGCGGGTGCCGGTGCGGGCGCGACCACGGTGTCCGGGCTGGTGAACGGCCAAACGGTCCTGCTGCAGCGCACCGTCGAGGACAGCGCCGGCGCCACGCGCGTCATTCAGGCGGCGGTCACGGTTGCCGCCACCGCGGCCAGCATCACGGCGGGCGCCGCGCCTGCCGGGCAGGCCCTGGCCGCAGGCACCACCGCCGTGACCATCGGGACGTGGGGTTCGCCATCCGGCGGGACCGGCCCCTACACCTATGCGGTCACCGAGCTCGCAGGCTCGGGCGTCACCATCACCGGGTCAGGCCTGGGCGCCTGGAGCGCGTCGGGCCTGACCGATGGGATCACCTACGCCTTCCTGCTGACCATCACGGACTCGCTGAGCGCCAAGGGCTACAGCGTGGTCACGGTGTCGGTCAGCCCGTCGTCGGCGCTCGGTGGCTACGAGCTGCTTGACGAGGTGGACTTCACCGACGCCGACTGGACCGCGGTAACCATCACCGCGACGACGGTGAGCACGTCGGCGTGGTACGCCACACTGATGGCTGCGGATGGCACGACCCCCCGTGCCTACCTCTACAACAACATGACCGACGCGCGGACCATCACGCTGAGCCCGTCGGGCAACGGCCTGCAGCTCGCCAACGGGGGCACCACGCTGAACCCAACCATCGGCGTCTGGCCGGCCCGCTGGACGCCGCTCCTTGGGGGCTCGCGCCGCGACGCCTGGATGATCGAGGCCGTCATGGAGGGCGAAGAGCCCGCCGGGTCCAGCACGTTCACCCACATGCTCGGCATCAGCGTTGACGGCACGTCAATGGCGACGTCGCCCGGGACCGGCTTTCGCGTCAAAGAATCGGGCTCCAACCTTGTCGCGCGCGCGTTCAGCTACATCAGCGGGTTTTCGGAGCAGACGGTGCAGACGGTTGCGACCGGTGCGACTCGCGTGTGGCGCGCGGCCGCGCAGATCACCGTGTGCGATCAGCGCCGGCACGACATCTTCTTCAACATCGGCGCGACCGACTTCCGCGACCCCGAGACGGGCCAGCGCGTGCGCGTCCAGTCCGCGTCGACCTCGATGACCGCGCCCGGCGCCGACGTGGTCGCGACCTTCGCGTGGTTCGCCACCACCATCCAGAACCGGCTGAAGTTCTGGATGTACCACGACGGTGTGGCGACGTCCGGGTCCTACATCCGCCTGCGGAAGCTGCGGCTGCTGCGCATGCCGCGAGGGAGCCGTTGATGCGCGTCTTCGTCGAATGGTTCGACCCCAACGCTAAGCTCGAGGAGCAGGTGTCCATCACCGTGCGCGTCAGCCGCGCCGAGGCCGTGGCCATCGCCACCGACCCGGTCGCCAAGGTCGCGCTCCTGTCGTCCGCCAGCGCCGGACTCGAAAGCGCTGTGGCCTCGGCGCACGCCGCCGGCGATCTTGACGAGCCCGCCCCATGAGCTGCGCGCACGGCCATGCACCGGAGCACCTCGCCGCCCAGGTCACCGACCTGCTGCGCGGCCAGGACCCGTGCGGCCTGCCCGACGTCTTCGAGCTGATCGGCAACGGCCTGGACCTCGACGGCGCGGTGCTGGCCAAGGCCGTCCGGGCGCTCCCCGCGCCCTTCGATCCGCGCTTCCCCGAGCTCAAGACCCTGCTGAAGCTCGCGCGCCGGTCCTGGGAAGAGTACGGCGCCGCCCTCGTTGACGAGGTCCGCAAGCTCGTTGACCGCGGCCGCCTGTTCCCCTTCCACGCCGAGGAGCAGGCCGAACTGGACCGCCTGTTCGCGGCGCACGGTGTGGCCCTGCGCCTGCGCCTCTTCGGCGTGCTCCCGTCGCCGGCCGAGCTCGAGTCGGCCAAGGCGGCCGGGGCCATCGAGGGCGACCCCGTGGCGCTCGCTGAGCGGTCCGCGGTGACGCTTGCCTACCGCGCTGGCAAGCGGTGGGACCAGATCGCCAGCGCCGCCGCAGAGCCCGTGCTGCCGCCCCTGCCGGGTGACGAGGTGCAGCCCGAGCCGCAGCTGGCCCGCGTGGTGCGAGAGCTTGTTGAGGTCCCGCTGACCGCCCGCGACCGCCGGGCCATCGCCTACATCCAGCAGCGCGGCGCCATCTACATGCGCCGGCCGATGGCCACCGCGACCGGGGCTGTGCTGGGCGAGGTGGCGGACGCCAGCGGCGACATGCGGCGGCTGTTCCCGAGCGAGGAGAAGAAGATCCGCGACGCCGTCGAGGCGCAGATTAGGGCCGGCGAGGGCTGGCGCACGCTGGGTGCGAAGATCCACGACGCGCTCGAAGGCAGTCCGACGCTCATCAACGACGTGGACCGGATCGCGCGCACCGAGCTGTCCTTCGCGCACGCGCACGGGGCGTACACGTCGCTGCGGGAGCGCCTCGCCGCAGCAGACCTGCCGGCCGAGGAGCAGCAGGTCTTCAAGCTCACGCAGCCCACCGCGTGCTCCGACTGCATGCGCATCTGGGGCCCGCACACCGACCCGAGGCTCTACCCGCTGAGCGAGGTGGAAGGCGCGTCGTTCGCGGGCGGCAACTTCGGCAAGCCCCGGTCACAGTGGGGCCCGACCATTGGCCCGACCCACCCGAACTGCACTGAGGGACCGCTGCAGCTCTACCGCCCCGAGATCGCGGCGGCGGTGCAGAGCACACTGGCCCGCCTGCGCCGATAGGAGCTCGCATGCCCTCGACCGACACCCTCGAAGCCCGCCTCATCGCCTACCGCTGCGACGCCCCCGGCGCCGACCCTGTGGGCGAGATCGACCTGACCGCCATCCTGTCGGGCACCGGCGGCACCCTGGTCGACGCCTTCACCCTGGGCGCGGCGGCCTCCGAAGAGGCCCACGCGCTCCCGGCCTGCACCGCGCTGTTCATCGTCAGCAAGGACTACCCGTTCAGCATGAAGCTGCGCTCGGGCGAGACTGCGATGGCGGGCCTGAAGCTCTACATGATGGCCGGCCAAGAGGCGGACACCGCCGCGCTCGCGTCCGGCAGCGTGCTGTTGAGCGGCAACGGCACCAACGCAGCCCGGATCGAGATCTGGGCTGCCCGCGTCGGTTCCTGATCACCCCCTGGCCTGGAGGCCACCATGAGCACCCCCGCCCTCTCGACCCCGCTCGTGCAAGAGCTCGACAACGGCCCAGGCTCCCCGCTGGGCATGCGCGCCGACGCCGTCAAGCTCGGCGCGCGCCTCAACCAGCTGTCCAAGGTCCAGTCCGGCGTGGCCACCGTCGCCAACGGCACCACCACCGAGGTGGTTGCCGTCGGCGCCGACTACGACGGCAAGCCGGCCCTGGTGTCGTTCAACGGCTCGCCGGGCAGCGCCACCGGCGTCTGGGCCGTGTGGGACGGCTCGGGCAACCTGACCATCACCGTCGACACCGACCCCGGCGCCGACGCCAACGTGGCCTGGCTCGTTGACGGCCGCTCCGCCTCCGACCTGAGCTGAGGTCCTCATGCTGATCTTCCTCCGCGGCGGCGTGCCGCACATCGACGACGGCTTCGGCGAGGTGCGCCCGCTCCGCGAGGAAGAGGCGCAGGTCTTGGCGTTGTCCGTCGAGGCCCTGTCGGCCCCGGACCCTGACGCTGAGGCCGCGTTCTCGGCGGAGGCCCGGCCGCACCTCGTGACCTGGCGGCGCGCCTTGGCGTTGTCCGCGGTCGGGGCCCAAGACGTCCCGCTGTCCGAGCTTGACGCGGTTGCGGCTGCGCTCTCGCACGGCAACGCCGACGGCCCCGCCTACCTCGGCGGGCTCATCGCAGCGTCGCGCGCGTGGCGCCGGGCCCTTGAGGGCAGTGTCGAGGACCTCGCCAAGGCCCGCCGCTGGATCACGGCGCACCCCAACGGCCCGGGCAGCCGCGGCATCCCGCTGCTGATCGAGTCAACCGCTGACGGCGGCGCGAAGATCATCGGCGGCGCCGGCGGCAAGCTGAACGGGCAGAAGCTCGGGAGCCTCAAGCCCGGGGCGGGTGGCGAGGCGAAGAACACGCGGGAGCACAAGGCGGAGGCCGAGGCCTCGGAGGCGCGCGATCCCAAGGCGCCGACGCCAGTCAAGGGCTACCCGCTGCGCGGCCGCCAGATTCCATCCGGTGCGGCCAGCCCGGAGTTGGCCGAAAGGACTGTCCTGCAGCTGCATCAGTCGTGGGAGCTCATCAAGGAGATCGACAAGACGTTTGAGGGGATGGCGCAGACCGACGCCAACCACAAGCGCTGGCAAGAGGCTCGCGGCCGCGCCGAAAAGGCCGCCGCGCGCGCCCAAGACGCCGTCATTGACGCGTACCCAAAGCATGAGCACGGCAAGGTCGGCGCGTTTTTGGGAGACGCATACGACGAAAACCTGAAGCACGGCCCTCCCAGCGCCGATGACGCCAAGGCGGTCGCGGCCCGGCTGGAGCATCTGTCGAGCCGCGCCGCCGCTAAGCGGGGCAGCTCTGGCGGCAGCGGCGCCGTCCCATCGGGTCGCCAGATGCCCCTCTTCAAGGCCCGCATGGTCATGACCATGCCTCAACGCCTCGCCAAGTCCACCCTCGCCCCGGTCGCAGCCCCAGCCCAGCGCGTCACGGTGGGTGACACGCTGGCCTTCTGGCGCACCAACGATACCGGCATGGGCGTGCTCGAAATCCCGCTCAAGTCCGGCAAGTCGCTGTTGGTCCTGGCCAACGACCTGGCCCTCGCGCTGCGCGAGGGCGCCGCCGAACTGGCCCTTGTGCTCAAGGGGCTCGCCCCCTCGCGGGCGCTGATCTCCATGCCCGGTCGTTTCAAGACCGCCCGGAAGCCCGCATGAGGGGTGTCAACGTGTTCGACCCGAGCGCAGTCCAACGGCTCGCCGACGGCAGCGGCGCACGCAAGGGCCCGGCCCTTCTTCCGCCCCCGGCGCCCACGCCCGACCGCGAAGAGCACCCCTACGTCGGCTCGCTGCTCTGGCGCGGGCTGACCCTGCTGATCGAGACAGCGGAGGGCGAGGATCGCAGCGGCCCAGGCTGGCGGGTCACGATGCCCGCGCACTACGGCGAGGTCGCCGGGACCATCAGCGCGCTCGACGGCGACCCTGTCGACGTGTTCGTTGGCCCAAACCTCGACGCCCCAATGGCCTTCGTGGTGCACCAAAAGCACCCCGGAACGCAGGCCATCGACGAGGACAAGATCATCATCGGCGTCGCCAACGCGACCGAGGCCGAGGCCCTCTACCGCAGCGCCTACACGGCGGGCGGCTTCTTCCACGGCCTGACCGCGTGGCCGGCCGAAGAGCTCGCCAACCTGCTGCGCGCCGGCGGCACCGTGCCGCGCCTCGACCGCCCCAGCGCCGTCGAGCAACGCCTCGCGAAGGCGCAGGGCGAGACGGTGCTGGTGCTTGTCGACGGCAAGCAGCAAGCCGGCCGGGTGACCGGTGTGGGTGGCATGGGTCTCACCGTCGAGGTGGGCGGCAAGTCCATCAAGGCCGCGCACGGCACGTACCAGTGGCCGCAGGTCGGCGAGGAGCTGGGCGAAGACGACGACAGCTCGGAGTCGAGCGTGAGCACGTCGGCGTCGGTGTCGGCGGCGACGTGGGGCGAGGGCCTGGACTACGCCGACCGCGAGTGGAAGCGCCCGCCCGGCTGGGCGACGATGGACACCGGCGACCGGGTTGCTGCGGCCGCCGACTGGCAGGCGGTGCAGGCCGAAATGGCCGCGCGCTACCCCATCGAGATCGAGCCAGGCTTCTCCATGGCGAGCCAGGCCGCGCGTTTCTTCGCCGAGGCGACCACCGCCGGGTGGATCGACCAAGTCAACGCCGACCGCGCGGTTCGCACCATCAACGAGCTGGCCCGCGCGCTTCACCAAGTGCAGCTCGCGCCGATCACGGCCGCGGTCATCCTCGCCGACGCCGCGCAAAAGGTGCTCCACCAAGAGGTCGAGGCGCTCCGGGCGCGCCAAGCCGACCGCGGCGCACGGCACATCCACGCGGGGATGATGCACCTCGGCGCCATCCTCGACGCGATGGAGGTGCTGCCCGAGCAGAAGGCGGCCGCGTTCATGACGTGGATCAGCCACGACCTCGCGTACACGCTGCCCGCGGCGCGCGCTGGCGACCTGCCCGACGCCCTTCACCCCGCGGCGAGCGCGCTGCTGTGGACCCGCCAGACCACGGCCTCGTGGGCCATGCGCGAGGCGGCCACCGCGCTGCTTGGCGACGCATGGATCGCGCCGAGCGCCTGGATCGAGGGCCACGCGCGCACCGACATTGAGGCCGGCGATCCAGTCGCGTCCGCCTTCCGCATGGAGGGCGCCACGCACCTGTGGGTCACCAAGGCGATGGAGGACGTCGCCGACGCGACCACCGCGCGGGAAGCCATCGCCCGGCTGCGGTTCTGCGGGCCCGGGGCGCCGCAGTACGCGCCGCGGCTGGCCCGCAAGCTCGCCGGCGCCGCCCGCGAGATGAAGACCTCCTGGCCGCAGGCGGCCGCTGCCGACGCTTGGGCGTGCACGGAGTCCGACGGCTGGGTGCAGCCTGAGCCCGGCGGCCTGCAGGGTCACCTCGTGGGCCTGGACTGGAACCCGGCGACCAGGACGCTGACCGCGCGCGTGGGCGACTGCCCGACGCGGACCGCGCTCGACGTCGTCTTTGGCGCCGACGGCCCCACGCAGCAAGCCCGCAAGGTGTTCGGCGCCAAGGCCACGCTGTCCAACGACCGTCTCGAGGTCGGCGGCGAAGACATGCGGTTGGTGGTCCTGTCGACCGGCGACAGCTACGAGCCGACGCCCGCGCAGCAGCGGTTCGTCCGCGCGCTCGAGGTGGCTGAAGAGCAGTGGACCGCCATCGAAGCGATCCCCGACCGGTCGGTGAAGACGCTGGCCACCTACGGCTATGCCTCCCTGGAGAGCTGATGCAGTGCCGCTTCGTGCTCCGCAAGGCTGCCGCGGCAGCCACCGCCGACGCGGTCCGTCAGGACCTCGAGGGCACCGCTGCGCACGTCGCGGGCCCGGGGCGGCCGCTGGCCTTGCTGCCCATCCCCAAGGCGCCCGGCGTGCCTGTGCGCGGCCACGTGCGGCGCACGGGGGCCGGGGCGGTCACCGTGCGGCCGCATGGCCGGGTGCCCACGGAGCGGCGCCTGCCGCCGGCACCGCCGGCCGGCAAGGGTGAGCCGGTGGGTGAGCAGCTCGCGCTCACCGCGCGCCCCGACGGCCGCGAGCCGATCCGCATTGGCTCGGCCCAGCTGTCCCTGTCAGCCTGGGCCGAGCCCGTCGTGGTGTGCACCGAGGCCGACGCGCGCGACGCGGTCGAGGTCCGGCGCGCGGAGATGATGGCCTTCATTGAGCGCGGCGAGGCGCCCCCGGGCGCTGTGCTGCAGGCCTACGACACGGCGATGACCGCGCTGCAGCGCGTGGTATCGCACGACGTCGCGAGCTATGACGAGGTCCTCAAGCAGGCCGCAGCGATGGAGGACGCCCTCCGCGCGACCCGGCCGCGGCGGTGACCATGCGCCTGCACATCCTTCCCCGCGACCTGAAGCTCGACGGCCTGCGCGTCGATCCGTGGCGGCGCCGGGAGGATGGCGGGTGGGTGGCTGAGCGGCACGGCTCACTGTTCGAGGTCATCGTCGCCAACCGGCTCGACGTGGACCTCGTAAAGGCCGCACCCCGCTACGAGCTGCGGCGCGACGGCGTGATCGAGGGCCGCTTCGGTAGCGATGACGAGGCCCGGGGCGCCGTCGACAAGCTCCGCGGCGCCGGCGCAGCCCAGGGCCAGCTTTTCCAGGCCGAGCCCGTGTCGCTGCATGACCGCTTTGGCGCCGTGGCCGAGCCTGTGCCGGGCACGCGGGCTTTCCGGCCCCTGTCCGACGTCGACGTGCGCGCGTTCGGAATGGCCTCGGCCATGCTGATGGCCGCCCAGGCCTTGATGCAAGAGCCCGAGCTCAAGTGGGCATGGGACGCCGAAATGGGCGCGGTCGACGATTTGGACGACCTCGACGACGCCGACGATGACCGCTTCACCCTCGCCGATCTCGTTGGCGTGCCAGCGCAGGACGCGACGGGGCGCCCGCTCGACGCGAGAGAGCAGGCCGACCTCGCCGTGCTCGCGACCGCCCTGGCCATGCATGTGTGGGGCCGGGCCGACGTCGACCAACAGTGGCGGGTCGGCGGCCCCGGGCGCGGCGGCAAGGCCATCGGGGCGGACCTCGTCAGTGGCAGCTTCGAGCTGCCCGAGTGGGCGGCGCTCGCCGTGCTGGTCGACGCGCTCAACGATGACGCTGAGCTGCGGCTGGTTCCGGTCACCAAGCGCGACGCCTTCGACTTCGTGAGGCGCCACCACAGCGCGCTGCCCGACGCCAACCCGCGGGGCCTGCTGTTCGCCATCGGCGTGGCCCGCGGCGCCCGGCTGGTCGGCGTTGCACTCTGCAACGCCCCGACAGCCCGCTACGCCGATCCGCACGGCGTGGTCGAGCTGACCCGGGTGGCCACCGACGGCACAGTTAAGGGCGCGGCCAGCAAGCTGGTGGCTCGGGTGCTCGACGTCTGGCAGCTTGCGGCGCGCACGGCCCCAAGCAAGCTCGTGACCTACAGCCTGAGCAGCGAAGAGGGCGCCACCTACAAGGCTCTCGCCGACAAGGGTCTGCGGCCCGTCGCGAAGATCGCCGGGCGCGACCCGGGCGGGGCCCGCGGCGGCGTGGTAGGCGACCCCGCTCTCGCGCGGCAGGACAAGATCCGCTGGGAGGCGGGGCCCGATGCCGGCCCCGCGGACTGGTCTCTCGTTGCACCCTCCCGGGCCTGAGAATACACATAGGGCATGAAGCCCTCGACCAGCCCCAGGACCGGCGTCGCGCTGATGTGGCGCGCCGCCGGTCAACCTGCCGCAGAGCAGGCTGAGCCCGCGCCGCCGGGCGCTGGCTGTTGGTGGTGCGGCGTGGAGCTCGGCGGCTCCGGCCGCCCCATCGCTTCGCTACCGGACAGCTTCCACGCGACCATCCCGCGCGGCCCGGCGCTACTCGACAGCGCCTTCCTCTGCCACGCCTGTGGGTGGTCGCTGTCCGACTGGGTGGCGCTGCCGCGCGCGGTGTGGGGCCCGCAACTGCAGGCGGCCCTGGACGGCGACGGCAAGGTGTCGCTGAGCCTCGGCGGCGACCGCGGCGCGAAGGCCTGCATCTGTCGCGGTCCGGGCTCCACGGTCTACGTCTTCGCGCGGCCGCCCCAGGGCAAGCGCGGTGCGCCGCTCGAGGCGGCCTGGCTTGCTGCCCGGACAGCGGCCGCCAGCGGCGACCTGTCCGCCATGCCCGCCGAGCTCCCGCTGCTGGCCACGCTTGATGAGGCCGACGTCGGCACCGCCATGGTGGGCAAGTTCCGCAACTACGACCACCTCGTGATCGAGGGCGCCTGGCATGCGCTGAAGGCGCAGCGCCCCTCCGACCGCGAGGTCATCCGGGGCGTGCTGCTCAAGCCGCCGCCATCGCAGTGGTCGCTCAGCATGGGCGACGGCCAGAAGCACTGCGCCTACCTCGCGCCGATCAGTGATGGTCGCGTCGAAGTGCAGAGCGTCTACTGCAACGGCCCCGGCCTCGTCTGCTACACGCCGGCCGATCTGGCCCAGGTGCTGCAGGCGATGGAAGAGCTGATCCGCGCTGGCGCGCACCCCGAAGAGGTGCTCAGCGGCGCCTATCGCCCTCGCGGTGACGCCCAGGTGGTGCTCGCGGTCCGCACGTGGGACCCCATCATCCGCCCGTGGCGCGGGGCGGCCCTGCTTGAGCTCGCGGAGGCCATCCGGCCCTCGACCGACGTCATCCGGGCCACGCCGCCGGCGCCCGCCATCACCAACGCGGCGCCCGCGCCGCAGGAGCCCGCCCATGATCGAGCTGCCGACCCCGGCGCTGGAGTACCTCAAGCCCCTGAGCGAGCCAGACCGCGCGACCCACCTGCTCCGGGGCCTCGTGCCGACGGGGCGCCTCGACGCCAGCTCAGCCTTTTCGGCTGAGGTCATCGCCCCGGCCTACTTCGGCGTGCTCGCGTGGCGCGCCGGCTACACCAGCGGCAACCTGAAGT
>JACCDR011032978.1_pt1 | contig 20535 bp, 28 predicted proteins | sample 7446431 | NCBI WGS metagenome assembly JACCDR01 (sample SAMN15323443, study PRJNA562643) | freshwater metagenome | isolation source: river surface water | place: USA:Blue River Watershed | collected 2017-08-17 | reverse complement strand
CAGTATGGAACTATTCGCAGACAAGGATCTGAAATCTTGTTAGACGATGATGCGTATCTGCGTAAATTATTTCTGTCTGGTTCAGAAAGTACAAATCCATTTGTACGATATGCTCTTGATCGAATCCAACAAAAGTATGGACAATTACGACTGGATCTAACAGAACTTGATGCACGTATTGATAAGGTAGAACAAGCTGCTATCACATTCCTTAGATCGAAAGGAGAAACACTAGCAGACATACATAAGTACTTATTGGACGAATCTGGGAATTTTCATCGAGAACTTAGTCTGCAATTCTATCAGCTACGTAAACAAGCTCGTGAAAACAGTGATACTAAGTTCTTCACTACTTACATGCAAATCAAACCAACCAATGCAAAAGGAGAAGATTACCAACAATGGTATACAAGGACGGTTTCAGAATTGGAAGCGTTTTTGGAAGAACGCTTTGCCCACATTAAGACCAAAAAAGGTGAAAAAGCCTTTAACGATAAGGTCAAATCCGAACTCCAAGGATGGATAACTTTAAATGATCTAACCAGAGATCGACAGGGGAATCCACTGCATCCTGAAGCTTGGATGAAATCACACTGGCTTGTTCCAAACGATCAAGCTAAGGCAGAGTTTGTATCAGAGGCTTACAAGCAGATCAGTCTGAACCCAGCGCTGAAAGATTACTATCATACTATGCTCGATATAGTTTCAGAAATGAGATCTATAGCTGGTTATGATATAATCAGATCATACAACTTCTTTCCAAAAGTTCGTGCTGATATGTTGGAGAAATTGAGCAGATCAGAATTTACAGCTATTCGTGAAGATTTAGCTAAGATCTTTTCTGTTCGTGAAGATGAACAAGGATATGGAAACTACAATACAGCTAGTGGGGAGTTTGAGAAATCAATTCCCATGTTCTTTACTAATCCTGTTTTAGATGCAAAAGGTGATCCTTCAATAAGCCAGATGTCTAAAGACATTGGTGCATCTATGCGTTTATTTGCCAAAGTTGTGTACAACTACAAATACATGAATGAGGTAGAAGGAGAAGTTGTAGCTGTTAAAGAGATTCTTCCTACATTGAAATATATCAAGCGAGATGGTAAAGGTAATCTACAGTTTGATCAACATCACAATGTAGCTGTAAAAGACAGATCAGAAGGTGCTGATACAACAGAGAAAGTGTTCTCTGCGTATGTTGATTATTATCTTTACGGTATTCATACTAGTTCAAGTATTGGTTCTCCTAATTTTACAAAAGGAGTGTTACAACTTCGTAACTATTTCTCACTCAAGACATTAGGTCTTGGTTTCATAGGAGGTACAGCTTCCTATGTAGCTGCTAGGACTTCTGCTTGGATGGAAGGTCAGAAAGGTATTTTGTATACGCCAGAGCAGTGGACTGAAGCTACTAAAGATATGGTTAAGGATAGCAAGAAGTATCACGCACTAGCTTACTTCTTCGGAGTCCACAACAACAATATGTTAGATTCTATAGTCCAAGGTCGTACAAGAGCTTTGTTAGGAGATAAGTTGTATGCTTCAAAAGCACAACAATATGTCAATTCAAGGTTATTACTACGACCATATTCTTATGGAGATGAACGACTCGATAATCACATTGCTGTAAGTATGGCTAAGAATTATGGTGTAGACGAGTTTGGGAACATCAAACGATTGGAGAATCTACCTACCAACAGTACTTCTATCTGGGATATGTTTACCTATTCAGATACAGCTACAGACTTAACAGGTCTAACTGAAGAACAACTCAAAAAGGTTTTAGTACAATTTAGAGCTGCTGTAAGAAGCGGACAAAAGGGGGTTAAGGGCACAATGTCAGAAGAAGACATAGCCTATAGTTCAACAGATCTGCTTTTGAGTACGATGATGCAGTTCAAAAGCTGGATGCCGGGGATTCTTAACGAACGTTTTGGTAAACTGCGATACAATGAAATTCTTGATGCACCTGTTTGGGGACGCTACAAAGCTTTCTGGTCAGAGCTTACATCTACTGAAATGGAACAAAGTGCTAAAACTTCAATGTTCATACTTGAGGCGACAGCAAGAGCTTTTGGTAGGTTTGGGCGTATGCTGTTGAAAAACAATGCGTTAGCAAGAAAGCTAGGATCTGATTATGTATTTGATGACAAACGATTAGAAGTTGAGTTAGCTGATTATCGTCACAAGTCTGGAGATAGTCGTATTACACTTGAGCAGTACAAGAAAATCAAAGCAGGGCAGATTCGTGCAATGATTGCTGAAATAGAGGTTTTGGTGCTTTTTACTTCTATGGTAGTAATGCTTGGTGCAGATTGGAATGATGATGGTGAGCCTATGTATAAAGACAATTGGGTGTTCCATCAGATCTACAAAGTCTTGAATAGAACTAAGACAGAACTAGCATTTACTTATGCTCCATCAGAATACGCAAAGCTAATTAGCTCTCCTATTCCGTTAGCAGGGCTTGCTCTACAAGCTGAACGATTGTTAACCAACACCTTAGATGAAGCTGGTGACACAATGTTTGGAGAAAAAACCGAGCGTTTCCCTATTCCTTTTGGTAAGAATAAAGGCAAAGATGAACGTGATAGGTTTTACTATACGCTCGGTTTAATCCCCGGAGGTAACAATCTTAGGAATCTATTTTCCGAGGATGCTGTTCGGTAGACCATTCGATCACTGAAGTTTCTAAACAGAGCACAGTACGAACACCGTTATCGGTAAAAGCTACTGTGTTCTGTCTTTTGTTTATGAGCCAGTCTTCTCGCTCAAAGCTGCCCTGACCCTGCTCAATAACAGTGTTGCCTTTGATGCTTTTATAGGCTCCGTAGATCCTACCTCGCCTTTTCCGCGACATAATTGGCATGTTTCTGCGTGATATTTTTTACCGCAACAGCTACAAAACTTACCGTCTTTTTTAGCTCCGCAGCAAGATGATAAACTTCCCACACCGTCACAGGTTGGGCATGATTGTGCTTCCATAAGTAAATAGTTGTAGAAACGTAGCCGCAATTAATACGGCTACGTCCTAGATGAACATTACTCTTCTTCGTCGTCAAACCAAGGAAAATAAACTTGCTCTGTTGTTGGCTGTACGGATTCCTCCTGATCTTGATCTTGGTCTCGATTCTCGTTCTGATCCTCATTAGGAGTGAAACTAAGAATCTCATTTGCAATCAAGTCGTTGGTCGTTACAGGTGCGACAACAGGTGTTTCAGCCTCATCTACCATTCCTTCAATAGACTCGGTAATGATTTTGAGAACAGCGTTAATCTCTTTGAGAATATCACCACCAGTATAATCGTTGTGCTGTCGAAATATACGAGAACGTACATACAAGTCGCGACCATTGTGTTGAAAGCGATCCATTGAGTGACCCCAATTGGAACCAAGACTTTCACTCAATAATCTTCCCGTAGTAGGACGATTATAGTAATACACTTCTGATGTAAGAACTAATCGTCCTCGTACCATTGGTTTGTTCTCGTTGCTGCGTTCAAAGTAGGTTCCTACATCCATTTGTAGTAGGGGGATAGATCTATTCATTTGTTAAAACTGATCTAAGGTTTTCAATTTGGTTACGAAGTACAGCTAAGTACAGTTCCGCCCAGAACTTTTTCCGGGTGAATTCGTATATATACCATATCCATGAACAGTCAGAAATGGCATAATTATCAGGACATGGAATGTCTGATGCTTCTACCAACAACTGTTCATAGTTAGGATACTTTTCCATTAGTGCAGGGTACAAGAACACATGAGTTACTACTGTGTTATACGTAACACGAGGTTGAAACTGAGTGTTCAGAACAGTTTGCAACACAGCTACTGCTTCCGGAGTAGCTCCAGAGATAGTTAGCTGGTTGTTCGGATCTAATGTTATTTGCATTCTTTTTCGATTGATTTGAATGTATCGGGGTTCAGTTCTGCTTTACAAGCATCATAGAACCTTTCCAGAAATGCTACTCGCCCTTCTTTTTCTTCCTGAAGTTGTTTGATCAGTTCTTCAGAAATACTCAAGTACTGTTTAATACCAGCTTGAGTTTGAAAATCGTTAGGATCACTTGCTTTGGTGTTTGTAAGTTGTACAAAGAAAGATGCTCGTAGATCTTTTGCTTTATACAGTTTCTGGTTGCACCATCGCGCAGTAAGATTTGTTTCACTTGACAGAAATTCTTCTGCAATTTTATCGTATTCTTCGTAGATGGACATTTTATGACTGTTTTTTTTCGTAGAAAGAATGCCTTCCTATTCTGATAATGAAGTATGGTTCAATTCTATTCAGGTGAACCAAATCTGTTGATGTATCGGGATTGAGAAAGTACAATACATTATCTCCAAAAATTGAGACACCTCCTTCCAACACTTCCATTGCAGCAATAATACATTGTTTAGATGGAAATTGGTGAAATGCTTTTGTATGTATTCCATCAAACTGTCCTTTACGATAAATGACTTGCTCAAGTGTTTTACCAGTCCATTGCATTCTGTTTCTCACTACTTGCGCAACACCGAGTTGACCTAAATAAGGTTCTCCTCTTGCTTCTGAATACACGAGTCGCGCAAGTAACATAACAGATGGACTGATAATAAACTCTGAACACAAAGGTTCAATTGCTAAGTCTACAGTTGTTGATTTGGATTGAATTGTCCCAAATAACAGCACTAAAAGAATCACGGCATATTTCATATCCGTTTTGTTAGTTAAACAATAACCCCTTCAAAATGAGGGGTTTAGAACTACTCTCTACCAAATTTTGGTAAGACGAGAAGTCAAAGTTAATCCTAATTGCAATAAAATCTACTATTTCAGTAGATAATTGCAATTGGGTCTTCGCTACTTTTTTGATAACAGCTTTAACTTTTTCCTCTACATCTCTATCCCGAGAAGCGGTAATCTTGACACACAGTGGAGTAAATTCTGCAACTACCACATCGTCAATGACAACATATCTGCTTTGCAATATTCGTATTATGGGATACGGATAAAGACTAGATAGAACCAATCGACAATATGATTTTTGCAGATAATCCGTAAGATGCAAGCCTAAATCTTTCAGGTTTGTCTTCTTTTCCACTGGATGCTCATTAGTCAACAAGAATACCGCCATAGGTAGAAACTCGTTACTAACAGTCTGTTGTAATGATGTCATTCTGTTTTCATTAACAGCAATCCTGCCCCGTACCATTTAGTGAGATACGGTACAGGAAGACCGATTAGAAGATTACACACAGCTTGAGTACAAAGAGCCGCAGACATCATAGATGTTTGAGGAGTTTGCCTGAAAGCACAATCGCCTTCAGATACTTCTGCATCACCAAAGAATGTCTGCTCGTATCGGCTGGAAGGTTGAGTCAATACAAACATTTGAAACTGTTGAGCAGCAGAGCGCATATCTATGAAGATGTTACCATCTACATATTGTGATTTCCACTTCTCATACAGTTCTGTTCTGGATGCCATGTTGTCTGTAGCAATCAGAACAATGTCAGGATTAACATCTGCGATAACAGCTGGTTCTGTCTTGGCTTGTATAACAATGTGTTCGTCTGCTGTGAACTCTTCCAGTCTGTTTACACAAGCTGTTACTTTGAACGCACCTACATCAACAAGACTAAAGAACTGATTTCCAACGTTATGGATCTCTACACGATCAGGATCGTATAAAGTAAGCGTAGAGTCAGCTGGAAGATTCTGACTTATCAGATAGGTCAGATAAGCACCATAACCACCTGTACCTGCAATCATTACAGATATAGGATCTTGTTGAAGCCAAGACGCTGAACGGAAACGTATTCTACTCATAGTTGTAGTTGATTTTAGCAGCTTTTGGTAATGTTCGTTTTAGTGCAGCCACGATGTTTGCAGCACGAGCCTTGGCAATCCCTTCACCAAGATCTTTAGCATCAGCTTGGACTTGATCGCAAATTTGTTGGATGAATAATGGATATTCCACATCTGGAAAATCTATTTGCCATTCATCAACAAGTCTATCCCAAATAGCTGTACTGTAATCCATTTTCAATTTTGGATCACTCAAAACTCTTGAAATGTTGAGGATTACGTTACTGTTTGGATCACCAAACTCTGCTTCAAGAAATGTTTCAAACGTGTCAATCACATCAACATCTGCAGAATAAACCGCAGGTTGCGTAGCTGCAACTGAAGGATAATGTAATCCTACTGTAGGTGCATTTCGATTGTACGCACCATAAGAATTGTAACCACTGTAACCATTGTATGCAGTAGACTTCTGAACAGGTAAAGGTCTGGTCAATTGCAGCGCTACTTCCTCTCTGAATTTTTCATCAATCAGGTCTTCAGGGAGCAAAACATTGGCATAGTCAATTTGCACCTTGGAATGACTGGTGTTGATAGAGCGTTGAATGGTAAACATTCCACCTTTTGGATTCTTAAATGATTCAGTATGCATACCAACTTCTTGAATAGCTGATTCATACCCAATCAAACAAGTATAAGTTCCTTCTAGGTTCACAATCAGACTCACAAAGTAGTCGTATTGTGGAGCAAGTCTGATCACTTCGTCTGTATCGGTGCTCGAAGGATGTGTAGCCATTGAGTGATGGCTGTGAATAAAACCGGGCTTGATGTTATGCTCAACAGCCTTAGCCATACCGTAGTCTCGGTAAAAATGAGCAATACTTCCGGTTATACTGGATTCAGTAAATCCAGCTGTTCCTACGTTGAGAAAGAACATGTCAACAGCTTCGATTACACATGTAGGTGTATCTGCTTGAAGATCAAGTTCTTGGAGCTCTCGAACAAACAAGATCCCTGACCATTCTCTACCCGACTTCACTAATCGGTTCGCATAGAGAATCTTCTGTTGTAGCTTCTGGGATATTTGCACTGTCCACTGGATTCGACCATGCGAGAGTGTAGGTGTGGTTGCCGTTGATGAATGTTTCATAATATTGTTTTGTCAAATGTTTTGAAATAATGCTTTCCAACAGTTTCACTTCTGCTGGCGGTATTGCTTTTTTAGCCTCGTGTTGTGAATCAGTAAGTGGATCTACAAATCGACTTTCCCAATACTCTCCTTTGAATCTGAATGTCTCATCTTTCAAAGAAGGCTTCTTAACACTCTGAGTTGATTTAAAGTACTGGTTGTCAATTCTGTAGTAATTAGTCTGATCCTCAACCAATTGTGCTAATACCTCTGACTTGAGTCTGGCTTTCACATAAGGATAGCCAAGATCTTGCAAGGTCATTGTAAAGTCTTGTTTAATAAGACTTTCGTTAGCCGTGTAGCGAGGTAGTAGATAATTCAGATAAACATCTCTCTGCGATATAGGCAAATGCTTTGTGATAACCGTTGCAAAGCTTTTAAATGGTCTGTGCCCTGACTCTGAATTTGAATATTCTGTTGACAACAAGGTTTCCAACATTAACATGTACTGAAAAATCTTTGCAGCAAATGTAATCGCTGTAGGATGCTCACTTGTGTAGATCGTTGACTCTGGTTGATTACCACCCCAACACAGATTATCCCCAGTGTTTGAAGATGTAGGACTTACATGCGATGAAATATAACCTTCTCGTCTTTCAGCATACGTCCATGATAATTTCTTGATTGCAAGTTTTACGATAACATAATTCTCGCTAGGCATGCAATCTGCAAAAGGGATTGTAAGTATTGTGAATACATCTTTTGAGATGTAAACGTTGTTGTTTGGATCTGTAATACAAAGCTCTGGAAAATGAACAATAATTTTAAGTATTGTTCGACATCCATAATCATCTTCTTCGACTCGAATCTCGACACGGTCTTTGTATTTAAGACTAAACCATTTTTCAAGTAGTTCAATTACATCCGAGAGCAACCACAACGGATGATTCGGAGTCCACAAAGGGCTCATCCGTCTGTACAGATCAGAATTGTTACGAAACTGATATGTGATTTGTCGTTGTAAGATGGACCGAGCACCTCTACGATGTTTAGCTTTTACCCATTTACGCAAAAATGTTTGCATCAATTTCGAGTGCTGCGAAGTTTGCGTTGTGGGGTAGATATACTTTATCATCAGGTATGATTAAAGAGGGTGTAGATTACTCCACACCCTCTGTTTGACGACGAATTACTTACGAGCCTTAGCTATTGCAGCTTGTACAAGACGAACCCTCTCGTCCCAGTTGTGGACGTTGTAAGGGTTGATGATTCCAAGGCGACCTTCGAGTTCTACCACACGGTTTTCAAACCCAGCCAGTGTCTCCCGAATTTGAGCAAGGGTGTTTTCGATTTCTGACAAATCCACAGCTACTGCGGCAGGAGCTTCAGCGACAGAAACAGGAACAGGAGGACGAAGAAAGTTGATTGCAGCAATCAGTCGTTCCTTCATTTCAGGAACCTTGATCGATGAATAATTGCCGATGATTTCTTCCAACTCTTCGTTGTCAGCATCGACAGCATACGTTTTGAGCTTCTTGAGTGCTGTACGCACTTCAACGTACTCCATTGCATCAACAGCACTGATTGCAGGAGTTTCAGGAATGCTGTTCCCTTTGATCTTTACAGGTGCAAGCACCAGCATAAAATCCTTCGTTGGAAGAACAGCTTCTGGCAGGACAAGGCTTGTAGACGTTTCTACGTCTACCATTTCCATACCAGTGGTGTCAACACCTTCCCTTGATAGAATAGGTAGCAAGTCCGCTTTTGTACGAACTTCTTCACCTAGGGCGATCATTTTTGGCTGACCACTAGTACCTTGAATTACAACGTTACGCATTGTTTACTTTTGTTTAATTAGACTTGATGAACTTAATACACTTGACAAGCTGCGCCATTTCGACGCTATTACATTCAGCACCAATAGGTCTTGTACGAAAACAAGTAGGGCACTGAGTAAAGGAATTCGGATCTACATCCTTATTCATCACCGACGGCAATGTCAGTAAGAACAGGTTTTTGGTACTGAGGGCCTTTCTGATATTTGCCCGTCGCTGTGTTCTTAACAAAGATCCACGCTTCATTGTCCAGATCTGTTTCAACAATAGAATACTCTCCATCCAGCGTTGCAATATAGGATTGCATCGCATTGCGATTTTGTAACGTGTCTGGCATAGCTTTGCTCAAGTTACTTTCTGCAACCCGAGCAATAGCTTCTTCAATCTGCTCTGGAGTAAATTCAAGCAAGAGTTTGCTCAAAACAACCCATAGCAGATCAGCACTTTCCTTGAGCACTGATTCCCGATCTACAACCTTTTTACGGGTTTCGCGATCGAGTTCCCCCAGTTCTTCACGAATCAGTGCTGAGTACAGTTTCCAGTTTTCCGCTGTCCGCTCTACTTGAAATACGTACATTGTTCGAGCTACTTGTTCGATTACTGTCAGAGGTTGAACCTCTAAAGCAACCGGAGCTATTGTAGCTCTACGGCGAAACCTTTTAAAAAATCCAAACATAGTAATATAATTATGTGTTAAGTTTTTCAATTGTTGGGTTGACCCAGAACGTATCAAGTTCTGAATCAGGGTCTGTATCAATATTAGTACCGAAATATTCTTGTACATCTTGATTGAATACAGGTAGGTATCGTGGATCTTTAGTAAGGACCAGATACGGCTTGTTAAGTACACCTTGTGATGTAAACTCCCGAATACCAAGCTTTCCAAGCTCTGATTTGGTGTACATCTTGGAGAACTCACCAGCTTTAAAATGATTGTAGGCATCTTTATGCTTACATTTTAACACTACTGCATGTAGTGTTCTTTGTCGTAGATTGAACACATAGTCATCAGTATATTCACTACTCAATCTAAGATACCTTAGATCTTTTGCAAATTGCCTTCTTGCGTTCAATCCTCCCGGAACAGTACAAATCAAATAGAGCAAGTACTGATTACTTGGTCTTTTGACTTGTGTGTAGATAACATCTTCTGTAGCGTATATCAAGATGTTCAATCTGCTAATAAGCCCAATTGTAGATTGTGAATATAAGTTGATTGTAGGCCCCAGATACATCAAGCATCTGTTGATATACACTTTAGAAGGAATGGGTTCAATAGAGTGACTGTTCAGCATTAAAACCAGATTCCTGAATGGTAATGACCATCTGCATCTTGTCGATGCAAAAAGTCTAAATCAAGTTTATCAATCATTGTACCCGGAGCAGACCAAGCTTGATTAAACCCAAAGATTCGATTGTACTGCGTGACCTCTGGTTGATGTGCAATCTTCAGAGATTTAGTAAAGAAAGCTCCATTTCTACCGATTTCAATGTCAGTTGCTGTAAGCTGAATAGGATCTCCTAAAGCTTCATCTGCTGTTGAATATGGTAGTAGAATTGGGTAGTTAACAATCTTGTCTTTGAAGAATTCAACTGCTCCGTGCCAGTAGAACGACTGTTGAAAGTCCATGCGTAGCTGGCGAGCTTGAGCATAGAACTTGTACAACGGGTACGCAGTTTTCTTAAAATCGTAGATCTGAACATAGTCAGGGCCAAACTCTACAATATCAAGTAGACCTTTGCAGAAGGAGCCGTTATATTCCCAGTAAATGGGAACCTGAACTTCAAAGGGGTGTTGGATAATCTTAGAAAGATCACTCCTAATTTGAGCAGCTCGAAGTTCATTTTGCGCCTTTGTATTTGAGGAAATGGTAGTTCTACCTCTAGCCGCTTCTCTTGCAGCTAAATACTGTTCTATTACAGGAATAGTGTTCTTGTAATGAGCATCGTCTCCCCAGCGCGATTGGTACTGACACTCTCGAACGACTTGTAGCATAATGCTATAGTCAGTCGATACAATATCAGTTGGAAGAGCTTCGACTACTTTTTGGATACCTTCTGCAAGTACTCCTTCATCAGCTACGTAAAACATTTCATCAAACAGCTCTGGTAACAAAACCAATGTATCCAAAACATTACCTTCTGTTTTTGATACAGTATCCTTACCGTCGCTTAGTCCGAGTCTTTGTTTGAGTGATGTTTGGTTGACTGCTGAGCTGTTCAGGTACAGCTGTAACTCCTGTAGCTTGTTTAAGGAGTTCGACATAATCGTGGATGTTAATGGTTACAAAAGTACCAACATGTTTGTTGGCTTTTCCCTGCTTCTGGTAAAGCTTGTTGATAAGAACAGGTTTTGACATGTCACCAATTCGCAACAAAGGTTCTAAATCTATCTTTACCCCTTTGGTAATCAATGTGTTACGTTTGATCTGGATATTCAAATCTCGCAACACACTAGGTGCGTTGCGTGTAAACACAATATCTACCCCTTCATCATCTGTAGCTTTACTCAAAGCTCTACTGCTACCTAGTTGGTAGTTAGGAGCCGGAAATCGAATTAGATTTAGTTCATCTGATAACAGACGAATAATCTCTCTTTCGACATCCAGCCCCCTTTTACGGTTTCCGGATCTTAGCATTCTTTAACAAAAGTGCTACGATTGCTGTAAAGAACAGTACCAACAGTCCAATTCCTAGCTGTTGATACACAATACAAGCAATTCCTATTAGAAAACCAATTACCACTAAGACAGACATAAACTGATCGGTTTTTGTTAATCTTTCCGGGGTTTAGAACGGTAACACCCAATCCAGTCTTTGTCCATACACCCAGTGATAACACTTTGCAATTTCGCTGAATTGTTGGTCTGCAAAGATTTCACTTGCAGGAACAACATCAAGTTGCCGAGCCCAGAACGCAGGATGCGCACTGGTGTAAATATGAGCTCCTAGATTAACCACATACTTTTGGTAACTTTTTGCTTCGTTACCCATGAAATAGTAGATCAATCCCGGTCTTGCAGTGTCAATATAATCAATCAGTTTCTGTGTAAAATCAGACCAGATTGACAAGTGACTTGTAGGATCATTTTGAAGACAAGTTAGACTACAATTAAGCAACAAAACACCTTGTTCACGCCACATGTGTAACGATGGCATAAAATAGGTTTCAATCTTTTCCTCTTCAGGTTCCAGAGCATGAGCAATCATCTTTAATGATGCAGGCCAGTGCTCATAAGGAATGTCGTCAGAGTCCAAAGCAAATGCATACCCACAAGCATTAGGTCGATTCGTAAATCGATTTATGTTTGGATATGGAGATAATCCTAGTATGACAACTTTTACATCGTCTAAAGGCATCTCAAACGCTTTGAAGATCGCAGGACCGGGAACAGGAAAGAAAGTACCGGGGATTAAACTTTGCTTAATTCTATCTAAAATATCTTTCTCAAACGCTGGACAATCTTTCCAGCTAGGATGAGCTAGTTGAGGAAGGTCGATCACGATAGTTTAGATACGGAGTGCCATAATATTGTTCGTAAACCAGTTTTGCTTTTCCAGCAGCTTCTCGACGTTGTTCTTTTGTACATGCATTAAGATAGCTATCTAATGCACTAATAGCTTGCTCTAGTGCTGTAAGAACTGTATCTACAGCAGCTGCTTCATCGCTAAACAGGCGTTCGTGATCAATACTTTTGGACAAAGTATCAATTGCTTCTTGCAACTGTGTTGTCATAATGAATTGACGTAAGCCATAATAATTGAATCTTGTCGTCGATCATACGCAGGATTCCAAATGGAATCGGTATTGATTAGAGTCAGTAAAGAATCTGGAGTAATTGTAGAAATTGTTTTTGGTTCGAGGCTTACATACATTCGCACAGGATCAAACCAACCTCTTGAATCCAAATACACATCATTGACCTGATCGTAGATCATAATGTGTCTGTGATTATCAATAGATCTGATTGAGTAGCGATTAGGATCTAAACGTGAGTACAAGTTATAAGCAAATACACCACAACCTCCATAGTTGATTGAATCAACATGTTCGTTAATCTTGATAATATCTACTGCTACAATCTTCTTTTTTGGAGTAAAAATAAGCAGTAAGATAATCAAGATGTAAAAGACATCTCTCATGGTTTTCGAGGTGGTAAGTTGATCGGAATTAGTCGTTTACCAGCAACAATGTTTCGTTTACCATTGAAACGTTCAACAAGGTAGCGATTGGAATCGTACTGATCTATTACATAGTTTAGAGACAGGTCACCAGAACTTTGTAATACTAGAACTGCTTCTCCAATTCGAGGTCTCCATTTTTCACAATGCAAGAAAGCTTCAGTAGGCCCAGACAAGTCAGTTTCTCCTCTAGTTAATACTCGATGAGTAGTAACAGGATCAACATTTGTATAAACTTCCTTTGGTTCGTGAATACTATGATACACTCGAACATCTTCCCAATCTGTAGCAGCTTGAGCTTTTACTCGAACGTAATCACTTTGGTTTATCGTCTGGTTGTTCATCTTGGAGCTTTTTTGGATCAAATGGTTCAACGCCTTCAATATTAGCGTCACGAACTTCTTGAAGCTTTTTCTTAGCAGCTTTAAGTAAAGCTTCTCGGATAAGATCTTGAACTTTCATTAGGACTAATTGAGTCGTGAATAATCTTCTGTAGCTAGAATCAAAGGAGGTCTGATTACGTAATCTACAGACATGAATGAGTTAATACCTACAGCAAAGTCGTCACCGTGTACGTACTCATCTGGATCAAGATCAGGGTCTTCATCTTTCAGATAAAGTTGTACAAGATAATTTGCTTCATGCATTTCATCTACTGTCATTGTACGAATGTCAGCTGATCGATCTGCAATAAACAGTATACCTTTCAAGTCCAAAGTGTTTAACTCTGGATTGTTGATATAAGCTACCAGATCCATGTAGCAAGTAAACTTAACTGATGGTATCATAGATTAGTGTTTTCGCGTAGTTAGAAAGTCCAGCAACAACTAAATCATCTGTGTCTTTAACAGAACGATTGTTTATACTGGTTGGATAGTGTAATGTAGAACTATCAGGTATATGAAGTTGTAGATTTTTTGCAGCATCAATTCCTGCTTGATCATTGTCGTACAGGATAAGAGTACGTTTGTATTGATTGAATGTGTTCAAGTGGTTAGTAGGAATTACTCCTTCTGATTGAAAAGCATAAACATCAAGATCTGGGACTAGTTTGCTCAACAGCTTACCATCTTTGTAAGACTTGGTAATAACAGCTGTATCGTTAATTGGGCTTACCCATCTCCAAATATCATCAGCTGTTGCTGTAGATGCTGGAAATCTTAGATCTTTCGGATTATTGGGACAATATAACTTAGTGTGCTGAGTGGGTGTAAAATGTAGAGCGTAACAGGGATAAGTGAGAGGATAAAATAAAACACCGTTTACATAGTAATGATGAACGGAATATACAGGGGTGATAGGATCGTCAATTAAATCTTTTGCTGACACATTTCTTCGAGACCAAAACATCCTATCTAACTCGGTAAAAGCAGGTTTGTCTTTGTACAAATACGGTTCAAACTGGATTACGCTATTTAAGCTAGGTCTGGAGACTTTTTCACCAGTTGTTGTACATGTTTGCGGACGTTGATCTAATGGTCGAATAAATTGATGGTGGTAGATCATTTCAGCAGCAGACATAAAAGAAACGCCGTATACTTCTACCCAAGCATGAACACATGTATACTTGTTGTACTGTTTATAAGCGTGATCTGTGAACCACAAAAGACCTTGATATTCACGCAGATAGCAATTTGCGTGTGTATCGTGTCTAAATGGATTGGTGATCTTTTCATAAACATTTACAAAGTTACCTAAAATGTGTTGCCATGCCGCTAACTGATCTATCATGCTGATTATTTCAGCGTAGGTTCTTTTCGGAAATCCATACATTTGTTAATGCTTAAAGAGTGGATTCCAAAGTTAGTGAAAGGGCTACTAATCGACGGTAACTAGCAGCCCTTTCGACTACTAGAAGTTCACTTCTGAACTTATCGATTGTGGACCAGCACTAGCTTGTGCAGCATCGATGGTTGGCCCCCAAGGAGAGGCTTTGTAAGCCTTGTTACCTTTAAAGGTCAACGGATCAACACTGATCAGCAAACCTTTAGCAGGACTGTCTGGGAGCGACGGACTTGTGGAGTTCTTGTTGAAACCCAATGTAATGTAGCGCAGTTGATTTGCATAGTCAGGGCATTCTTGCTCCAACAACGCTTTTGCTCCAGACACAAACGCAACAAAGCCCTCTTTAGAAGCTTCAAAGCTCGTAGTTGGATCACCGCTCAAAGTAACATCACCTTGAGCTCCCAAGAATTGTGTGACTTTCACATGATCTACATAAGCTTTGAGCAGCTGCTCAATTTGCCATGAGAATTGTTGGAAAGCATTCGACACAAATTGGTCTTCGGTTGTGTCGCGGAACTTCTCTTTGTGCTCTGCATACGTCGCACGACTACGTACCGGATTCACCGGAAACAAACGGTCTTGACGGGTGTGGCCTTGTTGATTTCGCCAAACAAGTTGGAGTGCAGGACCATTGTACTTGTCAGTACTGACCATTTCCAGTGTAAAACTGGTCAAAAACACAGCAGGTGTACCTGCTCCAATCGGGGTGGCCATTGGTTGACCATAAGGGTTGCTCATCGTATTTGTTGTTAACGTGAAAAAAAAAGAGAGAAATTAACCTTCTTGGTATGCTTTGATAGCTTGTACAACTACACCCATGTCCGCAGGGATAATTGTGTCTTCAAAAGCACCGGGTAAACTTTTAGCTGGAAGATTACCCAACCTGTTAGTCAAGTAGTTGTAAGCAGTCTTTGGCTTACCCTCAACAATAGTTTGTTGGGTGTAGGTATAGAATACCCAACTAAAAAGTCCTTCTAGTTGAATATAACTATCTATCATTTTTCCGCTCGTTTTTATCAACATGTCTCCACCTTCACCTTTCAGTTCTGCATGGAACTGTAAGATGATAGTAAGATCACGTGGATTGTCTGCGATTGTCTTATTGATAATATTACCAAAGAATTCAACTGCTACAGTACGCCAATCTTCAAATTCAAACTTTCGTACTGTTCCAACAACTTTCAGAGCTTGAGCATAATCCAGATCATCAATTACCAGATACTTGATGTCAGGTCGATGCTCTATCACATAATCAATGATACCACCAATTACTTTGGTATCACTAGTACGCTTAAACTGCCCACCATCTTTGATGGGTTTTTCGGGTTGAAAAATAGTTTTCCAACCCCTCATTGGTACTTCCTTACCTGCACCAGCACAAGTGATGTAACACATCTCTGCTGGAGGTAGACCTGTAATACCAAGAGTCTCGTTCGGAAATAAGCTGGTCGTTTTACCAGTGCTTACTGGCCCAACTACTACGATTAACTGCATGTTTATGCTTGTGGAATGTAATTGAAATCTTTCACATCTCCGTAGAATTTGAAACCTGCATGAATTGGATTAGCTCCACCGCGATTGCGCACAATATGTACAGTGCGATATGCATAATCCTTTTGCTTGTGAGAATTCAAATTGACACCAAAATGTCTTTCCAGACCATATTTAGCATCCATTGGATCAAACAAGTTAATCATGGTGTTACAGTCTTCTACTAGGTTGCCGGAATCCTTAGCCATGTCTGCATCTGGATACAAGCTTTCACCAAGAAGTTTTATACGTTGAATATCTGACGAGGTGCGATTCAAGTGAATAACTACTACTGCACTCATTCCGAACAGGTTACGTAGATTTACGATATACCTGCTCATAGTATCAATATTAGCTTTTTCTTGATTACCTGATTCGCGCTGCAATCCTCGCATGTGATCAATCATCAAGATACGATGTGCGTTAGGATTGTCAGGCGTATACCCAGTAATTACTTGAGTACCACCCATATCTATTCGATGTACTCGACCTTCCTGCTCAAAAGCTTTGACCATTGTATTATACACACCTGTAGGATTCTCTCTGTATTCAATAAACGTAATCAGACCTGGGGCTAGTTGCTGATTATCGTTGTCGTATCTTCCAAACAAAGGAACAATGTACGATTCATACACTTCTTCAATCATTGGGATATACGTAGGTGCGATCAGCTTAGGTGTACCATCAGGCCACATCTCACGACCTAAGATGTGATCTGCGCTAAGTCGCACTTGGTAATTACGAAACAACAACGTGCTAACCATACCTGCTTCCTTCTCAATCCGTGTAATCTCATTAGAATAGTAATACCAATGAATGTCGGCATCAGGATTCAAGAGCATTGGATTGAGTACAAAGAAGTTGTCTACAAAAGCAGTTTTACCACTTTTGCTTTCACCACCTACTACAAGATAAGTACGATGTCGAAGTCCTCCAATCCGAGTGTTCAGAAAAGGACATCCTACGTTCAGACCTTGATTCAGCCCACTAAGCCCTCTTTGTATTTCGTGTAGTAGCATTAAGACAATTTGGGAGCTACAGCATTGTTATGTGACTGATAATCAATCATTGCTTGTGTCTGGAAATAATTTGCCAAAGATTTTGGCTTTTCCGTGTGCAAGTAATAGTTAACGATCACAGCAACTAGTCTTTGTAGATCAAAGTCTTTGAATTTGACTACAATCTCATTAACAAGTCCTGTAAACTTGTCCTGCACCTCTTCTGTGTTAGAGATTGGTGCATACGAATCAATCTGGTTTCTTGGATGCCCCTTTGATGTAAAATGATATTCATTGATCAAAGCTTCAAAGAGCTGATTGAACAATGATTCTTCTACTTCAAACAGTTCTTGTTTAACTGTGAAAACACCTGTCTCGAAATTTTGTTGTAAAAACATAATTCGTGCAACGTCTTCCTCTTCTGGGGTGAGGAGTTGTTTGTCTAGCAGCAGTTTTACAGCAGCGTCATCCAGATATTTTACTGCTGTTAAAAACAAGAAAATACCTTCAACAGGTAATCCTCGATTTTCAATTGCTGCTCTCAATTGGGAGTTCACTTTCATAGTTGCTAATGGTTTCAACCAATGTATCCAATCCAACTACTTGAGCATCAATCATTTTTTCTACAAATGTGAGCACAAGTTTCTCATCAGACGTGCCGACAAGATAAGGTAAAATGATAATTGGCTGTGTGGCTCTGGTCATACGACCAGTTCGTTGAATGTTTGTAACTTCGTTTGTTCTCCCCAAGGAAAACATTAACCCAATCTGTAGATCAAACAAGTTCATGCTCTCATTGAGCATATTGACAGCTGAAATATTATTCAGGTGCCCGCTGTTAAAAGCAGCAACCTGATCTAATACTTCTTGCTTTTTCATCTTACTGTGAACAGTAGGAAAAGGTAACGCTTCTGCCTGTTTAATTGTGTCAAGAAATACAATAGTTCTGCGTTGTTGCAAAAATTCTTGCAGGACTCCTTGAAACAATATTCGTACTTTGATCTCTGAGAGTAGCAATTTTCGCTTTGCTCCGATAGGTAGGATACGTGTCTCCAATACCCACTTGTAAGGTTTTTGCTCTGCTATCAATTTCTTCTGTAGACCTTGAGCTTTCTTGAGCTCACTTTCAAGCTCTAATCGTCGAAGAATTTCAGCAGGAGTTTGCATTGTGTCATAAATAGGAACTACAAAAAACTTAATAGTAGGTAGTACTCCCCATTGTTGAGCTTCTCGCAATGTGACTCGTAACACATCCATCTTAAAGTACTGTTCTATCATTCGGCGTTTCTCTGTTGGGAGTGACGCTGTAAGTAGAATAGTAGACTTTCGTTGAATGCTGGCTAAGATATTCAAGCTGTTTTCTGTGAGGTTGTGTGCTTCATCGCAAATAACCCCATCAAAATGACATCCTTTGAATTTCTTTATACCTGCATAGGTTGTGTACACAATTTTTACACCTTTGAGATAACTCGGAATAAGACTTTGCCACTTAGCTATTTCTAACTGAATGTTTGTCTTATGAGTTAACATGCGATGTACAATGAGCCATGTTCCTGATTCGATGACATCTAAGGCACATTTGGTTTTACCAAAGCCTGTACAAAGTTCTAGTAGTACATGTGGGAGACTTTTACATGCTTGAGTACCAACGTGTTGTAAACAAGTACGTACAACGTCTCCATTCTTTTCTGTTTTAGCTTGCTGAAGAAAACTACGACCTTTGCCTAGTTCTTCATAGCTCAATGCTAGGTAATCTTTCAGCTCCATTAGAACAAAGTTAATACAGTTGTTTTAGGGAAAATACTATCAATAATCTTGTTTACAAGTTCATCGTAGTAATGATAGTCCAAATTATGAGAAGCTGCGGAAGCTTCAGTTAATTCGTTAAATACTTGTACTCGAACACCTTTTAACTTGTTGAACGCGCTTCTGCGTCCGTTTTTGTACTTTGTTAAAAGTTGTCCTTGACGACTTATGAAATAACGATTTAACCTTTGAACAGGTTGATCTCCCCAAAATACTGCATAATCTTTACCTACTTTTTGCGATGCACAAAAATCAAATATGTGGTGATCTGGTCTGCGAATGAACTCTTTTGGGTCTGTTCCATGTAACAAGAACTCATTAACAGTTTTTGGTACAATGAGAAAATTACAGGAATTACCCAAATCCGGATCTGTAATAAACTCTGCGCCTTTCTGTTTTGGTTTCCCAGACTTTGGTACAGCTAGATAAGAGTTGCCGAATAGTCGATAGACGCACTCGAATTCAACATCTTCTAGCTCCATTTGAGTCATTTGTTGCCACGCACCCCACACTTCTTTGACTTGTGGTAGTAAGTCTCGTTTAATGATAAACGAAACACCGTCTGTATTTACCATGTCAATTGTAGCACCAACATCGTATAGCATTTCACACAACATCAACAGATACATTTGACCATTGAGTGTGATCTTTAGAAATGCTGATAGGTCGTAAATGTCTGAGTTCTCTTGATTAAAGCTACCTGCACTACCATTCAGAGATAGTTTAATCAAGTTTGCTTCTGGGCCTTTACCTTTACCTATCTTCTTCAATTCCATACGAGTCAATCGCATAGAACGGAATTTGTTGTTCAAACCGGGAGCTTGTATTGGACTGCAATCTAATTCAGCAATGAGTGCTGGATAGAAAGATCCGCTTAACACATACGCTTTCACGTATGACCTGACTATATCTTCAGTTCCTTTACCCACTTATATCCCTTATAAGTAGGTTTATAACCACTACAAACAGCATAAATATTTTGCCATTTGTATGTTGGATTAGCTAAAACGATCTCTTCAACAGACCCCCAAGAACAAACCAGATTATTCAATAAATCGTATTGATGAAATATGAATTTCTGCTTTGCTGTTTTCAATCGTTGTTTAATCTCGTTCTTTTGCTCAACAGACTTATTTGCCCAGCTACGCTTTAACGCTTCGCTAAGTTTTTCTCGTTCTATTGGGCTTTTATAGCGATTGAGTAATGCTTGTTGGTATTCTAATCGTAAGTCTTCAGAAAACTCTCGAATAACACCTTCTGTTATGCGGTTATATTCAGGTTGTAATGTTGATTGATAAAAAGATTCACGTTCTAATAGTTTACTAGTATTAGATACTAGCTCAATTGTTGAAAACGTAAACACTTCCATTCCATACTGTTTAACTGCTAACAATAAGAACTTGTTAACGTGTCGAGCATGTAACGATCTCATTGCCCATTTCTGGAAACGAATTCGTTTGTCAATATCCTTTGATGATCCTATGT
>JACCDR011139199.1_pt1 | contig 20542 bp, 33 predicted proteins | sample 7446431 | NCBI WGS metagenome assembly JACCDR01 (sample SAMN15323443, study PRJNA562643) | freshwater metagenome | isolation source: river surface water | place: USA:Blue River Watershed | collected 2017-08-17 | reverse complement strand
TTAATCTTGACCTTCGCCGCCATTGCCGCCGCATCATCCGCCGATAAGCCAGTCTCTAATAATCGCGATCGCACATCGCCCATCGCTTTGATCGCTTTCGCTTCTGCTTTCGCCTGCTCCGCCTGGATTGCCGAAGCCAATTTGGACCGCTGCTGACCAATCGGCGACTTGAAGGCTAAGCCCGGATCTTCGTCAAACAAGCGGTCAAACTCCACATCGATCGCTTTTAACTCATCCTGCATCTTCCGCAACTTCGCCGAAGGTTGCAGCGCCTTATCCAACGCCCGCAACTGAGATGCCCCCGCTGTTTCCTCTCCCTTTGCCAATAGCTCATCATGGATGCCGGGGCGTGCGACTTGCCCCGTGGCTTCCTGGGTGCTGGTGGCGGTAGCTTTTCCGGCTAGTTTCCGCCGCTTTGTCATCTCCGCATCAATCCGCGCTAACTCTGCCCGCAACGGAGCCGCCACGCTCGCAGGCATCCGGGCGATCATCCCCTCCAGCAATGCCCGCCGATCGCCCCGCCCCGGTATTCTGTCAAAACCCTTATCCGGCTGTAACACCGCTTCCCGCACATTGCCGCGCTCATCGGTGTAAGGAATCAAGTCACCCCGCTGGTAGGTCTCCACCGCTAACCCCTGCCGCTCCAACTGGCGTTGGGTGAGGCTAATGGTGCGGCATTTGCAGCCATACCCATTGGGCGGGTAGAACGGCAATTGATCCGCCCGAAACACTTTCCGGTCTAACGCCAGGTGCGAGGGTCGCGGTCTCCCCGCATTGCTATGAATCCATTGCAAGTAGGGCTGCACCCGCATCACCTCCGGGTCTAGCTGGTAGGCTAAACGCCCCGCCGCATAGCTCTGATCCAGATTGGTCTGGAGAATAATGTTGCTTCTCCATGCCTTATCGCCGGTGTGTGCCCAGCCCTCGGCAATCCGCTCAAAGTCTTTCAGGAATTCTTCCGGGCGTTGACCGTTGGAGATCGCCCGTTCCGTTGCCGCCCGCAAGTCAGATAATAGGCTCCCCTTCGCCCCCGCAATCACAAACGCCGCATCATGCTCGGCATCCAGGATGTCATCCCATTTGTCGGTGCCTAAGCTGATTTTGCCCCGGAGATACTCCGAGGCTTCGGTGAATGGGAGATTGCGATAGCGGTCTTCTAATGCCATAAATTCCTCAATAGATCCCCCCGCCTTCGGCACCCCCCTTGTTAAGGGGGGCTAGGGGGGATCAAACCCCCAACACATCCTTCGCCCGGTTCAGATACTTGAGCCTGTCATCCCAGCCGTTATAGCCGCCATTAATCTTGCGGGTGATCGTCTCGAAGTCATCGCCATCGGCAAACCGTGACAATCCTCTAGAATTCCAATACCAAAACGCACTATTCACACAGTCCGGCAACTGAGCTAACCGCCCCGGATTCGAGACATAATCAATCCCTAAATCCTTCGAGATTTGCTGATAGTTGTAACGCCCCGTCACCTGGATCAGTCCGCGCCCCTTGTAGCGCCGCCCATCACCGGGTTGAGTGTTGCCCAAATCATCCCGCCCCTCATAGTCGGCACCACTCGCCAACTCTTCCTGGTATTGGAACTCGCCTGACTCGTGGAGGACTTGAGCCAGAAAATGAGCAATCCGCAATGGGGTATTAATTTCAAACCGCGCAAACCCTTCATTAAGGGGTGCCACAAACTTCGCCAGCAACCCCTTCGACGCCACCAGCGTAATCGCCACCAAGTCATCCAGGGTGACAAACTGGGTCTCCGTCTGCTTCCGCCAGCGCTCCGTAAACCCCGCCAACTGTGCCGCCGTCAGTTGCGACTGCAACCAGTCCAACGCCTCATTCTGGTGGGCTTTGGCGGCATAATACTTCGCCACATTCCGCAAACTAATATCGCTCATTGCCTTAGTCCCTCACTTGTTGAGCCAATCCACAGGCACCCGCTAACCCCGTCCCCGCCAACAGGGTGGCGATTTCCTTTTTGCCATCCACCCCCGGCACCAGGCACACGATGACGGCTCCCAAAACTGAGATAACCGCGATCGCCAACGGAGTCGCCGCCTGAATCAAATGCTGCTTATTGTTGTCCATCTTGTTCTGCCTCCCATAGACCTGCCAACTTACTCGCAAACATCGCCTCCGCCATAATCTGGGTGAGGGTTACCCCATCCAAATCGGGGTAGATGTTGTCTAACCGCTCCCGAAACTCCACCAGGTCAGCCGCCCCATTCAGCGCCTCCCGGATCTGATTCGTCATTCGCTCAAACTCCGGCTGTGCCCGCCGCCGCAACTGCGCCACAAACGCCTCCACTGTCGTCTGTTCCCGCTCACCAAACCCCAAAATCCCCCGCTCACTCAGGTCAACCGTGGGGGGTGTGGGCGAATCGCCATTCGCCCCTACGGGTGGCGGTTGCCCCACTCCCAACTCCCCATTCCCGACTCCCCCCGGCTCCGGGGCATCCTGCGCAATCAAAATCCCAATCTGATCCTCCGGCAACGTCGGGAACGCCAGTTTGAGGATCGCAGTTCGCTTCTCTGGGCTGTAGCCCTTCGACTGGTCAAGAATCTTCAACAGTTGCTCCATCTGGGTGCCCGTCAGCGTCGCCTGACTCTCATCCTCCGGCGTCGCAAACCCATCCCCATAGGTCTCCTGAATGTATTGCTGATTCGGCGCAAAGCCCAACTTCGCAATAATTTCATCCCGCTGTGCTTGCGGCAACAGATCCGGCTCGTCCTCAATCCGCCGCCACACTTTGGGATATGCCACACCGGGGAAGTTCCAATCCATCAGCCACTTCACGGGACCCTGATTAAAGGAATCACACACCAGGTCGGCATCCGCCTTCACCACTTCCTGCTTCACCCCCGCATGGACATTCGCCTGGGCGTAGGAGCTGCCACTGTCCGTGGTCATGGTTTGGGAGAGAATGACCTTCGCAATGCCTGCATCCATCCGCTCCTGCAACACCGCATAGTCCGCCGTGCCACTCCGCGCCGCCTCAATCAACTCCACCATCATGCCTTCGGGGAGAATGATGCCACTGTCTTCCCCCATCGCCGCCAACGCCTGGAGCAGTCGCTTCTTCTCCTCATCCGTCGCCCCCGGCTGGTAAGTGCCCTTGCGCGTCGGTTGGGCGAAGAGCTGGAGGAATTTCAGCCAACTCTTAATCCCGTTGCGCTTGAAAAACACCAGCCAGTACAGCCAGTGCCCCAACCCCTGCCCATAGAGTTCGTCGTCGTTATCTGCCCCCGTCGCGAAGTGCCAGAACTTGGCAGGCGGCAAATCTTCCCCATCCTTCGCATCTTTGGTAATTAACTTTGGCAGTCCATCAATCCCAAACTTAAACCGCCGTTGCTTGCGGACTTTGATGCCCACCAACTCCACCGCCATCTCCCCCGGCTGGTACAGCAGTTCCCCCACCGCATAGCCGTAGAACACGCCATAGAGCATCTTGTCGCAGACGTTGTCCCAGCCAATCCGCTCCAGCGTTGCTTTTAACCACTCTGCCGCCACCTGAGCCTGGGGCGTATCATCCCCCGGTTGCACTTCCCATTCCCGCGAAATGACTGCCAGCCGCCGTTGTTGGAAGCACGATTGCACCTGGTCATCCCGCAGGATGTCCTCATAAACTTCGTAATTGCCGCCTTTGCTTTTAAGGACTTTATCCGCAGGCTCAAACAGCTTGCCCGACAGTTCCCGCGTTATATCTCGCCCATCCCCAGTGGTGGCGATCTCGGTAAAGTTGGCAGGCGCGATCGGCTGATTCGTCGGAGAAAGCATAGGGCGAAAAGGGCGGGGCTGTTATCCGCCCACATAAAGTGATCTACTTTCCCGCACTATCGCAAATCTCCCCCAAACCCCCAACCTGCAACGTTTCACCGCATCTTCATCAACCCCCGATGAAGATTTTAGGCTTGCCGCTTCATCCCCGCTTTTGCCAAACTTCACCGCAACTTTATCCCGCTTCATCATTCCTTTCTGTACGGGCGTGGCATTTCGCCCCAATTTTTCGGCAATGCTCCAAGCCTCCGCCGAAATGCCATGCCCCCACGCCCCGCAACAGTACTCCTGAACGTGTTACCGCTGTAGTCCTGGAACACTTGCACCTGTGCCAGATCCAACTCTTCATTTCTCGCCAGGTAGTTTATCCCGCCTTCATGAAGCATTCGACTTCGTACTACCGCTTTCTAGTACATTCCCTTCATGAAGCCCTTACAAAACAGGGGCTTGACAGCGCCGTCAAGTACGGAGCCTACGGAACTTTTCAGCAACCATAGACCACTCCCCACTCCCCACTCCCCATTCCCCCCAAAGAAAGTGTCACATTTCCCCTGTAACACGCCATTTCGCCCCGATTTCCCATTTACACGCGGGTATCTTTGAGATATGCCGCAAACGGCACCGTTTTCTCCGGTTCGCGAACATTGCCAGAAATCGCAAACGGGCACCCCTCCCCCCGCTGATTGGGAGACGTACTTCACTACAAGGATTCAAAACAATGCAAGACGTTTTCACCGCTATCGCCACCGCCGCCGCCGTTTTCACCGTGGGTTACACCCTCGTCAGTTTCGCCGCCTACGCCTGGACCCGAAGCGGACAAACGGCACCATCGCCAGTCCCAGCCCAACCGGCACCCCAATCGCCATCGGCAACACCACCAGCACCAACACCCATTCCATCTGCCTCACTCCTTCCTGATCCGTGGACTCTCCCTGTCGAACCGGCACCCACATCCCACACCCCAATCCCCACTCCCCCCGTCCTCCTCCTGCTCCCCCCCGCGCGGGAAATTGCCCCCATCGGCAAACCCCGCCGCCGCCGCGCCGCCAAAACCGTCACCGTCCCGCAACTCCAGGTGGAGGCATTGCCCGATACCATCCGGGAACTCCGCAAACTCTGCACCCAACGCGGCATCAAGGGGGCAGGGCGATGGTCTAAGGCGCAATGCCTCGCCGCCCTGGTCTAAGCCCCTCATCCCTCGCCCCCCTTCTGCAAGGGGGGTTGGGGGGATCTCAGCCGCTCCTCCCACAACTCAATCTCCTCCAGCCCAGCGATCGCCAACTGCCCCGATCGCTGGGCTATTTGTTTGGGCGAAATCATCTGTCCCGATTTCAAATAGTCCTGGTACGCCACAGCCGCCAAATTGCCAAACGCCTGGGCATACAAATAACAAAACCGCTGATAGCGGCTCTCAATCCATTGCAACTCCGTCATCTGGCTTACTCCAACTCCCATCACTATCCTGCTCAAACCCCAACTCTTCCAGCGCCTCCTCCAACTCTCCTTCATCCTCATCCGCCTGGGTCTCCGGCGTGAGCGGGATAATCGTGATCCGCTCCTCCCCATCCATCCAACTCCGCACCCTCAAAACCCCCTTAAATCCGTCCCACTCGCAACAACCCCAAACCCCTGCTCCGTCCGCACCGTTTGCGCCGTCTCAAACCCAAACCCTGTGGGGTGGGCATCTTGCCCGCCCTCGATCGCCTCAAATTCAATCGGCACATAGGGCTGAGTACTCGCCACCCAAAACATCAGCGCCGCAATACAGCCATCCCCGTGGCGCTGCTTCCCATCCTTCCCCTTCGTCCGGCGATCGCTGGGAATCTTCGGCGTGCCATTCATCAACTCCACCAGCCCAAAATCATCCAGCAAATCAGAGCTGGCAGGCTGCACAAACTTCCCATCCTGCATCGCCGCCCGCAGCTTCGGGAAATGCTCCAGGTAGAAACTGTCATTCGGCTTAATCGCCTGCACCCGGCTCCCAAACTCCCGCTGTCCTGACTCCGCCAGAGCAAGACCATTCCCCGCCGCATCCAGCGCCGCTGAGATAAACCGGGGCGAATGCTTGATGCAATAACTCAAAATCTTGAACTGCTCCAGATAGGGCACATTCCGCAACTCAATCGCCAACGCCCCGCGCCGCGTCAGGTCTCTCATCTCCTGCCCCACCATAAACACACTCAAGTCTCCCACCCGTCCAAAGTCTCCCCCCAGGAACGTCTTCAAGTCCGGTTCAAGCACACTTAAAGCGGGTTTTAAATCTTGTTCAATCCAGCTATCCAGTTTCAGTTTTTGCGCCGCTGGCGTCAGTTGCAGATAGGAATCCGGCAACTCCAGCCGCGCGATCGGCAACGGCTGCATCGTACTCTCCACCAGCACCCGCGAAAAATACTTGCCGCCCCCCTTCGCAGGAATGCACAGCAATTCCTCATCCGCATCCTCTCCAAACTCTGCCAGGGTCGATCGGATGAAGTCTTGCTCTGCGGGTTCGCTCCACTCTTGACCCGTAATCAAGCAGATTCGTTTGAAAAGCCCTTGCTCAATTGCATGTAAGAACGTCGTGAAATAGCGCTGATACGGGAGTTTCCCCGCCAACACCTGCTCCTCTAATTCGTAATAAGGATTCGCCACCCCGTTGTAGGTGGTAATCAGCCGAATCCGCCCGCCCCAAATCCGCAACGCCCGCGCCGCCTTCATCATCCCCGGCAGGTCATCGTGAAACGCCGCCTCATCCAGTACCACATCCCCCTGACGGCTTCGCAGGTTCCGAGGTTTGGAAGATAGCGCCTCAATCCGAAACCCGGAGTTAAAGAAGATGCGAAACACCTGGATCGCCTTATCCTCCTCCCCTTCCCGCCAGATCTCCTCACTCTCTTCCACCTCGCTCGCGCCCAGGGCGTACAGCTTCGCCCAGTCGGCACAGTCGTTAATGTAGCCCCGCGTCATTTCCTTCTCATACCCGATATAGAAGGTATTCCGCCCCTTCACCTGTGACCCCAACAACGCCGCCCCCGCCGCGTCCGCCCAGCTCACCCCAATCCGCCGCGATTTGGTATACAGCGCAAACGGGTCTTTCCCCGCCAAAATCGCATCCACCCACTCCTGCTGATACGGCAACAGCAGCATCGGCACATCTTCGGCGGTGAAGCCGTCTAGGGGAAAGCCTTCACTCATGCCCTAAACCCAATTGTTTCAACACTTCCGCATCCCGAAGCACTCGGAGACCTTGCCCACCTTTGAGCGGAATTGGATCTTGCACGGCTACAACGTTCTCAAGTTTCCAGGCATATCGCAACTCAGCCCAATCCCCTACAGCCTTCTCTAAAGGCGTTTGAATTGATGAGTCAATCTGTAGAACTGGGTGTAAATGGCAATTACGAGAGGCAACATCAACCATCTCCCGACAGTCCACCAAATCAGAGATCGCGAGAATACTTCCAAGTGGCAGCTGATGAGAGAAAGGCAATCTTGATTGATCATTGATTACCCCCGACTCATAGGCTAATTCAAGTGCTTGCATCCATGCTCGATAAGCATCCTTGCAAAGTGTTTTAAGCCCATCTTCAGTAACAAATGGACGCTTTGCCGCATGGATCGCCAGCTTTCCCCGGTAGTTAGTTCCCCATCTTCGCGTCTCATACTGCTTCAAACCCAGAGCAATCAATGAAGCCCACGGTTGCCACAACGTGATCACCCTAACCTCACTCATCCTGCTATCCCCAAAAACTTACGCCGAATTTCCGCCGCCGTCGCCTCACTGATGCCCTCAGACCTCAGAATCTCAGCCGTTTCCGTCGCCGCCGCTTCCGCCTTCGCCTTCACCTCAGCCTGGAATTTTTTGACCCCCACTCCCGCCCGACTCGCATCTGCCAGGGCACGGGTAATCATGCCAATCTCTTTCGCCTCCAGGTCTGCCCCGCGCTCCACCATCAGATCAAAGATCAATCCCTGAGCCAACTGGAGCGACATCTCCGCCACCACGGCATCGTCATCACCGAGGACTGATTTCATCTGCATCGCCCCCTGAGTGCTGAGGCGCAACATCTCCATCCGCTCCTCCAACTTAGACCCATAGCGATGCACACTGGACTTCGAGATCTCATATCCCTGCGACTGCAACCAACCCGCCAACCCCTCGTAATCCGAAAAGTTGGAGGCGTGGAGCCGCTGATCTAGCTCCGCCCTAACCTTTTCTGGCAACTGTGCGATCGCGCTTCTACTCGGCATCTCTCCCCCCTCGCCTAGTGATACTGCTCCGGTCGCCCCACCCCAGGGGGGCAATCCCGCGTGAACTCACACACATCCACCCCATCAGCCGTTGGGGTAAACGTCCAGGCATCCGCATGGCGGCGCTCCACCTGCAACAAGCTTGATTGCTCCAAGTAGGTAATCAATCGCCGGATCTCGCGCTCCGACACGACAAACGAGACATCATGCAGCGCCCGCTGTGCCAACGCCTCCTGCAACGGAATCGGACGGCTCCGATCTGCCAGGCGCAACACAATCCAGCGCAACACCTTGCGCCGCTCAATCTCCACCTGGCTCAGGCGATCGCCCCGAATCAGCCCCGCCAATTGGGGATTATTGCCTTCCAGCAAATCCACCCCCGCCGCCAACAACGCCGCCTGGGCACGCCCTCCCGCCTTCGCGATGGCGACCAGCTTACGCGACTCCAGATAAGCCAACTCGCGCCCAATATCATCCGGCGAAGCAGGCACCTTCAACCCCCGCAACAAGATCGCCGTATCCACACTATCCGGGCGATCGCTATCCAATAGCCAAAGCAACTGATAGCGAATCTCCTGCCGCCGCGCCACATCTAGATCACTCACCCTTCAACCTCCCCGCAAAAATTTCCTTCAAGTCCTCAAACCGGCGATTATTCTCATCCAGCTTCGTCTCCAGGATGTTGGAGAACCGCAGCCAATCCTCTCGCCGCAAATACTCAATCGACAACGACCCCTTCAGCTCCAAATACGTCTTCTGGCTGTCGTTGTAAAGGCGCTGCAAATCCTGCAACGCCCCGCCGTAGTTCTGCAACCGCTGGTCATAGGTGTTCATCCGCTCTGCCAGCGCCACCAATTGACGGTTCGCCTCTGTCAGTTGTTCCACCTGGCGCGTCAATTGCTCCGTCGCCTTCGTCAGTTGCTCCAACTGAGGGTAAGTCTTTCGCGCCGACTCCGCCTCCTGCTCTAATTCTGCGATCCGCTTCTCCCACGCCTTCACGGTCTGGTCAAAAAACCACTTAAACAAAAAGCCCGTCGCGGCTAACACCACTGCCCCCACCCCCACCAGCGGCAAATCTTGTTGCACGACTGAAGGAGCGGGGGGCGTGTTCGCCACAACGGGAACCGATAGCGAGGACGTAATCTTCATGCCCCAATCTTCCCAAAACCCCCGCCATCACCAAACCTGCAAGCTTTCAGAGGGGAAGCTTTAACTGCTCTCCGCCCCCGGTGCCCCCCCGCCGATGCTCTCGCAAAATGCCCCACACCCGGCGCTCCGTCAGGTGGTAGTGGCGGGCGAGATCGGCGATCTTCATGGAAGCCCGATCTCGCACAATCGCCGCATCCCGCTCCCCCCGCCGCAAACTCTCGCCCTTCGCCAGATCAATCGCCCCGCCCCCAAACCGCGCCGACAGGCGATCGGCAATCTCCCGCCCCCAGATCTGCACCACCAGGTGCGAATCCGGAAACCGCAGGGGAATGCGAAATTCCTGCCCCCCATAAATCGCCGCCAATGCCAGCGCATTAATTAGCCCAATCTCCTCAGCCAGTTCCACCAGGCTCCCCGGCATCTCCTCCAGAATGTCCATTGCTCTCCACCTCTGCCCATAGCTTCTGCGCCAACGCCCTCACCAACACCGGGGGCAACCAATGCACCGTGGGGTACGGCGGCGGCATCGGGCACTTCTCCCCCCGATCCATGCACCCCCGCAGATACGCCCGCCCCGCTCGATCCACCCACACCCTCACCCGCTCGCTCTCCCAACTCAAGCCCAGCAAGCTCAGCCCCAATTGAATCCGCGAGATCTCGCCACTCAGATCGTCGTCCATCCTCCCTCCCTTGCTCATACGCGAGTACTACCGCCGCCAAAAACGTCCGCTTCATCGCCAACACCAAATCCCCCGGCAAATACTCCTCCAACCGATAACCGTGGAAATGCTTCTCAAACATCATCACCACCTCATTCCGCCCCATCATTCCCACTCCCTTGCTCTATGTGCCCTGTCCCTTGCTCTGTGTCCCCCTTTTTAAGGGGGGTTGGGGGGATCTTCCCCCGCTCCACCATCGCCTTAATCGCCTCAATGCACTTCTGCGCCTGTTCCACCGACAACCACTCCACCCGCTCCACCTTAAACATCCGCTTCACAAACCCATTCAACCCGCTCTCATAGCGGTTCCTCACCACCCCCACCTGGTAGCCCTCAATCCACAACGCCCGAATCTTATCCACCTGGGTCTTCTCCGCCTTCGGCTTCTCCCGCGTCTGCGGACTCAACTTCTTCCCCTTCTGCCCCCTGCCCCCTGCCTTCTGCCCATTCGACACCCGAAACCCCATCCCATACATAGCCTCCACCACCCGCTTCAACTCCCCCGCCTCCAACTCCTTCGCACTCTCCTTCCCCGTCAACCCCCTCAGGAGTTCCCGATACTCATCATCAAACATCCCCAACTGCTTCTTCCCGATGTGGATCTTCGCCAACAGGTTTTGGCGCAAGTCTTTCGGCAACTGGTTACTCATCCCCCTCCTCCACCTGATTCCCCCACACTTTCCAACCCGGTCTCGCTGATCGCGCAAACATCTCCAGCCGAGTCGCATTAGGGGCAAGCTCCTCCACCAGTGCATAAAACGGCTCCGGCTTTGCACTGTGCTCCCCCCTCGGAGCCATCAACACCGTCGAATGATTGGTGAGCGTCCCCTGGCTCAAAAAACTGGAAGGATTCCCCCGCACTGCCAGCAAACAATGCTCCGTAGTGTTTCTCAACCAATGCCCCATGCCGATGTGAGGACTCCCAGTGCTGGCAACCTTCACCCAGGTCAACAGCGTTTTCAGCTCGCATTCCCAGCCCATCAACAAGCGGCACGCATCCGCCATAAAAAAGTTCGTTGTCCATAGCCACAAAACCCCCTGGGGCAAGAGTTCCGGGATCGGCAAATCAAGTATCTGGCTAAAACTCATCACCGGGTAGGGGCACCGATTTCGATGAGTCTCATCCTCATCCCGCAACGTATACGCCCAGGGCGGATCTATCACCAAACAGTCATACTTGCCCGTGGGTGGCGGCACATCCGCTTCCACATCCCGCCGCCGCAAATCCCGCAATGCGTTTTTGAGCTTCACCCGTCCCGACACAATTTGCTCAAACACCTCATCCGGCAACAGCGCCAACTGTTGAGCCTTCATACTGTCCTTTTTAGTCAGTCCCAACTCTGACAAGGTTGGGATATTCCCCGGTGGTTCCTTCTGGGAACCACCGAGAAAACGCACCCCCGGATTTTTCGGTGTCTCCTGCAAAATCTCGCCCAAACGCCGCTCTGATCTCAGCGTCACCTCCCGCGCATAAGCGATCGCCGCCTCACCTAATTGGCGTTGTTTCGCATACACCTCAGCCGCTTTAGCGGTATCTCGAATGCCTTTCACCTCGTCAACCGTCCGAGCTTCCGCCAGCACCGAGACCACCTGATTCAACCGTGCCAAAACCTCCGACTCAGACATTGTAAGAACCTCCCCCCGCTTCGCATTCCCAGTCACTATCCGCCCATGGTTGCTGAATTGCTGTCAGCTTCAATATCTTCGTTTCCGCGATTTGCAGGGTAAACGTCCCCGCTGTCTCCTCCAGTTCCCGCTTCACTTCATCCGGCACCTTCACCATGATGCAAGCTGGCAACTCATAGACCTGTCCTGTTTTGCTCGAAATAAACTTCATCCCTCAAACTCCGCCACTACGACTTCCCAAAACTGTTTTCCCTCAACCTCCACCCGCTCCCAGCGAGTCGCTACCGAAGCCCCCGGTCCATACACCACCCGCTCCAGCAACGGCGGCTCATCCGCCTCACACCCCGCCAGCCATTCCACCTCCGCCTCCGGCAAATCCCCCGGCAAGCGATACAACGTCACCACCTCCACCGGGCACAATCTGCCATCCGATAGCGGGATATAGACCTCAGGCTTTTCATGGCTCATCGCACTTCCCTCTCAACAACAACCAAACCCGTCCGAATCGCCCACAACACCAACTGCACCCGATTCCTCACCCCCGCCTTCCGCGAAGCCGATCGCAGATGATTCTTCACCGTCACCCGCTGGATGTAGAGTCGCCCCGCCACCTCCTGATCCGTCAGCCCCTCACTCGCAATCAGCCGTACCACCCGCTCCTCCTGGGGCGTTAACCCCTCACACATCGGTCTAACCATCCCGCAACTCCTCCGCCAACTTCGCCGCCACCTCCGGCACCAACCGCCCAAACTTCGCCTGAGTCACCTTACTCATCCCCAACTGCCCCGCCAGCCGCCGCGTCAACTCCGCCCCATCCGGGTCAGAAATGCTCTCCGCCATCTTGAGCAGAATCGCCAACTCCGTCACCCCCCGGCTCTGCGCCACCCCCTTCACAAACTCCGTCAGCTTCCGTCTCACAAACTGTTCTTCGCTCAACCGCTTGCTCATAACACCCTCCCGACTTGATTTCCACACCCAACTTCAACTCACAAAAGCGGCGTAACTGGGCAAACACCCGATCGCCGTTATCCCCCGCCTGCAACTCCGCATCCACCGCCAACCGCTCACTCACCTGCCCCGTCGAACGGTGCACCATCACCTCATACCCAATCGCCTTCACTCGCATTCCTCTCTCCTTCCTGCCGATTCCTACAGCCCCTCTCCCGTGGGGAGAGGGGTTTGGGGTGGGGGGATCAACCCACCTCCCCCACCAGCACCCAGTTAAACAACCGCGAATCCCGGAACGCCGCCACCCTCAGCCAATCCGCCTCCGGCGCAAACTCCCAGCCCAACACATCCACCACAAAATAGGTCGAATGCTCCTGGGTCTCCTGCTCCACAAACGCCAGATCCACCCGCAACGCCGCACAATCGATCGCCGTCGCCCCCGTCTGCTTCAGGCTGATCAGGAAATCGAACACATTCACCGCCGAATCCTTATTCAGCGGCAGGATGCTCGCCACCCCCTCCGCATCCACGATCGCCAGATCTAACCAGCTTTGCCCCTTCCGGCTCCAGCGCTCACCACTGTCCCAACGCCACTCAAAGATTTGGCAGGTCAGCGTGTCGCCCGCCGACGCCGAACCCACATAAAACTCCCCCACACTGCCATCCGTGCGGTAGAAGCGCGGAGCCCCATTCCACACCACCCGATCGCCCTGCTCAATCTGAGCAAACGCCGGCACCTCACCTTGAAACGAAAACTTAGCCATGATTAACCACCTCAAAATCAAAATTGAACTTAACGACCCGCAATCCACCGCGACCCAAATACTCCGTCTCAATCGCGCCCAGCTTCCGCAATTGCCGTAACTTCAGAGAAATCGCCGGAGCCGCCACATACAGCCCTTCCGCTAGCCGACTCACCGAAAAGTCACCCCCCTCCTTTACCTGCGATCGCAGATATAAATAGAACCCCAACTGCGAAAACGTCCCCTTTCTCAAAAACTCCTCCATCGCCTCCTGCCCTCTACCCTCTGCCTCCTGCCTTCCCATCACCCCACCTCCGGCAACATCAACACCTGCGGCGCAGCCTCAATCCGGTGCAAACTCAACTTCTTCCCAGCCATGCTCCGCTGCAACTGCTGATAATCCACCTGAGCATCCACAAACGAGGCATACTGCCCCATCACCGCCCCATCAATCGTGACCTCCCACTGCTTCACCACCGCCCGCAGTTGGTTGTATTCCCGCTCACACTCCAGCAACACAAACCCCTTCGCCCACACATCCTCCCGAATCAGCCGCAAAATCTTCTGGGTAATCACCTCCCCCGCCATCGTCCCCTGACAGATCTCCCACAACGCCGCCATCCGGCGCTGTAAATCCTCCCCACATAGCCCATCCAAAACCTGATTAATCGCCTCTAAAACACCCATTTCAACCTCCTAAGATTTCTCCTGTACGGGCGCGGCATTGCGCCCCAGTCTCTAAAACACTGCAAAAGTCTCCGGCGCAATGCCACGCCCCTACCGCACCAACTCCCCCCGGCACCCCCGCCGAATCAACCGGCACCCATTCACCCCCCGCACCCAATCCTCATCTCCCTCCAACCGCTCATACAACTCCCGCCCCTCCACCCCCTTCATCCCACTCACAAACCCGTTCCGCCAGCACAGCAACAACGTATTCCAGCCCTGCACCCACACCACCATCTCCACATCCCGCAAAATCATCTTCATCGCCCCAACTCCTAACCGCGTATACTGTTCTCAACTGACCGACCGGGAGGAAGCGCGCTCCTCCCCCTTCACCTGCAACCGCAACCGCACCTCCCGCTCCCCCTCCGGGATGCCCATCCGTACCTCCAATCCCAACCGATCCGCACACACCTGCGCCTTCGCGATCGCGTCCGTCAAGCGCACCTGCAACTCCATAATTCGGTGCCGACACACCCGCTCCGAAAGCGCCTCAAACCCAATCACCTCCACCCCCGACTTCACACACAGCATCAACATCGCCCAGGCATTCTGATGCTCCCGCAGCGCATTGATCTGCGTCTCCGCACAGCGCACCTCCGCCATCAACCGCATCCGCTCCAACTGGTCACACTTCCGCCTGAGCCGCAACACCTCCTCATAAGCCGCGATCTCCGTCCGCGTCGCCTCCCCCGCGTGGTCCCGCAAAAACTCCTCCAACTCCCCCACCTGCCCCACCTGCCCAAACTTCAACCCATCCATCTGCGTCTCTCTCCTTAATTGCAACCGTTGCAAATAACAAACCTTGTGGGGTGGGCATCCTGCCCGCCCTGGCGAATCACCATTCGCCCCTACTTAATCCGCGAATGCTCACACCCCGATCGGCACGCCCGCCACACCTTCACCCGCACCGGATTCGTCGCCGCAAACGGCTTCTCCTGCCAATCCAAACACCACCGCCGGTCTATTTCTCCGAGTACCGGGCACTCCACACACTCCGACATGAGTTCCCCCCGCACCCGTTGTTCCAGCGTTTCAGTCGAAGCCGGATACTGCCCACTCAAAACGAGGCTAATCATCCCCGCCGACACCCCCAACCGCGCCCCCACCTTCCGCTGACTCGTGCGGTTCACCTCCCCCCGCAACACCTCCACCCAATCCTGATTCTTATCCCCCTCGCCCGTGGGAGAGGGGCTAGGGGTGAGGGGACTCATGCCTCCACCCCCTCTTTCAATGCACTGGGGTAGTTAAAACTCGCCCCACCCCCCGCCTTCACAGGCTTCGCCATCACCTTCAAATACCGCTCCCCCACCGCAGTGCCCCAATTCCCACACAGCCGGTCATACACAAACCGGATATGCGGCATCGCCAACAACTCCTCCCGCGTCAACCGCCGCGCCTTGCCCAAACCCTTTTGTCTACTCATCTGCGTCTCCTTCAAATTCCAATTCCAAATTCGGATCAAACACATCCCCATTCCGCTGCACCACCGGAGCCACCGCCCCCGTATCCCGCAGAATCTTGTACCTCGCCGGACTGCCCCCCGGTCCAAACCGCGTCGGCTGCACCTGGTAGAGATAGCCCGCCTCCAGCAACGCCCCCAGATATTTCAGGGCATTCGCCTTCTGCATCCCCACCGCCTCCAGGTGGGTAAAACAAAACTCACCCCCCTCCCGCATAAACTCCCACGCCAACTGCCGCGCACTCGGCACCGCCTGTTCCCCATACGTCTGCTTCGTATTGGGGTCATAAACCTGAGTCAAATTCCGCCTCGGCATCGGCGGCAGCGGTCCCGTATCCCGCGCCAGACGGTAGTGATTAATCTGTTGCCCACCCTTTCCCTGTTGCACCAACCGCAAATACCCCGCATCCATCAGCCGCTTCACATACCGCCGCACATGGGGATAACTCTGGTGCGTCGTGCTTTCAATGTCCTCCAGCGAAAAGCTCTTGAGATACCGAATCGCACTCCAGATCTTGCTTCTCGCCTCCGGTACCTTCTCCCGCCGTTCCTTCACCCCACCTTGCTTCACCGTTCGTCCTCCACTCTCTACAAGTCCCCCTTCTCAAGGGGGATTTAGGGGGATCTACCCCACCGCCCGCATCTTCGCTTCCCGCTCCGCCACCTGGCGCTTCAGATCATTCCAGCGCTCCAGCGTGCAAACCCTGAGCTGATTCGACTTCCCAAACCGCTGAATCCGCGCCAACTCCACCCGAATCCGCCGCAAATTCCCCTTCGTCTCCTTACACAGCGCCTCCAGCAACGGCTCATCCAGTTCAATAGAGCAGCACATCTCAGCGACTAAGCGAGTGTCATCAATATCAGCCGGGAAAAACTCAATCCAGTGGCTCACTCGGTCTGACACCTGGGGAAACTTCTTGATCTTCTTCTCAATCCCCGCCTCCCCCGGCGTTGAAGCCTGCCCAATCAACAGGATTGGGGAACCCGCCACGTCATGCACCGCCCGCAGGCAATCCAGCATTTTTTTGGAATTGAACAAGAACTGAGCATCATCAATAAAGATGGGGCGCGAGTTCTCCGCCACCAGCCCAATCACCTCATCTAATAGATCAGAGTTAGAGCCGCCCTTCGTGTCACTCCCCAACTCCCGCAGGATGGTCATCAGCATCGCCTTCGGAGTCCACACCGCATTCGCCGTCGCAATCAGCCCCCGCTCCCGCACAAACAACTCACACGCCGCCGTCGTCTTCCCGTAACCCGGTGCCCCCCAGCAAACCAGCATCCCCTCCGGGTGCTCGCGTTCGCGTATCTGGTCATACGCATAATTCAGCCGCTGCACATTGTGTGTATTTGCAATCGTCCGCGCCATTAGCCGATCTCCTCCATCTCCACCTCAAACAGCCGCCCACCTGAGGGTCGTGTCCGCTGGGGGCTCCCAACACTCGGTGGTTTATACCCCGCTACCGTGGGGATTCCATCCCCGCCAACCCCCAGCCCAAGCCACAAAACAAGTAAAAGTTCCATCACCAAGCTCCTGTTAAATCAATTGGCTGATCGGGTTCCCGCAACTTCGGAAACCGCATCACAATCTCATCCACCCAATGCTCACGGTTCGCCCGTGCCCACTCCAGTAACCGCCGCTGGCTCTTCTCCGACAACAAATCCTTCAAATCCTCCGGCAAATCCCACATCCGCGGCTCATCCAGCTTTTCCACCACGCAGGGGTTCACCGCCACATACCGCCGATACCGCGCCCGGTCTACCTCACTCAGCCGCCCAAACGGCTTCCGTCTGTAGTCCACTTCCCATTCCGCCTCAGTCGGAGTGCCATCCACATACGCCATCTCCGCCGCCTGCGCCTGTTCCCGGCGACTCTCAATCTCAAGATCCACCTCCTTCCGCCGCACCTCATTCCTCTCGCCCCCCTTGCCAAGGGGGGTTGGGGAGATCTGTACCGCCTCCAGTGCCTCAATCGCCCCCGCCACCTTCACCGGCAACCGCTCAAACCCCGCATCGTAAAGTTCTGAAGCCATCTTCAACGGCTCAATCGTCGCCACTGGCAAACCCTGCCCCAATGCCTCGCGCTGGGTCTCCGCCAACTTCTGCAACTGCTTCGCCGTCTTCGCCACCTCCTGGCGTTGCCGCTTCCGGTTCCGCACATGCTCTTCCGGCTTCAGCCCCGCCCGCTCGGCGTTATACGCCCAAAACAGCGGCTTCTCCTGCAAGTCCATCACCAAAATCTCGCCCGCATCCGCTCCCGCCCAGCGGCACTGCACCTGTTGCCCAATCCAGTGGTTCCAGTCGCCAGCCGCGTCAAAGTAATAGACCCCCTCCACCCGAATCCCCTTCTTGCTCACCGTCACCACCCCGTTATTCGCCGGAGTCGGAGCCAGCAACACCGCCAAATCTTCTTCCCGCACCGTCACGGGAGTCCAGCGCACACTCGCCCACTTGGCGATCGGCGGCATCTCAATCCCCTCATGGTGCCGCTGCTCATACTCCGTCACCCAGGCATCAATCCGCTGTTGCAGTTCGCTCGCCGTCAATTGCACCTCAAACGTCTGCCGCGCCCGAATCTTCTTCCGGTCTGCCACGTTGTGCCCCACAAATCCCGGCAACTGGGCAAACAAGTCACGGGTCAAGGTCCCAAACACCCGCTCGATGAATGGCTTCTCCCACGGGCTTTTCACGGTGCAAAACTGCTGTTCAATCCGCAACCCCGCCAGACACCGACTCAGATACTTACTGGCATAGTCCTTCCCGTTGTCGGTATGCACCGTTTCCGGCTTGCCCAGTTCCAAAATCGCCGCCCGCAGGAGTTTCACCTGCCCAAAGGAACTACTGCTCTTCTCCACCAAAAACTTCACCCGGCGACTGAAGACATCAATCAGCCCCAACACGTAATACCGCCCATCCACACAGCTCACATCGGCGATCGTTGCATCCATCTGCCATTCCTGATTCGGACGTTCCACCCCAGCCGCCGCTTTTCCCGCCGCTCCCTGATACTTGTTCCGCCACTCTTCTGGACTGTCGAAATACGTCCACGCTTGCGGGTTTTCCGCCTTCCACTGGCTAATAAAGCGGGCGATCGTCGTCTCACTGGGCACCCGCTCCCGCCCAAACTGCCCCACCAACTTGTGCCACATCTTCGGCACCGTCAGCCGCAGCGCCATACACCCCAACACCGCATCCAACAACTCTCCATCCTCCGTAATCTTCGATCGTCCTTTCCGCTTCCCGTACTGGCTCCTCAGCGCTTCCACACCTTCCGCCCGCTGCATCTTGTCCCACCCCTTCACCGTCCCCCGGCTGGGGCACTTCCCTGGGGGATATTTCCGCAAGGTTTCCGGCAACAAGCCCGCAATTCGCCCCTCGTTATAAGCCGTCTGAAACTCCACCCAACACGAATCCCACTTCCCGCCCCGTGCCTTGCACTCCGCCTCCTCCCGTTGATGCGCCCGAATCAAATCCAGGCAAATCATCACCTCATCCCCGTCCCCCGCCGCCACAATCTCAGCCACCTGGCTCACCACCGGGGCGGTCTCTCTCCCCTCCCCCGTAGGGTGGGCATCTTGCCCGCCCAGCCTCAACCGCACATCTTCCGGGAGTGTCTCAACTGCAAACTCCTTGCCGCCACCCTGACCAATGCGATCCCGAAACGTCCACCCCTCTCTCTGTGCCCGCAGCCGCACCAAACGAGTATCCGTATTCAGTACATCTGCAAGCTTTCGTGTAGCAATCCATTCGCTCATACCGATATCCGACTTCTCAAAATTTGATCCGACTTCGATCCGACTTCTCTTCTGCGCTAAAACCTCGGAAGCCATACTCATAAAGCTTTTCAGCGTTTTAAGCCTTGATCCGACTTCGATCCGACTTCTCCCAAACCGACCTCTCGATCCGACTTCTCGATCCGACTTCTCTCGATCCGACTTCTCACTCATTAAGAGTGTCGATGTCGATCTCCTTAAGCTCTTCCCGAATCATCCGAGCCACATCCTGGAGGCTCTCTATCTGGTTTGAGGTGAAGCTCAACATCGACTCCATCCCACCCAGCAACTTTTCAATCCGATTCAACCGTTGCTCCACGCTCCGCGCCTTACCTTTAGCCGCTTTGCTAGGGCTTTTTTCACCCTCCCCCGTAGCAAGCCACAGGAAATTCACATTGAGTGCCTTGGCAATCTTTATCAAAGAAGCTCTAGTCGGGTCACTTTTTCCGCAACAGTACTGGCTGATAACCGTTGCCGACATTCCACTAGCTTCAGCCAATGCGCCCTGAGTCATCTGCTTGTCTGTGAGCGCTTTTATAAGCCTTTCCGGGAATCCGCTCATCACGCCACCTCATCTTTCGAATAACGATTTGGAAAGACCTCATGAAGAGGTTTACCTAGCTTGTCTGAAATTGCGCGTTCAATCCGACGCGACCTCATGCCTTTAACGACCGACCCAACAGTCGTTCTAGACACTCCTAGTTCCCTGGCAATCTCTGCCATAGAGCTATGAAGTTTGCGCAAACTCGCTTTAATGTCTTCGGGATGCATAAAATGCTTCTTGTAGTAGCTCAAGTAAGAATATGCATCCATTCAGACGCAATGTCAACCCTTTCCCATTCAGACGCAATCCTCCCGATCGTCCGCACACAAAGCGCTTCCAATCGTCCGCAGTGTGAAGAGACTTTGAGTAAGGACGCTGCTTTTGTTTCTCGTTTAAAGCTTCTGATCGATGAGTTCGGTAGTGCGCGTGCGTTCGCTCGTGCGTGTGGTGTCTCCGAAAGCGCGATCAGGAAGTGGCATGGTGGCAACTCAGAGCCAACAAGAGAAAAGCTTGTTGCAATGGCAGAAGCCGCAAACGTATCAATTGAGTGGCTTGCAACAGGTCGTGGTAGTATGCGGCTCAAGCAAATAACCTACAGTACTCAAACCCCAAACCGCATTACTGCCTCTGAAAGCGCATCCAAGCCCCCCTCCCTGTCAATTCCTACTGGGGACTCACGACCACTCAGACAAGCGGCGGAATCCCTACGCAATCAGCTCTTAAACCTTGCTAGCCAGGGGAATCTAAGCCTTGAGCAAATTGAAATGATTCAAAAACTAGCCGAAGCCCTTCATTCCCTAGAATCATTAGAACAAAAGCCCAAATAGTGACCGAAAAGACTTACCG
>JACCDR010915124.1_pt1 | contig 20546 bp, 30 predicted proteins | sample 7446431 | NCBI WGS metagenome assembly JACCDR01 (sample SAMN15323443, study PRJNA562643) | freshwater metagenome | isolation source: river surface water | place: USA:Blue River Watershed | collected 2017-08-17 | reverse complement strand
GTGTGCCTCAGGTATCGGCGACGGCCTTCTCGGGCTAGCGATCCAGCGTAGCTCCTGCCGCATCGCCTCCTTTCGGCCACCCATTGAGGTAGGCGCGCTGGCCGGGGCAGTTCTACAGCTTGTGGGCCTCGTCACCGGCTACGTCCTGTTCTCGCGCGCCGAGGTTCGCCTGACCTCCAAGAGCACCGTCATGGCCGAGCGCCAGAAGCGCACGGTGGCCTCACACGCGCACAGTCAACGTCTCGAATCCGTGGGGCGTCTCGCAGCAGGCGTAGCGCACGACTTCAACAACGTGCTCGGCATCATCAAGATGCACTGCGAGTTGATCCACTTCTACCTACAGCACCCACGCGACAGCGACGAGTCCATCAAGGCCGATCTACAGACGATCTTCGATGCCGTGGAGCACGGTACCGAACTCACCAAGGGCCTGCTGACGTTCTCGCGCAAGGATGACTTCGACGCCAAGCCCATCCTCATCCGCGAACAGGTGGAGCATGTGGTGTCGCTGCTTCGGCACACCCTCAACCCCAACATCGACGTGAAGTGCCACTTCGACCGTGGCGAGGGCTTGAAGGTACTGGCCGATCCGGCGCAGCTATCGCAGATGATTATGAACCTTGCACTCAACGCCAACGACGCGATGCCTGACGGCGGGACGCTGACGATCAGCGTGCTCAAGGTCAAGGCAGAAGGTTCGAGGTTTGCCAAGCTCACCGTGCAGGACACCGGCATGGGCATGTCCAAGGACACGCAGAACAAGGTGTTCGAGCCGTTCTTCACGTCGAAGCCCCAGGGCAAAGGAAGCGGCCTGGGGCTGGCAACGGTCTATGGCATCGTCAGTGCCGCGAACGGCATTATCGAGCTTGAGTCAGAGGAGGGCCACGGCACGCGGTTCAGCGTCATGCTGCCCGCAGCCGTTACCGCAGTTACTTAGGAGTCGCCAGCGGAGCTTGTCTTGGCGAACAGACGAAACTCCGTCTGGTCAGATGAGCCGTTGACGAAGCGGATGCGCCATGCGCCCACGATCAAGTCCTCAGAGAACTGATTGACCTCGTTGGCGGTGACACTCTCCTCCTCGGAGATATCCCAGTTGACGCCATCGCCGCTCTGCTCGATAAAGATGGTGCCGTCCTGATCTGCGATCACGTAGCCGACGACCGCATCCTGACGATCCGCCTGACGAAGCGGGCTGATCCACTCGGCGTCAGCATCGAGCGGAGTGGTGGTGGAGGTAAAGGCTGCCATCGACTATTCCATGGCAGAACCCGAACAAAGAAAAGGCCCGCCATCTCTGACGGGCCTTCCCTCTTCGGTCGCCACCATGGGCCAAAGGAGTTCACCGATGAAGTTTGCGCTTCCCCGCTCCACGATGGGGCGTATGAAGGTTGTGCTTGGTGGGCGCACATCGCTTATGCACCCACCGCATCCCCCCGTGCCGTGAGGGGCGTTCGACCTTCATCTCACCAGGGTTGAACGGATCGTCGCACTTATGGCAAGGTGGCTCAGTGCCATCCGCCATAAGCATCTTGAGAGCCACTACAGCGTTGGTAGCGACGAAGAGGACTTCTCGGTGTCGAAGCGCCCATGAGCGGAGGGTAACAACTCGCCGCATTCCGGACAGTCCGTGACCACTTCTCGGTCCTGTAGGTCATACCACGTACGCGTAACACCCGTGAGCGTATAGCCCAATTGGCGTCCACACTTGTGTGGCTCTACGTTGATGTTGCGGGGCAGGGTCTTGTCGAGCATCGCATCTCCTAAACGAGCATGGCCTCAGCCACGCGCTCCTTGACAGCCTCTTGTACCCGTTCGGTTACGAGAGGAGTCCCCTTCTCTGCGAGGAGGTCGAGCATGACCGTGTTCTCGCCAACGACCTCTTCGGCCTTGGCCTTCCACTCGTCGCGCTCACGCTCAAGCTCTTGGATGCGGCGCTCTAGGGGCCGCGTGTCGATGGGAGGACCGGAACCCTTGGGCGTGTCCTCCACGGGCCGCAGATGGCGCTGAGAGCCTGTCTGGGGCTTCTGGCTATCCCAGGGCGTCGAGTCGTCCCGGTTGAGAACGTCGCGGGACTTGCGACCTGTCCCGGCTAGAGGGTCAGAGGCGAATTCGAGGGCAGGGAATTGACCGTTGGGCGTGTCCCAGACCTTCGGACCGAGCTTGGCATCCGCGTAGATGATCTTCGTGGCCTTCCGCGCGTAGTCAGGGGTCTTGTGGTAGGTGACCGGTCCGAAACGAACCAGATTCCCTCCCTTGTACGCCTGTTGAAGCACGGCGTAGGCACGATCCATGGCCTCGCGGAACAGCTTCTCAGTCCAGCCCTTGCCATGGCTGGCCTTGTTCACCACGTCAATCTCGGTGAACAAGCCGCCCTCTGCCGCAAGCGCCGTCATGGCCTCCCGACATTGGGTCTGGATACTCATAGTCCTCCTACGGACGGTTGATCGGACAAGGACTTTAGCAAATTGCAGGGCAAGTTGTCAATCAAGTGTCAAAGTCTCGTCCCACACCCAGGGATCGCGTCCTCTAACCCGAGGTAGTTCCATGTCCTTTCCTCTGGTCCATTCAGGATCGCTCTGTTCAACTGCCGTAGCCAGTGCAAAGCGATTGGCGCTTTGCAACTCCTCACTTCGACGTAGACGGTCAGGTCACCCGAGGAGTCGCGCTTGGCGCGGACGAAGATGACCACGAACCAATAGGCGCGAGAGAACCAACCGGACATGGTTCCGAAAGTAACGAGTCCCAGGAGGAGGACCGGCAGGACGATTATGAGGCCGTTATTCATCCTCTTCCTCCTCGCCCTGCCGACACGCCGTACAGATGTAGTCGTCTACGTAGAAGTGGTAAGTGCAGTCGCATCGGGGGCATAGCTGCATCTCCTTTTGGATCGCTGGCTTAGGCTTCTCAGGCTTGCGCCTGTAGTCGCCCTTCGACGCAGACCACGGAACTCCTTCGAAACGATCCCTGAGGAACTGTTCAACGTCGTACTTGTCCTCGTCCCACGTCGTAGGCTTCGAGGAGTCTATGACGGCGATACCTGACCCCTCAGCGATAGCCCGAGCTTCGCTGATGGAGATGACGCCCGCCTTGACCATATGGGTGATGTTGCTGACGATAGACGCTACGCCGTCATCATCGTTCATGGAGCACGCTTGATCTTGGGAAGAGGGGATAGGCTCCCGTCATTCCCAACGAGAACCCGCATGTGATCGAACTCCATCATACACGTGTTCTCACCAAGCTCAAACTCCTCAATGAGGGGGTGATCGAAGGTGACGTTACGGACTTGACCGTCCGTAGCCTCAAGGTAGACCAGCTTGGCTGTCTGCTCGTCGTTCAGACGGCGAAGCCACTCTTCTCTATGAGGATCGCTAGGGCTAGAAGAATCAGGCATAGTAAGCAAATGACGCAGATAGCTACGGAGGACTGCAAACAACCTCAGGGCTTCCGTCTTGAACGTGGACGACGCTTCTTGTTCGTGGCCCTTGCCACGTCGAACGCGTTGACGATCCGCTTCTTGAGCGCGCACGCCTCGCATAACCCCTCCGCGTCGAGCTTTGGGGTGGGATGGTGGCACCGCTTGCACTTCACGGAGTGAGTGTCTGGTACAGCTTCTGCACCTTTTCTCGCATCTCCATGACTTCCATGTGGACGCCTTTGGCCTCATCGAGCCACGTTCCCTCAGGGGCGTTAGCCATGGCGCGCGACAGGCCGATGTGCGCGTCCTCCAAGCCTTCGCAGGCGATCTTGGTCTGCTTGCGCATAGTGGTCAGGCGAGGGTGTCCAGGGTGCTCCATCATTCCTCCTAAGAACGACGAAGGGGTGCCCATGATGGACACCCCTTGTATTGCAGGCGAACGGCTTTCCACCGCCGCGAGCTTACACTACGCAGCAGCCTTCTCGCGCAGTTCCTTCTCCTTGGCCTGCTGAGCGAGCATCTGGCCCAGGGCGTCCGCGAGTGACGTGTCGGCCTCGGGCTGCTCGGTGCGCTTGGGCACCGTGACCTCCTTGCCCGCGATGGCCTTGTGGTACAGGTTCTCCTTGAGCGCGATGGCCTCGTCAACCTCCTCGGCCAGCACCTTGCTCTCCTCGGAGCGCATGGAGCGGAGAAGCTGGCGAGCCATGTCGGCCTCAGCGTTGGTGTAGGACCCCGCCTGATGGGCCTCCACACCCTCGTCAGCCATGCGCATGTCGTCCGCGAAGGCCAGCGCGTAGCCAACGAGGTTGCCGTCCTCAGGGACCAGCACCATGAGCTTCTGGCGGCTGCGCGCAGTCCACTTGGTCACGCACGCAAGGCCCTCGTCGGCCAGCGAGTCCACGAACAGCTTGAAGGCGTTGATGTTGCCGCCCTTCTTAGCTGACTGGATGAAATACTTGCCGGTGATGCGATCCACCGGGATCGTGTCGCGGTCGATCACGTCGAGGATGCCGAGGTCGGGCATCTTCGTGGCCTCGGTGATCGTGGTCAGAGCCTCCTTGGCGACCGGGGTGAAGCCCTGATCGGTCCAGACGCCCTTCTGGATGGTGTCACGCTCGACCACGCGGGCGTAGGTCTTGTCCAGGCCGTCCTTGTTGTTGGTGTCAGCCGGGTCGATGTAGACCTGATTGATGGCCTGACCCTCCGGACCCGCCTGCTCGAAGCTCACGTCGTCCGCAGTCGTCGCAGCGGCGCAGACCTGAGCCGGGAGGGAGATAAGGCCGAATCGAATGGTGGTGTTGCCGATGGACTTCATACGCGCGCTCCTTCGTCGTTATGCAAGTAGTATAGCATCATCCTACGCCTCGGTCCAGGCGCAATCGGCTGCGGGCTTGTCGTCGCGCCACGTCTTGAACTGCGGGTGACGCAGCGAGCCGGACGGCATGATGCCCATGTAGGCAGCGCTGAACACCCGGCCCATGTAGTCCTGCTGCTTGGCCGTAATGTCCTTGCGAGTGGCCATATCCATGCCCGAGCAGCGACCCCGGTACGTGAGGTTGCCGTTCAGATCGTACTGGCCGAACTCGATGGCCCCAACCATACCGGCGAAGGAGTCCTGACCCGGCTTGTAGCCCATGACCACAACGTCAGCGAGGTCGTTGGCCTTGAGCTTGATCCAGCCATGGCCACGCGACCCGGAGGCGTAGCGCGCGTCCTTGCGCTTGAGCATCCCGCCCTCGTAGCCGCGAGCAAGGTACTCGTCGTAGAGCGCCTGCGAAGGCTCCTCCTGCACAGAGGCCATGAGGTAGATGTGGTCGTCATCCTCCCACGGGTCGCTCAAGTGAGTCTCGATGACCTCCCGGCGCTTCTCCATGGGCAGGGAGCGAATGTCCATGCCGCCGTAGGCGAGACAGTCGAAGATGACGAAGGTGGCCTTGCCCGAGTTGGCAGCAGCCTTGGCCTTGTTGGAGCCAAGCACTGACTGGACGCCGCCCCAGTTCTGGGTGCCATCGTCGTTGAGCAGGCAGACCTCGCCATCAACCCACGTATTTGCAGGGAAAGTGTCGGTGAGCGCAAGCTCGATGCCAGGAAGGAACCCGGTCTTGTCGGTAGCCGTGCGCGTGTAGAGCTTCACGTCACCCTGCTCGTCTACGTGGGCGAGGATGCGCCAACCATCATACTTTGGCTCCATCACCCACACGTCGGTGTTCACATCACCGGCGAGAGGATTGACGCCCTTCTTGGGCGCTTCGGCGTTCTGTGCGAGTCCATTAGGGCTAAACATGCCACTAGTATAGCACAGACCTGGATAAGGAATCAAACATAGGTGCGGGAGAGCGGGAGCCATGACCTCCACTACATCTCACATTTCGGATTTCAGGTGACCTCGGACCCGCTACCCCTGGGGGTGGCAGGAACCTGCCGTACTAAGTTGGCGGACGATGTGCGCACATCGTGGAACGCCGTCACCTTGACCACTTCACCCCTCGGCAGCCCTAGACCTAGAACCAGCCCAGGCCATCAGACGACTCTTTCAACGGCGGGAGGAATCTAACCTCTGCTGGCGCGCACGCAAGAATCGAACGGATCAAACGGCGACCTATCCAAATCTTCGCTAACCGAGGGTCTAGGGTAAACAGCCCAGGACATTTCTGCTCCTGCTACTCCCTCGGGTTCCACGCGCCCCACTCCGCTACTCCAAGTGCTCCGGGATGAAACGTCGTACCTATGTCTGAAAGTTACGCTTGTAACGCCTCCTGCATTCGGTTGAACTCGCGCAACACCCGCTCGGCGTCGGCCTCGTTGACCATCTTGACAGAGAAGAAGGTTGGGTGACCGTTGACGGCTATAGGTGACGCCTGCGACATGTGCTCGTAGAGCATGACGATACGGTCGCGCTGCATCCTGAGAGCCTGCGTCCGGTCCATCAGACCGAGGGGCATCCAGACGGAGGGCCACTCGCGTGAGTCAACCTGCAAAGACGTAAAGACGCTGCCGTCAAGCATCTGGCGAGCCAGCGTCTTTACTTCTTCGTCGGTGAGTTTAGGATCAGTTCGCTTGGCCATTTGCTCAAAGAGAAGGCCCGCACAGTGGCGGGCCTATCCCTTCCGTCGCAACGGGACTACTCGGCGTCCGTGCCGCCCTTGTCGCCGTCGCCGTCCTCGGCGTCCTTGAGGTAGAAGCCCTTGCCGCGCTTCTCGACCTTGCCGGACCCCTCGGGGCCGACCTCCTTGGCGATCTTGTAGACGTAGTTGACGTTCATGTCGAGGGCGTCGGCCAGTTCCTTGGCCTCGATCCCCGGCTGACGCTCCACCGCGTCCACGAAGTCCGTGGCACGCGACCCACGCGGTGCGCGGGTAGCAGTGGCGGACGTGCTGCGCGGCTTGCCGCCGCCGTTGCGCTGCGGTGCCTCGGGGGCCTTGCCGTCGAGGACGTTCAGCACGCCTTCGAGCGTACGAAGCTCCCCCTCGAAGCCGCGAAGCTCCTGAACACGCGCCTCGATTGCATCCCTGTCGATAACTGCGGTATCCATCTCGACCTCCTACGTGGCCTGATCGGTTTGGGCCTTCCTTGACCCTTGTGCCAACAGTCTAGCAGCTAGCTTGGAAACTTGTCAAGAGGTCTAGCACAGAAAAGTTCAACGCTGGCTAGCCGCGTTGATTGACGATGGCGTCCTTCACACGCTCCGTCAACGGATCAGCCACGGGAGGCTGTGCGGGTGGAGCCATCGCCATCTGCTTCTGCCGGTGCTGCTCAAGGAACTGAGTCAGTTCGGCCTGAATCCCCTTAGGATGCGCCGGTGCTTCGAGGAAGTCCATTGTTCTCGTCGTTCTCGTAGTCATTGATGATCTTCTCCAACGAGTCTACCCGCTTGCGCAGTGCCTTGACCTCGAAACGCAGGGAGTCACGCTCGATGATGACCGTGATGATTTCCTTGCGAGCCTTGCCAAGCTCGTTGGTCAGCTTCTCCGCTTCCGCCTGCGCCTGTTGCATGTCCTCCTTTAGCTGCTTGATTGACGCCTCGAACACTTCGATGGCGGTCTTGGAGGCCACAGCGGCGATGGAGTCAGTCTCAGCCCCGCTCTTGCGCCACTGCACGGCTGCACCGATGATGCCACCGCCTAGGAGCGTGCCTACGAGCGGAGCAATCTCGGTGAACTTGACTGCGAGGAAGAAGAGGGCCGTTAGAGTCGCCATGAGTCGCTCTCTGAGTCCCTGGGAGAGGTCCCAAAGACGACCGCTAGGAGCACCAGCGTGAGTGCAGGGGTGGCCACCACGGTTGCGGTATCCACGATGCCCTGAGGAACGGCTACGCGAGCGTTAGCGAGAGCGAACACGAAGGAGTTGACACTTGACAATGCGCACCCCAGGGTTCCCGCGATGCGCTTGCGTCCAGCGAACGTGTAAAACAAGAACAGCCACATGGCCACCCGTACCAGCGCGACCATGAGTAGACCGACTTCGACCTTTTGAGCAGCGATCATGACTAGTCCCTCCCGCCTAGGGACTTCTTGATAACCGCCACGACCTTCGCTGCGGTTTCGTCGTCTAGCTCCTCGAAGAGATGCCGGAAGGCCGCTTGGAGCCGCTTGAGGGCGCTGGCAAGGTCTTGCGCCAGCAACCAGAGGAAGCTGATGATGAATACCGCCTGAGCGTGCGCATCCAACTGCGCCCACCACGCGTCAGAGACTTCGAGCGCGACACTCATGTGGGTGATCCCGCACGTCAGGAAGAACCCTCCACCGGCAACGATGGTGAGGGGTCGAATGTAGATGATCGACCGGAACGCTGGCGGTACTTGCAGGCACGCAAGAATGTAGCCGACGAAGATGACTAGATGGCTGACGATGTGAACGCTCATCTGCACCAATTACGCCCCGCTAGCGTTCATATTTATGTTTACTCAGTGCCGTGAGACTTGCCCTTGTCTAGATCGGCCGGGTTGAACAGACCAAGTTCGATGGCCTGACCACGGTTGTAGCGCATCTGCGCGTCCTCGATGGCGGTGAGGGCGACGGCGAAGTTGCGGCCCACTCCCGGCCTCTGTCCTTCACCCTTCTGCATGATGCGCTCAGCAGCGGCGTCTAGAAGTTCGATGACCGTGAAGTCGTTCAATACGTTACTCATGTAACTTATACGACCAAATCAGGGCAAAGAAAAGGGCGGGATTTCTCCCGCCCTTCTCACTTCCGACCAAGGAAGATTGTTCAGTTGTTGAGGGCCTTCTTGCAGTGGCCGCACTCGACGTAGCTCTCGGCGCGGTTGGAGCACCAGTGGAAGCGCATGTACTGCGCTAGGCGGCTACCGCACACCGGACCTACACCCGCCTTGTGGACGTGTACCTGAGTGACCCGCTCCCTACCCCGGCTGTCGTGGCCACCGTAGTAGCCAATCGACATGCCGGGAAGCAGGGTCTTGGTCGTGAGGATCACAGTTCCACGCCCTTCGTGCCCTTGGCGAAGTCGAGGTAGTTGAGGATTCGCCCAACGCCCTTCGCATCGCTGTAGCTGCTGAAATACCGCGTGCCCTCCGTGGACAGCCCCACCCAGTAATCGTAGGGCTCCGGGGCGGGCCGGGTGCCACCGAACGCGCCAGCGCCGTCCGTGACCACGATGACCGCTTTCGGGTAGTTGCCGAATTCCGGCACCACGTTGGTCCTGATGTACTGCTCGATGGGACCGAAGGACGTGCCGCCCGACTCGTAGACGGGGTTCTCAAGGTCAAGGTGGTGGCACGTGCTGTGGAAGTACGCGGCGTGCAGCTTGATCTTGTCCGTGGGCACCGACTTGGCGAGCGTGATGAACGTGTCCGCGTGGTGGATGCAGGACCCCGACGTGTCCAGCGCCATGAAGATGCTCGGAATCTCGCCGTCCTTACGGCGCGGGTCCTTCTTCATGACCGGCAGGATGATCGGACGCTCGCCAGCGCTACGGCGCATGGCGTTGATGCCGTTGAGCTTACGGCGCGGGTTGTGGTAGCTCGGGCGCGGAGGCGGACCGCCGATCTTGAACATGTCGGGGTCAATCTCGCGGAGGAGGTCGGTCCAGGCCAGCGACACACCCTTCTTCTCCTGCCAGAAGCGCTTGCGCGCCTCCACGCCGGACCCGGCCATGACGGACTTCGGGTTGTCGCCGTCGTCCTTCTTGTCCTTGAGGTCTTGCGGCAGGGCCTCGGCCTTGTCGGTGTCCTCGGCGATCTTCTCAGCCGACGCCTCGGCGTCCTTGTCGCCCTCTTGCAGCCACGTGTGGTCATCGAAGCCCTCGCCAGCCTGAGCGCCAGCGGCCTGCTTCATGAACTCGTCCAGCGCGTCACCCTCGCCGCCCTGGCCCTCGCCCTGCTGCGGATCGCCCTCTCCACCTTCGCCCTCACCCTCGCCGCCCTCGGGCTGCGGAGGAATGTCGCCGTAGACCTGGGAGACAGTCGCGTTGGAGCAGTCGTAGCCGACGATGGCCGGACCGAAGCAACCCGTCTTGGCCAGACGGCCGGGGAGCAGGCCCATGCTCATGAGGTAGTCGTTGATGACGCAATCGGCCGCGATGTTGAACTTGCGCATGTCGGAGAACTTGCCCTTCTCCTGGCCCTTGCGGAGCAGCATCAGGTGGTTCAGCAGAATGTGCATCGTTTCGTGGCCCATCACGAACGCGCGCTCCTCGGTGTCGAGCAGGGCGAACAGCGTGGGGTTGAACACGTACTCGAAGTCGTCGCGTCCCGCCTTCTTCGACGGCAGCATCACAGCAGCGGTCGGAACCGTGTCGTCCAGACGCGGACGGCCCATGTTGAGGACGTGCGTGAGGAAGAACGCGAAGTTCTGATCGAGGAAGTCGATGGAGTCGCGGTAGCCCTGCTTGTAGTTGAACTCAGCAAGGAAAGCGGGCATGTCCTCAACCTTGAGGTCTTTGACGGTGCCCGAGTCAGGTGCGGTGATTGTCTCTTCGTTGGTCGGCATAGCAAGTAGTATAGCACACATCTAAGACAGGTACAACTTGATGGTGCGAAGCCTCTCCTCCATAGGCATGTCGTTGATACGATTGACCTCGCCTCGGGTCAGTCGCAGCGGCCTAGGCGTTACGGCAGTAACGACTCCCTCGGACTCGTCCAGCTTGCGGAAGCGCTTGGCCATGAGAGCGTCCTTGTGCTCTCCGGGCTTGGCTCCTCCCGCGATGCGAAGGACTTGTAGCTCCCGGTGGATGCGCAGCGTGGCCGGGTCCGTGATGCCCAGCGGACGGGACCGCTTGGGCTTCTTGCGCTGCGGCTTGAAGCGTCGTGTGTCGTGGGGCATAGGAGTCTCCTAAGCGCAGAAAGGGAGGGCACCCGCAAAGGTACCCTCCCAGTCGGACGCTACAGGCCCAGAGCCGCCTTGAGCTTCGGAAGCTGCGACAGGCGAGTCTCCGGAAGCTCCTGCACCTTCTTGCGCAGAAGGTCCACGCGGCCCCCGTTCATGCCGCCCAGGAACCCTTCGAGGAGCGACGGCTTGAGAGCGTCCAGAACCTCGGGGTAGTGGTTGGCCAGGATGGGGGAGTGGCGGCGCTCAAGGACACCGAGGACGGCCTGATGCGTGGCCAGATCGCCCTGGTTGGCCTCAAGGTACTGAGCCACCGTCATCTGGTGCTGCTTGAGCCAGCCGTCCTCGTAGGTGAAGGCGGGGTTGGCACCCTGCGTGGCACCCTGCGAGGCGGTCTGCGGCTGCGCACCGTCGCGCTTCTGCTGCGCCTCGAAGTCCGTCATGGCCCGCGTGAGCAGCACCTTGAGCTTGCCACGGTCGGCATCGACCCACTTCGGGATGGCCTTGTCAGCCTCGCCCGTCGCCATGAACACCTTGCCGATCTTCATGAGCCGACGCGGAGAGATGTAGTTCTCCATGCCCTTGCGCTTGCCGTTGTGGTCGCGCCACCACGTGAAGAGTGCCTGAGCGATGGGCTTGGGCAGCCCGCCCTCTTCGTGCATGTAGTTGGCGGACGGAGCGGGCGCGACCTCCTCGAACACGTCGAAACGGTCGATCAGAGCCGGGTCAAGCTCCTCCACCTGATAGTCCTCACCGGGAGGGTTCATCGCCGCCCAGCAGCACTTGAGGTTGGGCAGTGGCTCCCCGTTGATGGTGCCGAACTGGATGACCTCGAAGATGGCGTTCAGCGTCTTGGCGTCCGCCCGGTTGAACTCATCGAAGAACAGGAACTCCGCATCGTCAATGTCGTGCGGGCGCACCATCTTGAGGTATTCCAGGCCCGAGTCCGCGTCGGTCGTCGGGACCGGGACGCCCACCAGATCGGTGTACGGGTCCAGGGTGGCGCAGGAGTAATACTTGAGCTTGATGCCCTTCCGGCGCACCAGAGCGAGAATGTCCTCCGTCTTGCCGACGCCGTGAAGGCCGATCAGCATGACGTTCAACTCTGCGTCGAGGTACTGCTCTGCCTTCGGAACCATAACTGAGGTCATAAGAGTGTCCTTTGGTCGGATCGTTTGCTGCTGTGCCAGTAGTATAGCAAGTAGGAATCTAGCTTGTCAACAACCTTGGGCTAAGAAGCTAGAAGGTATGCGAAGAGGCGGTAGGAGCCTGTAAGGTCGAACAGCTTCATGGCCTCAACCATAGCGTCGTGCGGCTCATCCTTCTCAAGCCAATCCGCTACCCGGTCCACGCACTTGATGATCCTATCTCCCATGGCGTCCGGACCAGCCATCTGCATCGCAACGTTGAACGCCTGAGAGCGCCGCTCCTTGCTGATCGGCAGGCCCATGGCGTTCATGCCTTCGGCAGTGTGGACGCCTCGCTCCCTATACCCGCACGCGAAGCACAGATAGTCGTCGGGAGCGAGGTAGTTCCCACACTCACATACGGCGAACGCCATCAGTGGACGATACGTAGGAGGGTGGCACCGAGCGCACGGCGATCCCGGCTACGGTTGAGCAGCAGTCCCGCACCACTGATGGTGGTCAGACGCACGCGAGACATTTCCTGCCCGCCCTCTACGTAGGGCGTGTCATCGTCGGGCAACGGCGTGCCGCCACTGCGCAGCCCCTCGTAGAAGTGCGTGATGGAGGTATCGCCCTCGAAGGAACCGATGTAACGGGTGATGACACCCTCTAGGCCAGTCTCCTCACGGAGTTCCCGTAGGGCAGCTTCGGTGCGGCTTTCGCCCTCATCTACACCGCCCTTGGGGAACGTCCACTCATAGCCGCCCCAGCCACCCTTCGGCTCCACGATCCAGACCTCATTGCCACCAACCTCTTCGTAGAGGATGATGCCTGCCGAGACACGCTTCTCAGGCATTGTCTCGGCAGACTCGGCACATGTAGTCGTCCTCGTAGTGGCGCTCGACGCGGCCACACTCGACGCACTCCATGGCGTCGGTGAGCACACCCATCGCCTTGGCGTCAGCGTTGCGGTCGTACTCGCGGTCAGAGATGAGGCCACGGTCGGCTGCAACGGCCTCGCACTCCCGAAGGTGCTCGAACATCAGACCGCCCTTGCCAGCGACCCGGTTGGCCGCATCGCCAGAGTTGGCCTTGAGTTCTTCGAGCGAACGGAGCAACTTGTCGTTGCCCATCTGCTCGTAGTTGCGCATCCAGCCTGTGAACGGTCCGGTGAGAGCCATTAGAGCAGCACCCCCTCGGTGATGACGTTGGCGATTTCGTCCACCTTGGCCGCGAAGTCACGGACGAGGTTGACCTTATGCTTGGGAGTCTCCCCGACCAGACCGGAGAGGGTCGCCAGGGTAGGCACTGCGACACCGGACGTGTCCAGGCCCATCTGGCGGCAGGCGAGGAACGTAGCGGCCTCGCGGATGGCATCGCGCTCGGGCTTGCCGTAGTCGGTGAGGTCGGTGTCCACCTTGCCCGCAAGCTCGCGGGTGATGATGTGGACCTGAGCGTTAATCGGCAGCGACTTGTCGATGGCGAGGCCCTTGGCCTGCGCAGCATCCACGAAGGTCACCGGCTGCCCGATGGCCTTGGCGAAGCGCACAAGGCGGTACAGGTACTCCTCAGCCGTGTCACCGCTGATGCCGTACGTCTTGGGCGGCTCGGGAAGCGGCTCGCCCTCGGTCTGCTCGATATCGAACACCGGGACCGTCTTGAACCAGACGAAGCGGACCTTCTTCTTGCCGTTCTCCATGACGATGTTCTTCTTCTCGTCACGCTCGTAGACGGGCACGGGGGCGAAGATGGTGATAGGCGCGTTGTCGTCGGCCTTGACGGTGCGGCTGAGCGACTTCCACCCGGTCTTGCCATCCTTGCCGCCCCGGCCCATGACCATGGTGGCGTCCGGGCGCTGCATGGCGATCAGGATGGTGTTGTTGAAGCTGTACTTGTGGAAGCGGGCGCGGCTGACGAGGTACTTGCGGAAGCCCTCGGTGGACATGAGGTTGTCCACAGCCTGCTCAAGAAGCTCCTGGCTCTCCTGCTGCTTCTTGCTCTTGTACTCTTCCTTCTGCTTCTTGCTGTAAGTCGGCATCCGTGTCTCCTTGGTCGATGCAAGTAGTATAGCATACGTTGTGGAGCTAGGTCAAATCTTGGAGATACCATTCCTCCGAACGGCACTCAGCGCACATGTAGTCGCCAGCGAAGAAGTAGTAGGACTCCTCGCAGTTGGGGCATTCCTCGAAGAGATTGACGCTCTGACGATGGACCTCATCAATCCAGTCAAGTTGGATGCACGTCGCGTCCTGCTTGACGCCGCCTAGACCCCGCTCGGGGCGAACGGTGTAAACCCAGATGACTCCTCCAAGGAGGGGCACAGGACCACCGAGGATGACGCCTCTGCCCCTCGAAGGCGTGCGCGCTGCGCCAACGGGCTTGACCCACCGAATCTGGTCACCGATGGCTGGCGCTGCGGCAGGAGGCTTCATGCAGACTCCGCAAGGTACAGCAGCGTGCGGTCGAGCTTGGAGTCAGTGAGCTTGACTCCGCGACCGTGGCACGGGCAGGCATCGCCGTTGTAGGACTTCTCGCGCTCGGCGGTGAAGTTCAGGCCCAGGTTCTCACGCGAGAACAGCACCTTGAAGTAGCGCCACCGGCCGTCCGGCATACGGTAGAGCTTCCAAGCCGTCGTGCGGCCATTGCGGATGCGGTCGATCCAGACGAATCGCCCATGCTGGTCGTTACCAGCCTCCACATTCCACATGTCCTCTTGGAAGTCCATGCCATAAGTATAGCATGGATTTCAGCTTAGACTAGCTGATCGTTGAAGAGGTAGTAGAACACCCGACTCTGCTCGCCCGCATAGAGGTAGAAATAGCGAATGTCGATGCGGCTGCGCTCGGGGAGAACGAATCGAGGCCAAGGTTCTTCCGTGGGCAATGGAATGAACTGCATATCCAGAGGACCACGAAAGAACTTGGCCAAGATCATACCGCTTATGTTACAGCTTTGACCGTCTTAGATGGTCATGTCGGTGCTGCGGCGACGGCTTCCCCGCTTGCCACGCTTAGGCGGCTCGGGAGCGGTGGCCTTGTCGCAGTGGTGGCGAATCTCGCAGTCGGTCACGCAGGTACCGCCTGCGGGACATTCCTCCAAGTTGCACTCGCCACGGTCGAGAGCGGCAATCGGCTCGCGCTCGTCCAGTCGGTCGTCCGAGAACACGTCGGCGCGGAAGGCGTCATCCAACTCGTCGCGGTCCATGCGGTCGAGCAGGCTGCCCCCGTAGTAGGAGGAGTAGCCACGTCCGCCACCCTTGGACCAGTTGTAGATGGACGGGTTGACGTTGGCCCACGGGTCCTCGTCCTCCACCTTGAGCAGGCTGTGCCACACGTCGCTGTAGACGGCGGCTCGGTGGTGACCCTGCACGCGACCAACCTCGTCCTTGAAGTTGCTGTAGTCAACCTCGCTGGCCATGTGCGCCACGGCCACGGTCCACTGGTCGCGGTGGACCTTGATGCGCCACGGGTAGTCGGTCCACCCGTCCGCCTCGATGTAGGGCGTGACCCCGCCAGGGATCAGGTCCGAGAGGTTGTCGAGGTCGAGCTTGGCGCGGCCTCGCACGGTGAGCATGTCGTTGCCCTTGCGGTAGTCCTCAGTCTTGTAAACCGCGCTATAGAAGCCTCGGGGTGTGATAAGCCACATAAGACCCTCCTTGGTCTGGCTTTGGTGCGGGTGTTCCCCGCCTAGTCGTGCTTCGGCTTGCTGCGTTCAGCCTTCCGCTTGCGTGCCTTACAGATGGCACAGTGCGGGTGAAACGGCTGATGATCCTTGAAGTGCTCATGGGGGATCATGTGCTTCTGATCGTGGTCCGTCGTGGGACGCGGTTCGATATCTGAGTGGTGCTTGATCCGCCTCGTAGGTTCGTCCATTAGCACTCCTTCTCTAGTTCATGCCAGTAGTATAGCATAGCTTATAATCACCGGTCAAGGTTGTGATTGCCTGACTTGTGCGAGTAGCCGACCAGCTTCAACTGCGGACGGCCATCCTCCACGCCGATGCATTCCCAAATACTACCGCGAGGTAGTAGCCACTCGGCCTCGTTGTGGTGGTGGGTCGGCATGTAGAATCCCTTCGTGCCTTCGGGGCAGTGCAGGACAGCCATGCTGCCGAAGCCCTCTGCGGTGCCGCGTTCCACCGAGGCCGACATGTAGCCATCCTCGGTGACCTTGCAGCCGATCCAATTCTTGTTGTTGCTAGCCTCGGAAGTAGAGAGTCCCTTCTGATCCTCAGCAGCCAGCGTAAGATACTTGGACCAGTTGGTGCCTCGGTACAGGATGGAGGGAACGTTCATGCCAGGATGCTCGTCCATGACCTCATCCATAGCCTCTACATAGTCATGAACGTCGGAGTCAGGAGTGTAGTTGGCCTTGCCGCGTAGATGGTTGTTGATCCACGACCCAGACTGGTAGTCCTTCCACACATAGTCGTGGTGGCCGTCGAGCGTATCCGCGTAAGATTCGCTACCCAGCATCCAGCCGTTAGAGACGCTGATTTCAGGGTGGTGATGGTAGAACGCGAGCTTCTTGCCGCGACCATTACATTCGTGGCAGTTGTACTTCTCGTCGGGATCGTTCTTGCACTTCGGACAACGAATGAATCCCTGTTGGATACCGGGATCGCCGTCCTCGGTCATCCACGGCGGTGTCGGGTCTTGGAAGCCTTCACCCTCGAAGCCCATCTGCTTGGTGTGCCACATGTTGCCCGTGCCGTCGCACTTCGCACACGCGTGAAGGGTGTGGCCTACGCCGTGGCATGTCGGGCATGTCTGCTGCTGATGGCCGAAGAGGTCGCCCTGAGCATCGCCGATGACGCCATCGCCATCGCACGTCTCGCAGAGGATTTCCAGCACGCCGTTGTTGCACTGGTCGCAGTCCTCGCCCTTCCACTTCTTCGTGTAGGACGGGTCATACGTCTCGCCAGGACGAAGAACAGCCGCATCATCGAACGGGTTGAAGTCCGGCATAGAGCGCAGCTTGGGGTCGAAGGACTTCGATTCCTCCTCGGGCTGCTCGGGCTGCTTGAGGTACTTGAGGTTCATCGGGTGCGTCCACGTCGCATGACCCTTGGGACCAAAGACATAGAGCGGCTGGTTGTCGTAGTAGGTCTGCTGGACCTTCACCGTGTCGCCCTTGTTGACGCCGGGAACCGACGCGCCAACGTACTTCCAGTCGCTCCCGATGGGGTACATGGAGTCAAGCATCTCCTGCCTGAATCCACCCTCGCTACCGCCCTGTAGGGCGTTCTTCCAGTTCGGGCCAGTCTCGGGGTCATCCTCGTCCTGCGGTGCCTCGGGCAAGCTAAGCTGCGGCTCGTCTAGATGCTCAAAGGCCCACGACGGCATTGGCTCCGAGATGGGGTCCGGAACGTGCTTGAGCGTCGAAGGCTGTAGGAAGAGGTAGTTACCCTCGCTCTGAGGGTTGTGGACGGCGACAGGCGACGTGGGGTTGGAGAAGTCGTGAGCGGCGACTTCGTACTTCTGACCGTAGGAGTGCTCCACGGTCGAACCCACCGGGAACTGCTGCTTGAGCGCTTCTTGCTCCTCGGGGGTGTAGCCGTGCTTCTGCACGGGGTGGAGGTCGCTCCTCGGAATCCAGGCCGTGTTCTCCTGACCGCTGGACGGGATGACGTACTTGCAGATGAACCCAGGCGTTTGGGAATACTTCTCACTCTTCTGCACGATGGTCATAGGCACCCCGTTCAAAACGTGGTCCGGATCATCGCTGCTCTTGTAGGTGTGGGTGGTGCCAGGAGCGTACGGGTCACCCTGGGTGGGATCAGGGACTAGGTGCTCCTTACCGGGCATCGGGCCGTCGATCCAGCCCGTGAGCGCCAAGTCCTGTGCGTTCCACTGCGACCACGAAATCTGCTTGCCGACACCCTTTTCGTACTTGCCATGGAGGACGGTGGCGAAGAAGTTGCCGTCGTTGGCAAGGCCCTCGGACTGGAACATGTAGCCGTTGTTGGTATGGAAGATTGTGCCCTTGGGCGGAACGCCATTCTCGTCAGTCGGGACCTTCTGATTCTTCTTGGGCTGGTCGGCCGCACTGTCCTCAGGTTGGTAACTGGGATGAGGTCCAGGGACCCAGGCATTCTGGGTGTAGTTCTTCGCCGCCCCGTTGTCCCACGTCTGAATCTGGCCCTTGACAAGATGGTCTGAGCCAGCCGTGTCGAGGACTTCTGCGTGGAAGGTGCCGTGACCGTAGTTGGGGTCGTAGTCCGTTGCCACGGCCTTGAAGGTCGGACCACTCTGAGAGTGGAACACTTCGCCAGGGGCGACGTGGCCATGTTCGTTGGCCTTATGGCCGTTGATGGTGTACGGCGAAAGGTCGTTGGGATGCGCCCAGTAGTAGGCGTCATTCTGGTCCTTCACCGACAGCGGAGCCTTCTCGTCGTTGAGGCTGTAGTCCTGTACGGTGGCAGGCCCGTTGAGTCCGTTCCAAATGCTACCGATGGGATGAGTGTCCTTGAGGCCGATCCATTCGCCTGCGATATTCGACCAGCCCATGATCGGCTGCTCGGCAGACTTGCGCTGCACGAAGGGTCCCGGCTTCTTGATGTTGGGCATCGCCGACAGCTTCTCTGGCTCGATCCACGCGCGAACGTGGAACGGCTCTAGCGGACCGGAATCGTGCAGCGGGAAGATCACATCGACCCAGCCCGTCGTAGCGTCTTGGCCTAGTACCTCGCCGATGGAGTTGACCGGGATATCGCGGTACTGGCCGTCTCCGTTGGCACCCGGCGTGGGACCCTGCATGACGCCCATCTCAGCAACGTTGAGACGCACCATGTCTGAGTTCTGGAAGGTGACCTCAGCAGCCGTTACCGGAGTAACCTTTGAGAAGGTGAATGCCTGCTGTAGCGGGTTGCCGGGGAACGGGCCAGGACGACCACCGGGCATGGAGACAGGCAACGTCGGCTGTGCAGTGCCACCCACGTCTCCGAATGCCTGTGCCATTGGGAACGGCGGAAGAATCTGCGACTGCCCCGTGGCTGGCGGGGCGAACATCTGCATCTGCTGCGGGTTGTAGCCCGGAGGCTGAACGAATGGAGCGACGTTCGATGGCGGCATGGGAACCTGTCCCATGCCGGGAGTTCCAGGGACGCCCGGACCAACGGGGATCGGTACCTGTGGAGTCATGCCCATGGTGGCCGGGTCCTGCTGCTTGACGCCCGCGTCGGGGTCCTCAATGGTGTTCTGAGGCAGCGTCACCTGAGGGATGAGCTTGTCCATCGGCGAGGGACCACCCGGAGCCGGGGCAGCCTTCTGACCGGGAGGAAGCGGGCCGTGGGCCTGTGGGTCATAGTCGCTGACCGGGGTGGCGAGTGACTGGAAGTAGAGCGCCATGACGTGCGAGCACGGACGGCCCTCCATGTTCTTGAACTGGCGGGTACGACCCCACGCATACTGATCCCACGGGCACTCACATGTCCACATGGTGATGGCGCGAGACTGCGGGTCGTTGCGCTCGATGCTTGTGTGGTACTCGCCGTGGTCACCCACGACGGTGCCCTCAACGTAGTTCCAGCCGTTCGAGCCGATGGTGACGTTGCCAGAGCGGAGGAGGCGAACCGCCTTGGAGATGAGGTCATCCCACGACGAGATGGAGCGCAGCGCGAGCTTGTGGTCAGGGACCTCGTAGCCTGCCGCCTTGACCTCCTCGCGGACCGCCCATGCCTCTAGGTGCTTCTGCTCAGCAGTGCCCTCGCCTTCGACCTCTACGACAGCCTGGGTGTCGTTGACCGGGTACCAAGAGATGCGTAAATTGCCCGACCTGCGCGACCGTGCAGGAAGAGGCTTTTGCGCATGTGAGACGACTGACTTGACGTACTCGTCAAACCAGTCACCATCTTCACGCATGTCTAGGGTTGTCCAGGCCACTGCTTCCGCTTCTTTCGCTTCTTGGGCTTGAGCTTCTTACTCGTACGGCTACGGGACTTCAACGATGCTTGCAACGCATAGGACCACGGCATGTGGTCGGCCTTCCTGCGGTTGCAATTCGGGTGTGCTGGCTGAACGTTGGCGTAGCAGTGTCGCCCACCGCGCGAAGCGGGGATGATGTGGTCGATTTCGAAGCAGTTGCGGGCAACCTTCTCTCCACAAATCCCGCAACGACCATGCGCCCGGTCCCACACAACTTCGCGGTAGACGTTCTCCACGAAAACTCCACGGACCTTCGCCCGTGTGAGCTTAGGATTCGTGCGACGGCGGGGCACTCACCCCTTACTGTTCGCTACAGGTTCCAATCTGGGTTCTCAAGATTCCAAAGCTCACGCCACTCCTTGCGCTTCGGATGCTCGATACCCATAGCGCCCATCTGAGCGTGTACGGAGTCAGGGATGCGGTCTAGGCCCAATGCCATGTAGATCGGCCCCTCGGGGGTGTTTATGGGTCCCTGGTGAACGTTTCCTTGGGCGTCCCAGCTAACGTCGCCCTCAGAGCCGACGAAGGTGCTCGGAAGGTTGCGCATACGCTCAAACATGTCGGCCATACTCTGACGCTCAGCTTGGGCGCGTTCGATGGCCTCATGGTGCTTGGCCGTGTTCTCGTCAGTCCAGTAGGAGGGGTTGCGAGAAATGGCCTCAGGAGGAATATGGCCGTTGTAGGACACCGAGCCAATCTCCATCGACCGCTGCACGTGCTCGGGAAGCTGGTAGTCCGGGTGCTGAGCGACGTACTCGCCCGCATCCTCGAAGCCCATCCGTCCGCTGTCGATGG
>JACCDR010880342.1_pt1 | contig 20553 bp, 22 predicted proteins | sample 7446431 | NCBI WGS metagenome assembly JACCDR01 (sample SAMN15323443, study PRJNA562643) | freshwater metagenome | isolation source: river surface water | place: USA:Blue River Watershed | collected 2017-08-17 | reverse complement strand
GCGATCGAAACCCATATAGAAAATGGCTCAACAGATGGACGCGCCAGAACACTGATGGCTTCACAGTTCCAAGCCGCGGCCATTTGCATTCGTCGATAACAGCAAGCATCGCCCTCAACTCATCGATTGTGACCGGTACGCCCTTTGTCCTGCGTTGCTTCTCAGTTCGCGGCCTCATCAGGTTTACGACACTCTTCGGAACTCGATCGATCTTGCCTTTGATCATCCCGACCGCATCACAAGCATTGCCCAACTTGATCAGGACGCCCAAGGCCTTGCTGGCCATTGCTGACGAATTCCCCTTCGGCTGGCTCCTGATGTGACCGGCGAAATCTCTCATGATCCCCGGAACAGTCAAAAGCTCGATCGGCTGCAATCCATTGGTCTTGCCAGTTTCAAGCGCCCAACGCTCGAACCGGTTCAACACACTGTGATTGTCGCGAATCGTCTTCACCGAAACTCTTCTCTCTTTGTCTCGCTCGCTGAGCAGATCCTTGTAGAGATCCACCAGCGAGCGTGATTCCTGAACTAACTTTGCAACTGGCTCAACAGGTAGAACCGCTGGCGGCTGTTCCTGATCCTTCTCCGGCTCTTCGTAAACCTTCAACCGTTCCGGAGCCTTCCGAGGCTCACCGAGTAGCCCAGGAATGACCAACCTCAACTCAATAACGTGGACGTGTTCAATTCTTTGGACTGCTGTCATTTCATGACTCACAAATGATGGGATTTGCGAATCATCCGTGAGGCCAAAAACCACTCCTTCAGCGGCCCCATTTGTAACGTTATCGGCAGATCCACGCAACATCCATGTAACATAAAAATAACAAAACAATCGCAGATCATTTTAGACCTTTATATCCTCTTTCAAAAACCGAGAAATCTTTTCTATCCACATCCACAATCTACATCCTTTTTATCTTGCCCAGTATCTCCACACTTGGACCGGCCATCTGTGACAATTCTGTGTCATATCTGTGCAGACTTAACTCTATATATAACTCACACTTACGACCATTTAGCACAGAAGCACAGATAGATTATCAGAAAGTTTGAGAGAGTTTAGGTTTGGTATATTGGGGTGAATATGCAATAGGGGTTGAGTTGAGTAGTGTACAGGTGCTATCAAAAAGTAAGTCAGCACAATAGCGATTTCATCTGTGCATCTGTGACAAATGGAAAAATAAAAATTTTTGGATGATCTTTTACCGAGGAATTTGACACAAAATGGCTGCACAGATCATCTGTGCTAAAGACATCTGTTCAGTAGGAGTTTATTTCGGCACGGCGATTGCTTACGTTTCGCCATTGGCTCCTCGCCTTTCCGGCCGTCCTCCGCGATGATGTTTCTGGTCGATGATTTGCCTGGCTAACGTCCGCGCTCTGAAGCCTCCTCTGCCGGCCTCAGCTTCATCCACTCACGTCGATCGCTCGCAGAAACTTTTGAACATTCCATGTCACATGCATGGAGCATGGATTGACAGAACGAGTCGGCCTGATGCATTATGTGGCTTCCTAACTCTTGACGGAGTGGGGGAAATGCAGAACGGGCGGCCGGTGTGTTGCCGGTCGCCTTTTCAATTTCTGCTGAATGATGATCAAGGCTGGTGCGATATGGGCAAGGTTCGGAAGTTCCTCCAGGGCAAGAAAACAATCATCACGGCTCTGGCGATGGCTGGAGTGGCCTTCTCTCAGTCGATGGGCTACATCGATGAAGGGACTGGTAAGGAAATTTTCCGATGGCTCGAAGCAGCTGGGCTGCTCGCTATTCGGTCGGCGATTGCGAAGACGGAACAGGTGATTTGATTTTTGATGCCTGTGAATTGCAGATGGCAGAACTGGCAATGCACTCTCACTTCGAGAAGGTGGCTGCTCTGTAGGCCGTTCGACTCGGCGAAAACCTTGCGTGAAGGAATCCCGGCGGGCAGAGAGAGGCATTCGGGTTCGACTCCCGATCTCGCAGTTCATGGTTTTTGATATTTGATTGATCCCAGTTACCACAATCGGCAGTGGGTGTCGCCTGCTTAACTGCTCGCGCAATGTGTTGGTTCGAATCCAACACTGGGAATTGTTTTGATCAGGTGGCGGAATGGTATACGCAGGGGATTCAAAATCTCCGGGTGGCAACACTTGCGGGTTCAACCCCCGCCCTGATCCTTTTTACTGGCTCCCTCCTCTCCGGCCGAAAGAAACTCTTCGATGATTCGAGCAATTAAAACCAATGGCGGCAAAGTCGGTGAAGTCTCCGGCAATCCTGCTGAGGTGATCATGTTTTTTGGCTTTTGGCAGTTCAAGCTTTGGCCGAACTGGATGGAGCAGGCAAAGCTCGGCAGCGAGGACGATGCCATGCATCGTCAGGTGTCCGCGATGCTCGATGCGGTGAAGGATGGGAAGCCGCTGAAGCTTTGGGATCAGGGTAACAACTATGAGCAGGCTTTTGACTTCGCTGTTGAGAAGTGCAAGGCGCTCGGCATCAACGTGATTGATATCTGATTTTTGTTTTGGGCCTTCCCTCTCCGGCCGTCCTCTTCCTCGATTTTGAAAGCTGGCTTTATGTCTGACCTGATCAAGAAACTGAAAACCAACTGGCTGAATGTCCTGCTGGCTTTGGTCGGCCTCATTTCATCGGCTGACGCTGTTGTCGGGCTTCGCTCGGGCAAGTCGCCAACAAATATCACGGTTATCCCTTCGATCCTCGCGGCTCTTGGAGCAGGCGGAACGCTCGGCGTGAAGTGGCTGAACGGTCGAACGGTTGTCACTCGATCGGTCAAGCAGGGAATGAGCCCTGAACTCTGGGAGCGGCTGGACAACCTTTTCGGGCTCGCTCGGGATCCTGATGTCACTCCAGACCATGCGGCACACTTGGCGGATATGGCCGGTGATTTGCTTTTGGCGGAAAACCGGCGGGCGAAAGCGGAATGGCTTGAGAAGAATCAGCCGGTCAAGGTGATCAATGTTCCGCCTGCATTTGACAAGGCGGCATTTGCGGAAATGGTCCGAAGCTGGAGCTCTCAAGTAACACTTGAACCAAACGTGGCAAACCCACAATCGAACACCAATCAGGAGATGGCGCGGTGATAGGAAAAATCCACCTTCAGCAGTGCAATAATTCCTTAGCACGTCTCCTGATTGTGTTTCTTCTGCTTGTCGGCATGTCCGGTGGAATGAGCGGCTGCAATCTGCTGAATGCTATTCCGGACAAAGATCAGACGGACGTGAAGCCGGATCCCGGTCCGGGGCCGACGCCTGATCCTCTCCCTCGGCCGTTTCCTGAGCCTTTGCCGGAGCCTGAGCCCCCGAAGCCTCCTGAGCCAGTGAAGCCAACTGAGGCCGACTACTGGGAAGCTCTTGCCGAACTAATCGAAGCCGGCCGGTTCTCAAATACTGACCAGATTGTTCTGGTGGTGGCTTCTCAGAAGACTCTGGGGCATATCAAAGATGATTCCAGAATCAGCGAGTACCAGACAAAGCGGCAGGAAGTGACGGACGCGAACAAGAATTTCATTGCCAACAAGATTCGCGGGAATTGAGTGGTCAGGCTTTGGCACTCATGTGACCTGCATGTGACAATCAGAAAATGGATTTCCAACAATGTCCCGAATCGATCAATCGTTGCTCGGCTGCATCCTCTCACAAGCTTACGCTGAGGCCGCCGACCAGCGAATGGCTGATGCGGGATTGATTGTTGAGTTCCGCGTAGCTCAATCACACTTCAATGGCCGATGGGAGCAGCTGAAATCCAAAGGCGTTGAAGGCGTTTTTCTTTGGGATCAGTCAACGAAGTTTCAGCCTTATGTGCCTCATCATCAGCGCCGTGGAACCTGCGTAGCTCGAGGTTTCCACACTGCGTTGAATCAGTCTTACCTGCATTCGCTGGGTCGTAGCTTGGCCGTCGGCGATCCGGTCCAGATTGCCTGGGAGCCAATTTACGCCGGCTCGCGAATTTATCCGGGGCGCGGCCAGTTGAACGGTGACGGCTCTGTTGGACCTTGGGCGGCTGAATGGCTTGCCGGTATCAATTCAGTCGGCGGGTTCTGTATGCGCGGCGTCTACGGCTCTGCCGATTTGTCGAAAGACAATGAGAATTGGGCTGTTGCGAATGGTGATCGCGGCGACCGATTCCCGGCGGAACTGTTGGCCGAATTGCAGCAGCATACCTGCTCAGTGCATCGCGTGCGGAATAACACTGAAATTGCGGACTCGATCGCCAGTTATTTCGGTGTTGCTCGGTGCTGGGATACTTTGTTCGGATCTCGAAACAGGAACGGCCAGGCCGTTGCGAGCGATACTGGGGCACACTGCCAGGCGGCTATCGGCGTTTATGTCGATCAGGACGGCGAGGATTCTTTTGTCGAAGCTCAGTCTTGGGGCTCTGGCAATCCATCGGGGCCGAATCAGATTGTGATGAAGTCGGGCGAAAAAAAGCTGTTGCCTCCGGGTTGTTACGGGGTCAAGTTCAGCGAATACGCGAAAGCTCAGCGGCGGTCACAGTGGTGGGATGCTCACGCGGTTTGCGTGCGTCCGGGGCAGGAATACCGGTCGACTGGTGGCTCAAGGTCTGTCAGTGAAATGGAAAGGCTGGCATCGTGAAACTATCTGAAATCATTCTGATTGGCGTTGTGTTTTTCTTCGTGTTTGGGCTCGCTCTTGGAAGCTGCATCTCGGCGGATCCGCCTCCGAAAGTTTCCGTTGATGTCGATGCCTCGGCTCAGCAGGCGATTGAGGAAGAATCGCCGGTTCTGCCGGATGACTTCGCAAGGAATGATCCTCCGAGGGTTTCGGCTGAATGGTCTGAACTGATTCCTCCGGAAGTGGTGAAGGATGATTCGGGGAGCTCTGATGGGTCGGCCGGGAAGGCAGGGCAGAAGACCGCAACTCTTTTTACTACGGATGGCACATGGCCGTGCCGTGCATGTGATATCCAGGCAGGGAATCTTTCAGCCTCTAAGCCAAAGTTCGCCTTCACGACGATCCCGGTCCCAGCGGCGGGGCCATCTCCCTCGGGGCAATGTCCCTGCTGGGTCGCACCTGACGGCACAACATACAGCGGATACTTGGACACCAAAGCCCTCGAAAAGTGGATTGCGGAACACACGCCGAAGGAGGGAACGGAAGTTTCGGAAGATGCGGGCGAAGAAATAACGGAAGAGGTGAAGGGGCTGCAGATCGTAAAAATCGACGGCTCCTCCTCTTCGGCCGTCCTTGCCGCGGTGCTCGATAACGTGGCTCGGACTGAGTTGATGAAAGCGGGGAAGCTTTCTCCCTCTGGTGCGGTGGCTTCAACGTGGCTCCCTGAAATCGACGTTGATTTGGACGATCCAATGTTGAAAGTCTTGGACGGGCTTTTGTCTCGAGACGGAATGACACTTGGCGGCGGAAAGATCAGCTGGCCGGCCGGAAAACGGGTCGTGAGTTTCGATCCTCCTATCGATGTGAGTTATCGGAAGATTCTGGAAGTATCGGCGACGGTGAAAGCTGTTGAGGTCAACGGCCGTGAAGTGGTGGTGAGAATGGGCGGGCGGCTGGTTCCGGATTTGAAAGTGATCTTGAAATGAGTTTTGTGCCGCCTCCTCCGATTCCGCCTCCTCCTCAATGGACTCCTGGTGATGATGGGTTTGGCTATGTCTTGCCGTTTGTGTTGTGGATTCTTTTCCTGATTTATCTTGGTTGCTCGTCATGAGTCGCGCGGCGTTTCGTCGGTTCATTTGGTCGCCAGATGCGTCGAAGCCTTTTGACGTAAAACTAGCGGCCGATCGTGTTTTGCCTGACCAGATATCTGGTCGGCCGGTGGTTTGGGTTGATGGTGTTGAGATCCCGAATGTTGTGAGTTTCAAAATACTATGACCGAATTCGCCTCACCAAACATCGACTTCCCCCGGGCAACTTTCGCCAAGTCTGCCGTTCAGGCAACGACGATCGTCTGCGGCCTTCCGTCGTATCAGAAGATCGTGAACGAGTGCCTGATTGATGTTCCGGATTCGATGTTCAATATGTGCCTCTGCGCGGCTGCAGAGATCTACAAAAACGGAATGCTGGCTACGGCTTTCACTGCCGCCAACGACTTGGAAGAACCGCAAAAGAAACACAAATCCCGCGTAATCCGGCGGGAGCAAATCAAAGTCCTGAAGGGGCATCGGACAAAGATCGTTGGCCAGCTTCAAGAGGTCGGGATTCTGCCGGCGGGCTTCGGCTGGTTGCTGGTGCGGTGGTTCGTGCTCCCGTTTTTGCTGGAGCTATTGAAGCAGTGGTCGATTGGTCCGGATGAATTGGATGAGGTTGAGACGGAGCAGATTTGATGATCGCCCTCGCCGGTTCCCCCTCCTCGGCCGCCTCTCCTGAGTTCTCAGAACTCGACGACGAATTCTTCGACAAACTCTTCAACGCGGATCCCGATTCCTTCGAGCTCGCTGAACTCGCGGAACTCGCGGAAGCGGCTTTCGGAATCGAACTCCCGGCCCAGTACAAATGGCAGCCGCGGCCTGATCAGCCTGAGCGATTCGACCAGCAAACAGGGTTCTACAACTGCCTCTCTCGCGGTGTTGTGTGGCTCCTTGGCGGAAATGGTGCTGGAACTACCGAAACGACGATGGCCAAAGTCGCCAAGTTCGTTTTGAACACTCCAGCGCCTCGAGTCGATACCCCGTTTTGGGTCATCGGCGGTTCTTATGAACAATCGATGGAAACTTGCTGGAAGGAAAAGCTCTACGGACACGGGCATATTCTGGATGACGATATCGACTGGGACCGTGTTTCGTGGTATCGCCCGAAGCAGCAATTGCCCTATCGTGTTCCCCTGCTTCCAACTGCCTGTCAGGCTGACAAAGAACTATTCCGCAAACTTGTCCCGGAGCAATTTCCATATGCTCCCCAGGGCAACTGGTCTCTGGAGTTCAAGTCGTGGCGGCAAGGCCCAGACCAGATGATGGCTCGATCCATCGGTGGTTTCGCCTTTGTTGAGCAATTCCCTTGGAGCGTATTCACTGAAGTACTTCGCGGATGCCGTGAATACAATCTTCCCGGCTCCAAAATGGTTGAATATACGCCAGTCGATCCGGATTTATCCGGCGACATTGAAGAAATGATTGCGAACGGCAAGCGGCCGAAACCGGAAGAGGGGAAGCCGGGAAAGATCACTCTTCGTTCAAATATGAAATACCTGCCCGATGACTGGGAAGTTTTCCACGCGAACACTGAATGTGCGATGGAAGCGGGCCATGTTTCAAAGGAGTGGTTCGACGAATACTTTGGGATGATCCCGAAAGAGTCTCTTGGGATGCGCCTGAAGGGGCTGTTTGCAGCCTTTGAAGGAGTGATTTACAAGACATTCGATCCGACTGTCCATGTTGTCGGTGATGAGATTTTCGACTGGATTCTGTCCGGGAACTGTTCTCACCGTCGGGCAATCGACTGGGGGGCCGGTCCTCAGAATGCTTTCGTCTGCTTGTGGGGCGCTCGCAATCGTCTCTCGCAATGGTTCATTTACGATGAACTGTACTCGACCGACCAAGAGAAAACGACAGTCGACCATTTGATTGATGTCGTGAAGCGGCATCCTTGGCCGAATCAGCCGTGGTACGGGACGACTTACGCGGATCCAGCGAGCCCGGGGAATATCCGGTTGGCTCAGCAGCTCGGCCGGATTGCGAAACAGATGGGCGAAGATATCTCAAACGTCAATATGTCGATGGCTCGGAACTCTGTGATTGAGGGCATCGAGCACGTTCAATGGCTGTTGAAGAGGTCAATTCCGGAATGGAATGAGTTCACTGACTCGATGATTCTGCGTCCGCGGCTGTTCATTCACTATTCGTGCGTGAACACAATCCGCGAAATGAAGAAATATCGTTGGGTAAAGGGATCGGGCGCCGATGGCCAAAGTGATAACCCTCTGAATCCTCGGCCGGAACCTTTGAAGTTTGATGATCACTGTATGGACGCGCTGAGGTATCTTACGTTCAGCGATGATTCCCAGTTGGGGCTGACAATTGAGTCGGCTCGGTCGAATTCGAAAGCGGCTCAGAACGTCGCAAAGAGCAATGGGAATTGGCGTGATTTGCTGGCTGGCAGTGGAATGGAAACTTCTTTCGGTAGTCGATACGGCCGGGGAAAGAAGCAAAGCAAAGAACAAGAGGAATTTCACTAATGGCCATGCAAAACAACAAACTCTTCCCAAATTCCAACCGAAACCAGCAAGCCCGGGAGAATGTCAGGCGAGCGACCGAGATTCTTGAGCGAATGCGGCGAACTCTTCAGTATCCGCATTCTCAAACGGCTCAGCAAATTCAATCCGAAGCCCGACAACTCGCATCGGCTTTGCGTGGGACTGGCGGCGCTCTGCCGGTTGGCTCTCAATTGCTCCGAATGGCGGAATCGGTTGAGCGGTTGGCCAGGGAGCAGGCGAACTCTCTGGTGAGTCAGGTTCTGAATTCCTTGGGAACTCCCGGCCAGCTGCTTCAATCGTGGCTCCGCGGTCGTGAGGGATCGCAGTCCCTGAATCCAATCAGGAACAACGTCCAGCAGGCTCTGAACATGCTGAGTCAATTCGCGCCTCAGCTGATGGAAGACGAAATAACACCGGAGCAGGCCGGCGGCCGAAGAGTTGAGGATTGGTTTGAAGGGGCTGCAGTCCCCGACTTGCCACCGATTCAGCCGCGGCAGCCACGCCAGCCGAATCCACCTCGGCAGAATCCTCCCTCTTCTCCCGGCCGAAATTCTGGCGGGCCTGGCGCTGGCCGAAATGTTCCGTTCAACGGGGCGAATCGCCTTCCTCCTGCAACTGACTATGCCCTCGGGCCTCACCCGAATGTCAGAATCTTGTCAGATGGTCGATGGGAAATTCGCGGTCCCGGGTATCACCGGATTTTGGTCCCGGACGATCCGGTTTTGACTGGCGTGATGGTTGCCGTTCAATCGAGCAACGTTCACTCAATCGGATTCAGGTTTAACTTAGATTATCCACTAAAATCTAAACTCATCATTCGTTACAAGCAAAAAGACCGTCGGGCGGGTCGATCTGGAACGGTCGGCGGGCCAACGTATGAATACGATGATGTTCATCCGGATTGGTTTGAGGATTTGCAGCAGGCGGGCTCAAAAGGGAAATGGGTCTGGGATCGGCTCAGGATCCGGGGAACGGTCGCCGGTCATCAGTATTCGTACACTCTGACTCGAGCGGCCCAGGGCTATTTGCCTCGTCGGGCGATCGTTAGCAGCGGAATTCAGCATTTTCGGCGTCGGCAGCGGACCGCAATTTATTCTGACGGGAGGACTGAAATTCTCACAAGTCCATTGGCGAACGCTGTTGTGGGGCGATATTCTCCAACTGCTCACCGGCCGAATGTTGGGAACATGGATCGCGGCCGGCTGGAGCGTGGAACTCCTCAGCGTGGCAGGTAATCGATAACCTGGCACGGGAATAGCCAAGATGGCTGGGGTCGATTAAATGGCTGGCAGCCTCCCGAATGGTCCGGATTCACACAATCCGAAAAAGACAAAACAGGGCGCTCCGAATCTCACTGGGCATCAATACCGATGCGCTGGTTGCCTGGAGATGTGCCCTCCGTTCATGCCCGACGGCTGCACGATGGTCCCGGTTTGCCAGTCTTGCTGGAAACAAATCGGCCTTTCCAATAGGCTCACAATCATAACGTTCACCCGCAATACCAAAGCGATTGAGGGACTGACGGCCATGATTCAGGAGTATCTGAATCATCGGGGGATTATGGTTGGAAGAATGCGGCCGGGAGAGGAGAACTGATTGTGCGACAATTTGTGCGAACTGTTGCGGCGGTTGTTGTTGGAATCCTGGTTGCGTTTTTTCTCATCAGAGTTTACCTGGCCTATAAAGTGAATGCGGTTGTCCAGGAAATGAAGTGGGAAGAGGAGCAGGAAGCAGCGGCCCAGCAGCAGGAAGCGGCCCAGATTCGGAATCTGGAGTTTTTCCCCGATCGGAAAAAATGATGGACTGGCAGATTTTCACGCAACGATCAACCGCGACAATCGCGAGGTCAGAACGGAAGAAGTTCACTGGCGTTGTTGAATGCCGCGTGTGTTATCGCAATGCGAAGTCCCGGCGGGCAACGATCCGCGTTGTTGTTTGTCCGGTCCTGAATCGGGAGCCTGTCACCGATCGCGCGAAACTCCTCCTCCCGGCCGAAATCATTCGCGATATGGAAAAGGATCTTCCGAAAGACGGCCTTCCGAATGAAGATGCAGAAATTTCTGTGACATATTCTTTTTTTCTTGGCAGTGTTGTTGACACCAGAACGGAATTCATTCAACATCTTTAACACTTGGATGTCACATGCATGGAACGTAAGGCAATTTGCGTTTCATGCATGTGCTCTGAAATTCAGATTCAGATTTGACAATGACGGTCAGCAAAAAGCCCCGTCGGAGCCTTAGCCGGTTTCGACGGGGCTTTTGTCGTTTACGGATTCAAGATTCTCGATGATTATCCCAAACGAAAACGAGACTCAGCCTCAATTCGCGATTCGCTTTCATGAAGCGATGGCGAAAGAAATGCCTGACACCTCGAAGCGAAACAAAGCTTGTTTTGCCGTTTGGGATGAACACCGTGGCGAAGATCCGACAATCAGCGAGTTAGTGGAATCTCGGTTTACTCCTGATCAATACCAGCGGCTGCATAACGTGGCGATGTTCCACGAACACACTGTGCCAGCTCAGAAGATTCAGGATAAAGAGATCCCGGCCCAGCATTACGGCCGCGACGAACTCGCCGAAATGGTCGACGGGATGAATGACCGAATTTTGGACCATGACGAATTCAGCCCGATCACCCGCGGGCATACCGGGCAGAAGCCGGGAGCCAAAGACGGTGAACGGCAAATGCCGGAAGTGCTCGGATTTGCAGGTCCGTATAAGCTTGGAATGATCGGCCGCAAGAATCCCCGATGGGCGATTTTTGGGACCGAATACCACATGAAGGATGCCGTTCCAGAACTTCGAAAGCGAGTCGGACGGTCTCCTGAAGTTTGGCGATACTCACGGATGCGAGATCGGTTTTTTTACCCGATCGCAACACTCGGTGAGGAAATGCCCCGACTGAATCTTCCTCCGGCTCACTATTCGCGACGATCCGCGGATGAATCGCCGGTTTTTGTTGAGTGTTATTCGGCTGTCTTTCCGGGCGGCAGTAACGCTTTTGTGCCATCGTTCAAAGCTTCACCCGATGGGCGAAAACCAATGGCGGATTCCTATTCAGCGAACCCTTCTCAAGCTCCAGTCAGCAGCGGACAAGGAACAAAACTTTCTGACCTGACCTTGGAAGAGTTTCTTGAAATCTTCATGGAAACTCAGCCCCAGCAATTCCTGTTGGGCCTGATGCGGCAAGCCGGAAACTCCGGAATGCCTAACCCCGCCGTTCCGAATGAGATCCCTCCTGATCCGAATGCTCCGGCTCCCGGGGCTCCCGGTCAGAATCCTGTGGCGGCTGGTGCGGCTCCTGTTCAGCCTGATCCGTCTGTTGATGGCGGCGACGGAAACCCCGCGCCTGTGTCCTCCTCCTCTCCGGCCGTTAATCCTGCTCAAAATCCTGCTTCAACTGCTCCGGCGGCTGGGGCTCCTCCGATTCCTCCGAAACCCGGGATGCCTCCAATGGTCCAGGACAAAGACAAAGACAACTATTCTCGTCAGCTCCGCGATGTGATGGACGCAAACGCCCAGCTTCGCAAACAGCTTTCTGATGCCCTTGCGAAGATTGCTGAGATCGACGGCGAGAAGACTCGGATTGAGCGATATTCACGCCTTGAGAAGCTTTCCGCGGATTACATCCTGAAGCCGGAAATTGAGCTTGAGCGTACCGCTGGCTACACCCCGGAACAGTTTGACGCTCACGTTCAGATTATCACTGACAACTATCAGCGAACGCTGACGAACATGCCGGACTATGCGGCCTTGTCTGATGGTGTCAACACTGCATCAACGGGGATTGGCAAGGCTGGTCCGTCAAAGTCTGAAAGCGTGATTGATCCGGTTGAGGATCTGCCAAAGATTGAAAAATACTGCATCGAACACGATGTGACGTATCAGGAAGGGAAAGAAATCTACCTTCGCAACAACAAGTCATTTCCTGCCCGCGCCTGATCATTCAGGTAATTTGAAAAGTGAAATCGTCGGCTGATTGAAGCCGTTTTTTGATAGTGTTTCTCGCCGATCTGGAGTCTGAAAGATGAAAAATTTTAACTGTGGTGGTGACATCAATCCTGCTCGCTTCGTAAAGCGCAGTGCTGCGGCTGACTTTACTGTTCTGCAGGCTGATGCGGATTCAATGCCTTGTGGTATCTCTCAGCGATGGGCTGAAGTGGCTCCGCTTCCGGGGGCTTCCACTCTTGCCGGAACGACTGGCGGACTGATTCAGGTTCATCAGCCGGGAATGTCCGGCGATCCTCATGATTCAACGGTCTTCCTTGAGCTTGGCGGAAACGTCACTCGTGGGGCTTTGTTGATGCCAAATGCTTCCGGTCAGGGCATCACGGCGACTTCTGGAAAGTATGCCGGGGCAATTGCTGACGAATCCGGCTCAACTGGCGAACTGATCCGTGTTACTCCGGTTCTCGTCGTTTCTGCGTAATCTGAACCCTGAAAACTGAATCGTTTATGTCACATGCAACTGGCTGGCATGTGACATAAAGCCACAAAACACACTCTGAATCTTCGAATTTTTCTAAGGATCTCCAGCCATGACTATGGTCGCCCCAGGTGGAAATAACACCTTCGTTCCAACGTTCGAGCAAAAGCGATCTCTGATTATCGACTTTGCCCGAAAGCCCTCCAGCTTTCCGGTGAATCGATACACTCAAGTTGTTCCGAATGCTCCGACTGTTGGCCTTTATCTCAATCTGGACATTGCGGCGGCCGGTCGCATTTCCGCAACTGGTCTTGAAGTGGACTGGCCGGATGGAGCTCCGCGTCCTTCCGGAGTTGACGGCACGGCGGAACATGAGTTCCTGAGCTACGTTACTCGCCGAAAGAACTTTGGGTTCACCCTCGGCCAGCTGGGCGTTGAAAATGCTTCATGGGATAACGTTGAACGTCATGCTCGCATTCAGCAGCAAAAGGCGATGACTCATCGTGCCACGCGAGCTATCGCAGTGGCTACGACTTCCGGCAACTATGCGGCATCGAATCGAATTGATGTTACTTCGATCTCAGGCGATTCCAGCCGATGGGGTGCGTCAACGGTTGCTCGAAGCACGATCCGCAAGTCAATCAATGCAGCGGTCAAGCAGATTCACAAGGCCACTCTTGGCGCTGTGAAGAAGAAAGACTTGCAGCTTGTTATTGGTCCTGATTGTGCTCAGCAGATTTCTGAGTGCCAGGAAGTCGTTGACTTCATCGCAAAGAGCCCGTTCGCCTTGGCGAGCTTGAAGGGTGAAGCGATGAACGACAATCCAAACGTGGATTACGACCTGCCGAAGTATCTGTTCGGCGTCGAACTGGTGATTGAAGACACCGTTCGCGTCACCAGCAAGCCTGGGGCGACTCTGGCGAGCTCATACGTTTTGGCTGGTGATACGCCTTTCATCACTGCTCGTCCGGGCGGAATCGAAGGCAAATACGGGGCTCCATCGTTCAGCACAATCACTTGCTTCGCTCATGAAGAAATGAACATCGAAGCGAAGACCGACACATGGAACAAGTTGGTTGACGGTGCTGTCAGCGAAAACTGGGTTTACGTCATGACGGCCCCAGCGACCGGAATCCTGTTCAGCAACGCGATCTGATTTTTGTTGGCTCTGCTTCTGCCTTGTGGCTGGCTGGCCTTTCTTTCTTCTCTGAAGTGTTTTTGAAAGTGAATTGACAATGGCAAAGAAAGCCGCAACGAATCCCGCTCCGGAACCTGTTGTTTCCGAAGTCCCTGAAACTGAGGCAACTACATCTACGGCGATCGACCAGCCAGCCGTCACCGATGATGCAAGTGCCTCTTCTCCTTCTTCCGATGCTCCTGAGCCTTCTGAGCCTGTCAGTGATCTTCCCTCGAAGGAAGTGGCCAGCGAGGAGGGGTCTCTTGTCGATCCCTCCTCTCCGGCCGAACCTGCGATTTCTGAGCCTGTTGCGATTCAGGGCGGCGGGGGAAGCTTTGAATCTCCATTTGCTGAGGCAAAGCCAGCTCTCACGATGGTTGAGCGTATCGGACTGCTTGAAAAGCGTGTGGCAGCATTGGAAGAGAAATAATTCTTCCCGGATGAAACCGGTTGCCCGTCCTTTATGGGCGGGCTTTTTTTGTATCTGGAAAATTGAAAACCAATGGCAGCTACGCTGATAACTGGTTCTGATCTTACTGCTCGGAAGGATGTCCGCACCATTGCGGATTTGATTTCTGACAGCGGTTCGCCGGTTGCAGATACTGCCGTCCCGAATCACCCAAAAGTGATCGTCGCCCTGGAAGATGCCGAAGGCGAGGTTGTTGGAAACCTGCAGGCGTTTGGACGGTACACGATTGAATCACTGGCGGCTTTAACGGGATCTGCTCAAGCGTTTCTGAAGCGAGTAATTTCCGAAATCGCGATGATCAACCTGATTGTTCGCCGGCCTGATCTTAGTTCAGAAGACCTCGAGCGACACGAAAAAATTCGCAGTCAATGGCTGGAACGGCTGCAGCAGGGAAACATGATCCTTGCGGATGAAAACACTGATGATTCCGCGTCTCGGCCGTCGGTTGATGGCGCTTCGCTCGGTGAAACAGCGAGCTTGAACATGGTTCGCGACCGTTCCCGGTACTTTCCGACTCGAGTTTATCCTAATGGGAGAAATTACTAATGGCCAGTTCTGTTAAAGTGAATGTTCCGGGTGCAGTCAATGTGAAGATTTCCGGAATCAACGGTGTTTCAGGGCTCCAAAGCCTCGGATATACGGTTGACGGGGCGGAAATCATCTTTCGCGAATTTGCCATTGATGTGAAGTCTGACCGATATGGTGGCGAGCAAGGCCCGAATATCGAGAAGCAATATCTTGGCATGGAAGCTGACATTCGACTCGTGATGACCGAGTTTAATGCAGAGTATCTGCATCATTTGCAAAGTCGAATGCCAGGGGTGGCGGCGATCGTGGCGGCTCCTGGTAAGATTGCGACTCCCGGAACGCTGGCCTTTGCTGGCGGCGGTTTGATTCGCTGCCTGCTGCAAGGTGTTCTGGATGCAGCTGCGATTGCGGCAACTACTCCTGCAATCGAGCTCATGACTCCGCTGAACTTTCCGTTCTGTGCGGTTTCTGATGTTGTGTCTTACAACGTCGGAACTCGTCATGCTCGGGCAAACCTGACGCTCAAAGCCTATCAAGGGCTGGTGAGTTCAGATGTTGTTCTTTACAATCGAGTCACTTCCTGATTTGTTTTCCATGTCGCATACAAGGCACATGGATGTTCTGACACGATAACTGGCTGGCTGAACAATGTTAAACTTCATTAAGAACCTGTTCTTTTCCCGCGTATTGAATCGACATCGGCTGCTATTCCGTTTCTGGAATGGTAGCCGGTTCATTTCTGCGGATCCGTTCATTCTGCTTCGAAGGCTGATGAATACGGATAAGTTCGACGCGGAAGTAGATCTGAAAAAACTGGAGATTCCGGACGCAAAGATTGTCACCGAGAAGATCGGGTTCATTGCTGAGGGTGTCAGAGAGATTTTCGAACTGTCGCCTTATGAGAAGGGCGGATTGACCGAGTTGGAATGCGTTCAACTGCTCATGGAATTCAGTTCATTCCTTGAACGTATAAAAAAAAATGGCGCATCGAAGCTGATTTTGTTGCCGCCTACGGGGACACCGGAAGCAACAGCGAATTCCTCAGCAGTGAAGAACGATACGAAAGAAAATTCGGCCTCTACCTTAACTCCCGCCGGATAGCGTTCTTGCAAGCAATGCCGGTTTCAATCGGGGTTAGCGCTGCAATCGGTGGCATGACAGAAGAGTTTTTACAAGCGATCTGCGAAAACGAATTGCAGATTCAGGCGATGATGGTTCAAATCGAAGCGGAGAAAGCGAAGAAAAATGGATAGTCTTGATGACATCCTGAACCGCGTTCTCCAAAATTCCGCTGAGAAAGTGGCCCAGCGAATCGAACCGGCAATGAACCGCCGACCGCTGAAAGATCCCCAAACGAATGCCGTCGGGTTCTTCCAGGACATTTCAACGGCGGTGCGTAATATCCGTTCCCCGGAAGTGGCTGGAGCTCTGCAGTCTCAGGCATTGCAAGGAGTGGAGCCAGCAAGGTATGCAAGCCCCGAAGAACGAGAGGACTTTCTGAACGGCGGCTACGGCTTCCCCTCTCCGGCCGACCAGCGAAGAACGACAATTTCCGATGATGCGTCTGTAATTGGTCAGATCGCAAATGCCACGACTCAGATTGTGCGGCAAATCGCAACGGCCGGGAAGGCAATAGGCGATTTCTCCGGAACTGCCGGGAAGCTTGACAGTGCTGTTTCCGGGATGGCTCAGACTGTTGTTGATGCTGACAAAGACGTGAAAGCTTCAAAGCCTGCTGAGGGCTTTATGGGCTGGCTTCGATCTTTTGGGCGAGGTGCTGGAGGTGGCGATTCTGCATCTGGAGCAAGCTCAGTAAAGCCGGATGAAAGCAAGTCGGAATCTTGGCTGGAATCGTCTTCAATTGCTGATTCGATCCGAGGTTTTTTCGGGAAGTTCAGCACGAATTCGGCTCAGCCTGCTGGGGTCGGTGCTGCTCGTCAGATCCATCATGGAATCACCGGCATACCTGACGGCCAAAGTGTTCCACTATCCCAGAACACTGAAAGCAATGACGGCCTTTTCAGTCGAATCTCTCAATCGTTTGATATGGCTCTGGCGAAGTCTTCAGCCATGTTTCGCATGATGGGAAGGCAAAAGCCTGCGACTGTGATTCAGGCAGCTGGCGGTGACAGTGAATCGGTCGACACTGAAAATGATCAGGAATCCGGCAAGGTTCAAAAATGGCTGGATTCATCCTCAATCGCTGATGCTGTTCGTGGTTTTGGAAGAAAAACCATTGGCCGAATGGGCCGGAAAATTCTGAGTTCACGCACTTTGCGGCGACGTTTAATCAACGGCCGGCGAATGATGCGTGGTGGTGGCGGGGTAGCGGGCGGCGGTGGTTCCGCTGGCGGTGGAGGTGGAGCCCCAATCTGGCCTCGTGGAACTGGCACTTGGGCCGGCGGTGCAAGTGGTGGAGGAGCAGGCGGATCCGGGGCAGCGGCGGCTGGTCGTGGTGGCGCGGCTGCATTTGGTGGCGCTGGAGCAGCGGGGGCCGGTGGAGCGGGTGGCGGTGGTGGAGCTGCAGCAGGCGGGGCTACATCAGGTGCGGCCGGTGGTGGGATGTTGCTGCCTGGCGTTATCCTCGGTTTTGTTGGTCTGGTTGCAGTAACTGCTACTGTTATTTCGGCTTTGCATAAACTTGGAATGCAGGGCTACGAAACGGCTCTGAGAGTTGCCCAGTTCGACGGTCAGTTGGCGGGTGCAAAAGCTCAGCTGGACGTATCCAGAATGCTGCGAGATGTCCAGACTGCTCGGTCATTGTCCGAATCCGGGGCTGGGTTCATGAAAGCTCTGGATAAGCTTGAGGCCGCAATGCGTCCGATCACTGACGGCGCTTTGGATTTTGGTTTGAGGGCACTGACTGAAATCGTTTTGCTTCTTACTGATGCACTTCATTTGCTGACAAAAGCTGTTGTGATGCATTTGAAGATTACCGATTTCATGCTGTTCGGCGCCATCCCAAATCAATTGATTCAAAGAATTGAAGATGCCGTCAACCAGCCGGCACTTCCCCCGAATGTTGGCCAGCGCGGTTTCTTTGATGGTCAAATGCAGGATCGACCGTTCAGGCAGCCTCGGCCGCCGTTGCCGCCGATGGGTGGAGGGAATGGCAACTAATGGCTGAACTAACGCAAACAGACGGATTCACTGAGGTTGAATATGGCATCAGCGCCGCTGCGGTGAAGATCACCAATTGCACGACGCTGAAGTTCCAGCAAGAGAACGTCATGGATGCGTCTGGAATCGATGTCCAGTACGTTCGGTACACGGTCCGCGTTCAGGGCTATATGCTTGCCCAAGAGGAAGCGGCAACGCAAATCACGCCGAATAATGCCGGTGGTGAATATGTTCAGACGGCCGCAAACCAGCATATCGGATTGCGAAAAACCCTGACAACTCCGCGGCTCCCCTTCAAAATGACAATGGGGAAAGACGGCCCGAATCCAACAGTGATTCTGCAGGCAAATCCTGTTGAATCTTCTGGTGATAACATCGACGAGACTTTTGACGTTCAGGGTGGCCCAAAGCCAAAAGACTTGGCGATCACTCATGTTGTCGGGAATACCTCGCTAAAAGTCGAATGGGAAATCGTTGTTTGCCTCTCTCCAAATTGCGATGAGGATCCGGGATACGGCGGTGATGTTCAGCGAAACCGGGGCATTCTGTCTAACAAGTGGACGTGCGCCGATGACATCGACGAAAACTTTTACCTGAAATCTCGAGTGTTTGTTGGTGAACTGAAACTTTCGAATCCGATCGTCAATCCTCACGATTATCGCCAACTGGTTGTTCCGCCAATCTCGCCAGGGATGCGGGTTAAGTCCATGCAGTTCAAATGCTCTGAGGACTGTTTGACGCTGCAATACACAATCACTCATGAGGAAGTGACTGTAACGGCCCCTTATCCGGCGACTTCAATCCGGATCTCTCACAAGGTTCACATTGCTGAAAACGAACTGGAAGTTGCGGAAACGCTTTCGATTTCACTGAAGGGCGATCGGCACGTAGACAAGCAGGCTCTGATTGATCTCGCCTGCATCATTGCCGATGGAAAGATCAGAATCAGACGATTGATCCCCGTTCAGGGGATTGGCGTTAATACCAGACTGCGGCACATTGAGATTGTGGACGAAAGCGGAACGAATCAGGACAACCAGATTCACGCGGTGTTTCACATGACGCACATAACGCCGAAAAATGTTCGAGTTCCGGGGGCGGGCAATGAAACTCTTTTCACTGCGATTCGTCGTGGGATCGGGCAGCACATTGATAACGTGATGATTCCGGATTACGACAATACTTTAACGCGAGGGAATCGCGACGGCGAAACTCCGGAATTCAAGGGGCCAATCAGTGTTGTCGGGGCATTTGCGGCACACTTACAAAACAAATGCCAGCTTGACCATTCAATCAACTCGGCAACTGAGGGTTCTGACACTGTTGATACGGCTTTGATTGCCAGCATGGCTCCAGAAATGGAGCTCCCTTCTGTCACTTTGGACATTTACCCGGATTTGGATGATCTCCCGGATGACACGTTCAATTCGTCGCATTCTGAGGGAAGCTACCAAACCTATCAAATCGATTCGCAGTATTCTGAATCGCCGTTGATCTTTCAGGCTCCCTTGTCGGCGTCGACGTTTTACGGCACGTCCACCCCCTCTACGGCCGCATACGCTGCAGAAGACGGGGATTCATCGGTATTTATTCGTCTTGGGCCTTCTCAGTGGAAACGGACGGTGAGGATTCTGGCCCAGCGCCATGCTTTGCCGCCAAGATTGCCCGAACCGCTGGCATCGTTCCGTGATGAAGACAACGTGCTGAACGTCCTCCTCGGTCGTGAGATTTCATTCTCTGAGCCCCAGCGATCGGCCAACAGTGACAATCTGCGGGATTATATCGTGCGCGCTGAGTACGTTTATGGGATGTCGCGGGCTCCTGCGAAAGTCCGCACTGGGATCCCGGACAGCGACGCGCCAGAAGAGTCAGAAACAAGCATGTATTCATTTACCCTTGCAACAATCTTTTCTTCTGACCATGCAGTTGGTTAAATTTCGCCTTGCATGTAACATGTATGGGCCATTATCGTGAAATACAGTTTACTTCATTTGAATCTGAGGAATTCGCTCGATGAACGCAAAAACTCCAACTGATGCCATGAGCCTCGCCCCTTCTTCATCAGACAAAACAGCGATCATTGCGGCGGCTGATGCATTGCTGGCGGCTATTGATGAGGCCGTAAGCGGCAATACCCAGCAATGGACTTTGGCGATTTCCGGAACTCCGACCGGCGGCACGTACACGATCACGCTGACTGACTCGGTGAATGGAGCTCGAACAACTTCAGCCTTGGCGTTCAATGCCAGCGCTGCAACGGTTCAGGCGGCCTTGCGATTGCTGTCTGGCGCAGGGCTAAACACAACTGTTGTTACTGCAACTGGTTCAACGCCTAACTTCACTCACACAATCCAGTTCCGAGGGACGAAGGCCAGTATCACGGTAACAACAACGCTGTCTCTGACTGGTGGAACTCCGGCCCGAACGCTGACGGAAACCTCGGCGTTTGCTCGCAAGACTTTGCATCCAACTGGCGGTGACATCTTCCAGGAACATGTTGTTGATTTGCTGGAAGTGCTCGCGACGAACATGGACACATGATTCTTAGTCCGGATGGATTGAGAAAACTGAAGACTGATTGATCTGGCTGGCTCTCACGATTTTCAGGTGATTCGAAATGCCCGGGGCAAATTCCACAACAAAAGCTGAGGTTTTGCTTCGGGCGTCTAAGCT
>JACCDR010472517.1_pt1 | contig 20563 bp, 22 predicted proteins | sample 7446431 | NCBI WGS metagenome assembly JACCDR01 (sample SAMN15323443, study PRJNA562643) | freshwater metagenome | isolation source: river surface water | place: USA:Blue River Watershed | collected 2017-08-17 | reverse complement strand
TAAAAGAGGCGACAATTGGCTCAATGAGAATCTTGCAATAATTGATATAACATATTTTTCAAATGTTCGTTTATGGCATCCTATTTTGAGCGAATTGTGTGTGGTTCAGCAATGGCGTAATTTCTTTTTTGACAATGAAATTAAACAACCTTTCAAACAAGCTTATCGAGAGGTATATAAATTGACTGATGCAGAAATAAGTACATATACGTATTCTAATAGGTTTGCGGCTCATATTTTATACCAATATCAATTTTTAGCTTTGTGTAAGCAGCGAAAGTGGAACTATTCTTTACAAGGATTGTGGGACTCGCACAACACTCCTCAGAAAGAAATCCCAGCGTTTAATATGCGTGTAGAATTTTGGGTAGAACCCGTTGACGACTCTGCTAATGACATGGGCGTTTTAAACTATATCGCCTCCGACCAAGTGCGGTATTACCAAAATAGAGAACGCATCAGTGTAGAAACTGTACCCGTAATGGTTTTTACAGAAACCATGAGAGATATAGATATGTTTGTGGGTGTATGCAGTATAGGGAATAATCCTGAATGGCAAGATGGAGGAGCAGGAGGACGATATTGGGCAAATTATTCTTTTGGAGAGCTAAGTACCAATGCACAAACTCGTAAACAGGTGCTTCAAAAAATAATCCCAAAATTAAAAATCGCATCAGTCTGTAGTTTTTCTGACAAATTCTTAGAAATCAAAGGGAAAATTAGAAACTATAAGATACATTTGGGAAGTGGAAATATTCTGATGACACCCAATGACCAATATCTCTGTATTGTGCCTGACGGAAGAAATGCAACAAGCAAAATATTTTTACCTTTCGACGATGACCGCACGCTTTCGATTATTTTGAGTAAAGCTTTTTTATTGGCAAATGACGACAAAATAACCGATAGTACTATTGTTAGACAAATTTCACCTTAACACATGGCAACTTTTTTGGTTACAGACGAAACCATTAACGGTATTACTTTACATACCATTCCTATTTTTTTTGAATCAACCACAGTCACTCTGAGGGCTATCATTACAGCTAGAGTCGAAAAGGAAGTAGAGCGATATAATTCAAAATTAGATAAAACCTATTTGGGGCTAGTTACACCTACTTCTTTTGAAAAAACATTGAATGAGCCTACAACCTTTCATTCCCAAAGATTAGTGGATGCAGAAAAACAAATCTATATAGCGATGGATGGTTTTATCAAAAATCAATTTGTAGTGCTTATCAATGATAGACAAATAGAGGATTTGGAGGAAGAATTTAACGTAAGCGCAATAGATAAAATCAGTTTTATCAAAATCATGCCACTTGTTGGAGGCTAAGAATCTAGCCACTAAACTGTCGGATTTACTTAGATAACTTTTTGTTTTTCAGGGATATGTACAATATTGTAAAGCATAAAAAAGAGCTTTTGTCGAAAGGCTTTTCTGTGATAGATGCTATTTATTCGACTGACGAAATCAATCAATTACTACATATTATCAGCGAAGTCGATACCTCTCATGACACTTTTAGAAAGTCGGCTGATTTATTTGCTATTAGGCAGTTTTTAAAAGAATTGCCACAGACGATAGAACTGATTTTCAATGACAAATTGAAAGCTATTATCAAACAATTATTGGGTGATGATTTCTTTGTGGTGAAGAGTATTTATTTTGATAAACCAGCAAGGTCTAATTGGTATGTTCCTTATCATCAAGATTTGACAATCTCAGTTGATAAAAAGCTTGAGCTTGACCGTTTTAGTTCTTGGACGACCAAGCAAAATCAATTTGCCGTTCAGCCTCCCATCGAAATTTTAGAAAATATTACAACCATTAGAATCCATCTTGACGATACCGACGAGCATAATGGTGCTTTGCGAGTTGTGCCCTCGTCACATTTGAAACAAATTTATAGACCTGAAACAATCAATTGGGAAAAAGAAACAGAAGAAACGTGTTTGGTAAAACAAGGTGGACTTATGTTGATGAAACCATTACTTTTACACAGTTCTCATAGGACAATCAATAATAAAAAAAGACGAGTATTGCATCTTGAGCTATCAAATATAGAGTTGCCCAGTGAGTTAGCATGGGCTGAACGGTTAAAGTTGAAGTAAAGTATTAATAGATGACATAACAGCAATGGCACTACCAACAATCCTAAATAAGCATACAGTCTATATCAAAAGTAATCAACCCAACAATGGCATCAGACTTATACAACTGATGCTCGTTTATGTTGTTTCGCTGAATAGTGCCTTGGGACAAACCCAAGATACAAAACTGCACATTTCGCATCTTACAGGCGACTTTTTTATTTACACTACTTACAACACTTATGAAGGCAATAAAATACCTGCCAACGGTATGTATTTGTTGACGCATGAAGGTGTTGTGCTGTTCGATACGCCTTGGGATACAACGCAATTTCAACCCTTGCTCGATAGCATACAACTGAAACACCATAAAAAAGTAAGTGTTTGTATAGCAACGCATTGGCACAGCGATAGAACCGAAGGGCTGGAGTATTACAAAAAGCAAGGCATTAAAACCTATACCACGACGCTTACAGACGAATGGAGTAAAAAAAATGGTAAAAAAAGGGCCGAATTTTGCATGACCAAAGACACGCTTTTTACAGTAGGTCAGCATTCTTTTACCACATATTATCCCGGACCAGGCCACACTGCCGACAATATTGTATTGTGGTTTGAGCAAGAGAAAATTCTTTACGGAGGCTGTTTAATCAAAGGTACAGATGCCAGCGATTTGGGCTATTTAGGAGATGCCAATGTGTTGGAATATGAAAATACCCTAAGAAATGTCCAGAAAAAGTACCCTAATCCCAAATTTATCATCATTTCGCATAGCGACTGGAATAACAACCATTCATTAAAACATTCTATTAGATTGGCAAAGAAACTAAAAAAGAAAAATACTACTACAGACCAACACTGAACAAGGTAAAATATTACCTAAATATGAAGAAAAACGTATGCTACAAGAAACCTTTATAAGACTTTTGCAAAACTATACTGCCAAAGAAAATACGATAAACGAGCTTTGGAATGAGATAGTCCAAAACTATACAAGCCCTACAAGGCATTATCACACTTTACAACACCTAGAAAACCTCTTGCTTCAATTGACCGACATCAAAGATTTGATACAAAATTGGCACACAATTTTGTTTACGCTTTATTATCACGACATCATATATAAGGCAAGTGCCTCCGACAACGAAGAAAAAAGTGCTGCCTTGGCTACCAAAAGAATGCAACAATTGGGCGTTAACGATGAGGCTATACTATGCTGTCAAAAGCAAATTTTAGCAACTAAAACACACCTAAAGGCAACCGATAGCGATACCAACTATTTTACAGATGCCGACCTTTCTATATTGGGACAAAACTGGGAGATATACGCACAGTATTACAAAAATGTCAGAAAAGAATATGCCATTTACCCTGATATAGTTTATAACATAGGAAGAAGAAAGGTATTATCTCATTTTTTGTCGATGGAAAGAATTTTTAAAACAGACTTCTTTTTCCATCATTTTGAAGCACAAGCCAAGCTGAATTTACAACGAGAAATAGCTTTATTATGATGTATTTTGCTGAAAATAAGGAATTTAATGAGATAGTTCTTAGTGAAGCTTCTTTAAGCTTGCTATTACTTTGGATGTTACAAATTTTAAAAATAGACAAATGGCCAAACTTTATGTTACGACCCGAACCCAAACCATCCAGCCGACCTTTATAGCAAACGTAAAAGATAAGCTTTTGTGGCTTGGCGGATTTATCATTGGAATTGTCATTCTACCCGTTGGTGTGGTTGTATTACTCCTGTTAGTCTTGTTTATGAGCCTCAAACAAGAATTCGATCAATACATTTTGGGTAAAGTGAATGAGGATGAAACATCGGTAGCCGTTTGGGTGACATTATTTCAATCGGAAACCATAACGATTGAAAGTATGGAAATCTATGCTGAAGAAGAATTTGATAACATCAATTGGGCAGACTTCATCTTGATGAAACTAAGGGCAAATCCGATGATTACACAGCTAGAAGACCTGTATTTTCTTGAAGAATATATTGTTTTTGCGAACCACCTAATTTTACTTCAAGTGGAAAAAGATGACGAACCTACGCCAATCAAAGTTGTGCAGCTAGATTTAATCACCTTTGAACTGACCCTACTCGAAGCCTTCGACGAACATTGGGATAGGATAAATTTTAACCTTCTCGACCAAGAAAACCTGATAATTTTGTTTGAACAAGGACTCAACAAAATCGAAATGCAATTGCAGACCAAACCTTAAATACGAAGCTTGGTGGCAGATGATAAGAGTAATATTTCAACTATTTCTAATAAACACAATACAATGAGGTTTTCCCTGTTTTTGACCATACCCTTATGGGTACTTGTGGGCTGTTCTAATGCCGAAACTTCCTCAAATAAAACCGTAGCAGACACCTTATCTAAGCCTGTAACCAAACAAGAACTCGACTCCACACGCCAAGTGTTGAACGAAAAAGTAGCTTATGTGGGTTGGGCTAATATGTTTGATGAGTCTGAGCAATCTGCCCAAAATGAAATATACCTGGAATTGTATTTCAAAAATGATGCTTCCAGCAAACTGCCTTATGAAAAAATTGTGGCTCTCACCGATTCGGTAGTGCATAAAGATGAAGAACTGTTTAGAAAAAGATTACCACTTGAGTTGGCAATTAAATACTTCGACCTCAGAGGATTGGCTCAACTCAAGGTATATGACTCGGCGAATAAATTTATTTGTCGAGCCAATTTTGTGCGTGTCGAATATGTAGAAGATGTCATTTCCTCGTTTTTTGTGGCGGTATATCGAACTGAAAAACTTATCAAATCTGGCTCGCATTATGTGACTGGTCATCTTTCCGAAGAGCTTGCCCCTGTAAATTATACGACCAATCAAGATACCATTTCGACGAAAAATATACTAGCAAAGTTGAAAGCTCCGATTCCTTACGAAGCTTTACAAAACAGTGGTGAGCATCTCAAACTCAACAATTCAGATTCAACCTTATCAATTGTCAATAGCGACGAGCATATCTATGTGGTTTTGCGTAATAAAGAAGCTCTCACTGTATTGTACAAAAGTGAAGAATCCGAAAACTTTACCTGTATGTTATTTATCCCCGTATTACGAAAAAAACTTCCGCTGATACTGATGCAAAATGCAGCCCCAGAAACCGATTCTTTCTGGGAAACTTTGCTCTATTTTGATGGAAAGAAATATCGAAAAGCGACTTTCAATCGGAACTTTTAGGAAGCGAATCGGAGGTTGGTAAAAGAAAAGTAAATTTTAAACCATCATTGTTAATGATAGTCTAAGGGATAGTTTTCTTAATAAACCCTTTAAAAACCTTATTTTATGCGAATTGTTGTTTACTGTTGCCTTGGTTTGTTGGTCATCTTGGGCTGTACCAAAGCCGATGCCATACAACCAGATGCCGCCATGTATTTTCCGTCTGGCAACGCATGGGAAAGCAAACCAATGGCTAGTCTCAATTGGAATACCAATGCCGTGCAGCCTTTGAAAGATTTTCTTTCACAAACTAATACCAAATCATTTATGATATTGGTCGATGGACGCATCGTAATGGAAGAATATTTTGATGGGCATACGGCTACTACAGCATGGGAATGGAACAGTGCCGGCAAAACTTTGGTTGCAGCCACTACGGGTATTGCCCAACAAGAAGGCTTGTTGAATATCAATAACAAAGCTGCTGATTATCTGGGCGTACAATGGACAAATATGTCGCTTGCCCAAGAAAATTTGATTACCGTAAGAAATCTGCTTACCATGACTTCGGGCATAGACGATACCAAACAGTTGGTCGTCAAATCGAACCTTACCTATGTTGCCGATGCTGGTACAAGATGGGCCTATGGGAATGTTTTTCAAAAGTTGACAGAGGTAGTAGCCAGTGGCAGTAAAAAAGATTTTGAAACTTATTTCAACGAAAAACTGAAAAATAAAATAGGCATGGATGGCTATTGGAATTTCGGACTGATTTTTACTATTTACCACAGCACTACAAGAAGCATGGCGAAGTTTGGTTTATTGGCACTCAACAAAGGCAAGTGGAACAACGAGCAGGTGCTCAACGAAGCTTTTTTTACAGAAAGTATCAATTCGTCGCAAAGCATTAATCCTTCTTATGGATATTTGTGGTGGTTGAATGGCAAAAGTAAATTTATGATTCCGGGCGAGCAAACGGTTTTTCAAGGCTCTTTAGTTCCGAGTGCTCCGTCCGATATGTATGCCGCTATGGGGGCAAACGACCAGCGTATTTATGTGATTCCGAGTAAAAAGATGGTAGTGGTAAGAATGGGCAATGCCTCCAACCCTGCCAATCCGAATTTTGCTGTGTCGGGTTTCGATAACCAATTATGGACGAAAATCAATGCAGTGATTAATCCCTAAATCAGTTTACAACCTCCTTTGAATCAATAAACTAGGGTAGGAGCAAAGGAGGTTGATTATGAAAAATTAGTCTATCGAAGCATTTGAAATGTCTTCGTCGGTATGAAAATCATACTTAAAAATAGGGTCGATTTCTGTATCGGCTTCAATATTAAGGATTTCTTTGATAAGTCCTGTATGTAAATCAAACACCCAGCCATGCAAGTGTGGCATGTGTCTGTTTTTCCAAGCACGCTGAATAATCGTGGTTTTGGCAAGGTTTTTTACTTGTTCTTCTACATTCAATTCTACCAATCGATTAAACCGCAAATGTTCATCCGAAATATGCTTTAGCTCATAATTATGCTTGTCATATACTTCTTTGATATTACGTAACCACTTGTTAATCAGTCCGTAGTCGTCATGCCCCATGGCAGCTTTTACGCCTCCACAATTGTAATGCCCGCACACAATCACGTGCTTTACTTTGAGTACTTCTACAGCGTATTGCAGCACCGATAGCAAATTGATGTCGGTATGTACTACCAAATTGGCCACATTCCGATGCACAAAAACCTCCCCAGGTTGTGTATTGGTCACTTCTTCGGCAGGAACACGGCTGTCGGCACAGCCAATCCACAAAAATTCTGGTTTTTGGTCTTTTGAAAGTATATCAAAGTAGTGTTCATCTTCTTGTAATCTGTTGGCAGCCCATGCTTTGTTTGCCAACAAAAGTTTTTTGTAGTCTTTCATAAATTGTATTTTGTTGAAGTTTGGACTTTACGTATGTAATTTAAGTCAGACCATAGCCTTACGAACAGTAAATAGCTCATAAAGTCAAGCAATAGTGCAAAATTATAAGTTTCTGAAAGTGAGGAGTATAACTTATGATTTTGCATTATTGCTTATGGCTATAGACTAAAAGTGTGCGTAATGTTTTTAATGCGACACGGAAGTATGCTTAGGCACATACTCGTTTATATCACCTTGTATTCTTCGTTTTATTTTCTTAAACTCTACATTAATATTACGATTAGGTGCTGTTTTTTTAAAATGAAATAGTATCGTATATATGTCATGGTCAATGAAATAAGCTCTCGAACCATCAATAAATACTTCGTCTCCTTCTTTTAAATCTTGAAGCAGTTGTTTGATACGAGGCTTATGTAAAAAAGATACATCTTTATTGAATTTGATTAGTACATGATTACCTTCACGAGCAACCGACACAACCGACCTAAAGTTGGTAAACACAACAAACAATAAACCCACAAACGAGCCAATAAAAATGCCAAACAAGAGGTCTTTAAAAACAATCACTAAAATGGTTGTAATAAATGGAACATACTGGTCGAATCCTTCTTTGAAAACTTTTTTAAACAGACTCGGATGTGCAAGTTTATAGCCAACGGTTAGCAAAATAGCCGCTAGTGCCGCCAAAGGAATTTTATTAAGAATATGAGGAATAAGTAATACCGACCCCAACAAAAGCACCCCATGCACCAACGAAGCCATACGGGTACGGCCTCCTGCATATACGTTTGCAGAAGTTCTTACGACAACCGAAGTAATCGGTAAGCCTCCAATAAAGCCTGCTATCATATTACCTAAGCCTTGTGCCAACAGTTCTCTATCTGCGTTTGAATGACGCTTGTGTGGGTCTATAGAGTCGGCAGCTTCAAGATTAAGAAGGGTTTCTAGGCTTGCTACAACCGCAAGTGTGATAGCCGTGATATAAACTTTTGCTTGTTTCAAATAACTAAAATCAGGAAATGATAAATTATGCCATAAGCCTTGTATGCCATCGGTTTGTGGTACACTCACCATGTGCAAAGGAGAATTGCCCAAATAATAGTGTGGCAAATATAGCCTGTACAACTCGTTGATGCCTATGCCCAAGCCAACAGCTACTAAAGCCGAAGGAATACTATTTAGTTGTGTAAATCCTTTTTTGATAGCTTTGTCCCAAAATATGAGGAGTAATAAACAAGCGATAGAAATAAGGACAGCACCATAGTTGAAATCTACAAATGAGCGGATTAACTCTGTAATGGTGTTCTGATGGTCGGCTACTTGCTCAAACTCAAATTCTCCTTCATAGTCTTGGTCATCGCCCAAAGCGTGCGGAATTTGTTTGAGTATAATCACAATACCAATAGCTACGAGCATCCCTTTGATAACACTATCAGGAAAGTAAGCCGTAAATTTACCTGATTTCAGAAGACCTAATAGAATTTGTAGGATTCCTGCCAACACAACAGCCACCAAGAAGCCTTGAAACGAGCCTAATTCATGAATAGCAGAGGCTACAATGACGGTTAAGCCTGCTGCTGGACCACTTACCGAAATTTCAGAACCAGAAAAAAGTGCTACTACTGTGCCTGCTACAATGCCTGCTAAAATGCCCGAAAAAAGAGGTGCACCCGAAGCCAATGCAATGCCCAAACATAAAGGAAGAGCAACTAAATAAACAGAAAGACCAGCCTTCCAATCACTTTTTAGGAGGGCTTTTTGGTAATAATTAAAGGTATTCGACATAGTTTGATGTTGGTTTATTATCACATATTCTACTTTGTTTCTAAGTAGAACGATAAATTTACATCAAACGCCGTAGTATTGCTAATAGATTAGTACAAATTAAAAGGTTTTTTTGATAAGAAGATATACATGATTAGGGCTGTTGTGCTATGATGAAATTAACTGCTAGGCGGAACTACCTGCGAAATAATCACTTGGTTGCCCGACGATGATTTACGCCATTGTTTGCTTCTACGGATTAGTTTGCGCTTGAGGCGTTCTATTTCTTTATCCGATTCGAGTTTGCTGGCAAGTGTCGAATCTTGCTTAATGAGGGCTTCTCGTAGGTTCTCTACGACTACGCCTCGCTCTTTCCATTGGTACCAATTGATTGCCAATGAGCCTAGACAACAGACTCCAACAATGCCAAGCAACCAATAGAGTTTTATTACTTGCACTCGATTGTCTCTTATTTTTGTTTCTTTATGTCCAGTAATAATCATGTCGGTTCAAATTGATGCCCTGTGGCGGTTAAAAAGCTTGTTTTTCAAGAGATTGCTTTTTATAAGTTGGGCGAAAAATGTTGCTTGCACTTGACAAGCCTACCGATTTTTTACCCGTGCTTGGGGGACTTTTACTAACAATTGTGATTAGGAATTGGCATTACCAGTTAAAAATAAATAATTCTGTGAAAAATAACAACTGATATACCTCACTTTTTATGCGTAAAGATGCTTGTGGCTACATAAAAAAGTTTCTGTGGCTAAACATTTAACCACAGAAACTACAACTCTTAAACACCTATATTTATACTTATCCTTAAATCCTGTTTCGGTAATACAAACATAACATAGAATGGTTAAGATGAAATGAATAAAAAATTAAAAGTATTTTAATTTTGTTCTTTTTCTATAAAAAATTGTACTTTAAAGATGGTTTGTTCTGGTGTGGACTCTTCTATGTACAATTCGCCTGCGTGTAATTTGATGATGCGTTCGGCTAAAGGAAGTCCTATGCCATAGCCTTTGGTGTCGGCGGTTTTCTTTGCTCTGAAAAAAGGAAGAAAAATGAGCTTTTGGTCTTTGGGGTCTATGACCGCACCTTTATTCATAAAACGCAGGGATAAGCCGTTTTCAAAACCAATTTTAACCAAAACGGTTTGAGTTGTCGAAAATTTACAGCCATTTTCCATTAAATTTGAAAAGGCTACTTTCAATAATTGAGGATTCCCCAAGATACTGAGTTGCTCGTCGGAGTCGATGTTGTCAGAAAATTCGATAGAAATGGTATAATCTTTTTGAACTTTCAACAAAAAACTCCGGGCATCCCAAATAATATCGTCTATTCTGAGGCTCGTAAATCGGTTGGGAAGGCTGTCGTCGTGCAGCTTGGTCAGTTCCAACAAGGTATTGGTAAGTAAATTCAAATCTTTTACATCTTGTAGCACCGAAACCATCGTATCTTGGTATTCTTCTTCACTGCGTTTGTTGAGTAGGGCTACACTCAACTGAGAGATGATTTTGGTTAAAGGATTTTTTAGTTCGTGACTTACATTTGAAATAAAAACTTGCTGGTGCTGAAAGGCTTCTTCTACCCGTGTAAGTAGGTTGTTGAAGGTAAGCGTAAGTTGCCCGATTTCATCTTTGATGTTTCTCACTTTCAGGCGTTTATTGAGATTGTTGGGGTAAATCTCATTCATTTCGGCAATGACTTCTGTGATAGGACGCAAGGCTCTTCCTGCAAAAATCCAACCGAAAATCGCCGAAGCCAACACAATGAGCATATACAGCGAAATCAAAATGCGTTGAAGGTCTCGAAGGGTATCTAAGCCATGCAAATCTACACCGCCAGCCAATACCAACAGCCTATTGTATTTGTCGTAATACGGAATCCCCAGAATCTGGATTTCTTTGTAAGTGGTTGTAGCAGTGCCTTCTAGCCTGACATCGTTGAGAAACCGACGGCCGATTTCAAATTTTACAGTATCGTTGTTGGTGTAAATTTCTTGGTTTTTATAATTGTAAATTGAAATTTTTTCTTTGTAAAGTACATCTTTGTTGGTTTTTTCAATAACTTTCAAAAGCTTCGAGTCTATTTGGTCAACTTTTACCAACAATTCTGCTGTGGTAATGGCTTTCGATTTGAGCCTTGAATAAAACCGTGTCTCGATGTAAGAATGCGTAAAATAATAAATCCCCAAAAACGACAAAAGCACAATGAGGGACACCAGTAGCGTAAATTGTAATGTTAGTTTGAAGCGAGTACGCATAAAGCGTTGAAATTAAGCAATGGTTGAAAAAATGTTTTGTATAATAAAAGAACTAAAGTTACCTCTGAAATAACAATAAAAACTCGCTCCATTCAGAAGTCACGCCTATTTTATTCTAATTTCAACACATAGCCCATGCCATAAATGTTATGAATGAGTTTTTGCGTAAAATCTTTATCTACTTTCTTTCTCAACAAATTGATATACACTTCAATCACATTGGTGCCAGTATCAAAACTTACATCCCATACTTTTTCGGCAATTTCTACCTTCGACAGCACTTTTCCTTGATTGCGGAGGAGCATTTCGAGCAATTCAAATTCTTTGGCTGTGAGCGGAATTTTTGTGCCACTGCGCGTTACCGTTTTCGAGTCGAGGTTCATTTCTAAATCAGCAAAAATAAGGGTATTTTTCTGAAAATTACCTCCTATGCTACGGCGTGACAACGCACGGATACGCGCCACCAATTCGACAAATTCAAAAGGTTTTACCAAGTAATCGTCGGCACCGGCATCAAAACCAATTACTTTATCTTGCAAATCGCCCAAGGCTGTGAGTAGCAAAATGGGCGTACTAATGCCTTCTTTTCTTAATTCTTTGCACAGTTCTATGCCATTTAGGCCCGGCATAATGATGTCGGAAACGATGACATCGTATATATTTTTTTTAGCAAGATGTTTTCCAATTAGGCCATCGTAGCAAAAATCCACTTCAAAACCCGATTCCCTCAGCCCTTTGCTCAATGATTGAACCGTTTTTGTTTCGTCCTCTATGAGTAATAATTTCATTTGGATATACAATTGTTATATACTTCAAAACTAAACAAAAAACCAACAGCTTGTATCTTGAATAGCTTAAAAACAAAATTGGGCTAACGAATATCGTTAACCCAATCGTTCTAATAAACCACATACAAACTAAATTATTACTATAATCAGTTTTCAAACATTAATTGAAAAACACTTGGTATTGCAACAATACCCCTGCTTTTCGGTCGGTACTATGCCATTCGCCGTTGGCGTTGATGGTATAGATAGGGCGACTTTCGTAGGCCAATGTTAGCTTAGATGTGTGACCAGCCAGTAGCCAGTTTACACCTATATCATAATAAGCCATTGGGTCTGCCAAGCGGTCGTAGTTGGCGTATTGCATACTGGCGTAGGGCATCAAAGTACCGCCTGTTTTGCCAAGTAAATTGTCGGCCATTTTGTAGCCAACTTGTGCATACACGATTTTCCCTGTGCCATACATCGGGAAATTATTCCCGGCACCATTCGCTACAGAAGCCAATTTGTTTCCATTAGCTGGATTCATCGGCCCACTTTGGCGAATGTAATTTTTACCGAAATCATAATCCGAATACGCCAAATAAGCACTAATAGCCGTGCCTTTGGCTGTATTGATGGGGGCATCATAAAACGCATCAACAGAGAGTAAAGTCATGGCTGTCTTGAGCGTATCTGTGCCGTTTTCGGCGAGTCGCCAGGTGGCTTGAGGTTGGTAAATAAAACCAGCACCCAAATTAAAAATTTTCTTTTTACCTAAATAAGTACCTGCATTATAAGGCAATAAGTTCGATTCTTGGTCTAAGAACTGATATTGCACATAGCCTTGCGTTTGAAAACTAGCAGGCGATAAAGCAAAGCTACTGGCCGTTTTATTAATCGTATTACTGGCATTATAAGCCGTCGATTTCTGAAAAGCCATTGGGTCGCTTAACGCAAATCGGTAATCAATTTTACCAAGTTTTCCTTTAGCATAAATACTCAATTTTCGTAAAAATTGGTCGGTTACGTCGTTCGTGGCTTGTTGGTATAATGGTGCATCAATGCCCAAAATACTGCCCACAGCAGGAGAGGCAAAGCGTGCTAAACCACTCCAAGCGGTGAGCCCACCACCCAACGAAAGCTTGTTTTTCACTACAGCGTATTCTCCGAGGGCATCATGGATGAAAAACCCAGCTTTGCGGTCGGAGAGATAATTAAAGTTATTCTGACCAAATTGCGTATAAACAAACACACGGTCGGTTAGTTGCCCAAACATTTGAATCCTGAATCGTCTGATACCAATATCGGTTGTAGATGATTTGTCGAATCCATAAACGGTTGTGCCAGGATTGCTTTCGTTATAACGTAACCAAATTTGTGTATTGAGAGTAAATTTTAAGTAGCGAGAACCATCTTCGCTGATATATAATTTACCATCTTTTATGGCTTGTGCGTAAGACATGGTCGAAATCACAACCAATGCCATTACAAAGAATATTTTTTTCATTTTTTTAGCATCAAATTATTACAATGTAAGCTAATTTGACCTAAGCCTTTGCCTTGAATGATAGGGCAAAGACAACAGTCGTAGCCTATCGCTGAGACAAGTAAGAAACGTATCAACTAAGTAACAAACACCGTTTATAAGTGTGAAAAACAGCGTTTGCATGACATAAACAAGGTATTAAGTATGAATACTGAATTATGAGTGCTGAGTTGTGAATCTAAAATATTATTTTTCAAGCATTTACATTTAATTTTGCAATTTCAGCAACTTATGGTTTTTATATTTAAGAAAGGTTTAATCGTTTAAAATTCTTGATTTCAAACGATTAACTCCTCACTCATAATTATCCTTGCTTGCGTGCCGCCAATTCGTGACTTGAAAGAGGCGTATGCTTTTCGAGTCCTTCGAGTGTTACTTTTCCTCCTAATGCTTCATAATCATGCTTAAATAAGTGAAAACCTTCCATAGCTGAGTGGTCAACAAGCTTGGTGTTTGAAAGGTTAATAACCACATTTTTTTCTTTGGGAAGTTTGTTCAAAGCGGTCTTGATACCCAAAAAATTAGAGAATACAGCAGCATCGTAAATATGTACGTAGTATTCGTTAAACTCGCTTTCTTCCACCTTGGTAGGAGCTTTGAACATCGCCGAAAGCTTTTTACCATTAATAATATTGATGACAAGTTCGGTACCGATACCTGCGGCAATACCTACCAATAAATCTTCAAACAACGTAAAAAAGATGGTTACGACGAAAATCAAAAACTGCTCTTTCCCGATATGGAAAGTATGGATAAACTCTTTGGGATGAGCCAATTTTATCCCTACGCCAATCAACAACGCTGCCAAAGCTGCATTCGGAATCATCTGAATGACAGGTGTTAAGAAAAGCATGAATAATAAAAGGCTAAAGCCGTGGAAGAAGTTTGCCCAACGTGTTCTTGCTCCGTTGTTGACATTTGCCGACGAACGAGCCACTTCCGAAATCATCGGTAAGCCCCCCAACACGCCACAGAGAATATTGCCTGCACCCACAGCAATAATGTCTTTGTCGAAGTCTGATTTACGACGGAATGGGTCGAGCATATCCACCGCTTTGGCGGTAAGTAATGACTCTAAGCTACCGATAATAGCAAACAAGACCACATATTTTACAAACACACTAATGTTTTTAACTCCTTCAAAGCTGGCATTATAATCGAGAATATCAATAAATGATTTGTCAAATTTCAATAAACCACCTTTCAGGTCTTTTAGCCCTAAATATGAGCCAAGTGGAATAACCACCAATAGCACAATCATCGGAATAGGAATTTTCTTCAAGAATGGTACTTTAATCATGGGTACTAGCAGTACAATTGCCAGGGCTACTAAGCCTACAGTGACGATAGCTCCGTTGTTTGAAGCATGACTAATGGCATAAGGAAGATTGCCCAAAAGAGCAAAAGGCGATGAAATGGTGTTGCCATCAGCTCCTTTGGTGCTGAGACCCAATAAAATATAAGATTGTTTTGAAATAATAATCAAACCAATAGCCGCCAACATACCATGTACGGCAGACAAAGGGAAAAAATCAGATAATTTACCTAACTTAAAAAAGCCAAATAATACCTGCACTACCGACGCTACAATAATCACGCCTAGCGTTAAGTGCCAGCCTGTTTCGCCTCCTCCAAAATCGGCGATAGAACCAGCTACAATCACAATCAAACCGGCCGCAGGGCCTTTAATGGTAAGCCTCGAACCCGACAAAAGGCTTACGACAATACCACCAATAATGGCCGTAAGTACGCCATACATAGGGTTGGGGAAATCGCTGGCTTTGGCAATACCCAAGCTCAAGGGCAAGGCCAACAAAGAAACCATAAAGCCTGATAAAAAGTCTTTTCCAAAGTTCTCTTTCAAGCCTTCAATGCCATCTTTGGGTACATTAATTTTGCTAATAGTACTCATCGTGTATTCAGTTTTATATATGTTGTAAGTTGTATTCGTTGCTGGTCTGGTTGTATTTAGACAAGCCTCTTTCGCAAACTGGTTGATTTTCACAAGCCATAGTCCTGCGTTGAGTAGCAAGAGATACAGCTTAAAAATAAACAAACCAGTAAATTACGCTGAACAGCAAAAACTTATCTCATATTCTGAGATTACGATACAGTACAAATAAATGCTTTGGGGTGAAAAGACTGAGAGAAGGGTGACTATTAAACTTGCGATTTTGTTTTAATAAGAAAGGTAGAGAGAAGATGTCTTGAAAAGATTGCGTCAAAGGAAGCGAATAAATAGGGTCGTTGCCGTCTTCTTCTGTTTCTTCCGATTCATTGGGCTTTTCATCTCTAATTTGTTTGTCAAAAGACTCGTGGCTGGCCGACAAAACGTACTTCTTAATAGCATGGGCTCCAGTCTTATGCGTTGCTGCAATGCTGCAAGCAACTTTCAGACTTGTAAGCACAAGTATTAAAAGTAATCTGAAATACAGTTTCATTGTTTAGTCGTTTCTACTATTGCCTAGATATGATTATTTTCAGTCTTTGATGCCAAATTAGTAATTTGATTTAAACATTCAATTAAAAAAGTTATAATTTTTTTATAATTCTTGTATTTTTTTAATAAAATTCAAAAAAATATAAAAATAGGTCAATTTTTGTAAAAATGAAGCCTGCTAATTGTGTAATAAAAGAAAAGCTGCTCGAAATACAAGCAGCTTTGTGATGTTAAATATTTAGAAGTAGCAGACGCAAATACAGAATAGGTCAAAGACAATTGCCTGCGGAGACACCGGAGTGTGACTCCGACAGACATTGTACACCATTAACCATTTTTATAAACAAAAACTAACCAAATATCACTTGCCTTGGCAGAGCGATATGTATCTCGAATATTACGAAAATTGTATTTTGTAGTACAATTTTAACCTATCAATGACAATGCTACACTGTGCTAGTGTTGTTTTTGGGAACAAATATATACATTTTTTTTTTAGATTTGAAATAATTAATGTGAATTTTTCTGCATATTTATGTTTTAAACTCAACTTATTTTGATAAGCGTTGGTATTTCTGTTTCTATTTGGTATTACCTTTACAAGACCTTTTTATAAACAATTATTCAACATTGATAGCCAACGATGCTATTGTGCCTATGGATTTAACAGTAAAAAAATTGATGCAAGATTTTAGTCAGTTAGAGCAACAGACCAGCAAACCTAAGTACCAGCAATTGATTGATTTTGTGATAGATTCAATCGAAAATGGGCGTTTGGCCCGAGGGCAACAGTTGCCGTCTATCAACGAGGTGGCACACACATTAGGGATGGCTCGCATGACTGTTACGAAAGCATACGACGATTTGCGAGAACGAGGCTTAGTTACCTCGCACCACGGTAAAGGGTTTTACATTAGCAGTACCGACACCCGAAGTCAACTCAACATTTTTGTGTTATTCGACTCGCTTACACCTTACAAAGAAACTTTGTACGATGCGTTTGTAGCAACGTTGGGGGAAGAAATATCAGTTAATATTTTCTTTCATCACCACAACCTCAAGGTTTTTGAAAACCTCATTTTAAACAATTTAGGGCATTATAATTACTATGTAGTAATGCCACACTTTAATCAAGATGTATCGGACGTATTGAAGCAAATTCCCAAGGAAAAACTGCTGATTTTAGACATAGATGTTCCCGATTTTGGAGAGGACTATGCCATTCTTTACCAAGATTTTAGGCAAAATATTTACAATGGCTTGGTTGAGGCGTACCCACTTTTACAAAAATACCAAACGTTGTCGTTGGTTCTCAGCAGCAAAAGTTTCCAATACACACCCGTGGGCATTATTCAAGGCTTTAAAGATTTTTGTGAAAAATATCAGATTCCGAATGAAGTCATTGCCGATTTAGAAGAAGAAGAACATTTGCAAAAAGACCATGCCTATATTGTTTTTAGAGAAAACGATTTGGTGCGTTTTATCAATTGGTCGAATAAAAAAGGCTGGAAATTGGGTAGAGATATTGGCTTGTTATCGTATGACGATACGCCCATCAAAGAAATTTTAGCTGAGGGCATTTCGGTGATTTCTAATGACTTTGAACTAATGGGCCGCAAAGCCGCAACAATGATTTTAGACCGCAACAAAGGTAGATTTGTCAATCAATGTAGCTTTATTAAAAGAAATTCGTTGTAAAAATAAAAAAGCCCAGCCAAGCTGGGCTTTTACTTAGTTTTTTCTCGGACGACCTTCGCCAAATTCTCTGCCACCTTTGCCACCTTCGCCATTTCGGAGCTTTTTCATGAGCATCATATTGAAGAGTTGTTCTGTCTTATAAAGTTCTGAAACCTGACGGACTGAAATAACCTTCAAAAACTTCGCTTGATACTCTTTTTCTAGGTCAACTTCTTTTTGTTTTAGGTTAAGAATTTCCTTCAAGTTTCCTGCAATTTTATCATCGCTTGTGGTAAGATTACGACTTTCGGCTGTTAATTGGCGAATACTCTTGCGGAGGTCGGCACGTTTGGTTTCGTAATCGTTAAAAATAGGCCAAAACCCTTTGGCTTGCTCTTCCGTTAGGTTCAAGCGATTGGTGATAAGCCCTAAGCGAGCGGCTTTAATTTTCTCACGCCCTTGTTGTGGGTCGTCTTGTGAAAAGGCTGTTGCCTGCGACAATACAAGCAAGCAACTAAGGACAAAAATGACTTTTTTCATGATATTTTACGATTAGAATGAAATAATCTATTTGTTGTTTCGACGTGTTAGTGATTAAATATCGTCTTGAAGGTATTCGACATCTACGCTTTGCATTACGTCTTGTTGTGAAATTTTGAGATTATTGATTAAATCGGCATTGCTTTCTGCCTCAGAAATCTCGGTTGCGGATGGTGCTAAGTCTAAATTTTCGACCACATCTGCTTGATGAATTTCTTGGTGCATCAGGTATGATTCGATTGTATCATGATTGACCCCCGCAAGGGATTCTTCTCCTAAAGACTCTTGGCTTGGCATGAACGTAAAATACACGAGCGTGCCAATGGCCAAGCAAGCTGCCAATACAGCCCAAGACCTTTTAGCCGACCACGAAATGAGTGGATTGCCTTGGGGTTTTGCCGAGGTTTGGTGTTGAATCCGCATCGGTAAATCCTCGAAGTAGCCTTCGGGTACTTGGAAAATATGTTCTTTGGGAAGCTTTTCCCAATCAAATTTAGGAGTGTCCATGCTGGTAAAATCTGTGGTAAAGTGTATATCGAGGCCTCAATATTTTTACCTAATCTCAACACTTTGACAAGGTAAAACGGCGAAAGGTTTAATTGTTCTTAAAAAAAATCAGGAAAAATCTGTTAGCTCATTGTCCTGAAAATATTGTTCTATTTTTTTTACGGCTAAGTGATAAGAAGCTTTCAAAGCACCAACCGACGTACCAGTGATGTCGGCGATGTCTTCGTATTTCATATCATCGAAATACTTCATATTGAAAACGAGTCGTTGTTTATCGGGTAAAGAGAGTAAGGCTTTTTGGAGTAAAATTTGGATATTTTCGCCCGAGCAAAGTGGAGAAGCGTCGATTTGGTTAGAAAGCTCTTCTGCTACATCGTTGATGGGCAGGAAGAATCGTCTTTTTTTCTTGTCCAAAAAGTTGAGGCATTCGTTGGTGGCGATGCGATAGAGCCAAGTGTAGAGTTGCGATTGCCCTTTGAACGAATCGAGTCCTTTCCAGGCTTTGATGAAAGTTTCTTGTGTAAGGTCGTCGGCATCATCGTGCGAGATGACCATTTTACGGATGTGCCAATATACTTTTTGTTGGTATTTGCGTACCAACAAATTAAAAGCATAATTTTTAGAATCGGGGTTATTAAATTTTTCTATTAGCTCGTTATCGTTCATATCTCTATCTTTTCATCAGGAAAGAAGCTATCTCGGTTGTGCATAACACTAAGATAACTTCTTTCGAGATGAGAAAAAAGAGAATTATCTGAAATTAAGCATTTTTACGAGCAATAGCTTTCAGTGCTTTTTCTACAATATTGGCGGCATTAAGGCCATATTTCTCCATCAATTGAGCGGGAGTTCCCGATTCGCCGAACGAGTCGTTTACGCCAACATACTCAAGCGGTACATAATGTTGTTGAATCAATACCTGTGCAATCGAATCGCCTAAGCCACCGTTGATTTGGTGTTCTTCGGCTGAAACGGCACAACCTGTTTTTTTAACAGATGCTAAGACAGCTTCAACGTCTAAAGGTTTAATGGTATGGATATTGATAATTTCGGCGTTGATACCTTTTTCAGCCAAAATTTCACCTGCTAAGATTGCTTCCCAAACCAAATGTCCTGTAGCAAAGATACTTACGTCTGTTCCTTCATTGACCATCCATGCTTTACCGATGATAAATTCTTGGTCTGGTGCTGTGAAAATTGGCACAACCGGACGACCGAAACGTAAATAAACAGGGCCTTCGTGTTCAGCTACTGCGATAGTTGCCGCTTTCGTTTGGTTATAGTCGCAAGGGTTGATAACCGTCATGCCTGGAAGCATTTTCATCATACCCATATCTTCTAAAATTTGGTGAGTAGCACCATCTTCGCCCAAAGTTAAACCAGCGTGTGAACAGGCGATTTTAACATTTTTGTTTGAATAAGCTACCGACTGACGGATTTGGTCATACACACGACCCGTACCGAAGTTGGCGAAAGTAGTAGCAAAAGGAATTTTTCCACCGATAGTCAAACCAGCAGCGATACAAATCATATTTGCCTCAGCAATACCCGTTTGGAAGAAACGTTCTGGATTTTCTTTGATGAAAGCATCCAATTTCAATGAACCGATAAGGTCGGCACAAAGAGCCACAACATTGGGGTTGGTTTGTCCCAACACCTGCATACCTGCTCCAAAGCCAGAGCGAGTATCTTTTTTTTCTGTGAAAGTATATTTTTTCATTTTTCTATTATTACTCGGCAGTTGGAGCCGAGATACATTGCTTTAATTTGGTTAAAAAATAATTGGCACTTGGACAATTCGGATGATTAGCGGCATGTTGAATTGAAAAACCTGCGTTTAGCATTTT